>OFGI01000011.1_pt1 | contig 201453 bp, 160 predicted proteins | sample 1521751 | NCBI WGS metagenome assembly OFGI01 (sample SAMEA3504115, study PRJEB24116) | mouse gut metagenome | biome: mouse gut; feature: mouse-associated habitat; material: faeces | place: Denmark | collected 2011
AGGAATTTCGCTACCTTAGGACCGTTATAGTTACGGCCGCCGTTTACCGGGGCTTCAATTCGATGCTTCCATCGCTGTGACATCTCCTCTTAACCTTCCGGCACCGGGCAGGTGTCAGGCTGTATGCGTCATCTTTCAACTTTGCACAGCCCTGTGTTTTTGTTAAACAGTTGCCTGGACCTATTCTCTGCGCCCCGCCATGAAGCGGGGACCCCTTATCCCGAAGTTACGGGGTCAGTTTGCCTAGTTCCTTAACCGTGAATCTCTCGAGCGCCTTGGTATCTTCTACCCGACCACCTGTGTCGGTTTGCGGTACGGGCCCGAAGGTCTTTATAACGCTTAGCGGATTTTCTCGGGAGTATGGTTACCACCGCTGTCGGCTTGCCCGGGGGCTCGCCGTACTGTCCCGTTTCAGCACAGGCCGCGGATTTGCCTGCGGCCCGTCTACCTACGCGGTTCAACGTGCTATTCCGTCAGCACGCGGGTGTGTCACTCCTCCGTCTCCACATCACTTGACCTCCGGGGCTGCGGAATATTTACCGCATGTCCATCGGGGTCGCCTCGCGGCTGGCCCTTAGGTCCCGGCTTACCCTGATCCGATTAGCGTTGATCAGGAACCCTTGGTCTTACGGCGGGAGGGTTTCTCGCCCTCCTTATCGTTACTTATACCTACATTTGCTTTTCCGATACCTCCAGCATGGCTCGCGCCACACCTTCGACGGCCTACGGAATGCTCCCCTACCAATCGCCACTTATGTGACGAGTCCACGTCTTCGGCAACGGACTTATGCCCGATTATTATCCATGCGGGACCACTCGACTAGTGAGCTGTTACGCACTCTTCAAATGAATGGCTGCTTCCAAGCCAACATCCTAGCTGTCCAGGCGGTCCCACCTCGTTATGGTCTTCAACTTAGCCCGTATTTAGGGGCCTTAGACGGTGGTCTGAGTTGTTCCTCTCTCGGACGCGGACCTTAGCACCCGCGCCCTCACTCCCGGGGTTCGTGCCGTGGCATTCGGAGTTTGTCAGGACTTGATAGGCGGTGAAGCCCTCGCATCCTATCAGTCGCTCTACCTCCACGGTATATCGCCCGAGGCTGCACCTAAATGCATTTCGGGGAGTACGAGCTATCTCCAAGTTTGATTGGCCTTTCACTCCTACCCTCAGGTCATCCGAAAGCTTTTCAACGCTTACCGGTTCGGTCCTCCAACGGGTGTTACCCCGTCTTCAACCTGCCCAAGGGTAGATCACTTGGTTTCGCGTCCACCACTGCCGACTATATGGCGCCCTGTTCGGACTCGCTTTCGCTTCGGCTCCGTGCGTCCTCGCACTTAGCCTCGCCGGCAACGGTGACTCGTAGGTTCATTATGCAAAAGGCACGCCGTCACCACACAAAGTGGCTCCGACCGCTTGTAGGCACATGATTTCAGGGTCTATTTCACTCCCCTGTTCGGGGTTCTTTTCACCTTTCCCTCACGGTACTGGTTCGCTATCGGTCTCTCGGTAGTGTTTAGCCTTACGGGATGGTCCCCGCGGATTCGGCCAGGATTCCTCGTGTCCCGGCTTACTCAGGTGCCGACTCGCGCGCTGCCCGGTTTTCGCCTATGGGGCTTTCACCCGCTACGGCCCGCCTTTCCAGACGGTTCGGCTAACCTTCACGCTACGCTTTGTCGTCGGTCCTACAACCCCGGACGGCGCCTTGCGACGCCCCCGGTTTGGGCTCCTGCGCGTTCGCTCGCCGCTACTTGCGCAATCACTGGTTTGTTTTCTCTTCCTCCGGGTACTTAGATGTTTCAGTTCCCCGGGTTCGCCCCTGGCTCGGCCAGGTGCCGGGCTCGCGCCCGGCGGGTTGCCCCATTCGGAAATCCGCGCATCAACGGGTATTTGCCCCTACGCGCGGCTTATCGCAGCTTGTCACGTCCTTCGTCGCCTCCGAGAGCCTAGGCATCCTTCATGCGCCCTTCTCTCCTTTCCTTGTAATTTTATTTCGCCGGATCCCACTCGCAGGATACCGCGGTCGCCCGCGCTTCCTTCAGCTGCCCGCCATTTGCCCGCATGGGCGCGGCGGGTGTGAAATCGCTCTTTTTGTTCTGTGTTGCTCTTGAGTTTTGCTCGCTGCCACCTATATTCCTATAGGCGGCATCGCTTCCATCATGTCAATGTGCTCCTTTCCAGTGTAGTCCCTGGCAGAGTTGAACTGCCGACCTCTACATTATCAGTGTAGCGCTCTAACCAACTGAGCTAAGGGACTGCACTTCAACCCTCGTATCTGCCGGGGGATAATGCTATATAAATGCAATCGCAAGACAGGGGACATACAGTCCTTGTCAAACCGGACGGTTCCTCAACGACCTCTCGTCTGTCAATTTTCCTCTTTACCGTATCCTGCCCGTAGGCGGGATTGTAAGCCTTCGGTGCCCCGGGTGCCGGACGACCTTCTCGGCCGGTCCTGCGCCGCAGCTCCAGAAAGGAGGTGTTCCAGCCGCACCTTCCGGTACGGCTACCTTGTTACGACTTAGCCCCAGTCACCAGTTTTACCCTAGGGCGCTCCTCGCGGTTACGCACTTCAGGTACCCCCGGCTCCCATGGCTTGACGGGCGGTGTGTACAAGGCCCGGGAACGTATTCACCGCGCCATGGCTGATGCGCGATTACTAGCGAATCCAGCTTCACGGAGTCGGGTTGCAGACTCCGATCCGAACTGAGACCGGTTTTCGGGTTCCGCTCGGCGTCGCCGCCTGGCTTCCCGCTGTACCGGCCATTGTAACACGTGTGTCGCCCCGGACGTAAGGGCCGTGCTGATTTGACGTCATCCCCCCCTTCCTCGCACCTTGCGGTGGCAGTCCCTCCAGAGTCCCCAGCTTAACCTGATGGCAACTGAAGGCAAGGGTTGCGCTCGTTATGGCACTTAAGCCGACACTTCACAGCACGAGCTGACGACAACCATGCAGCACCTCGACAACTGTCCGAAGACTATCCCATCTCTGGAATATTCAGCTGCCGTTCGAGCCCGGGTAAGGTTCCTCGCGTATCATCGAATTAAACCACATGTTCCTCCGCTTGTGCGGGCCCCCGTCAATTCCTTTGAGTTTCAGCCTTGCGGCCGTACTCCCCAGGTGGATGACTTATCGCTTTCGCTTGGCCACCGACTGTGTATCGCCGACGGTTAGTCATCATCGTTTACAGCGTGGACTACCAGGGTATCTAATCCTGTTTGATACCCACGCTTTCGTGCATCAGCGTCAATCGCGGATTCGTGAGATGCCTTCGCAATCGGTGTTCTGTGTGATATCTATGCATTTCACCGCTACACCACACATTCCTCCCACGGCATCCGCATTCCAGCAAGGCAGTATCAATGGCACTTCACCCCGTTGAGCGGGGGCATTTCACCGCTGACTTACCTCACAGCCTACGCACCCTTTAAACCCAATAAATCCGGATAACGCTTGCATCCCCCGTATTACCGCGGCTGCTGGCACGGAGTTAGCCGATGCTTATTCGTACGGTACTCTCGTCGGTCCACACGTGGACCTTATTGCTCCCGCACAAAAGAAGTTTAACGCCCATAGGGCACTGACCTTCACGCGGCATGGCTGGTTCAGCCTTCCGGCCATTGACCAATATTCCTCACTGCTGCCTCCCGTAGGAGTCTGGACCGTGTCTCAGTTCCAGTGTGGGGGACCTTCCTCTCAGAACCCCTAGACATCGTCGCCACGGTGGGCCGTTACCCCGCCGTCAAGCTAATGTCACGCGAGCCTATCCTCATCCGACGGATCTTTAGATGGAACCAGATGCCTGATTCCATCGCCATGGGGCATTAGACGCCGTTTCCAGCGATTATTCCCCTGATGAGGGCAAGTTGCTCACGCGTTACGCACCCTTGCGCCGGTCGCCATCAGAGAGTATTGCTACTCCCCATGCTGCCCCTCGACTTGCATGTGTTAAGCCTGCCGCTAGCGTTCATCCTGAGCCAGGATCAAACTCTTCATTGTATAAATTTCTTATATTTCTTAGCCTGAACCTGACGCTCTCAATTTCTGTCCCGCATCTCGCGGGCAGGAATCGACGCTTCTCGTTTTTATCTTGTTCTCGGTACTTGCTTTCTTGTACTTCATCCAGTCTTCTCAATGAACTTCTCATCGCCATCCTTTCGAATGGGAGTGCAAAGGTAAGCCTTTTTTCTTAATCTCCAAAACTTTTTTCACTTTTTTTGAGCAAGACCCAAACCGGAAAAAGCAGGAGGAAATCGGCAGCACACTTCACAGAACTCGTCTTTCACTCAGGAAAGATTCCCGTTTCTCAAACGGGGCTGCAAAGGTAGCGCTTTTTCCGGAACTTCCAAAACTTTTCTGAAGTTTTTTCGAAGTTTTTTTTCAGCCCCTCAACAGAGGAACGCTGACGGAATGCCGAATGGCGACCTTTTCAATGAACTCCCGACCCCGAAGGGACGCCCGTTTCTCGAACGGGGATGCAAAGGTAGCGCTTTTTATTTCAATAGCAAACTTTTTCTCAACTTTTTTACAACTTTTTTCTCAAACGGATGACTCCAATCACAAGCAGAACTCACTATAGGGCTTATTTACAGCCTCTTACGGAATATAAGCATCAATCGGAAAATTAATGGCAAACCATACGAATCCATTTCCAGGACGATAACATCGGCTGTTCCACAACTTACAACCAACGATTATGCTCTATGCGCTGCATACACTGCACCATAAAAAAAGACATGCACGCCAAAACGGTGTGCATGTCATAAATAAAGTCTAATCCCGGATGGAAAGCTGAGATCGCAGCCGCTGCTTGAAATTCTCACAGATAAGCGACATCGAATCTATCTTTTCGTACAACAAATCCTTGTTGACAATATAAGAATCAAGGTATGACATTATGCCAGCCGGATTCTCAAGAATAAAATTCGGACACTGGGATACTTTCAGATATTCTACCGGAAGCATCAGGTAGCCGTCTTTCTTGCCCTGCTCGAATTTGAATTCCACAGTCAAATCTACGCATCTTCTGAAAACTCCCCTCAAGCCATAAAGTTCAGGCTGACGCTCCATGGAACGGTCATCAAAGTCCATTTCAACTGAAATAGCTTCCGAACAGTCCTTTCCGGATATGTGGATTACGGGAGATAGAGAATAAGCATCATATGTCCAGCAGTCCTTCCCGCCGAAGCGGCTATACGGAAGTTCAACTCCATCCGCCTTTACAGATATTGGAGGGAACATGGCAGGAAAGCGAAGCTCGTATGAGCGTGACTCCGGTGCCCCTCCATAATTTCCATCTCTTGCACCAATCAATATCGACACCGTATTTCCATCCGTCCTTTTATATATAGGGGTCCATGCTCCGCCGTCAACATACTCCTGACTCAGACCGTCATCCTCATAAAGCCTGAGCTCACCGTCACCTCCCGGAACAAACGTAAGGACTAGCGTGTCACATGGGGACTGGAGATTCCTTATGTGGGACGGATTCATAGGAATTATGCTTCCAGCCTTGGCAAACCAAGGATTCTCGGCAAGAACATAGCTGAGAGTATCAACTCTGTCTCCTTCATACATGGCGCCGGTTGCGAAATCATACCATTTCCCCTCCGGGAACCATATTTCACGTGAGGCAAGTCCGGTGACAGAGTCAACAGGCTCCACGATGGCTGTGGCAAGAATATCATCTCCGAACATGAACTGCTCTTTCATGATGTAAGCGTTTTCAGACTCAGGATAGTCATAATACATAGGGCGGCACATGCCTACACCCGTGTCGTAGTTTGCGCGTGAAGCATTATATATATAAGGTATGAGATCATAGCGGAGCCTTATGGCATCCCTCATGATGAACATATGGTCCGGGAACGCCCATGGATACCGCACAATTCTGCTGTCTTTGGTGGAATGTGTCTTGAATATCGGAGTGAATACTCCATATTGAAGCCATCTGGCATAAAGCTCCGGATCAGTAGCAGGCGTGTTCTTGTGGAACATATGCCCTCCGATATCATGCCCCCAATATCCGTAATTGACATTTGAAGAAGTCGCAGTGAACCATGGCAGAAAAGCAAGCGTCTCCCATGTGGCATATGTGTCACCGGAAAAAGCAAGCTGATAGCGGTGGCTGCCCAGTCCTCCCCAGCGGTGATAGATGAATGGACGAATTTCAGGGGACACCTCCTTGGCATGAGTGAAGAATGTGTGATTAAGCCAGAATGTATTTGAAAGCCCAGGCACATATTTGGACTCTTTCCACTGCTGCCAGTCAAGCCACCAGAAGTCAACTCCAGCATCAGACATCGGGTCCAGCACGGTTTTGAAATAAGTGTCAGCCCATTTCTGCTCTGACATCCGGAAAGGTATTCCTTTACCTTCTTCCTTCCAGCCATATTCCTTGGCAAAATCAGCATAAGGCTCTTCAAAAGGCTCTATTCCGGAAGCAGGGTGAAGATTAAGTGCTACTTTAAGTTTTTCCCTCTCTGTCCATTCTAGAAAATTCTCCGGAGACGGGAACAATTCTTTCTGCCATGTATAGCCGGTCCATCCGATACGCTGTCCGTAAGCATCCTTGGGTGAATTCCGTTTTCGGAGTCCCCACGTTTCGTGCCAGTCCATGTCGACAATCAGGACATCGATAGGAATACCAATGGAACGTATGCGCGAAACAAGGTCACGGAACTCATTGTCGGAATACTGCCAATAACGGCTCCACCAATAGCCGAAAGTATATTTCGGAGGCATCGGGGAACGTCCGGCTATCGCAGAATAGTCCGCCAACGCCTTCTTATAGTCATGTCCGTATGCAAAAAGATAGAAATCCTGCCTATCTCCTTCAGGACGCGTGCCGACCCATTCTTTCCAATGTGACTCCACGGGAACCAGCAGATGGTTCCGGCTGTCGTCAACCAGGCTCCACCCGGACCTTGACAAAAGTCCGTTCTCCATCGGTTCATTAAGTTTACTGCCACTGCATCCGTCAAGCGTCCTTGTCGTACCCAGAAGATTGAGAGTATCCTTAAGCCCAGGCGTCCAGATGACTTTCCTGCCGTTAAGCATAAATTCGGCCCTCAGATTCTCATCTGTGAATTTGCCGGTCATCCTGTAGGTCAGGGTAAGTGCGGATGTGCGTATAACTGTCTTGGATTTGCTCCTGACCACCTTGTACTCAGGCACAGGCATGCGACGGTTTACGAAAGTAAGAGTGGCATTGTCTTCAAAACAGCCGTCAGCACTCCATTCCATACGTATTAGCTGAGGTGTCAGGACAGTAAATCTTGCATTTCCAGCAATTACAACAGCCGCTTCGTCTGCCTTGGGGCTGATGGCTTCGGAAGAAACTGCCGTCAATGAAGCCGACAGCAACAAAGCCGCAATAATGATTTTTTTTAGCATAATATGTGATTCTGTTTTTCTATGCATGGTTTTCGCGCTTCCCTTACCTATAATATATAATAGGCTATACACGATAAAGTCCACCATGCGAATTTAATCAAAATTTCAGTAATATCCCTATCTTTCAACGTGTAAAAAAGGGCGCACAATGTTGTCATGTGCACCCTCTATCTTACAAGGCAATATAGGAAAAACATGTCAGAATGAGAATTTCACTACCATCTGAACACGGTGATTCGATATCCAGTGCAGGTCTTCAAGTGAAAGTCCGCGTTTATTGTATGACTTGCCGTCACCATACTCCACTGCCGTAAACTCATATTCAAGGCCGAGAGCCAGCTTACCGTAATTGAACAGCACCTCCGGGCTGACACGCATAATCTGATTCAAATTCTTGAAACCGTTCTTGTTGAACCAGAAATCAGCAGCGTCCGTCACGCCATCTTCATTAAGAAGGTCTGCCGAAGAACCGAGGTTCTTCAAATATCCGAGGAACAATGTGCCCTGCCATTTTTTGCCATAGCTTAATGACAACCACGATGATGATGAATGCAGCGGAGCATAGTCCCAATGACCGTCTTCATTGAGTGCATCATATTTTGCAGTCACACCATATCCGCTCATAAGGCCGATATGCTCACCTGCAGAGCCATAGGTAGTCTTGGCCTTAGCTGTGAATTTATCCTTTTTGTACTGAAGATACATATATGGTGAGATTGTGGTAAGGCGGTCTGAAACTTTGCGCGTCACATTCATGTCCGGAGCATTGTCCTCCGGAGAGCTGACCAGGACCTCTCCCTGCCACCTTGGCTTTATGCTGAGAATATCTGCTCCAGCCCTGACAAGGAAGCCTTTTGTCTTATATGTGATTCCGGCATATATTTCAGGAGTACATGAATACTTTATATAGGAAGATACATCACCCGAAGGTCCGGCAGAGGTATATTGCATCTGCCACAGGAGAGAAGCCGTAAGTATCCAGTGATTGCCGAGGCTGGCATCCATAGTCACCTGAGGAGTTCTGCTGAAAGGATTGAATGGGGCTCCTGCGGACAAATCAAAAACATCAGGCTGGTCAGCTGCTATAGGATGCCATGCCTGACCTACTTTTAAGGCGACATCCGCCTTGCTGTCATTTCTCATCGGAAGTTCTTTCCATGATATTGTTGCATATGCCTGCCTGAGCCTTGCAGTAGCAGTTCCTGTAGAACCGGAAAGACCGGCATAGAAGTCACCCTCTATTTTTGCACCGAAATGTGTCTTGCCGATATGATAGCCGCTCACATCCACCCCGAGACGGGATGTAAGTGCGAGGAAACGGAAGGAGTTCTGGGCATTCAGGTCTTCCCCGAGTTCATTGAGGTTCCTGTCTTTAGGCAGATAGTAGAAGAGGTCTCCGGTTCCGGATTTGCTTTCTCTTGTGTCAAAGGCAAAATAGTTACGGACGAATCCGTAAAGTTTGTAATGATTCTGCAGATGATCTTTTGCAGCAGAATGGTCCTTTTCAGCTGCCGACATGTCCAATGCCGCCACAGCAGGCGCAATGGCAAGGATAATCTTTAATAAACCTTTCATTTTCAATTATATTTACACTTAACAGTTACAGCGGAACTTTTCAAAAAGCAGACGGCGACCGGACGCTTGTCCAATCGCCGTGCAAATATAGCTAAAGTCGAGAGCAGAAACAAAGTTTACTTTGGTTATGCCGAGACCAAGGCGTATATATGAGCGTAAGCTCAAATATAGTCAAAGTTGAGAGCAGAGAGAAAATTTATTTTCACGCTGCCGAAACCAAGGCGTATATATGAGCGTCAGCTCAAATATAGCTAAAGTCGAGAGCAGAAGCAAAGTTTGCAATCTCCTTTCTGAAAGTGTCAGACCGATAGGCTCTCCTATCAGAATCCTACGATCATAAGGAGCGCATATCCGAGAACAAGTCCCACTACTCCCATGACAACACCGACCTTAAGCATGTCCTTAGTCTCAACAAGACCTGTAGAACTTGCGATTGCGTTCGGAGGAGTCGATATCGGAAGAAGCATTGCGACTGAAGTAGAGAACGCAAGTCCGATAAGCAGTGCCTGCACGCCTCCGAAAGGCTCAAGCTCAGTTGCCATGGCACCTCCGATGACAGCAATGATAGGGCAAAGAAGGTTTGCAGCCGAAGAATGCGAGAGGAAGTTGGATATAGCATATCCGATGATTCCTGTAGCTACCATCACGATGAAAGGTGACATCTGCGCAAATGGGATGGCTGTAACAAGTGTATTGGCCAGACCTGTCTTCATAAGGCCGACACCAAGGGCGAGTCCGCCTGCAACCATCCAAAGCACTGACCACTCAATCTCTGAAAGATCCTTCTTGCCGATTACTCCGGTTGCAGCAAACACTGCGAAAGGAATCAGGGCTACAATATTGGAGTTGAGACCTGTAAGTGATTCAGTAACCCACAGGAGGATAGTGACAGCAAAAGTGACATATACCACGTAAGTCTGATATCCTTTCTTGGCGCCGCCTTCAATCTTAAGCTCAATTTTCTTTGCCTTGAAAGGGAAGAGCACAAGCAGGAGAGCCCATGCCACGAAAATCATCACGATTACATAAGGAACCATGCGTATCATCCAATCCACGAATGACACACCCATGCCCATGTCATTGAGGTATCCGAGGGCAATGGCATTCGGAGGAGTTCCGATAGGGGTTCCGATTCCGCCGATATTCGCAGCGACAGGGATTGCAAGAGCAAGTCCGATACGTCCCTTTCCGTCAGCAGGAAGCGACTTGAGGACTGGTGTAAGGAAAGCCAGCATCATGGCTGCAGTGGCGGTGTTGCTCATGAACATTGAGAATACGGCAACCACGCAAAGGATACCAAGGAGCACAGTCTTAGGATTAGTGCCGAAAGGCTTGAGAAGGACTTTCGCAAGCTGCACATCAAGACCTACCTTGGTTGCCGCAATGGCAAGGACGAATCCTCCGAGGAAGAGCATGATGATAGGATTGGCGAACGCTCCCATGATAGCTTTGTAATCGACAAAAGCACTGGCATCGCTCACATTATTGACAAAGAATCCGAAACCTTTGTCGGATATCGTCAGAAGCATGAAAACGATTACCACCACCGATGTAGTCCATGCCGGGATAATCTCAAACATCCACATGAGGGCCGCAAATGCGAAAATGGCGATCATTCTCTGCTGCACGACCGTGAGGGCCTCAATGCCGAAAAAGTCAACCGGCACAAGCCACAAGAACAGCGTAACGGCAATGATCACCGGAAGAAGTACGCAGTACTTGAGTGAAAATTTCTTGTCTGCCATAAAGTTTATGTTAGTTGTTAATAGATTCCATCTATAGCCGCTATCGGCCAAGCGGGCGCAAAGATAGTCTTTATTTGATTAAAAACAATCATCTTGCACTCTAAATGCAACAGGGGCCGGAACCAAATTGGCCCAGCCCCATATGCTCCGCAATATGCAGATGCACAAAGTATATTCTATCAGATTATGCCCTGCTCAAGCATCGCTTGCGCAACTTTCATAAAGCCTGCTATGTTCGCTCCCTTTACATAATTGATGTAACCGTCAGGCTGCGTGCCATATTTGACGCAGGCCTCGTGTATGTTCGACATTATCTGGTGCAGCTTCTGGTCAACCTCCCCGGCGCTCCAGCTAATGTGCATCGCGTTCTGGGTCATCTCAAGACCTGAAGTAGCGACACCTCCGGCATTTACGGCCTTTCCTGGGGCGAACATGATGCCCGCTTTCTGGAATGCGACTATCGCCTCCGGAGTACAGCCCATATTCGAGACTTCCGCACAAAGCCAGGTTCCGTTGGCAAGAAGTTCCTCCGCATCCGCACCTGTCAGCTCATTCTGGAATGCACAAGGCATGGCTATGTCACACTTTACGCTCCAGGCCTTCTTGCCCGGATAGAATGTAGCAGACGGGAATTTCTGGGCAAACGGAGCCACGACATCGTTGTTTGATGCACGAAGTTCAAGCATATATGCTATTTTCTCGTCATTCATTCCTTCCGGATCATAGATGGCTCCGTCAGGACCTGAGATTGCAACCACCTTGGCGCCGAGCTGGGTAGCCTTTGTGGCCGCTCCCCATGCGACGTTTCCGAAACCTGAAAGCGCGACAGTCTTGCCTGCGATTTCCTTGCCCTGCATCTTCAGCATGTGCTGCACGAAATAAACAGCTCCGAATCCGGTAGCCTCAGGACGGAGAATTGAGCCTCCCCATGTCATGCCCTTGCCGGTAAGCACACCTGTATTGTACTGCTGGGCGAGCTTACGGTACATTCCGTCAAGGAAGCCTATCTCACGGCCTCCGACTCCGATGTCACCCGCAGGGACGTCCTGGTCAGGACCGATTACACGCCAAAGTTCCAGCATGAAGGCCTGGCAGAAACGCATGATTTCAGCGTCTGACTTGCCCTTTGGATTGAAATCGGAACCGCCCTTGCCGCCTCCCATAGGAAGTGTTGTGAGGGCATTCTTGAATGTCTGCTCGAAACCGAGGAACTTCAGTATCGAAGGATTCACTGAAGGATGGAAACGCAGACCTCCCTTGTAAGGTCCGATGGCAGAATTGAACTGGACACGATAGCCGGTGTTTGTCTGCACCTCCCCATTGTCGTCAATCCATGTCACCTTGAAAGTGAGTATGCGCTCCGGCTCAACGATACGCTCAACAATCTTGGCGTCCTCAAATTCCGGATGCTGGTTATATACGTCCTCTATGGACTCCAAAACTTCATGTACAGCCTGGAGATATTCCTTCTCGTAAGGGTACTTGGCCTGAAGCTTGGCCATCAATTCATTTGTTTTCATTGCTTGTGCTATAAATTATGTTCAATATATATTTGAAAATCATTTCACTTCCCATGTAGCCCCGCTGCGCAAAAGGTCATCCACGCATTTTATCCTGGACTTCTCCTTCTGCTCATTCACCTGGTCACGTACACCGTCGTCATATGTCGGGAGACTTACGTCACGTATGATTCCGAGTGCCACCGGAAAATCAGGATACTTCATGTCTGCGAGCATCATATGGATGCCGACATTCTCAGAATGGGCGTCATGCACCAAAAGGTCATCCTCGGTGACTCCGTTCTCCCCTATCGTTACGACCCTGAGGCCAAGACCGTCAAGCACGAGGCCCTTGTCCCTGTTCTTGCCGAATATCATCTTCTCACCATGACGCAGTACGATTGTCCTGTCCGCACGGAACTCCCTGTCTGAAATCAGCTTATGGGCACCGTCATTGAAAATGACACAGTTTGTGAGCATCTCCATGACAGAGCAGCCGTCATGCTTTGCAGCCGCCACCATGATTTCAGAAGAAAGCTTCAGCTCAGAGTCAAGGCTGCGGGCAAAGAATGTTCCCTTGGCACCCAAGACAAGGCTGCCCGGATTGAACGGATGCTCCACAGTACCATAAGGTGAAGTCTTGGTTACGGCGCCGAACTTTGAGGTCGGAGAATATTGGCCTTTCGTCAGTCCATATATCTGGTTGTTGAACAGGACCAGGTTCATGTCAACGTTCCTTCTGATGGCGTGGATGAAATGATTGCCTCCGATGGCAAGAGCATCACCGTCACCGCATGCCTGCCATACAGTCAGGTCCGGATTGGCCACCTTTATACCAGTGGATATGGCTGTAGCACGTCCGTGTATGCTGTGAAAGCCATAAGTATTCATATAATAAGGAAGCCTGGAGGAGCATCCGATTCCCGATACGACCACGTATCTCTCCTTGCTGTAGCCCAAAGCTTCCGTCACATCAGGAAGGGCACGCTGCAAAGCCGCAAGCACACCGTGGTCACCGCATCCCGGGCACCATCTCACCTCCTGGTCACTCTTGAATTCCTTGAATGTATATCTTGGCATAACTGTCCTTTTATATTATTCCATATTCTCGTTTATAGCAGCCACGACCTCCTGGACAAGGAAAGGCTGGCCCTGCACTTTATTGAACTGCCTGTATTGGAACTGAGGGAATTTGGCACGGAGCCAATTCACGAAATGTCCTGAGTTCAGTTCGCATACCAATATCCTCCCGAACTTGGAGAAGACTTCCTCCGTATTACGTGGCAGAGGCATTATATAGTCAAAGTGCGCAAAGCTGACTTCCTTACCGGCATCACGAACCTCCTGAACGGCAGAAAGAAGGTGTCCGTAAGTGCCTCCCCAGCCTACCACAAGAAGCTTTCCGGCGTCAGAACCGTTGACCTCAAGCTCCGGTATGAAATCAGCTATCTTCTGGATTTTCTTCTCACGCTCGGCAACCATGACAGCATGGTTCTGAGGATCTGACGAAAGAACGCCGTCATGATTCTTTTCCAGTCCTCCGACACGATGCTCACATCCTGCCATGCCCGGCACGGCCCATTTGCGCACATATGTCTCAGGGTCCCTTTCAAAAGGCTTGTACTCTGTGTTCGGCTGTACAAACGGCGGCACAATCTTAGGGTAATCCTTCATGGAAGGTATAAGCCATGGCTCGGATCCGTTTCCGATGAATCCTTCCGAAAGAAGCAGCACCGGTGTCATATGCTCAAGTGCAATCTTGGCCGCATTGAAGGCGGCGTCAAAGCATCCTGCCGGCGAATGAGCAGCCATCACAACCATCGGACATTCACCGTTTCTGCCATAGAGGGCCTGGTTAAGGTCTGTCTGCTCTGTTTTTGTCGGTATTCCGGTAGAAGGACCGGCGCGCTGCACATCAATTACCACCAGAGGCAGTTCAGTCATGACAGCAAGTCCCAATGCCTCTGACTTGAGAGAAAGTCCCGGACCGGAAGTTGTGGTCACGGCAAGGCTTCCGGCAAAGGCGGCCCCTATGGCCGTACAGATTCCGGCAATCTCATCCTCAGCCTGAAGCGTCTTGGCCCCGAGGCTCTTGTGCAATGCAAGCTCTTCGAGTATTCCTGTAGCCGGTGTTATCGGATATGAGCCGCAGAAAAGAGGAAGACCGGATTTCTCGGAAGCCGCAAGAAGTCCCCATGCAGCAGCCTGGTTGCCGGTTATGTTGCGGTAAAGGCCTTTCGGCTGATGTGCAGGCTCCACATTATATGTATTCGGTATCGCCTGAATATTGGCGGCATAATTGTGCCCGTCCCTCAATACTTTCTTGTTCGGCTCTATCAGTTCCGGATGCTTCTTTCCGAATTTGCGCTCAAGATAATTGAATACATATTCCATCGGACGGTTATAGATGTAGCATGCCATGCCGAGGGTAAACATATTCTTGCACTTGTGAACGGTCTTCATGTCCAGGCCACTGTCCTTGAGACTCTCTTCCGTCAAGGTAGTGATAGGAGCTATTATGATTGTCCTGTCTTCTATGTACAGTTCACCTATCGGGTCGCTCTTCAGGCCGGCCCTCCTGAGACCTTCCTCATCAAAAGTGTCGGAATCTATGAGGACCATGGCAGTCCTCTTGAGCCATTTTGCATTAGCCTTGAGAGCGGCCGGATTCATTGCGATGAGAAGATCGCAGTAGTCACCCGGTGTTGCGATATGGCAGCTTCCGATATGCACCTGAAAGCCTGAGACTCCAGATACCGTCCCGTGAGGTGCTCTGATTTCAGCCGGATAGTCCGGGAATGTGGACAGTTCGTTACCGAAGATGGCAGACATATCTGCAAAAAGAGACCCGGTGAGCTGCATGCCGTCTCCCGAATCTCCTGCAAATCTTATGACAACATCTTTAGTATCAATAACCTTATGTTGCATTACTAAAAAGATAATAGATTTAAATCAAATATTCATATTTTGATACAAATGTATAACTTTTTTCGTGAACAGGAAATATAATCCATAAGTTTTTGCAAACAAAAAACGAGGTCGGAGGAAACTGTTTCCGCCGACCCCGCAAAAAGTCATTAAAACGTGCCGTGCCTACTGTGCCATTGCAGCCTGAGCGGCTTGAGCCTTGGCCTGAAGCTCCGCCTGGAGAGCCTCAAGAGTTCTTCCTGCAGGAATGCCGAGAGCGGTCCTTGCCTCAGGAGTCAGGTCAACCAGCTGAGCCTGGTCAAGATAAAGGAGAGAGCCTTTCTCGAATACGGCAGCGCATCCCTTTGCCTTGGCTATATCACTGACAGTTTTCTGTGCTTTCTCATAGATAGGAGCCTGGAGGGAATTCTGAAGCTGCTGCATCTCCTGCTGAAGGCTCTGCTGAGTCTGCTGAAGCCTTGTCTCAATGTCAATTATCTCTTTCTGCTTGCTGTCGCGGATTGCCGGAGTCCAGCTTGCCTGCTTCTGCTCGTACTGCTGGGCCTTGGACTGATACTCCTCGTACATTGCCATCAGAATCTCCTCATTGGTCTTCTGATTCTCCTCCATAGTTGCCCTTGCGGAATCCATCTCAGGCATAAGCATGATAAGCTCATTGAAATCCACATAAGCGAACTTAGGGGCCTGAGCCATTGCAGCAAGTGAAAGCATCGCCATTGCTGCGATCAAAAACATTCTTTTCATATAATATTCAATTTAAATTAATTCATTTGTCCGCATCCGGAGGCCGACAGCAAAAATCGGGCTGCCGAGTGCCTCAGGCAGTAAATTCATCAGAACTGCTGTCCGATGACAAAGTGGAACTGGCTGCCTCCCTGGCCGTCATGATTATCAAATCCGTAACCCCAGTCAACTCCGAGAAGTCCAATCATCGGCAGGAAGACCCTGACACCTACACCTGCGGAACGCCTGATCTGGAACGGGTTGAAATTCCTTATGTCAGACCAGCAGTTACCTCCCTCAAGGAAGACCAGAGCATAAATCGTTGACTGCGGCTGGAGCACTACAGGATAGCGCAGCTCGACAGTGAACTTGTCATACACGTTTCCGGCATAATAGTTTCCGGTAGTGTTGTATGAAGACATGCCCTGAGGTGTAAGCGAGTAGTTCTCATAGCCTCGGAGGGAAACTATCTCAGAGCCGTATGTATCATATCCCGACATTCCGTCACCTCCGACACGGAAGCCTTCGAACGGAGAATATCCCCAATTGCGGTTGTAGTAGCCCAGATATCCGAACTGCGCCCTTGCCATCAGCACGAGGTCTCCCACAAGCTTGGTATAAATAGCACCCTTGAATGTCCATTTGTGATATTCAATCCATTTGTAGCGGTCCTGGGATGACTGCATGTCATAATTGATGTCTCTCCAGTTTGACACCTTGGTAGGATTTCCGTTGGCGTCAAGTATTCCGCGGTTCTTCTTTCTCAGCAGAGAGTACGGCGGAGTGAGCTGGATCGAGAAACTGAAGTCCGAGCCCTGGCGCGGATATATCTGCTGGTCAGTAGAGTTTCTTGAAAGGCTCAGCGTATAGCTGAGGTTATGGGAGATACCGGTATTGAAAAGGAACTGGTATGCCCAATTCTGAAGCCTGTATGTCTGCCAGCTGAGCTGGTTGTAAAGCACGAAATAGTTGTCAGGCCACTTCAGGCGCTTTCCGATTCCTGCGGCAAAACCGTAAACCTCCATGAACTCGTTGTTGTTGAGAATGTTGAAGGCAAGATATGAATTTGTCTGACGCGTGTAATAAACGGACATGTTAAGCGAAGTAGGCTTCTTGCCGAAGAGCCAAGGCTCGGAGAAGCTTGCCGAAAGGCTCGTATAATAAGTTCCGTTCGTCTGGAAGCGCACCGCAAGATTCTGCGCGTCTCCCAAAGGGACCGGACGCCATGCTGACTTGTCAAAGAAACGCCTTGTCGAGAAGTTGTTGAAGCTTACTCCGACAGTTGCTACGAATGTGTTTCCGCCCCATCCTCCGGAAAGCTCCAGCTGGCTCGACGGCTTCTCTGTCACATTATATATGATGTCAACTGTATTGTTCATTGAATTTGGCACGATACTGTATCCTCTTGAGGCATCCATTATGGCCTCCGGGTCGAACTGTCCCATGGAAGCAATCTCACGCACAGAGCGCTCAAAGTCACTCTGGCTGAAAAGGTAGCCCGGACGCGTGAAGACCTGGCGCCTCACTACCCTCTCATTCGTGAGGTCATTTCCGTTTATTATGATATTGTTCAGGGTAGCAGGCTTTCCTTCGACAATCCTCATCTCGACATCGACAGAATCCCCCTGGATATTAAGCTCCACAGGCTGGAGATTGAAGAAAAGGTAACCATTGTCACGATACAGTTTAGACACATCGAATTCGTTCTGCTTTCCGCCTCCGAAAAGCCTCTTCTCCATGGTGACCACATCATAGACATCTCCTTTCTTTATCATTAGGATATCATTGAGGGTCTCTGAGTTATAGACGGAGTTTCCTGTCCATGTGATGTCCCTGAAATAGTAGCGTTTTCCCTCGTCTATCTCGAAATCAATCTGCAAGCGGCCCGGTTCCAGATAATACATGGTATCCTTGACGATGCGGGCATCACGGTACCCGGCTTCATTGAATGCGCTGAGCATGGCACGCTTGTCATTGTCATACTCGCTTTCATTGAACTTCTTGGAACTGAAGAAATTGATGAACCTTGCATCCTTTGTCTTCTTCATGGAGCGGACGAGTTTGGTCTCCTTGACGTTCTCATTGCCGCTGAACGTGATTTTCTTTACCTTGACCTTCTCTCCCCTGTCAACGGCAAACTGCACACGGATTGCGCTGCGGATCATGGTATCCTTCTTCGTGTTCACATCCACATTCACGTTAAGGAAGCCCTTCTCCTTATAATATCTCTTTATGATGTCTGTTGACGTCTTTGCGACATAGTCGGAAAACTCTCCTCCGCGACGGAGATTAAGGCGCTCAAGAAGCTCTTTCTGCTCACCAGTCTTGACTCCGCTGAACGTCCAGCGTGACACTCTCGGCCTTTCCGTGACGCATATCTTGAAAAAAGCGGTATCGCGTCCCGGAGCCAGGGAATCGACTGCGATTGCTACGTCCTCAAAATATCTCTGGAGCCAAAGCCTGTTGACGATGGAAGATAGCTCCTCACCGGGAACTGTCACTTCCATACCCTTCTGCAAGCCGGTAATCTGGAGTATCTGCTCCTGGGCGAAATAATTGTTACCCTCGACTCTCACTCCTCCGACCACATATTTTTTCGGATTATTGTAATCAACCTCAACATCCTTTCCGGGCAACTGTGCAAATACGGGGAGCGACAGCATCAGCGCGGACGCGAGGAAGACCATTCGGCAAACTCTCATTTTTATACCATTAAATTCAAAACTGCAAATATAGGGAATTATTTGACTTTTCCATAACGTCTGTCACGTTTTGCATAGGATTCAAGTGCTTTGCAAAACTCCTCCTTCCTGAAATCCGGCCACAGGGTATCGACAAAAAGAAACTCTGAATACGCCCCCTGCCAAAGGAGATAGTTGCTGATTCTGCATTCACCTGATGTCCTGACGATAAGGTCCGGGTCAGGAATCCCAGCAGTGGCGAGCAGCGAGCTGAAGCCATCCTGCCCCATGGCAAGCAGTCCGGCAGCCTTCTCCGGTTCCTCCACAGCCATCTTCGCAAGCTTAGAGGCAGCCTGGAGGATGTCCCACCGTCCGCTGTAGCTGAGCATGACGATAAGCGTCAGCGCCGTATTGCCGGCAGTGCGTTCCATGCAAGAGTCTATGACTTCGTTCAGCCCGCTGTCCAGACGCTCCCTGTTTCCGATGACCATAAAGCGCACCCCATTCCTGTCAAGGGCATCCATCTCGGAAGCCATAGCTTTGACCATCAGCTCCATAAGAGCCATGACCTCATCCTGGGGACGGTTCCAGTTTTCTTCAGAAAAAGCATAGACAGACAGATACTTCACTCCGTTTTCTATAGCTGCCTCCACACAGGCCCTCACACTCTCCACGCCCTCAAAATGGCCATGTATCCTGTCTTTGCCCCTTTCTTTGGCCCAACGGCCATTACCGTCCATAATCATCGAGACATGCATGGGTGTCCCGGTCACAGTTTCAGTTGACATATTGTTTCTCACTTGATATTTCTGATGTCTTCGCCCCAGAACAGCTTTTCTGTAAGGGCATTGATAAAATCGGATTTATTAAGACGGACACGCTTTAGCGAAAATTGTGCCACGGAAATCTCTATTCTCGCGTCGCCGTCTGTTTCAGCGGTCCTGTTGTCCGCCGTGAATATTACTTTCCTGTCGCGCGACTGCATCCTCAGAGTTATGACTGAGGTGTCCGGAACCACAAGAGGACGGACATTCAGGTTATGCGGCGCTATCGGGGTTATAATCAGCACACGTGACTGCGGAAGCACAATAGGCCCGCCTGCGCTAAGAGAGTATGCCGTGGACCCGGAGCTTGTGGAAACTATCAGCCCGTCAGCCCAATAGGTAGGCAGCCTCGTCCCGTCCACGGTGACCTCCACTCCCAGCATCGCGGCACCGCTTCTGTGCACAGTACACTCGTTCAACGCATAGACCGGCTCATCTTTCCGCAAGCCATCCTCCACACAAGCCTTGAGCACAGTCCTTTCCTCTATTGAATATTTCCCGTTCAGAATAGCGTCCGCAACGTCCTCCGGCCTGTTCTCTGACAGGAATCCGAGACGTCCGAGATTGACTCCTACAACAGGAATGCCCCTTTCAGCCACCAGCGCGGAAGCAGAAAGGAAAGTACCGTCACCTCCAACGCTCATAAGCATGCCGGCATCCTGCCCTGGCTCCTGTCCAGGGGCAAGAACGGTGACACGGCAGCCGCCTGCGGAAAGGGCGTCCATCAAAGCTGCAAGCCTCTGGTCATCCTCAAGACTTTTTTTCCCGATATATACGTATATATTCATTGTCTCCAATTAATTGAATGCGGCCCCGTCTGGAAACCGGACGCCAAAATTAGCACATTATTGTCGAAATCAGAAAAAACAGGAGGAATTTGTTGGCAGCAAGATGCGCCAATGCGGGCAGAAGCAACTTTTTCAGGAAAATTCAAACAGATTCGAAGTTTATTGCATATTTTTGCCGTCTGTAAACATACATTTGGAGCGGAAATGACAAAATTAAGCGTCAATATAAACAAAATAGCCACGCTGCGGAATGCCCGCGGAGGAAACATGCCGGACGTCACCAAGGCAGCCATAGACTGCGAGACATTCGGTGCGGAAGGAATCACTGTACACCCCAGACCGGACGGAAGGCACATCAGATATGACGATGTAAGGGCAATACGCCCTCTTGTCAGGACGGAATTCAATATTGAAGGCAACCCTATACCGTCTTTCATGGACCTTGTCCTTGAGACCGCACCGGACCAGGTGACCCTTGTCCCTGATGCTGAAAACGCCATAACCTCAGACGGCGGCTGGGACACAATAAAGCACCGCGACTTCCTCACTGAGATATGCTCCGCATTCAAAAACAGGGGAATAAGGACATCCATTTTCATAAATGCTAACCCGGCCATGGCGGAAGGAGCAGCCAAATGCGGATGCGACCGTGTCGAGCTATATACCGGCCCTTATGCGGAAATGTACAGCCATGACAGGGAAGCCGCAATAAAGCCGTTCATGGATGCGGCAAAGGCTGCCAGGGAATGTGGCATTGGACTGAACGCAGGGCACGACCTCAATCTTGACAACCTTAATTTCTTCATAAGGAACATACCTTGGACGGACGAGGTCTCCATCGGACATGCAATAATATGCGATGCCCTATACATGGGGCTTCAGCCTACGATACAGGCATATCTTAAAGAAATCAGAAACGCTTTTTGACTTTTATGCATAAAACCGCGGCCCAAGCGCAGCAAAAAAGCATCAGAAAAAGCATCTGAGTCAAAAATCAAGACGAATAATAAGATTTTTGACTATCTTTGCATTGATGTGCATTGCACACTGAGCCATGAATAAACAATAAACAAAAAACAATAGAAATGAAAAAGACATCACGCATCTTCAGCGCGCTCCTTTTGGGCGCTGTCGTAGTTTTCGGAGCTTCATCATGCGCAGGCAAAGGTGAGCAGGCAGCAGAGGCTCCTGCAGCAGCACCTTCTGAGCAGACTGCCGCAAAAGGCTCTATCGTGTACATTGACATGACTGCCCTCATGGCTGACTATGACATGGCAAACGACCTTAGGGCTGTCGTAGAGACCAAGGTACAGAACATCCAGGCAGAGATAAGCAGAAGGGAAAAGAAATTCACTTCAGAGTACAACGACTTCCAGGACAAGATGCAGAAAGGTCTTCTCACACGTTCAGTAGCTGAGGAAAAAGGCAGGAAACTGCAGCAGCAGGAGATTGACTTCAACAATTACGCTAACCAGAAGAATGCTGAAATCAACGAGGAGCTCATGGTCATGAACAACCAGATTAATGACGCAATCAGCACCTTCATCGTAAAATACAATCAGGAGAAGCAGTATGCCATGATTCTGATAAGCCAGGGCGACGACCCTAATGACGGCATGGTTACCCTCGGAGCACCTGTACTTACGGCAGATCCGTCACTCAACATTACAGCAGACGTTCTTGAGAAGCTCAATGAAGAGTATATCAAGACCAAGAACCAGACAAACAAGAGCAAATAATTGAAAATAGCAATACTGTCCTGTTTCTACCCCTACAGAGGAGGAATTTCTCAGTTTAACGCATGCCTGTATGGTGAACTGAGCAAAAATCATGTTGTCAAGGCTTTCAACTTCAAAAGGCAATATCCGGAATTCCTCTTCCCGGGCAAGACTCAATTTGTGACAGACGACGATGAGGCCGTACCGGTGGAGAGTGTTTCCCTGCTGGATACGGCCAATCCGTTTTCTTACCGGTCAACATACAGGAAAATCCGGGAATGGGGCCCGGACGTGCTCATTGTAAGATATTGGATGTCATACTTCGCACCGTCTCTCGGATATATAACCAGGAAGATGAAAAAGCACTGCAAGGTAGTGTCCATCCTTGACAATGTAATCCCGCATGAACAGAGATTCTTCGACACACCGCTGACGAAATACTTCCTGAAAGGCAGCACAGGCCATGTGACCCTCTGCGAAGCCGTTGCCAAGGACCTGCTTGAGATGAAGCCTAAGGCTCCATACACCGTCATACAGCATCCTCTGTACTCGCATTTCGGAGCGCGTATACCGAGGGAGGAGGCAGAAAAGAAGCTCGGCCTTGCTCCTGGAAAGAAGAACATACTGTTTTTCGGACTGATACGTCACTACAAGGGGCTTGACATACTTCTTGAGGCTTTCGGTAAATTGTCTGAAGACTATCAGCTGATTATAGCAGGAGAGCCTTACGGAAGCTTCACACCTTACAGTGACATAATAAGCAGGCTGCCAGGAAAAGAACGCATCTTCATGAATCTGAAATACATCAGGGATTCTGAGGTGACTGACTATTTTTCTGCTGCAGATATTGCGGTGCTTCCATACAGAAGCGCGACACAGAGCGGCATAAGCTCGGTATCCTATCATTTTGAAGTTCCGATGATTGTCACTGATGTAGGCGGTCTGAAGGAGACAATCGGTGACCGGGGCACGGGAATTGTGGCAAAAGAATGCACCCCTGGCGCGATAAGGGAGGAAATAGAAAGATATTTTGCCGAACCTGAGGCAAAAGAGGAGTTTATCGCGAACATACGTAAAGAAAAGGAGCGTCTGTCATGGAAAGCTTTTGCAGCTGAACTGACCGGCTTCATAGGACAATTATAATATGGAAATACGCATAATGAGATCTGTCCGCGGCATTGCAGCGGCATTGGCTATGGTCACATTTTCCGCCGGCATGGCCGCACAGGAATATGTTGCGGAGCCGGTGATGATATCGAAGGAGAAAGTCAAGATTGACGGAAAAGTCTGTTACTCGCATATAGTCATGGAGCGGCAGACTCTCTATTCCATAAGCAAGGCATATGGCGTAAGCATAGAGGACATCTACAAGTTCAACCCTTCCCTGCGCGAAACAGGCCTTAAGAAAAATTCCATCATACTGATTCCGTCACAGGATGCAATCGGAAATGCAGTGCAGGAAAAGAAGCAGGAAAGCCCGGCAAGGGAATACAGGAAGGAAAGTTCTTCAGACGCGATGCAGCCGATGCAAGCGGCCGAGCCAACCGTAAAAAAGCCGAAAACCCGTTCACATGTAGTAAAGTGGTATGAGGACATAGAGGGCATAGCCCAGAAATACGGCATAACTGCTGAAGAGATAATCATGGCCAACGGACTCACGGGAAGAAAGCTCAAGAACAGGCAGAAGCTTGTCATTCCTGAAAAAGGCCAATATGTGGCAGTGGCAAAAACAGAATTGCCGGCAAATGCGGCTGACACTGAAGAGGACATGAATCTTGACACTGCTTTTGGAGACGATTCCGGAAGCGACAATGGCATATTCCGGAATTTCATTCCGAAAAACCGCATCAAGGTGGCCATGCTGCTTCCTCTGAAGGCGACCGGAAGCACAAGCAGCCGCAGCAACATGGATTTCTACAGCGGTGCACTCCTTGCGGCGAAAGACATGGCGGCAGAAGGAGTGGACATTGACCTGCAGGTGCATGACATATCTTCCGGAAGCATGGGAATCACACGATACAGCCTCTCCCAGACAGACATGGTAATCGGTCCGGTATCCTCTGCTGACATAACGAAGCTCTTTGCGATGGCGCCGGAATCATGCATTCTGGTCTCCCCACTTGACCCGAGGGCAGGCTCGCTCGTGCAGGGCTACAGGAACATGATACAGGCACCTGCATCCAATCTGCACCAGTATGCAGACATGGCAAGCTGGATTGCGGAAAGCAGCAGGGCCGGAGACAAAGTCATAGTAATATCGGAAAAAGAAGCGAGGATGAATGATGCGGGAAGACTGATGAAAGCGGCCATGGACTCAGCGTCAATCAACTATGCCCCGTTCTCTTACAGCATACTCGACGGACGTAAAATACAGGTTCCGCTGGAGGGAATAATGACCAAGAGCGGCACAAACCGCGTTGTAATAGCATCAGAAAGCGAGGCTTTCGTAAATGACGTCGTGCGCAACCTCAACCTCATAGTACATGACAAGTATGACGTCGTGCTCTACGGGCCGGCTAAAATCCGTTCATTTGAGACCATCGAGGTTGAAAACCTCCACAATACATCCCTGCATGCGAGCCTTGCATATTTCATTGACTATGATGACGAAAAGGTAAGGGATTTCCTTATGAAATACAGGGCGCTGTTCCGCACTGAGCCTACTCAGTTCGCATTCCAAGGCTATGATGTCACCCGATATTTTCTTGAGCTTTGCGCGAAATACGGTGATGGCTGGACGCAAATGCTGGAAAGTTCGGAAATGGACATGCTGCAATGCAGATTCCGCTGCAGGCAGATTCCTGGCGGAGGATATGCAAATGAAGGCATCAGAAGAATTGTCTATGGCCGTGACTGGTCAATAGAGAAAGTAAAATAAGGCTTAATGCCCGAGGAGCGACTTTGCATTGGCAATTGCAGCATCCGTCAGTACGGAACCGCTCAGCATCCTCGCAACTTCAAGAACTCTCTCGTCTTCAGAGAGTTTTTTTATTGTGGAGACTGCAGTGGAAGTCTCAGGGTTGATTTCTTTGGAGACGAGATAGTGGGCAGACCCTTTTGCAGCCACCTGAGGAAGATGAGTTATTGCAAATACCTGCATATTCTCACCCATTTCACATATGACGGAACCCATCTTGTCAGCTACACTTCCGGAAACTCCGGTATCAATCTCATCAAAAATCATTGTAGGCATGTTGGTGAACCTTGCCATCATTGCCTTCAAGGCAAGCATAATCCTCGACATTTCTCCGCCGGACGCGCACTTGGCCACATCAACAGGATTTTTCCCGGAAGAGGAGAAACGGAAGAACACGGCATCATGGCCTGTAGCTGAAACAGGAGCATCAGACAGCTCCACGTCAAAGACAGCATATGGCAGTTCCATGTTGCGTATCATCTCAGTAATGCTTCCTGAGAAACTGCCTGCGGCCTTTCTCCTTGACAAGGCCAGTTCATCTGCCTTGCCGGAAAACTCCGCCTCAGATTCCTTCACCTGAGCGGCAAGGGCGTCACGCTCCTCTTCGAGACGTGTTGAATCGAAAAGAAGTCCGGACAATCTGTCACGCAGGGCAATCAGTTCCTCCTCGCTTGTGCAGGAATGCTTCTGCATCAGCGAATAAAGAAAGGACATGCGGTCCTCCACCTCTTCAAGCCTGTTGCCTGACAAGTCCGTAGCGGAATTGAGTGAGGTAACTTCCGCGATTATGTCATCCAGCTCACGGCGGCATGATGCTGTCCTCTCAGCAAGTTCTGCCGCGGCCGGAACATAGCGTCCGACCTTGGCAAGAAGCTTATCAGCTTCCTTAAGGGCCGAGTCCACAGAAAGGCCGCCATCTCCTCCCAACGGGCCGGTGAAAAGATTCTCTGCAGCGCACAGACCGGATTTTATCTCTTCAGCATTGGCAAGCTGCCTCTGCTCTTCTTCAAGTTCCGCAAGCTCCCCTGCCCTGATTCCTGCGGCATCAAGCTGCTTGAACTGGGCCTCATTATAGTCCTGCTCATTCTTGAGCGAAGAGAGCCGCGACTCCAGTCCGGCAAGCTCAGACTTACGTGACTGGAGCATACGCCATGAAAGCGCGCATTCTTCCCTGAGAGCCGTGTTGCCTGCATAATGGTCAAGCACGGCAAGCTGAAAACTCCTGTCTGACAGGAGCATAGTCTGGTGCTGGGAGTGTATGTCAACCAGACGGGATGAAATTGACTGAAGCAGGGCCACAGGCACAGGAGAATCATTGATAAAGGCTCTTGAGCGTCCCGAACGGTTCACTACACGCCTTATTATCAGATGTCCTCCGTCCCACTCTGCCTCATTTTCCTCAACAAGTTCCATGAGTGAGAGGTCATCAGTGTCAAACTCAGCCTCAACGACACAGTTGTCCGCTCCGGAACCGACACATGACGCATCAGCCTTTGACCCCATGACAAGAGACAAGGCCCCAAGCAGAATTGACTTTCCCGCTCCGGTCTGCCCCGTAATAATGACCAGACCCTTCGGAAATTCAATCTCCAAAGAGTCTATCAAAACGTAATTCTTTACATGAAGCCGGCTGAGCATGTCCTGAATCAGTCGTTATCGTCCTGCTTTGCCATCCTGTAGAAGACCTCATTGTCTTTGAACTCCTCTATCGCAACAAGGCTAGGCTTAGGCTGTCTCTCATAATATTTGGAAATCTCTATCTGCTCCCTGTTCTCGAAGACCTCCTCCATGGTGTCACGGTCATTCTTGAAATCCTCAAGCTTCCTCGTAAGCTCTTTCTTCTCGGCAATAGCTATCTGGTTAGCCCTCTTGGAGAGGATTACAACCGTCTCATAGATGTTTCCGGTAGGAGCCGCAAGATCACAAAGGTCTCTTGTGAGAGTGTTCGTAGGTGTTTTCTGTTTTGCCATTTCGTTTATTGTTTTTTCTGTAATTCAGTTAATCATACAGGATGCAAAGCCATTGCTTCCTGACGCATGAGGGCATCACAAAAGAAAGTCCCTCCAATTTATTATACCGCCCGATTCAAAGAGGGTTTCATTTTTTTCGGACTTTCTCGCCTCTTTCACAAGCTTGCGTCTTTCCTTTGCGAAATCACGCTCGGACTTTTCCGAATCCGCTGTATCCATTCCCTGTTTTCCAAGGGCCTTCTGGGCTTTGTGATAAGCGGCATCAAGTTCCTTGCGGTAATCGGAATCAGGAAGCTCACCGATGAAATTGTAGTAGTCATCCACAAATGTCAGATATCTTTCCTTCTGCTTGGCCGGCACGCTGAGATGCGCATACTTGTATGATGACATTGCGATATAATATAGGATATCCTCCCTGTATATGTTCTCAGCATCCTCCTTCAGCACATTTCCGAATGCCACACGTGATGCGAGATAGTCCTCCATCTTATAATAAAGCCTTGCCCCTTCGTATGCCTTCCTGTCGAGACGGCCGTTAAGCTCCACAAGCATGTCACGGCACTCTCCCATATGTGTAGAAGAAGGATATTCAAGAATATACTCTGAAATGGATGAAATTGCCTTATATGTAGGAGTCTGGTCCAGCTCATATCTCAGCGTCTGGCGATAAAGGCAGTCAAGGCGGAGGAATCTGGCCTCTGAGGTAAACGGACTGCGGGGATAACTTTCGACAAACTTCTCGAAATTGGTCTCCGCCGTATAGTAGTCCTTGAACTTGTAGTTGCTGAGTCCCCAATAATATCTTACAGTATCATCACGTTCCGTTCCGTTGGTAAGGACCGACAATGATTCGAACAGAGCGGCAGCCTTGGAGAATTTACCCCTGTTGTAGTAGTCGAAAGCCGCCTCATATTTCAAATCAGAGTCATTGCTGTTCAAAAGAATCTCATATTGTGACTTGCATGATGCCATTGAAAGCACGAAGACAAGAGCAATAAATATGTTCCTCAATTTCATCTTTTTAGGTAATTTGGAATTTATATTATGACGTCATCATCCGATGCCTGCGTCAGTTCATCTTAAGGAATTTTTCAGCATCCATAGCAGCACGGCAACCTGACGCGGCGGCAGTTATGGCCTGTCTGTAAATCGGGTCCTGCACATCGCCTGCGGCAAAGACCCCATCCACATTCGTCTTTGATGTCTTTCCGTCCGTAACGATATACCCTTCCTTGTCAACATCCACCCATTTGCTGAAAATCTCAGAGTTCGGGTGATGCCCGATGGCAAGAAAGAAACCGTCAACGGCAATGTCAAAGATTTCCCCGTCATTCTTCACAAGACGGACTCCGGTCACTCCGGACGCGTCACCAAGCACTTCCTGCGTATTGCAGTTCCAGAGAATCTCTATGTTCTGAGTAGCCGCCACTCTCTCCTGCATGGCCTTGGAGGCACGCAGCACATCACGGCGAACAATCATATATACCTTTTTGCAAAGTCCTGCAAGATAAGTCGCCTCCTCGCATGCCGTATCTCCACCGCCTACGACAGCGACAGTCTTTTTCCTATAGAAAAACCCGTCACAAGTCGCGCATGCGGACACTCCCATGCCCTTGAACTTTGTCTCGGAAGGCAAGCCGAGATATTTGGCAGTGGCTCCTGTAGCGATTATGAGAGTCTGGGCCATAATCTCAGACGTTCCGTCAATGGTTATGCGGAAAGGCCTTGATGACAGGTCTGCAGACGTTACGGCACCGGTACGCACATCTGCTCCCAGACGCACTGCCTGCGCCCTCATTGTCTCCATAAGGGCTGAGCCGGACACTCCGTTTTCAAAACCCGGATAATTCTCTATATCAGTAGTTGTAGTAAGCTGGCCGCCAGGCTGGACACCTTCATATACGACAGGCGACAGTTCAGCCCTTGCTGCATAGACGGCTGCCGTATAGCCAGCAGGACCGCCTCCTATTATAAGACATTTTATTGTTTCCATAATCTTTTGTTTTTCGGCAAACTGCAAATATAATGCTTTTTTCAGAAGCATCTTGGATTTACGGCATAAAGTTGCCAAAGTGTTCAAGATGCCTCACAGGCAAAACCGTCAGACCTTCATCATATACGACCTGGTCCTGCGGTAAACGGCGCCGAGCAGCCAATCGGGCAAAATTGCCGCCACAGGCATGAAGAGCTTGTTCAGAAGTCCCGGCATCACTCCCCTGCGCCTCCTGAAAGTAGCTTTCAGAGCCTTGTCCACAGCCTTTTCCGGGTCAATCATCACTGTAAGCGCACGTGCAAGGGACCTGAGCCTGTCACTCAGCGGAATCAAAGGAGTGTCAACTGCACCGAAATACGCATTGGTAACGCTTACACCTGTCTTTGCGCACTCTATCCTCAGTTCCCTGGAATACCCTCTCACAAAACGCTTGGTTACCCCGTACATTCCTATTCCAGGCCATATCATCCATGCCGCAAGAGATGATATGTTGAGCACATATCCGCATCCCCTTTCTTTCATTGCCGGCACGTATTTGCGGCAAAGCATCAATGGAGTGTTCATATGCACCATCATTATTGTCCGGAGCATTTTCTCGGAAGTCTCCACAATCCCCTGGCAATACATAAGGCCGGCATTGTTGACCAGCACCTCAACCTCACATCCCAATCCGGAAGTCTTTTCATATACCCTGTCAGCTGCATCTGAAGCCGAGAGGTCCTGGACAACAGTTATTATATCAGGAGCATTCGGCCCGTTGGCTTCCTGCACTGCGGTTCCACGGGACATCCCGCGATTCACAATGCAGCGGGTCTCCTCAAGCCCGGCCGCATTTATGTCAACCAGGACAAGCCCATATCCCATTGCAGCAAGCTTCTCCGCATATATCCGCCCCATACCGGAAGCGGCCCCGGTAACCAGGGCATAAGTCCTGCCATGTCCTGTCTCAATATCCTTTTCTTCCATCATCATTTACAGCTGTCATTCAAAAATCCATGCAAATTTATCATTTTTTGCTTATTCCCGTATGTATTCTGCAACTTGCCCGCCTGCTCCAGATTAGAATTTTTCAAATTTATTTTGACCCTTGCATCTAAAATCATAACTTTGCGGGAAATTGCATATGACTATGACAACGCACAAATGTCCTGATATCGAAGAATTCAAGGCGATACTGAGGAAGCATTCGCTCAAGGCCACGCCTCAACGGCTTGCCGTTCATGACGCGATGATGTCACTCGGACACGCCTCCGCTGACATGGTTACTGAGGCAATCAAAGACAAGGGCACTGCCAAAGTCACAATGGCATCAGTATATAACATCCTGTCCCAGCTTGCGCTGCTCGGGATATATGACTACAGGCTCAGCGCAAACAACAAGATGTACTTTGATGTAAACACATTCAGGCATCTTCATTTTTATGACTGTGAGAACCATACCTTCAAAGATGTGATTGATGATGACCTCATGATGCAAATCGGCTCACTGCTCAGCAGGAAAAGAGTCAAAGGCTATAAAATCGAAAGTTTTGACATTCAGCTTATAGGAAGGCAGACAAAAAAGAAAGCACAGGCATGATGCAACAATATGCACTATGCAGGCATCTATATGGCCGCCAACAATAAGAATACATGAACAAAATTTCCAAAGCATTAATATCGGCAATTGCCGGAACATCCATCATGACAGCGGCATCCTGCTCGCAAGACAACACGTTGCAATATGGCATCTCTGCAATAGGCAATATAAGCGGCAGCAGTTTCAACAGCGATTCCGGAACCATATTGGACATAGAAGAGTACGCATGTGCCGAACGTCTTGAGGACAATGACAGGGCATTCATAATATATGATGTACTGAACAAGAGTCCACATAGGGAAGCATATGGAATACGCATCCGGGAAGCTTACAAGGCCATTGTCAAAGACCCGCTTCAGGCAAGCGCCTTATCCGGGAACGAAGAAATGCAGAGGGAAGATCCGGTCAAAGTCACGGACATCTGGATTTCAGGAGGATATGTCAACATGTACGTGATGCTGCCAGTAATTCCCGGGAGCGGAACAGCCCATTCCGTGAACCTTGTTCTGGAGGACAGGGACAGCGGCACCGCAGGGTATTCATTCATAATCCGTCACAATGCATCCGGCGAGACCATCGGTGAAACCGGCCAGGAAAGATTCGTGCTCCAGGGCGGATTCATAAGTTTTCCGATTGCAGGAATCCTTACGGAGGACAATGTACCTGTGACATTCAGATGGAAATGGTACAAATCAGCGGGAGACACCGGCATTACATCAGAAACCGAGGAAAACATTCTTGAGGGCATCTTCCGCAAATCAAGATTCGGACATGCTCCGGCCTCACCGTCAGCCAAGACACTTTCCGGCACATTGTAGCACGGCAATCAGTTTTATGGAGGCACAAGCCTGCATCTGGCAAGCTTCAAGGCATTCTCACCGGAAATGATGCCGGAGGATTCCAGGGCCTCCACGGTACATAGCTCAGGAGGATTGTTCTGCCTATACAGCACTATTGCACAGGCCGTCTCATAATTGCCGACATAAGGATGGCGCTTCAATGAGTCTGCCGGCAGAGTCCATATCGGATAAGGGGTCATATTCTCCTCAGATATGGTCACCAGGTCACGCAAGCCTTTGAACTTGTCACGGTCAAGCCCTTTTATGTCCATGAGCTGCTCCAAATTGGAATATCCACCGAGTGCCTTGCGATGACTCACAATACGCGAAGCGAACCACCCGCCTATGCCGGGAAGAGAATCAAATGCAGCCGAATCTGCCGTATTGACATCAATCAAAGGTATGTCGATATAAGGCTCAAGACGCCTGTAAATGCTGTCTGACACGACAAAAGACTTCGCAAAATCACCCTTACGGCGAAAACGCCCGCCCTTGGCGCGATAATTAGCTATGGAGCGTGCCTGCTTCGGGGAGAATCCAAGGCGGCACAGGTCTTCTTCCGAAACCGTATTAGGGTCAAATCTGAAATTTTCAATACTGCGGAAAGGCACAGAAGACCTTACAGCCGCAGCACGTGGTGAATGTGACGCATTCCTGCGCTCCACAACAGATGATTCAATCTTATTCGCCACAGCAGCACCCGCCTTTTCTTCCCTGTACACAAAGACCGTATCAGGACAATCACGATTGGCGGCAATCCTGGTCACTGCCGCGCTATGGACAAACAAGGCCGTCTGATAGCCGATGACCAGAAAGACCATTGCCACAGCCCCTGTCACAAACGAACCGGACAAACCGGAATTTTTCTCTTTCCCCTCTTTTCCCATAAAGCTCCAATTTACCAGTCAAGCAGTCCCAACGCAGCTTGATGACTGCCTGCAAATCTATGGGATACATCTCTCACAAACAAAAAAAAGACGCCGTAGAATGGCATCTTTTTCTTTTTTTTTATAATTATTTCTTTTTCTTATAAAATTCAGCAAGCTTTTCAGCTATACATTGTCATCAGTCTCCTCTTCACGGAGCTTGGCATAGGACTTTTTCTCACGTTTCTTTTCCGGAGCGCCCTCTACTATAATCACGATTTCTCCTTTCGGCTCATGCTCACGATACCATGATGCCACATCCTCCAATGTACCTCTTCTGTGCTCCTCGAACTTTTTGGAAATCTCCCTTGCGACAGAACAGCGGCGGCCGGAACCGAAAAACTCCGCGAACTGCTCAAGAGTACGCACAAGCCTGTAAGGGGATTCATAGAAAATGAGAGTCCTCGTCTCGTCCGCCAATTCGGCAAGGCGGGTCTGGCGTCCTTTTTTCTGCGGCAGAAAACCCTCAAAACAGAACCTGTCACACGGATAGCCGGATGAAACAAGAGCAGGGACAAATGCAGTGGCTCCGGGAAGAGTCTGAACCTCAATCCCTTCCTCGGCACAAGTGCGCACAAGAAGAAAGCCAGGATCGGAAATGCCCGGCGTACCGGCATCGCTTATAAGAGCGACATTCAGACCGGCAAGGATACGTTCCTTTATCATTGACACGGTCTTGTGCTCATTGAACTTGTGATGTGATTCAAGACGTCCCTTTATATCATAATGTTTGAGCAGTACCGAGCTTGTCCTCGTGTCTTCCGCAAGAATCAGGTCAGCCTCCTTAAGTACACGTATCGCCCTGAAGGTCATGTCCTCCAGATTTCCGACAGGAGTAGGCACAATATAAAGAATTCCTGCCATGTTTATCTGATTTTTCGGCGTACCGCCATCATGAAACGATATACGAGTTCGGAATCAAGATCCCAATCCGGATGCTCGGCAGCAATATAGTCAACAACCTGCTCAAGGGTCTCCATGGCATTTATGCGTGTCAAGGCATCCTGAAAAGCCATCGGGTCCGTCTTGAAAAGAAGGTTGATGAATATTATGCGGTCGTTAAGCGAGATTGCACTGCGCACGTCTTTCACACCCGTGCCCGGCATGGCTGTACGCCAAGTCTGCTTGTCGGCCATCACGTCAATTACAGCCTTACGTTTTTCTGGTGAAGACTGGGCTGCCTCATAAATAGGTGCAGGATCTGACAGCACAGGCTTGTCCTCCGGAGCAGGAGCAGAAACCGGAGCATCATCATCGTCATCATCATCTTCTTCGTCATCAGATACATCCGCAAATTCAACAGTTTCATCAGAAACGGCAACTTCAGGAATGCAGCATTCCGACGGTTCATCCGTCAGGCAATCCTGCACAGGCAAAGAATGTTCTTCCCGGGAAGGTTCCTCCGACCAGGAAAGCCCCTCCGGCAAAACTTGCTGAAACGCCTCTGCCGGAGAGGTCTCCGCGGGAATATCAGCATTATCAGCAGGGAGGTCATCTTCAATGTCAAGGTCTATCGGGCCTTCATAAACTTCGTCATGGCCAAAAAGTTCCTGCAACTGGGCAATCTTGGCATCAAGACTGTCAATCTGCAATCTTATGGCTGACATCATGGTCCTGATTTCAGACAAAATCTGCTCTTCTCTATTTTCCATAAGGCAAAAATTTCACTAATACTTGTGCATGGGCACATTGGGACAGTTTCTGGCAAATACTCCGTTGGCGTATTGGGCACAAGTCAAAGTAAACTTTGCTTCTGCTCCCGACTTTGACTATATTTGCGCTTCGCGCACATATACTGATGCGCTTCGGCAAACATTCAAACAAGTTTGATGTTTGCTCTCAGCTTTTTCGTATATTTGCACCCCCAAAAACAAAGGGGATCAGAAACTGACCGGTATTAACCTACAAAAGTAAGGAAATGTTTTTAGAAATCGCAAAAAAAGCAGGCTCCATTGAAGTCATATGCGGCTCAATGTTTTCAGGAAAGACAGAGGAACTCATCAGAAGGATGAAGAGGGCACAATTCGCAAAGCAGAAAGTAGAGATATACAAGCCATGCATTGATGTCAGATATTCAGAAGATGAAGTGGTATCACATGACTCACACAGCATTCCTTCCACTCCGATTGACTCTCCGGCCAGCATGCTCCTGCTTTCCAGCGATGTAGAAGTCGTAGGCATCGACGAGGCCCAGTTCTTTGACGACACCATAGTGGAAGTCGTGCAGACACTTGCCAACAGGGGCGTGAGGGTCATTATCGCAGGACTTGACACGGACTTCATGGGCAAGCCTTTCGGTCCGATGCCGGCACTCATGTCTGTAGCCGAGGACATACAGAAAGTACATGCGATATGCGTGAAATGCGGAAGCCCGGCCAACCATTCACACAGGCTGTCAGACAGCGAGAGTCTCGTGGTACTTGGGGAAAAGGACGTATATGAACCTTTGTGCCGCCACTGCTTCAATGCCGCCATAGAGGCAGAAAAGCAATCAAGACAGTAGCGGCACTGTCAAAAATCAATAGCCCAAGGCCTTGAGCACACGTGCCAGCTGGTCCGGACACGAAGTTCCTCTCTTGCCGCACGTGATGCCTTCAAGGCGGCTTATGGCCTCATTGACCGGCATGCCTTTTATGAGTGCACCTATGCCTTTGGCATTGCCTTCACATCCGCGCGTATAAGTGACGCTCCGGACGATTCCGTCGCTTATGACGATGTCAATCTGCTTTGAACATACTTTCTGGCTCGGGATAGCGGTAACATATCTTACACCGTCCACAATCTCATCTTTCACAATCTGATAATCTTCTGCCATAATTTCTTTCTGCTGGGATGGCCTGGTGTCCGTATTTTCCTGTGCCATGGCAGCAAAGCAGGAAAGCGACAGGGCCAGCGCGATTATTGTTCTTTTCATATATTATATAATGTATAATTTCATGGAATCCGGGGAAATTCTCATTTAAGGGCATCAAACATAGGAGCCTCTCAAAAGTTTTCCCGGCCGGCAGGACAGCAGGTCAGAATAATGTAGGATGATTGTCGTCAAGTTCCGACAGCACTTTTTCCATAATGGCCTCACGGAAAAGCACAGTCTTGGCAGACACGCGGAACTTGTCACAATATTGTCTTATTGCAGCCATCTCGCTGTCATTGAGATAGATTACCTGCCTGTGACGGCGGACGAGAGCCTCTTTCTGCCTCTTCAGATATTCAGGGTCAATTCCCGCCTCAGTATTTTTCTTCTTTTTTGCCACTCCGGACGACAGATTGAAAATTCAACAAAATTTCGCCAAAGTTAAGAAATTTATTTATCTTTGCGGCCGTTATGGAAAAAAGAGGCAACATATTCAATTACCTTTCGTGGCACGTTCTGCGCCACGCTGTAGTTGCCTATACATTAGTCCGACTCTAGGAGGGGCTTTCGAAGCGCTTCCCTCCCAATTGCAATTGACAATCTCGGTTTGTCTTGCCGTTAGGACACCTATCGACTCCCTCAACTGAGGGCAATCCGTAAAAATATTTTTTGACAACACGCAAGAATCCGCTGAAAACGGATTCAGGCACATCACTACAATTTTTTAGGCAGCATTATGCACATAGACGTAATGGTGGCTGATGAAAGCCACGCAGTGTACGCAGACGAAATCTGTGAAGAAGTGTTCATCTCGGCCCGTGAAAGAGGGACGGGAATCGCAAGAAGGACTCCTGAATATGTAATTGAAAAGATGGCTGCAGGAAAAGCGGTCATAGCGATTGCCGAAGACGGCCGTTTCGCGGGATTTTCATACATAGAGTCATGGGGAGGCAAAAGATATGTGGCCAATTCCGGCCTTATAGTTTCACACGCGTTCAGGGGACTCGGACTTGCCATGCGCATCAAGCGGCGCATTTTCCGCCTGTCAAGGGAATTGTTTCCCGAAGCCAAGATTTTCAGCATCACCACAGGAGCGGCAGTCATGAAAATGAATTATGAGATAGGATTCAGGCCTGTTCCGTTCTCGGCCCTTACCGATGACCCTGAATTTTGGAAAGGATGCCAGGGCTGCCGCAACTGGCCTATATTGGAAGCCAACAATTTCAAGATGTGCCTCTGCACAGGCCTGCTTTATGATCCGGCAGAGCATATACAGGTTTTTGACCCGGCAATACCGGACCTTGCGGAGAAAGCCATCCCTAAGGCAGAAACAGGCAATGCATACACAACACAGAAACAATAAAAAACAAATACAAATGAGCAAAAAAGCAGTACTCGCCTTCAGCGGCGGACTTGACACATCATTCTGTGTCCCATATCTCAAAAACGAAAGAGGACTCGAAGTCCATACGGTAATGGTGAATACCGGAGGGTTCTCTGCGGAAGAGGAAAAAGCAATCGAAGAAAGGGCGCTCTCACTCGGAGCGGCATCTCACAAGACCGTGAATGCCGTAGAGACCTATTATAAGAAAGGTGTCAGGTACCTGATTTACGGAAACATCCTCAAAAATGCCACCTATCCCCTCTCAGTAAGTTCAGAGAGAGTATTCCAGGCATTGGAAGTGCTTAAGCATGTCAAGGAAATCGGAGCGGATTATGTGGCACACGGAAGCACCGGAGCAGGAAATGACCAGGTGCGCTTTGACATCGTGTTCGAGATTCTTGCACCTGAGGTGGAAATCATCGCACCGGTAAGGGAATTCGGGTTCACACGCCAATATGAAATAGATTACCTGCAGAAGCACGGTTTCGATTTCTCATGGGAAAAGGCGAAATATTCAATCAACCAGGGCCTTTGGGGCACAAGCATCGGAGGCGTGGAGACATTGTCGTCAGACGGCTATCTTCCTGAGGAGGCCTATCCTACAAAAGTTACGAAGACCGCTCCGGAGCACATCAGAATCGGATTCACGAAAGGAGAGCCGACCTCATTCAACGGCGTGCAGATGTGCCCTGTTGATGTGATAAAGGCAGTACGTGACGCAGCGGCTCCGTTCGGGATAGGACGTGACATCCACATAGGAGACACCATCATAGGTATAAAGGGACGCGTAGGCTTTGAGGCCGCAGCCCCGATGATTATCATCAAGGCGCATCATCTTCTCGAGAAGCATGTGCTCACAAAGGGCCAGCTCTATTGGAAAGAGCAGATTGCCGGATGGTACGGCCAGCAGATGCATGAGGCAATGTATCTCGACCCGGTTATGAGAGACATGGAAGCCATGATGGAAAGCATGGAGGAACATGTGACAGGTGATGTGGAGATTGCGCTCATGCCATACCACTTCTCTGTGCTCGGATGCAAGAGCAAGCATGACCTCATGAGTTCAAAATTCGGAGCCTACGGAGAGATAAACAACTCTTACACAGGACGTGACGTAATCGGATTCACAAAGGTCATAGCAAACCCGCTGAAAATATATTACAGCGTAAACGGAAGCGAAGAGGAAGGAAGCGAAGAATAATCCCGGCAGAAAAAAATGAATACAAGCAAAAAAATAAGGGTCGCAATAGCAGGAGGTACAGGATATACCGGAGGAGAGCTTTTCCGCATCCTTCTCAACCATCCTGAAGTTGAGATTGTGGCGGCCACGACTACATCATCAGAAGGCACGGCTGTGTCACAGGTACACCGTGACCTTCTCGGGGAGACTGACCTGTGCTTCGGAAAAGAGCTGAATGACCCGGATGTGCTGTTCCTCTGCCTCGGGCACGGGATTTCAAGGCAATTCGTTGACAACCATGACATAAGCGGTAACTGCAGGATAATTGACCTCGGCAACGATTTCAGGCTGGACGGCGAATATGCCGGCAGGAATTTCATATACGGACTGTGCGAAAGTGCAAAGGACGAAATACGCAAGGCTCACGACATAGCCAATCCGGGATGCTTTGCAACCGCCATACAGCTTGCCGCCCTCCCCTTGGCAAAGGCCGGGCTGATTGAGGACGAAATCCATGTTACGGCCATTACAGGTTCTACGGGAGCAGGAAAAAAGCCTGGAGAGACTACTCATTTCAGTTACAGGAGCGGCAACATGTCCATATATAAGCTGTTCACTCACCAGCACTTGGCCGAAATAAAGAAAAGCCTTGCGCATGAGTCCGGCAACGGGATTGAGCCACGTGTCAATTTCGTGCCCATGAGAGGAGATTTCACGCGCGGAATATTCGCAAGCATATATACAAAGGCAAAAGAGGGGCTGTCTGAAAACAGTTACAGGCAGATTTATGAAGAGTATTATGCGGCATCACCATTCGTATTCCACAGCCAGGAGAACATTTCGCTCAAAGAAGTGGTCAACACCAACAAGGCACTTCTCCATGTGGAGCTTCATGACGGATATGTTCACATAAGCTCAATCATAGACAACCTGATAAAAGGCGCGGCAGGACAGGCTGTGCAGAACATGAACCTTATGTTCGGGCTGGATGAGACATGCGGACTGAAACTCAAGCCGTCCGCATTCTGACACTGGACACCGGACATTTAAAACAAACAATCTAAGATGAATCTTTTTGAAGTATATAAATTGTGGGACATCGAGCCGGTCAGAGGACTTGACACCAAGCTCTGGGACAAGGACGGCATCGAATACACGGACATGTACGGAGGACATGCGGTAATTTCCGTGGGACATTGCCACCCTCACTATGTGGGCATGCTAACAAATCAGCTCGGCAAGCTTGGCTTCTATTCCAATGCAGTGCAGAATTCCCTGCAGAAAGAGCTTGCTGAAAAGCTCGGGAAAGTATGCGGATATGAGGACTATTCGCTTTTCCTCTGCAACAGCGGGGCGGAAGCGAATGAGAATGCGCTCAAGACAGCATCATTCCACACCGGGAAAAGCAAGGTGCTCGCATTCAGGAAAGCCTTCCACGGAAGAACTTCCGGAGCAGTCGCAGCCACTGACAATCCTAAGCTACAGTCCCCTTTCAACAGGACCGGGAATGTGGTGTTTTCAGAGCTGAATGACATCGAAGCTGCCGGAAAAGAACTGTCTAAGGGAGATTTCGCCGCCGTAATAATAGAAGGAATACAGGGAGTGGCCGGAATATATGAGCCAAGCGCGGATTTCCTGCACGGCCTGCGTTCCCTTTGTGACAAATACGGCTGTCTGCTTGTCCTTGACGAGATACAGTCGGGATATGGACGCACAGGAAAATTCTTCGCCCACCAGCACCATGGAGTCAGGGCCGACATCATAACGACAGCCAAAGGAATGGCAAACGGTTTTCCGATAGGTGGAGTCCTTCTTAGCCCGTCCGTAAAAGCGGAATACGGGATGCTCGGCACCACGTTCGGAGGAAATCATCTTGCGTGCACGGCTGCACTGGCCGTACTTGATATCATTGAGAATGAGCACCTTGTCGAGAATGCGGCAAGAACTGGAGAATATTTCCGCAAGGCATTCGAGGGCGACAGGGCCATTAAGGAGTATAGAGGCAAGGGACTGATGATAGGACTTGAGCTGAATGAGGGATTTGCAGGCCTGCGGGACAGGCTTCTGTTTGAAAGACATTTCTTCACGGGAGCGGCCGGAGCATCCGTAATCAGGCTCCTTCCATCACTGACGATTTCGCAGGACACTGCAGAAACCTTCGTGAAAGCCTGGAAGGAACTCACCGGCCAGGCTTAAGAAGAGGATTCCTGACAAGATACCTGCGTTTACCGGCTTTCTGCCGCCTTGCTCCTGTTGACAAGAAGCACTCCGGCAAAAATCAGGGCAACTGCAACTACTTTGACAATGCTGAACGTGTCAAGTCCCCACATTATCGCCACGGCGGCCGCGGCTACAGGCTGGAGATAATTGTACATGGCTACAAGCGTAGGGCGCAGATATTTCTGTCCGAGCGGCACCATGAGATAGCTCAGAAATGTACCGAAAAGCAGCACATAGCCCAGGCCGGCCCATTGCTCAAAAGGAAGCGAGGCCCACTGCACTCCGGAGAAGTCCCGGAAAGAGAACGGCAGGAGCATCATGGCCGCAAAGGTATATTTCCACTTCATGAGGGTGACCGGAGAATATTTCCGGATTATGTCCTGGAAAAACACGAGATACACTCCGTAACAGACCTGTGAAAGCAGGCACAGGATGTCACCCCAGAGATTGGAAGTGCTGCCAGAAGCGGAATGCACGCCGAAAAGCACAAGTATGAGGGCACCGCAAAGGCCAAGCAGCACGCCGCCCGCCTTTTTTCCGGTGACAGGTTCACGGAGCCAGGCAGCCGCCATGAGCATGGTCCAGATGGGAAGAGTAGATGTGCAGATTGTGGCATCTACCGGAGAAGTGAGGGAAACGCCCTTGACATAGCATATCTGGTTGAGCGTTGTGGAAAACAAGGCTGCACCGAAAAGCTTGAGGTAGTCTTTCCTGTCAACTTTCTCCCGCTTTGTAAACAGGGAGGCAATCCAGAACAGGACAGTGCCGGCAAGTATGCGCAAATCGGTCAGGAGAGCCGAGGAGATTATTCCGCCCGCGAGGACGAATTTGGACACCGGGGCCATGACGCCCCATATAACATTTGAACCTAAAAGGGCAAGATGCCCGGTACGCTGCTGTTTTTTTGTCGGCATTGAATGTCAGTCAAAAGGCAGCCGCACACAAGAGGCGGCCGCGGTTTAAGGGCGGCAAAAATAAGAATTAAATTTGTATTATGAGACATTTCACATCAATAACCCAGCTCGGAGACCTTTCAAAGGCACTCGAAGCAGCAAGATACGTAAAGCAGAACCCGTTTGCGGACCAGGAGCTCGGCAGGAACAGGACGCTGCTGATGATATTCTTCAATTCAAGCCTGCGCACAAGGCTAAGCACCCAAAAAGCAGCGATGAACCTCGGCATGAACGTAATCGTCCTGGACGTGAATCAGGGAGCATGGAAGCTTGAGACAGAACGGGGCGTCATAATGGACGGGGACAAGCCGGAACATCTGCTTGAGGCAATTCCTGTAATGGGATGCTACTGCGACATAATAGGAGTGCGTGCGTTCGCCAATCTAACGGACAGGGACGGAGACTATGCCGAAATCATCCTCAACCAGTTCATCAGATATTCAGGCAAACCGGTTTTCAGCATGGAAGCGGCCACCAGGCATCCTCTCCAGACTTTTGCTGACCTTATAACAATAGAAGAGTTCAAGAAAAAGGACAGGCCCAAAGTGGTGCTGACATGGGCTCCGCACCCGAAAGCGCTCCCGCAGGCCGTACCGAACTCATTTGCGGAGGGAATGAATTGGGCTGGATATGATTTTGTCATAACTCATCCGGAGGGATATGAGCTTGACCCGGCATTCGTAGGAAAGGCCCATGTGGAATATGACCAGGAAAAGGCGTTTGAGGGAGCGGATTTCATATATGCAAAAAACTGGTCGGCATATGAGGGGGAAAATTACGGGAAGGTGCTCAGCACGGACAGGAGCTGGACAGTTGATTCACGGAAGATGGCTCTTACAGACAACGCGTTCTTCATGCACTGCCTGCCTGTGCGCAGAAACATGATAGTGACTGACGAAGTGATTGAAAGTCCGCAGTCAATCGTCATACCGGAAGCCGCCAACAGGGTCGTGTCTGCACAGGCGGTGCTGAAAGAGATTCTCAAGGAGCTTTAATTCAGTACAGCAATGATACATGTAGTCAAAATCGGAGGCAATGTTGTAGAAAACCCGGACATGCTCCGTGCGTTCGTGAAAGACTTTGCCTCAATGCCAGGCAAGAAAGTGCTGGTGCATGGCGGAGGCGTCATGGCAAGCCGGCTGCAGAAAGACCTCGGGATGACTACGGTCATGATTGAGGGACGGCGAGTGACTGATGCCCAGACGCTCCAGGTAGTTACAATGGCCTATGCAGGGTGGTGCAGCAAGCACATCGTGGCTCTTCTTCAGGCTGAAGGATGCAATGCGGCAGGACTCAGCGGTGCTGACGGCAATGCAATCTGCGCAAGGAAGCGTCCACCGATAAAAGTAGCGGCTGCAGCACTGCCCGGAAATGAAGCAAGCCCAGGCCCGGATGAGTTCCGGATGGTTGATTACGGATATGTCGGTGATGTTGATGCGTCCGGTGTAAATGCAGGCTTCCTCCATATGCTCATTGAGGCAGGCATCGTGCCGGTATTGTGCGCCATAAATCATGACGGGAACGGCAATCTGCTGAATACCAATGCGGACACCATAGCGTCTTCCGTCGCCATGGCCCTGGCTGGACATGGCACTGCGGATGCCTCCGGACATGATGAAGTGGAACTGACATTCTGCTTTGAGAAGGACGGAGTACTTTACGACCGTGACGATGATTCAAGCATAATCCCGGAAATGGACAATGAGATGTTCAGCAGGCTTCGTGCTGAGGGAAAGATAGCTGACGGCATGATACCGAAGCTGTCAGGAGCATTCAAAGCCATCAGCTCCGGAGCATCCAGAGTGACAATCAAACATGCAAGGAATCTCCTCAGAGACATCGGGACGGTGCTTACAGGACACGCAAAAACCAGTACGGATGAACTGCACTGACGAAATCAAAGGCATGACAGACTCAGCCACTGCCCTGCTCAGGGAAATGATTGCCATAAAGTCGGTATCATTCTGTGAGCAGGAAGCATGTTCCCATATAAGCGCGTGGTTGAACAGCAAGGGCATCCGGCATGAGCGCATAGGCAACAACATTGTGGCAGAGCACATTACAGACCCGTCCGCTCCAGCTTTGATGCTCTGCGCCCACATCGACACTGTAGCACCGGCACCGGAATACAGTTTCGATCCGTACATTCCGGACCAGACAGAAGCGGCAAAGAGAATCAGCGCAATGACAGGCAGGGAGTTGCAGCCGGAAGAGGTTGTGGCCGGACTCGGAAGCAATGACGACGGCGCATCAGCAGTAGCGATGATTGCGGCATTCATATATTTTGTTGAAAGCTCACGGAAGCAGCCGGAATGCCATGAGAAAATCAATCTGACGCTCGCGCTTACATGCGAAGAAGAAAGGTCCGGACAAGGCGGAATGCGCAGTCTATGGCACAAGAGACTGAGTCACATCAGACATGCCATAGTAGGCGAACCGACACAGATGAAAGCAGCCACATCTGAAAGGGGCCTCCTCGTAATAGACGCATGTGCATATGGAGCAAGCGGGCATGCGGCAAGAAGCGAGGGAATAAACGCGATTTATATCGCAATTGAAGACATTGCCAAGATACGCGGCCATGCATTCGGAAAGGTCTCACGCATGATGGGAAAGGTAAACCTGAATGTAACCCAGATAAATGCAGGAACCGCCCATAACGTCATACCGGACAAATGCAGCTTTGTCATAGACATACGGCCGACTGACGAATATTCCAACGCGGAAATCCTCAATGAGCTGCAAAGCATCTGCAAAAGCAAACTGAACGCGCGCAACCTGGAAAACAGGTCGAGCGCGACAAGGGAAGGCTCACCTCTGCTTGAGGCCGCGACCTTTACAGGAACGGAAACGTTTTCATCCCCGACGACCTCAGACTGGATGAGGATAGGATGTGATGCAATAAAGATGGGCCCCGGAGATTCGGCACGTTCGCATAAGGCCGACGAGTTCGTGCTTGTCAGCGAGATAGAAGACGGAATCAGAGGATATATAAATTTCATAAAGGCATTCGGACGCATAGCCGGCCGTGCCTGAAGACGGACAGAAAACACAAAAGAAGCAAATTCATCATGAGCACTTTATGGAGCAAAGGGACACAGGCCACTGACCTTGTGGAAAACTTCACGGTAGGCAACGACCGCATTCTTGACCTCAGGCTGGCCAGACATGACGCCAACGGGTCAAAGGCACACATCAGGATGCTGCAATCCATAGGACTGCTGTCCGGGGACGAGCTGGCGACCCTCACGGAAGGACTCGACAGGATACTTGAGGAAATAGAGTCAGGAGCATTTATCCTGGAGGACGATGTGGAGGACATACATTCACAAATCGAGCTTCTGCTGACACGCAGGCTCGGTGACATCGGCAAGAAAATACATTCCGGACGCTCACGCAATGACCAGGTGCTTGTCGATATCAAGCTCTTTTTGAAAGAGGAGGTCGGAAAGATACGCGAAGAGGTACTGTCCCTGTTCAAAACAATGCAGGACTTGAGCGAGAAATACAAGAACGTACTGCTTCCGGGCTATACGCACGGCCAGATAGCCATGCCTTCGTCTTTCGGACTGTGGCTCGGCGCATATGCAGAAGCCCTTGCTGATGACATGTACATTCTCCGCGGGGCATACGCCGTGACAGATATGAATCCATTGGGATCCGCAGCTGGATACGGAAGTTCGTTTCCGCTTGACCGTATGATGACCACGGAGCTCCTCGGTTTCGCACAGCCCGAATACAATGCAGTCGCAGCACAGCTGAGCCGCGGAAGGACGGAAAGGGCAGTAGCTTCAGCCATGGGAGCCATAGCGCTCACGCTCAACAAATTCGCGGCAGACTGCTGCATGTATATGTGTCCGAATTATGGTTTCATAAAATTCCCGGATGAGCTTACCACAGGCTCCAGCATCATGCCACATAAGAAGAACCCGGACGTATGGGAGATAATGCGTGGCAATTGCAACAGGATAATGTCCACTGAAAATGAAATCAGCCTGCTGTGCAGCAACATGCCTCACGGGTATCACCGTGATTTCCAGCTGCTCAAGGACATACTTTTCCCTGCCCTCGAACTGATGCACAAGAGTCTGTTCATGGCAGACTATATGCTGCAGCACATCATAATCAAAAAGGACATCCTTGACTCGCCTCTGTATGAGCATCTTTTCACCGTGGAAGAAGTGAACAGGCGCACGCTCAACGGAATGCCTTTCAGAGATGCTTACCGTAGCGTGGGAATTGAGGTGAACGAAGGGCGTTTCCATTACAAGCCTTCCGGATGCACAACTGAAGGATGCAATGCCGGCAGCCCGACATCAGAAGCCGGACACGCGGGACTGACCGCCCAAAGCCTGAACCACACGCATATAGGCAGTCTCGGCAACCTGTGCACGAAGCAGATAAAGGCCAAGATGGAAAAGGCGGCGGACTTCTGCTGACAGGGCTTTCTTGCTTGGCATATGCCGGCTGGCAGAGCGCAATTTGAATCACAAGGTCTCCAAACCAGTCTTGCATTGGCTTGGAGACCTTATGATTTATTTTCCTATTGGCATTGCGTATAGCTCTATGAGGGATGGCATTTCAGGTACAAACTTACAGCAGCCTGATTGTGTGTATGGGGGGGCATAATGATGTAATACTCAATCCTATGGTAAAAAAGTTCCCAGGTTCATGGGAATCGTTTTTCAGCAGAACGTTAAGTGATAGTTATTTATGCTTCACGAAAGGTTGTCAGGCATTGTGCTTATAGACCCAAAGAGGGTGGCTAAAATGTCTAAGGACAGATCCAGTCACCCTTTTTTTACAACCTATCTACATGTACTTTCTACGCAAGAATCCATAGCAAATAGTTACAAAAAAGATAGAAAACAGATATACTAAAGCTGCTATGCTCCTGCCGATTATTCCATCAATCATCAGAAGCGACAGCATAAGCATCGTAATAATATAGACAGTATTAAAAACCGTCATCTTATGACAAGTTTTCATATTAACATGCCGCTGCTGCACCTCCAAGTCCTCCTGATATACCACCAACCACACCACCAACGACCGTCCCAAGCCATGGAACAGCAGATCCAGCTGCCGCACCACCTGAAAAGCCGCCTCCAGCACCACCAACTATTCCCGCTGCGCATTTCCCCCAATCATCCCATTGCCGTTCTACCCATGCTTTTGTATTATCCCACCATTCCGCTTTTGTCAATGGTGTCCCACCCCCATATTTTAATTCAATTATTTCACTGGAAACAATAACAGTGAGATAGAGAGCATTCTTTTCATACTCTGTCAAATTATCAGCATTAGTATCAATTATCATATTGAGAGATGCAATATAATTGTCTTTTGTCATATAATCTGACGGATCCACTATTTGCATTTGGCTTAATACTTCAAAAGCATATTGAGAGACTTCGTACGATATGTCACTTTTCGTCTCAGAAATTTGATTACCGAACTTATCCCACACGAAACTCTCAACTTCTTCATACGAAGCCGTTGGTTTTATCTCCCAAATTTCATTAACTAATTTAATTAATGAAGCAATAGCATCAGATGAACAGTCCTCAGAAGAATGTAATTGTTCTTGCTTAGACATCATGTCTGCATTTTTCTGACAAGAAGTCAGACCTAATGCAACAATCAGCATTGATAATAAAACAAATCTCATAATAATGTAATTTTGTAGGTTTATATAAAATGTTTTTGACAGAATTATATATCTGAAACAAAATACTATTCACACCGAAAACCACTAATTACGATATACCGCAATTCTACATTTATTATGTGGCAATATTACAAAATAAAAAATAAAAAAAACAAATTATTCTCACACATTATGTCAACAAGATGTGTAATCAAATGCATGACAATGGGGATTTGTAAGCGAAATACACATTCTTTACAGAATCGGACAATTGCCACATAGACGCCACACTCATATTTTCTTCATCACCAGCACAGGATTCCTTACCGCCACACAATTGTCAAGATATGGCTGCCAAATTTCCGACTTTATATTATGCTTTTCTCCAAGTCTCAAGATTTCCTGTACAAAACATATACGGACTGACAGAGTAATACTTTTCTTCCATAGGATCCAGCGTAGTCCAGCGGGAGGACAAAGGATGGTAGAACCTTGCGCTGTAGTCGAGGTACAGAAGGCCCGCGAACTCCTGGGACTCCTTGCCGTTGAAACGGTAGAATATTACATATAAAAATATCCCTACCATCGTTGATGGACACGGCAGGGAATACAAGATTGTTGCGTTAAAACAACAAGGATAGTCACTGACGGTCATGGGGACTTATCTTAACATTGTCCAAGATGCGGTCAAACAATTCGACATCCTCTTCTCTGACGAAGAAATACATCACAGACACCCTGTAATTGACATGTTGCTTATAAGTATCCTGCCTGAAATAGAGGCCGTCATCACTGCGGCATTTTTCGGTCTTGCCTCCATAACGGTTATCACCTTGGAAATAGACTTGATAATCTATGTTTGGAAACATATAGGAACATAGCGGATAACCATAATATATATTAATATATGCTGCCGAATGCTTTTGAGGCCTTTCATATTGCTTTAGATAAATATAATACCACGTTTTGAAGCCATTATCATCTGTTCTCATCATAGGAGGCCTCCTGAAACCATCTGTTTCCAATATGACATCACAGTCATATATATCCAATGTATCACAAACCTGTCCGGACATAGAAACGGCACAAGCCATGCTCAAAATAAATGTAATCATTGTCTTTTTCATCTCATCCTGGATTTATAATTATTACGCGCCTGCTTTTCTACCTTTTTAATCTGTTTGTCCAATTGTATGTTCGTATCGACCCTTACAGAAGCTGTCACCGTCATGCCGGTAAATTCATCATATACCTCGTCACCATTCACGTACCTATACTTATGAAACGGATTCAAATCATGTCCCTGCTGCTGCAATTCATAAAAATATGCGTGTCCATAGGCCTCATGAGCTGCATTCGATGCCTGATCCTCAGCAGACAGGGATGAAGGCTTTTAGGAAATATCCAGTGTCTGTCGGCTTACCATCTTCTACAATTTTGACATTCGCAGCAGCCGCATTCCCTGAGAGCATTCAGAATTTCGCATCAAACTTCAATTGCAATTCAATAAGACATTCATCTTCAAATAAACCCCATATATGATTTAATCATCCCTGGCTCTCAATGTATCTTGCCAATAGGCCAATAATATCCAGCATTACATTTTCTTCATATTCAACAGGACTCATATTATTAATTTCTCGTCTGCTATAATCAACAAAGTTCTGAATTTGTTCCATAACGCCACACCCAGACAACCCTGATGAGCATTCGGAGTAAAATCTATCTAATACTTGTTCTTTATGATTTTTACTAAAATATCTAAGTCTAGTTTCATCGTATTCTATATCTGAACTGTATGATTCTCCGTAAAGAACAGTTACGATAACTTCCGTATATTCATTTTGCAAATTTTCATAAGGACTAAATCTTGAATACCTCTTACCCCCACGAGAATGTATCAAATCACCAAACAAATCATTAGCAAGGCAATACAGAAGGTAATCCGCAGCCTTTGCTGTTATACCATGAGATTTGGTCGCTTTCTCATAAAACAGCGACATTATTGCTATGACATAGTCAACATTATCCCCTCTGTCAGAATCAGCTTTCAGTCCTTTCGAAGCAATAACAGTCTCATTATCAAAGCAAAATACATAGCATAACGAACTCAATCCCAGTACATACAAGTTTTTTCCGTATGGTTCCACATAACCATACATACATCTTTTGACATAATCGTCTCCTTCGCTTCCAATCATCAGCAGACATCCTGTTCCAGAAAGAAGTTCAGACAAATCAGACTGGCCAATGCATAATCGCTGCAATTGTGTCCCATCAATATACCATCTTGCATTAAAATACCCTCCGGCTCCCAAATTCTCTCCTCCCTCAACCAGCTCTTCATAATTTACAGGATAGGTAGAATAATCAAGCTGACCAGTCTGAGCATATAGCCCTAAGCTACCTAATACAGCAATAACAATAGAAGATATAATTCTTATTGACATAATCTTACTTTTATTCAAAAACAAACAAATTCAAAACAGGTAATCTAAATTCGTCAATGAGCATCTGGCCAATCTTTGTCGGCGCTTTTTCAATTTCTTCCACAGAGGCATTATTCTCTGTCAACTGCCCAGACGGTCTATAGGGTCAGGGACCCGCACCGATAAAAAGCAGCATTATAATCATTCCAAATATCGGGAATTCCCGACGAATACGTCACATATAACTTTGGCATAAGAAGGGAAAACATCACTATCCATTTGGGACTCGTGATTGCTGATGAACTCATAAGCCTGAGACAATTGCTGGTAAAGGACATACGAATAATCTATCGTCTGATATTCAAAAAAAGAATAAATTATTTCACAATCATTGCCGGACTTCAGCACCAAAGAAGTATGTGCAGGATGAATCGTTGTCGGCGTAAACCCTAACACCACGTTATCTGGTATATCATCACCGGGAAGCAATTCTTTGCCGGAAAGCATATCTCTTACAACCACATATTTATATTCATATGGATCTACATCTGCCCAAAAACTTAGTTCACCATCTTGAACGACATAAATATACCTGAACATCTGTTCATACAGACCATTATAATCACACCTAGTAATCCTATAGGGTTGGCCGGACAAATTGATGGTCGAAATAATTAAACTACTTATTATCAATATATTTGTTTTCATAGTATGATTGTATTATGTTGCAATTCAGTTGTCGCACCACGAAATATCAGGTCGATTTTTTCAAGTTTATTCAAATAATCCGAAGTCATCTCTTCTGACACCTTATCCGGCGCATCCTCACGTTCTTCTTCCGGAGCGCCTTCCGCATCCAAGACAAATGCCTCTTCCGTAAGATGTTCTATCTCGTGACCGAAATTAATCGCCAAAGCTTCTATCTCACTAATCGCATTTGACATCATCACTGAACGGCGCTTGGCACTTTTTTGAAAAATCGTTATTTTAACATTCTTCTTTGCTGATGACGGACTACTGGATTCGTATTGCGCCTTTCCAAAAGCCGGAGATAATGAATGCTCATCTATATTGACAACAACATCAAAAGGCGCACTGACCAATTTCTGCAACTGTGCCGTTCCCGTCCTTGACTGCCTCATAGTTCTTCCAAGTTCCTTTTGCATCTCTGTCGCAAAAGATGTAGGACCTTTTGTCCCCCAAACTACAAAGCCATACTGATCTACCCAACGCATCCCATCAACATCCACAAAGTTAAGCCCCACGGGCTTTTCTTTGCTCACGCTCGGCAAAATGAGCAAGCTCATTCTGCTCTCGCTTAATCGCAAAGTTAACAGGATTTCCCGAACAAAAAGCATAAGGACTGACGGAATAATACTTTTCGGCAAGAGGGTCGATTGCGTTCCAGCTGAGGCGCCACTGAGGGTCATACATCCTCGAGCCGTAGTCTATGTACGGAAGCCCGGCGAACTCCTGCCATTCCTTGCCGTTGAAACGGCATGTGACTTACGCAAAGGCACGTATTATATGAAAAGGACCCAATCAAGATATTTATATTGATAATAAAAGTAGTACGGATGTTCATTTAGAATCACAATCCGCACTGCAACACCTAAATTATAACCCTGAGAATGTCACCGACGCCACTTGTCAGCACGCTTCTGCCTACGTTCTTGTCTCTTACGTTGTTTTGCCTTAAGTGCATCTATATGAGTAGAACTGTCGTTGATTGAAGGGTCTGAAGGCAGATATACTATCATTATGCTTTCGCCTATTGTAAGTTGTGGATCAGAAACAGAAACACCCTTATAAACCCTCTCGTTAACTTCAAACCTATAATAACGACAAGGGGTTCCTCTGGCATTCTTTTTACCATAAACATAAGCGACTTGATATTCTCCACAAGAAGCAAGTTTATAGTTATTGACCGTGTTAACAGTACCCTTATATATGACCCAACCGCTAAAAACTATAATTAAAACCCAGTCCCATCTCAACGGAATATCCCATTTCTTTGGAGGAGCCTTTCTGGCTTTTTCACGTTCCCGCTTCCGCCGGTTCTTTTCTCGACGAGCCTGCTTGCGGACTTTGTCGGGATTCAATTCGGAAATCATAACATTGTTAATCTTCTTCAAACATTTTCTTGACTACAGAGCTGGAAGTATTCCCGACAACCGCGTTGACGTTGTCTTCCACTACTTTATTGACAACCTTTTTCAATTCATTCTTAGCACGAGTCTTTTGAGCTACGGATTTAGCTTCCTTTGCGGAAAGGCCTTTACCATTGGTATGAGCTTTGGAGCGGACTGAAGACACAGCTGAATTTGCGCCTTGAGTCTTCAACGGTTTCACTTTCATTCCTGTCGAAAAGCTTCCCATAGTCAGCCCTACAGCAGTGTTTACAGCCGTCTCAGATACTGAGTTCACATCCAGAGCCACGCCGTTGCCATTGCCAACCTCAACATCAACCGCATTACGGGCCACCTCACTCACTACAGCGATAGCCGCCTTGGTAGCGACTTTCTTAACTATATTGCCTCCGACTGTCACGAACCCCTCTCCAAAAGAGATGGCCACATCTCCTACATCAACATTTAAGAATGAAGATGCGCTTATCCCCTTGTATTTCACAATATTAGCAATCACCTGACCGGTATAGTCCACAGCAGCAGAAGCTATTCCGCCAACCAAATTAGCCACAAACGGAAAACCTCCGTCCCAATCCACAAAGTTAACAGGATTATTGGAACAAAAAGCATAAGGACTGACAGAATAATACTTTTCGGCAAAAGGGTCGATTGCGTTCCAGCTGAGGCGCCACTGAGGGTCATACATCCTCGCGCCATAGTCTATGTACGGAAGGCCGGCGAAATTCTGCCATTCCTTGCCGTTGAAACGGTAGCGGTTCCACGGAACTTCCGGGCCGGAGCGCCAACGGGAGCCGAAAGGATAATAATCATCACGCTCGACAACTTCACCCGAAACGCCGTCAACTATCGCACGAGTGCTGCCCAAGTGGTCGGTAAGATAGTAATACGGGATCGCACCGGAATCGGTGCCGACTATACGGCCGCCGGGGAACGAGGCTTCCTCGAATGACATCGAACCGCCAGACTTGCGGTAGACCATCGGACCGATATAATACAGGCCATCACCCGAAGAGTTCACAGCAGACAGCTTCAGGCCATCCGGAAGATAGGAATACGTCACGAATAGAGAGTCAAGAGTGCCGCACTGATAAGGCAGACCTGCTATATTATAAGTGAACAGCAGCCCGTTACGTCCGTCGTAAAACATCTGGCCATTCTGATTATAGAGATAACTCCAAGATTTTCCAAAAACACCGTCATTCACCACATTCAACTGATTGCCGGAATACTCATATTCAAGACGGGAAGACAAGGTATCACAAGATGTCCGGTCAATATGCAGGATATTACCGTTGTCATCATAGACCATACCTGACTCCGTGAAGCTGTCCGTATCACCACTCAGGCCATAGAGGACAGCATCTGTCAGACGGGAATGCGCATCATACCAAAAGCCATAGGTATGTACACCAGAGTCCCCGTTACGCCAGCTCCATTCGCTCACATTGCCGGAATAATCCGCGGGGACATCATGAGAGAGGGAGTCAACATAACGAAGCTCCGACTCAAACTCACTGTTGCGCGAACTCACCATCCAATTGCGCACATTATATCGCATCTGCGTATCTATCGTCTTTCCCTCCCCTCCCTGAGCGACGGAAGAAAGACGGCCGATTTCATCATAGACATAATCTGTTCCTGACATCTGAGCACCATTGAAAAATACAGACGTTTCACAAAGGCGGCCTTCGGCATCGTACTCATTACTCGTAAGCATCGTGTCGCATACAGCATCACGGCAAGGACGGACAACCTCTTCAGACAGCGCAACCGTACCATCAAAATTATACCGGCATTTCACAATATGCTCTCCACCAAGAGGAAGAAGACGTCTGGTCTGAATCGGTTGCTGATTTATGTCATAATAACTGGCAGTCCACACAGAATCCGCCTCATTGCCCAGCACCCTATCATAAGAGCCAGTCAGGAGTCCTTTATGCTTAAAATAATCAATATCAGTTCCATATCTTCTGCCATATTCAGAACTCTCCATATACCTCAACGCCTCAGGAGTACCGTCAAGAAAGATAAAGTCATAATTGTCATAATATCTTACACTCAACAGATTTTCCGGAGCCTCAACTCCATTAACACGATATCCATACGGATAAGCTGCATCAAAATCAGCAAATACATTATATTGCCGAAGATCGGAGGCATCAGGAACGGAAGATGCCACACCTCGTATCACTTCTCTGCCGAACACGTCAGGAATCGAACAAATCCACTCTCCGCGCACTCTCTGCTCTCCATCCTGAGAATATACCGGATAACCGGACTTGTCATACAAGAATAAAATCCAATTCGCTCCCGGTATCCTTTTGCCAAGACACAAATTCCGGTCATCATAATTATATGCATAAGCATATTCCCAAAGAGTCTGCTGGTCTATCCTGCCATTTACACAAGGAGGAAGGACAAACCGCAAATTGCCATAGGAATCATATACATAAAACGTTCTCAGACCTTCACGCTCCACACAGACATCCTGTCCGTAACAATCAATATATTTTTTAGTAAGGTACCCGTTCTCATCACGGATTTCTTCTATACGCAGTTCTCCGGACTCATAATGCCCGTCAATGACAAGTCTTCCGTTGTCCCGTTCTCCGGCCACAGCGTACCTTGTCAAAGTATCCGTATTATACTTTATGTCCACCGAGGAACTGTCGCGTCTCCAGATTTCACCAGGACCGAATCGCTTCGCCACCTGCTCCAGCGGGCTGTCGGCATAAATCGTAGTGGTATATGGAGCCTTGTCCCTGTAAAACGTTTCCGCGGATTCCGCCACATCAGTCCGGCTCATAAGCCCCCCGTCAGGATGGCCTGGCATAGTGTTCCATGAAATGACCGGACGCCCCATCAGGTCATATTCAACACAAGACAACACAACACTTTTGTCCAGGATGCCACGCTGGGACACACTCTGGTCAAATCGCCCCAAACCGTCGTAATAATCAACAACAAACTTCATGTTACCGCCTTGCGAATCCTCTCCTCCGGATATCACTTCAACTGCCGGGACAGCAGTGACGATATAATTGGATGCTGCATCCGGCACAAAATTATTCTTCACAAGCAATGAGTCCAGTTTTGTCATCACCAGCTTGACTCCTACCTCGCCGTCATTCTCCGCTCCCTCAAGTATAAGATAGTAAAAGCCTGACGGGACATCCACAGACACTTGCCGCATAGGATCATCTGATGTATCAAGACAAACTATCTGCACACCTTTACTATCAGCCAGTGTCGCAATAATGCCCCCTTGGACAGAAGAGTCATTGTCCTCCATCACGACATTAAACGGGACAAGCAGGCGCAGGCCTATGAATACATCTTTACGTGAATTTGCCATATGCCGGTCCGTGTAGGAATCGGTATTATACCTGGGAGAATATGTACAGTTCGAAAAAAACGAGGATGGCATATAAGGCCTTTCCATGCTGTCGCCAAGCCTTACGGCCGGTACAGACCTGATATTAACAAACAATTCACCTATCCCCTGCTCCATATATGAACGTATATAATATGTTCCCGCTACCAGCTGGCAATCATCAATCTGCGGATAATATTTTTTCGACGGATACCTGTCACTGTTGTATAGCTCTTTTCCAGATGCATCCAAGACAGCCAACTTGCCATAAGTTCCGCGTACTCCTACACCATCTACAAACATCCGTGTAAAAGTCGGGAGCTCTATCTTGAAATATAATTCACCGGAAGTTTCAAAAGAATTCACCATATGTATGCATTGTGTCTTGAATGCACAGTCCTGCACACCCAGATCAATGGCATTCTCCATATTTTGTCCAAGATAACAGACATAAATGCCAGTCTTGATCATACCGTTATTAGGATGTCCTATATCAGACCCTTCGCTATAAACGGAATAATATCCGGCCTGGAGCTCCACACATATGAGTGCCTGACGCTCTTTGATTGCCCCGATATTTTCCGGCAAATCCGTGCCCATGTCATGCACAAGACGATCAATCATCTCCCTCTCGCGCTCAGATATGGTTGAATTGTCCGAAAAATATTCCGTCATTTCCGCAGCATACAGTTCTCTTCCCCTAAGGCACAATGAAGTCTCATCCAAGGAAGAACCGGAAGTGCTGACCACAACTATAGCCGGCTGTACAATGGTAAAATCATAAAGTATTTCATTATTGGCATTACCGTAATTATTATTTCCGGACGAAGTGTCATACTCATCCGAATACACCCATGATTCATAACTGACAGGGATATTCTCGAAAGCACGCTCCGTCTTCTCTTCTGCACACCAAACCTGAGCAGAAGAGAAGACTGGCACGAAAACCAAGGCCAAACGGATATATAATGAAAAATTTTTCAGCGTTTTCATGATTCACATGTTTATTATATTGTAACTGTTCATTCTCCATATATACGACACCCCTATGTCATCATACAGAGTTTCTCGTATGAACCGGTTGGCCTCATCATATTTGTAGTCATGTTTCCGGCCATTCGGTGAAGTTATTGATGTCACACCTATTTGCGGTGAATACATATATGTTGTCACCTGAGCATCAGGTAAAGTTTCTCGCAATGTTTCCAAAGCAATGAAGTCCGAAGAATACATGCAAGACGAATATTTCTTTGGAGAACCTTCCAAAGCCTTGGAAACGTCATCATAAGACGCATTCTCAATCTTTGCCATAAGATATTGGCCGTGATATCCCCATACATAAACAGTTGACATTCCGTTTCTGGTCCTGACAAGGCCAGGATTTCCATAGTCATCATAATAATCATACGACACCTCCCTTAATGGAGCCGCACCATTGCCAATGTCTATACCATACACTCGCCAAAAGCCTTTGCCATCCTTGTAAGAAGAATACTTCTCTTCGTACACCAACTCCGGGACACCTTCTGTCACCGAATAGGCTACCTTGTCTGGAGGCACCTGATATTCATGCGTATAAGTGTAATCAGTCCTATACACCCGATTACCATTCCTTCCAAGAATTTCCGACAACAGATATCCGTCATTGTCATACTCATATTCAACACTTTCCCTCAAAGTCTTGCCGGACGGAGAGAAATATTCGACAGACTGTTTTTCGCTTAGCATAAACCTATAAAGGATTTCCGTGCCGATATGTTCGTAAACTCCAACCATTGCCCCATAGTCCGGAGGCGGGAATGAATAAATGTTATACACCGTATCCTTCCCTATCATTTTATATTCGTAGTTATCCTCACGCAGCAAAACATTGTCTGATGAATAATAACTCTCCTTCAATATTTTTCCGTACCTTGAAGAGCCATTGCACATAGGCTTCATCCCGAGATTGGCATTGTACCTCTGCACATAACCGTCTTCATCTGTCGGGAATATTCCGATACCGTATTTCCAAAAACAGAATGCTCCCGGATCGATCCCCCCTCTTATAGGAAAAACATCACCATATGAATGCTGTGACGCAAATGACGTTATCTTATAGAAACTGGCAGAATCAGTATAATCATCATATAACTCTTTTACCTCAGTATAACCGGTAATATCATAATTCATTGGCTTCCAGTTGAGCCCGTCGGACTTTCTGACTATACCATTTATAATCCATTTTTTCTTATCGGAATCCCAATGGCTCCCGGTATACCGATACAACGGCATGAAGTTGATTTCCCCTTCCGGATGATGCTTATAATCATACCGTCTCTGACCCAAAAACTTACCAGCCTTGTCATAATATTTAACTGTTTTTATACGTGCCCCGCCCGACAATTCCTTTTGTCCTTGTTGTGAATATCCCCAAGACGGAATGCACAAGTTAAAGCTAAAACTTCTGCACGAAGACCAATAATTCGGCTCATACTCAAAAACGCTACTGCCTCCTGTCGGAAAAATGACTTTTTTCAATAATGTTGCGTCAACATTATCTCCAGTGGGCTGTCTGTCATCTGAGATCAATTCATATCCGACATCGTAAGGAACACTGGAAAGCGTTTTCATTTTCGGAAACAACTTCCCCGATTTTTTACTTCCTCTCCAATAGCCCCAATTGTCAATATTTGTAGTCCGCGGCCCGATAGTATTTTCCAAAGTAGGATTAAAAACTTCTTCGATATTATTGTACTCAAATGAAAATGTTCCTGATTCCGTATTTGTAACTTCTCTGAGGAACATCCGGTTCCCGCTATAATAACTGTAGCGCAAAACTGATTCTTCTACTCTTTTATCTGAAGATGTGAGAACAACTTTATCCAGTTTTGCTCCACAATATTCCGGAAACTGTTTATTCTCTGACGCAGCCGGCAAATTACCTCTCTTGGAATAATAGAATTTCACTGTCCACAAATCTGTTTCGATACGGTCTATCATAACAGTCTTGGTAAGAGACCGCTGAGCCACAGGTTCAGGAATAAACCAGTCGGCCAATCCTAACGGATAAATGTCAGTACGGCAATAATAAGACCGCTCCATATAGCTGTACTGCAACTGCGCATCTGCATCATGCTGATTATACCCAAGCGTCATAATATACGGATTAATATGATATTCCTTGTCTATATCCCTATAATATATATCCAATTCCCGTCCGCTCGGAGCCACAATGCTTGTGAGATAATATGCATTTATCTGATGTGGATTGACCGGCTGCTGACTGCTTCCATAAGGAAAATCGTTCTCCCACGAAAGAGCGGTATACTCCATTGACCCATAGCCACGTCCTCCGAAAACATATGTATATCCGTCAGCGGAAGTTATTTTTATCTTGGAATTATAAGGATTCGTATCACTTACGATTTTATACTCGGACAAATCCACCGTACATTCTTTCCCTGAGACAGTAACTGAACTTACTTTCCCATCAAAGCCTATCATAAAATTTCCGGAATATTCACCAAAAGAAAAATGATACAAATCAGCAGAAGACTCTATCATTCCATTTCCCAGGCCTGGAATTGTCGAAACGTTTACAGTTATATTGTAACGTGAAGCAAAATCATATGGATTCCCGTAAATCTTAGTCTTTATGGAATCTTTTGCAAAAGCATTTTTACTTCCCAGAAGATTACGGAACCCATCTACATCATCTTCATCCGTTTGCCCGACATGATAGCCCTTCACCTCATCAGGAACACCATTTATCTCACGATACACAAGCCCTCCACAATTCAGCATCCAGTTCCGTCCTACAATATTGTCAGGATCAGCCGGCTTAAACCCTCCGGAGTTGTATCGGAGACTGACTGGAAAATCAAAATCCTTGTCGCTAATATGCAAAAGGGGCACCTCAAGAGAAATACGGCCGGAATATAAATCCACAGGAACCATATCGTAACGTATCATATCTGCCGTCTGAGGAGAATTCACACTTAAAGGCGGAATATATCCATACTGTTTTGTTTGCGCATTTATGTTCACGCTCAAGCAAAGAATGCAATAAATAATAAGAATCTTCGGAAACCAGAGTGTGATGCAGCAAAGAATCACAGGCATATCGCTCTGTTTTTTTCTGAAAATCTGAGAACGAGCATCAATATGCCCGAAGCAGCCGAAGCTGCATGCGGCTGATAAGGCAATGGCCATCAGGACCGCTTGGAGTTTTGTTTTCATGGCATTTAAAATTGCCTGCTTGACCTGTTTAAGCAAACGGACCGCAAGTCCCGCGGAAAACCCGAGGCCGCATGCAAGGTTCTTGTCATAACACCGGACAGGAGTCGAAAAAAACGAAAAAGTCCCAATTCCCCTCACCCGCCCGGACGAAATGGCCGGAGCCATAATAAGCATTTCAAGTAGCTTGTTTCACAGAAGCCGCTGCACGCAACATAAATGCCACAGAAAGAATCAAGGCAATAAATTTTTGAATGTCATGAAAACATCGGAACCGGCCGCAGACACCATAAACACCACACGGAATCAAATGGTGCCGGACGGTCTCCAAGGAACGCCGTCTGTCTCATTTGACATATTCGCTCGGAGAGACGCCAAACTGCTTCTTGAAGCTGACTGAGAAATGCGACAAGGTGCTGAAGCCGGTCATATCCGCTATCTCGGACACATTGTATTTTCTCTCCTTCAGAAGCTGGGCGGCCCTGTTGAGCCTGTACATACGGAAGAACACGCTCGGATTCTCTCCCGTAAGTCCTTTCACCTTATAATAGAACTTTGTCCTGGAAATGTGCAGCATCTCGGTCATGCGTGCCACATCAAGCTCGGAATTGGACAGTTCATTCTCCATGAGCTGATAAAGTTCCGTCATGAACACATTGTCCTGAGGAGACAGCACATTCTCCTCAAGCGACTCCACTTCTGTAGCCTCTCCAAGCATGGACTTTATCTTCTCACGGTTCTTCAGAAGCGAATCAATCAATGCAAGAAGATACTTCGGCTCGAACGGCTTGGTCACATATGAATCCGCCCCGCATTCCAGTCCCTCGACCTGATTCTCCACAGTAGCCTTGGCCGTGAGCAGGATTACAGGAATATGGGACAGCTGGATGTCATCCTTTATCTGACGGCACAGTTCATATCCTGTTTTTCCCGGCATGACCACATCGCTCACCACAACATCCGGAGCCTCCTCTTTCATGAACACATAAGCAGAATCCGCATCAAAGCGGGTTATGACCCTGTAATATGGCGAAAGCAGTTCATTCAACCAATGTGCTACATCAGCATCGTCATCCACTACAAGGACAGTCTGCCCGGCAAGATTCTTCCCGTCATCCGGAAGCTTAGTATATTTAATGCTCTTCTCCCGTACATTTAGGCCTGCCCCCCCCTGATGAGCTTTTTCATGCCCGGCATATGAGGATTCCGAAGCCGGAAGCAGCAAAGTGAACTCTGCTCCGCGGCACGAAACACGGTTAGCGGCCTTTAGATAGCCATGGTGCATCAAAGCGAGTGTCCTTGCGAAATACAATCCGATGCCTGTACCCCAGTTATAAGAACCCTGAACCTGGTTTCCAAGCTGCCAGTATCGTTCAAATATGCGTTCCAGCTGGTCCTCAGGCACGCCAGGTCCGGTATCCCTCACCGCAATCTTGACCCATCTCGAATCCGTATCACTCTCTTTGAGGGCGAAATGTGTCATCGCATCCTCTCTCGAGAGCATGTCAAGGGAGAGTTCCACCTTTCCCCCGGAAGCCGTGAATTTCATGGCATTGGAAAGAAGATTGAAGCAGATTTTATCAAGCTTGTCATCATCGGTCCATACTTCCAGACTGTCCTCAAGCCCGTATGCCTTGAAAGCGATGCCCTTCTCCTCCGCAGTAACACGGAAAATATCAGCAAGGTCACGCAACTGTGAAATGATGTCCACCTTGCGTACCTGGAGGCGCAAAGTGTCATTCTCCATCTTGTTGAAGTCAAGAAGCTGGTTCACCAGACGCAACATCCTCCTTATGTTCCTCTGCACGATATTGAGCATGCGCCTGTCCTCCTCACTCACGCTTTCGGACTGGCGTAGCTGCGTCACAGGCCCGGAAATCATCGTCAGCGGCGTGCGGAACTCATGTGATATGTTGGCAAAGAAGTTCATGTTCATCTCATTGACCTTCTTCTCCTGAATCTTTTCCATCATCTCACGCTCCCTCGCGCGCTTCTCGTCAAAAATCTGCCGGCGCATACGGAGCAGTCCCCACACGACAAATCCGAGGAAGCCTGCATACAGGACCAAAGCCCACCACGAAAGCCACAGCGGCGATCTCACCACTACCGGAATGGAATTCTCGGCAAGCACAGTATTGCTGTCATTGTCAGTTATGCGTACCTTGAACCTGTATTTTCCCGACGGGAGGTTGGCATAATAGGCCTCACGGTTGTTTCCCGCATCAATCCAATAGCTGTCGAAACCGTCCATGCGGTAGAAATAATGCACCCGCTCATATTCCCCGTACTCGAGCGCAGAGAATGATATGCTGAAACTGTTCTGCCTGTGTTCAAGCCTTATTTCTGGAAGATATGGCAAAGCTTTCCCGATGCATCCCCCGGCAGACGGACGCACAAGCCTGTTGTGCACCTTGATGTTCTCAAAACACACGGACATTTCCCTGTCAGGCATCACGTCTATCGGGTCAAACACCGTGATGCCATGAGTCCCTCCGAACACTATCCTTCCGTCCTTCATTATACATGAAGACCTGTCATAGAACTGGTTGCCTCCGATGCCGTCAGCCGTGTACCAGTTGATGAATTCTGACACCGAGCGGTCATATTTCCCGAGACCGTATTGGGTGCTGACCCAGAGATTTCCGAGCAGATCCTCCTCTATGCTGCATATGTCAGTGCACGGCGCTCCCGGGACAGGCATTATTTCACCCGTATCCGGGATATATCTCAACAGGCCGTTAGCCATAGTGCCGACCCATATTTCACCTAAGCTGTCACAGAAAAGACAAGTCGGGACAAACACGGAGCGCTTGATGCACGCATCCCAGAAAGAAGGCTCCACACGGGCCTTGCGCACATATCCGTCTTCAGCTGAAACTTCACACAGGCCCTCCTTGAATGCTCCCACGAGCAGCCTTGTCCCCAACGGCATAATGGCAGACCCGAAAGTATATCCCTGGCTCAACGGGCCGTACTCCCGCATCCCGTCCTCACCAATGCCATAAACCATAGAGCCGGCCGTCCCTATCCACATCATTCCGTCATCTCCGCGAGCCATTGATATCGGTCCCTGAACCGGATATTCCGCCAGACGCGTCAGACGCCCGTCCTTCCACCTGAATTTCAATACGGAATTGAATGTACCTATCCATATCTCATCACCATGCCCGGCACATACCAGCCTCATCAGGCCTTGAGTCACTGAGGGTAACTTTTTCAACATGTTACTCTCCGGAGCATACACATAAAGCTCATTCCGAAGCGTCACGCACCACAGGTTTCCGTCATCGTCGCAATCCACGGAATAGACGGAAACATTCTCGAATGCAGAACGCAAGACAGCATCCGTATTGAACCGCTCCTTATAATTATATACTACGGAATATGCCTGGTCATAGGAGCCTATCCACAAATTATCCCTTGAATCCCTGAAAATCGTATTTATCATGAAATCCGGAGCCTTGAACGGAAAGCCGCCGTCATTCTGTCCGAATATCTCACCTGTGCTGCGGTTGTACATAAAAAGCCCGTTGCTGCGGGTATTGAGCAGCAGCATGTCCGGAGCGAACTGGAATATAAGGTCAACATAGGAATCACGTAGCGCAGGATGAGTCTGAAGAGGAGTATCGGCATATCTGCGCGCTTTTGTGTCAAAGGCCTCCACACGGCCTGGACTGCACAGCAATATAACGCCGTCCTGCGACATGAACGAATAATAAGGGTCAGCGCTCCTGAGCGGCATGGACCATTTCGGGAACCTCACATCCGGCCCATAGCATCTTATTTCCGAACTGCTGACGACAAACACATCATCCGAAGGGCCGATGAAGCACCGTGAGAAATACGGGCGCGACCAGTCAAGCCTCTCCACCACAGGCACAAGCCTGCATCTATCCTCATCATAGGCAAAAAGCGACTCGGAATTATTCGCGAATATCCGTCCGGACTTGTCTTCCAGAATCTGCACTATGTTCCTGCAGTCCGAATCCATCGGTATTCTCCTGAAGTCATCCCTGTCAGTATATAGGCAAAGCCCGTTGACCGTGCCCACCCAAAGGCGTCCTCCACGGTCGCGGTGCAGGGTCTGAATCTGGTTGTCCGCTATGCTGAGCGAATCTTCCGTGCAGAAATACTGATGGAACTCATGCACAGTGCTCTTGTTGAGCCCGCGGAAAGTGCCTATCCATATATGTCCCCGTGCGTCTTCCGCAAAGGAAGTCACCCTGTTGTTTGATATGTCATTTGAGATTACAGGACTGTCAAGACGCTCGCGCACCATGGAATTGTATTCAGTCCGCGTGCAGCAGACCAGAGGCAAAAGTACAAGAGCAAGTAAGTGCTGTTTCATAAGGGTCATCAGTTTAGCAGCCATAAATTTAGCAAAAAAGCACATATGCGGCAAGAACAGGCGTTTTTTTGAACAATCAGAAAAACATTTGAACAATATCGAAAACGATTTTGCACGAATTCAAAAACAATAAATACGAATCAGAAAGCCCGGAAGGCGCAAACAGAAGAAATTTGCAACGGAAAACCACATCAAACGCATTTTATGAAATTTTCACAACTGATGACCGTTGCTGCCGCCGGGATATTGGCAATGTCCTGCGGAAGCTGCACTACGTCGCAAGGCACGGAGAAGGCGTGCTGCGGCGAGCTTAAGGCCGACAACGACGATGCCCTCACCGTTACTGAAAACGGAAAGGTCGCCGGATATGTTGACGGCAATGTCTATGTTTTCAAGGGAATACCTTATGCAAAGGCTGAAAGGTTCATGCCTCCTGTCCCCGCAGACAGCTGGGAAGGCATACGCAGCTGCAGATCCTATGGCCCGACATGCCCGCAGGCAAAGAGGATGGGATGGCAGAGCGACGAGATGGCTTTCGCATTCAGCTGGAATGACGGCTTTCCAGGAGAGGATTGCCTCAGGGCGAACATCTGGACAAAAGGACTTGAAGACGGGAAGAAGCGTCCGGTCATGGTATGGCTTCACGGAGGCGGATATGCGGCAGGTTCCGGACAGGAGCTTCCTTCATATGACGGCAAGAGCCTCGCAGAAAAGGGAGATGTAGTAGTCGTAACCCTCAATCACAGGCTCAACGTCCTCGGTTTCCTTGACCTCTCGGCATTCGGCGAGAAGTATGCGAAATCAGGCAATGCCGGCCTTCTCGACCTGGTGGCCGCGCTCCAATGGGTGCAGAGGAACATCAGTTCATTCGGAGGCGACCCTTCCAACGTGACCATATTCGGACAGTCCGGAGGAGGCGGAAAGGTATCCACACTGCTTGCCACACCGGCAGCTAAGGGACTTTTCCACAAGGCAATTGTGCAGAGCGGCTCAATGCTGCGCACGATGGACGCAAAATATTCGCGCAGAATCGGCGCGGCCACAGCCAAAGAACTTGGAATACGTCCAAATGAGATGGACAAGCTCGCACAGATTCCATATGAGGAGCTTCTTGCAGCCGGAGAAAAAGCAGTCGCTGCGGTTAAGGCAGAAGCCGAAAAAGACGGGATATCCACATTCATCTTCGGATGGGCGCCGACAGTGGACGGTTCAGTCCTCCCGTCACAGCCGTTTGACCCTAAGGCACCTGAACAATCAAGGGACATTCCCCTTATGATAGGAACAACGCTCCATGAATTTACAATGAGCACTTATGTGCCTGCATTCCGCGGGATACAGGAAGAAAATGCAAGGAAATTCCTTGCCACCCGCTACGGAGACAGGACCGGAGAATTCATCACGCTTTTCAAAAAGACATATCCGGGCTGCACTCCTCAGGACATGATAGACACAGACTTCACTTTCAGGCCGGGGGCAATCGAGCAGGCACGCCTCAAATCACGCCAGGGCGGTGCACCAGTATATATGTACCTGTTCACATGGGAGTCTCCGGTAATGGACGGAATGCTCAGGAGCACCCATTGCATGGAAATACCTTTCGTATTCAATAATGCCATCAGGCATGCCTCAATGACCGGCGGAGGAAAAGACGCGGTCATCCTCGCAGACAAGATGAGCAGCGCATGGCTCAATTTCGCACGTACAGGCAACCCGGACGCCGAAGGCCTTCCTCATTGGGAGCCGTTCAGCAGCAAGGACGGGGCTACCATGTTCTTCGGAAACGAATGCGGGGTAAGATATAACCACGACAAAGAACTGACGGATTTCGTCAGGTCATTCCCCACAAGGGGATTCTGATACAATACCTTAATTATTAACTGATAACCGAAACACAGATGAGAAACAATCAGAAATTCTCAGCGATGAGGAGAATGGCCTTGGCCATGCTGCTCATCTTGGCCGGGCCTTTCTGCGCACTTGCACAGATTAAGGTGTCCGGAAAGATCACCGATGAGACGAACACCCCGATGGCAGGGGTGAGCATCATCGAAATAGGGACGCAAAACGGCGCCATATCAGATGTTGACGGCAACTGGAGCCTGACCGCATCAGAGGGAGCTGTCCTCGAATTTTACTACCTCGGCTATGTGACCATCCGTAAAACGGCGACAGCCGGCACAATGAATGTCAGGATGGAGCCGGACACCCAGGTTCTTGAAGAGACCGTAGTTGTCGGATACGGTGTACAGAAGAGAAGCTCTCTCACCGGAGCCGTGTCACAGGTCAAGTCCGAAGACATGGAGTCCCGCACAATCACATCGGCCTCACAGGCCCTCCAGGGCAAGACTTCAGGCGTACAGGTGCTCAGTTCTTCCGCAAAGCCGGGAGCATCGCCATCAATACGCATCCGCGGAGTCAGCTCCAACAACTCAAGCGACCCTCTGTATGTAGTGGACGGCAGAATCACAAGCGACATCGCCGGAATCGACCCTAATGACATCGAGTCAATGGAGGTTCTCAAGGACGGAGCGTCAGCCGCAATCTACGGTTCATCCGCAGGAAACGGCGTCATCCTCATCACAACCAAAAAAGGAAAGGGCAGCGGCAAAATCACATATGACTTCCAGCTCTCAAGCCAGAGCGTAGCCAAAGTCCCTCACATGATGAACTCCGAGCAGTTCATTGACTACTACACCGAGGCAAACCTGATTTCCCTCGAGAAATTCTACAACAACTGGGACTTCGTCACAAATACCGACTGGGTAAAGGCCGGCTTTGAGAACTCAATCATGCACAGGCACAATCTCACATTCTCGGCAGGTGATGCAGACAGGTCGATTTACGTCTCAGGCTCATACCTCAACAACAACGGTATCGTTGTAGGAGACAAGGACGTCTATGAGCGCCTCACCGGAATGATAAACGCAAGCTGGAAAATCAAGCCTTGGCTTGAAATCGGCACCAACAACCAGGTGGAATACTACAAGAGCAAATCAGTTTCAGAAGGCTCGGAGTACGGAAGCTACTTGCTCTCCCTGCTCACACTCGACCCGCTGACCAAGCCGATGTATCCGGAGAATGCTCTCCCGGCACACATGCAGGCCATCTATAATGACAAGTCGCATGCACCTCTTCTCGGTGACGGCAAGGGCAACATATACGGTATCTCAGCATTCGTCACAGGAGAGAATGTCAACCCTTACATAATGCGCGACAGCTCTGACGGATACAACCGCGGATACAACATCAACGGTACCACCTACATCAACTTCATGCCTATCAAAGGCCTTACGGTCACCTCACGCTTAGGCTACCGCCTCTCCAGCGGAGAAAGCTACAGCGTTTCACATGACTACTATGCAAACGGCCAGATAAAGAATGACTATCTTTCAGTCAGCGCAGGTTCATCCGCAAGCACATACTGGCAGTGGGAAAACTTCCTGAACTACAGCAGGAGAATCAAGAGGCACGACTTCGGCATAATGCTCGGAACCAGCTACAGCGAAAACCGCAGCTTCGGAGTCAACGGTTCAAGAAGCGGAAACGCTGAGGCAGGACTCGGCTTCAAGAAAGACGACCCTCTGTTCTGGTATTTCGCATATGCCAATGACAACGCAACGAACAGCGTCTCAGGCGGCGAGCCGGGGCTCACAAGAAAGAACTCTTACTTCGGACGTCTCAATTATGAGTTCGACGGAAAATATCTGATACAGGCATCACTCCGTGCAGATGCGGCGGACAGCAGCATCCTTCCTATCGAGAAACGCTGGGGATACTTCCCTGCGGTATCTGCCGGCTGGGTCATCTCGAACGAGAAATTCATGATGAACTCAAGAAGATGGCTGTCACACCTCAAGTTCCGTGCAAGCTGGGGACAGAACGGCTCGACATCAAGCCTCGGAGGCTACAGATATGCCACCGTCATTACATCAGCAGGTTCATACCCTACAGGCAACGGATTGGAATATGTTGACGGCTACGCCCCTTCTGCAACAGGCAACAAAGAGCTCAAATGGGAAACTTCTGAACAGACCAACATCGGTATCGACTCACGCTTCTTCAACAACAGGCTCAGCTTCTCCGCAGACTGGTTCCTCAAAGAGACCAAAGACCTTATCGTGACGGGCATAACTCCGTCAACCGTCGTAGGAAACACAGCCTCTCCGGTCAATGCCGGCAACATTTCCAACACAGGATTTGAATTCGAAATCGGCTGGCAGGACCATGTCGGAGACTTCAGCTACGGCATACGCGGAAACTTGTCAACCCTAAAGAACAAGGTAACTCACATCCATGAGACCCTAAGCGCGATAGACGGAGCGACTTTCCACTCTTACGGCGCCATCACACGCTTTGAAGTAGGCAAGCCCGCATGGTATTTCTACGGCTACCAGTTCGACGGCATCGACCCTGAGACCGGAAACCCTAAGTTCAAAGACCTCGACAACAACGGCACCATCGATGACAAGGACAAGACCATGATAGGAAAAGGAATGGCTGACATCAACTACGGAATCACCCTGACCGCGGCATGGAAAGGACTTGACCTCATCGTATTCGGAACAGGCTCGGCAGGCAACGACATCTATTGCTGCCTCAACCGTCCTGACTATACGCTCAACAAGCTCACATACTTCACCGAGAACAGGTGGAGGACCACCAATACCGCAGGAACGACACCTAAGGCCGGAGCCAATGACATGGACAAATACATGACTTCAGACGCCTGCGTATTCAGCGGAGCATATTTCAAAATCAAGCAGATTCAGCTCGGATATACCTTCCCGCAGCGCTGGATGAAGAAAATCAAGGTTGAGAACCTGAGGATATACGCCTCACTCGACGACTTCTTCACTTTCACGAAATACCCGGGATTCGACCCTGAAATCACAGGAGCAGGAAACGCACTCGGAGTGGACAAAGGCAACTACCCTACCTCAAAGAAGGTTGTGGCAGGTCTCAGCATCACATTCTAATGACACTAAACTTTACTGAAATGAAGGCAAAAAATATAATCACATCATTTGCGGCGGCAGCCATGCTCCTGAGCTCATGCAACGGACTGCTGGACATTCCGCAGAAAGGAGTACTGAACTACGAGACATATTACCAGACCGATGAGGACGCGGAAAATGCTGTAATCGCATGCTACCTCCAGATGCGCGGTCTCGAATTCAACTATCTGATGGGCAAGAACATGCTCACCGACGATTTCTGGGCAGGCGGAGGCGGACGCAACGACAACGGAGACCTCGAGCAGCTCAACGAATTTACCTTCGGAACAGACCAGAGCTTCCTCCAGGGAATGTTCCAGAGCTACTATCAGATTATCTACAAGGCCAATGTAGTTCTCGGACATGTAAACGGAGACTCACAGATTATGCAGCGCGCAAGAGCCGAGGCTAAAGTTTTCCGCGCATGGTCATATTTCGAGCTTATCACCATGTGGGGCAACCCGCCTCTGGTTGACCATGAGCTTGAGCCAAGCGAATATGCACAGCCTAACGGCTCTACGGAAGCGCTCTGGAACCTTGTCGAGACAGACCTCACGGAGGCCATCGCCTCAGGCATGCTCACAGAGAAGAAAAATGCTGACGACAAGACATGGAGAGTCACCAGGCAGTTCGCCCAGGCCATACTCGGAAAGGCATATCTGTGGCAGAACAAATACGAAGAGGCTGCCGACATCTTTGACGAGATAATTGACAGCAAGCTCTACAGGCTTTATGATGATTATGAGAACATCATCTCTTTCAATGCAAAGCAGAACTGCGAAAGCATCTTCGAAAGCGTGAGGGTTGACAATCCGAACAACGGGTACGAGAACTACTACACAATCTTCGCAGTGATGGTGCATTACCGTACCGACAAGATGTCCCTGAACAAGGCTGACGGCCTTGCAGACACAGGCTGGGGCTTCCTCAACCCGACAAAGAGCCTCTATGACGATTTCGTGGCATCTGAGGGTGCAGACGGCTACCGTCTCAACGCATCTCTGAAAACTTACGACCAGATGAAAGAGAGGGGCCACAGCATCAACATCGGCGGAACAATCATCAACGAGGGATATTTCATGTGGAAATGGAGAGTCCTCCAGGAGCAGTACGGCCAGTATGCAGGCGGAATGGGCTTCTTCTGCAACATCAACAACCCACGCTGGATGCGTTACGGAGAAGTTCTGCTGTGCGCTTCCGAGGCAAGCTTCATGGCAGGAAGACAGGACAATGCGGACAAGTATTTCAACGAAATCCGCAGGCGTGCCAAGGCTTCCGAGAAATCAGGAGTGACCCTTGACGACATCAAGAGGGAGAAGAGAGTCGAGCTGTGCGGAGAAAGCACACGCTTCCAGGACCTGCTCCGCTGGGGAGACGCTGAGGCCAAGATGAAAGACAACGGAAAGCACTGCCCTATCCTTGACTCCAACGGACATGTGACATACAACAAGTACAACGGGGATGACGCGTCAAAATATGGTTTCAAGCAAAAGCACAACAGGCTTCCTTATCCCGGCGTAGAAATACGTCTGAACAAGAACATCACACAGAACCCGGGATGGTAACCATCAGAACTAAAAAAGGAAATACAATGAAACTGAAATATATGTTTTTGGCCGCTGCATCAGTTCTTGCACTCGGCTCATGCGTCAGGGACGCGATTTCACCTCTCACAGGAAAATATCCCGCACCAGAAGTCTGTGAAATGACCAAGGTACTTTCTCAGCCGTCAGAGAAAGTCGGGAGTGCCCGCATGTTCACCGTAGAGCTTGCCACTGAAGGCGTGACAGGCTCGGAAGGAAACTGGCAGGGAACAGGCTCTGTGCTATGCGTCAAATTCATCGGGGACAAATACTTCCTCCATGACGCCGCATATACCGCAGCACCTGCCGGAACCGCAAAGAAAGGCAATTATATAGTAGGCCAGGACGGCTCCGCCATGTACACTGTAACCAACGGACAGGCAAAGAGCATCGGACTTGACTACGGAAGCATCACAGTCGTTTCAAACAACGGTGACTATACAATCTCAGGCACGCTATGGCTCGCAGACGAGAGCATCGTGCAGGTCAAGGCAAATGTTGCCCTCACATACGAGGCTGACCCTGAGCCGGTGATGCTCACCAAGGTGCTTCAGGCGCAGAGCAACCTAAACAACGGCACCAAGACCGTCACAATGCAGCTTGCCACCGACGGCGTAAGCATGACATACGACCCTGCCACATGGCAGAACGTATATGGCGGCACAGGAAACTACCTTGCAGTCGATATTTACAGCGAAGACGGCTACCTCCACCCAGGCACCTACAAGCCGAGCGCAACAGGCGGAACCGTCAATGCTGGAGAATACGGCATAGGATGGGACCCTGGCGACCTCTGGGGCATCGGAATGGTATTCACCAACTGGGGAACATGCTGGTGGACAGCCAATGACGGAGCCACATCAGCGGAAAAGATTCTCGAAGGGGATATCCTTGTGGAGAAGAACGGCTCTACATACACCATCACCTACAACCACAACGGCATCTTCTTCCGCTATAACGGAAAGATTGAGGCCATTGACCCGGACGGCGGACAGGCTGTGGCATACACTGAGCTGAAAACCCTTATTTCCGCATCCGTAAACCAGGGACTCGTGACCCTCAATCTCGCGACTGACGGAGTATCCGCAGAATATGACCCTGCGACATACAGCTGGATTTACAGCGGCACCGGAAACTATCTTGCAGCAGACATCTACAGCGCGGACGGCAAACTCCACGAAGGAACATACCAGGCCTGCACCGAAGGCGGCAAAGTAGGAGAAGGACAATTCGGAATCGGCTATGACACCGAGATGTGGGGCATGCAGTTCTTCAATTGGGGAACATGCTGGTGGACCGTCACAGACGGAGCCACATCTGCTGAAAAGATTCTTGACGGCACGCTCAAGGTGACCTCCGAGGGCGACAACTACACGATAACTATCGAAAGCAGCGTAATCAACGCCAGATATACCGGACCGGTAACATTCGCACAGTAAAAAACCGGGGCACCGGGACTCAGCTCCCGGTGCCCATAAACCAAGACACATATGACAAAGAAATTCATCATCGCAGCCGCAGCAATGCTCATCGGCATCTGCGCATCAGCACAGCAGGCCCTTTGGGGAGGCTCACAAATCAAATCGCCTGAAATCAATCCGGACAACAGCGTAACATTCAGGCTCCGTGCACCGAAAGCGGTTAAGGTACAGGTGACAGGAGACTTCCTCCCTACACAGAAAATAGAGACTCCTTTCGGTACTTTCGACGGTCCGGGATTCGCCGACCTCATTGAAAAGGACGGAGTTTGGGAGTTCACGTCCGCACCTCTCGCACCGGAACTTTACAGCTACTCATTTGTCGTTGACGGACTTATGATGCGTGACCCTTCAAACGTATATATGATACGCGACGTGGCTTCCGTAACCAACGTATTCATCATCGGCGGAGGACGTGCAGACCTTTACAAGGTGAATGACGTGCCGCACGGAAGCGTGACAAGGGTATGGTACGAAAGCCCGTCACTCAAGATGAACCGCAGGCTCACAGTCTATACTCCTGCCGGCTACGAGCAGAACAAGAGCAAGAAATATCCTGTGTTCTACCTGCTCCACGGCGCAGGCGGTGACGAGGAGGCATGGATTGCACTCGGAAGGACCGCACAGATTCTTGACAATCTCATCGCACAGGGCAAGGCAGAGCCGATGATTGTCGTAATGACAAACGGCAATGCAGGAGAGCAGGCTGCCCCTGGAGAAAGCGTGGAAGGCTTTGAGCGCATACCTGGCATGCAGCAGCGCGGCATGATGGACGGAGCATTCGAGATGTCATTCCCTGACGTGGTGAAATTCGTTGAAAGCAACTGGAGAGTATATAAGGACAAGAAGCACAGGGCAATCGCAGGCCTTTCAATGGGAGGCTACCACTCTATGCACATATCGAAATACTATCCTGACATGTTCAACTACGTAGGTCTTTTCTCAGCAGCAATAATGCCGGGCAAAGACGCCAAGTCACCTGTATATCAGAACATTGAGGAGCAGCTTGCCGCACAGTTCGCAAAAAAGCCTGCCCTTTATTGGATTGCCATCGGAGACAAGGACTTCCTCTATCAGGCAAACAACGAGTACCGCGCATTGCTTGATAGCAAGGGCTATGAGTATGAATACTACGAGACAGGAGAGGGACACATCTGGAAGAACTGGAGAATCTACCTCACCGAATTCGTACCTATGCTCTTCAAGTAGTATGGACATGATAATGAAAACAGCATTGATGGCATTGTCGGCAGCGGCAATGCTGTCATGCGGTCCAAAAGGAGACCCGCAGCTCGGAAAGGCATCCATCGACAAGGTAATCGGAGCCATGACCCTCGAGGAGAAGGCCCATCTTGTCATCGGAACCGGCATGGCAGGAACAAGCGGAGACGCCCCTGTCATCGGAGAGACCAGGAATCTCGTACCGGGAGCAGCCGGAACCACATATCCGATTCCGCGCCTGGGCATACCCGCGATAGTTCTCGCAGACGGCCCTGCAGGATTGCGCATCAATCCGGTGCGCGAAGGGGACGAGGCCACCTACTATTGCACTCACTTCCCTATCGGGACTCTCCTTGCATCCACATGGAACCAGGAACTGGTGGAGCAGGTCGGCAATGCAATCGGAGAAGAAGTGCTTGAATATGGTGCAGACGTGCTTCTCGCCCCTGCGCTCAACATACACAGGAACCCTCTTTGCGGAAGGAACTTCGAATATTATTCGGAAGACCCTGTAGTAAGCGGAAAGATTGCAGCCGCATACGTTAAGGGAGTCCAGAAAAACGGGGTCGGCACATCCATAAAGCATTTCGCGGCAAACAATCAGGAGACCAACCGCATGGGCAATGACGCCCTGATAAGCAAGAGGGCACTGCGCGAAATCTATCTCAAGGGCTTCGAGATAGCAGTGAAAGAGTCACAGCCATGGACAGTAATGTCATCATACAACTACCTCAACGGAGTCTATACATCAGAGAGCAAGGACCTTCTCACGACTGTTCTTCGCGGCGACTGGGGCTTCAAGGGCATGGTGATGACCGACTGGTTCGGAGGAAAGGACGCGTGCGCCCAAATGGAAGCAGGCAATGACATGCTCCAGCCCGGACGTGACGGACAGTTCGAAGCCATCGTGAAAGGAGTTCAGGACGGAACTCTCGATGAGGCAATCCTCGACCGCAATGTCAAGAGGATACTTGAGCTGATAATGCTTTCTCCAAGATTCAAGGGATACAAATACAGCAACAATCCGGACCTCAAGGCACATGCCAAGGTGACAAGGCAGTCTGCGACAGAGGGAATGGTGCTCCTGAAAAATGACGGCGTGCTTCCGTTCTCATCCGAGATAAAGAACGTGGCCCTCTACGGAACCACATCTTACGATTTCATCGCAGGAGGCACAGGTTCAGGCAATGTGAACCGCGCATACACGGTGTCACTTCAGGAAGGCCTGTCCAATGCGGGCTACAAAGTGGACAAGTCCCTTGAGAAGATGTATCTCAAGTATATAGCGGAAGAAACAGAAAGGCTCAATCCGAAGAGCGACAATCCTATGGCCATGTTCATGCCTAAGAACCGCGCCGGAGAAATAGTGCCGTCAAAGGCGGAGCTTGCATCATCCGTTTCCGCGAATGACGCGGCAATCATAACTATAGGACGCACATCAGGAGAATTCCTGGACAGGAAAGTGTCAGACTTCTCACTCACCGCAAAAGAACAGGAGCTTATCCGTGAGGTATGCAAGGCGTTCCATGCGGCAGGAAAGAAGGCCATTGTCGTGCTCAACATAGGCGGCGTCATCGAGACGGCTTCATGGAAAGGCATTCCTGACGCCATCCTTTGCGCATGGCAGGCAGGACAGGAGGGAGGAAACAGTGTCGCTGACGTGCTCAAAGGCAATGCGTCCCCTTCCGGAAAGCTTACAATGACATTCCCAGTGGCCTACAAGGACCACGCGTCCTCAAAGAACTTCCCTGTTGATCTTGAGTTCGGCATGTTCGGAAAGACGCTTGACGCTGACAAGGGCGAGAAAGTGCGCAATGTGGACTATACGGAATATGAGGAAGGCATCTATGTCGGCTACCGCTGGTTTGACAAGGCAGGAATAGAGGTATCATATCCTTTCGGATACGGCCTGTCCTATACTGAATTCGAGTACGGAAGCCCTGCAATTTCACATTCCGCAGGAACTACGAAGATGGCTGTAACTGTCACCAACACCGGAAAATTCGCCGGCAAGGAAGCAGTCCAGCTCTATGTCTCAGCACCTGCTGGCACAATGGACAAGCCTGTACGCGAACTCAAGGCGTTTGCCAAGACACGCGAGCTGAAGCCGGGAGAGTCGCAGACAATCACCCTCACCGTGGCAGATGCAGACCTCGCGTCATTCGACCAGGAGCAGAACGCATGGACAGTCGAAGGCGGAAATTACATTTTCCAGGCCGGAGCATCCTCACGTGACATAAGGGCTACGCTTGAAACCGAAATCAAGCCCTCTGTCATCAAGGTCAGCCAGGCCCTGTAACATAAGCCCTTCCGACAAAAGGACACAATGACCATAAGAAGCTGTCCAGACGATTCGGTTCCGGACAGCTTCTAAAAGTTTTATGGATATGAACAGAAAAAGCACAATGGCACTGCTGGTGTCAGTTCTTGCGCTTCTTGGCGGATGCCAGGGCGAGGAGCCGGCGACAGGACCGGAAAGCATGCATATGGATGCCAACCTTGTTGAAATAACAGACATAAGCTCCGAAGGAGAGAACCTGCATCTCATAAGCCTCAGACTGTCCGACAAATCCGGCAACTCCATCGGAATTACGGCAGGAAGCACGGTCACATACCTCGAAGGCGGAAGATATTCCCTTGTCCAGGACAATATCGGAAACAGGGATTTCACAGCAACCGCCGATGTGGGCGGCCAGCTCAGGGAGATAGAGTCCGGCAATCTGACCGTCACAAGGAAAAATGACAGCTACAGCCTGTCCCTCGCATTGCAAAGTCCCGGTCTTGAGATTACAGCTTCGACAAAAGACAAGAACATATACTTCGACAAGCAGCAGCTTGACAAGATGCCCAAGGACGAAAATGCCGGCTTCACAAGCGGTCTGAAACTCCAGAGCAAGGTTATCGGACAGGAAATGCTGTACTCGGTCTATCTTCCGGGAAGCTATGACGGAGTCAAGGAGTTTCCGGTATTGTACATCCTGCACGGAATGTGGGGCACGCACAGCGACTGGTTCAACCACAACAGGATTCACGAATATGCAGCCCATAATGAGACCGCCTCAGGCAAGGAAATGATAATCGTGTCCCCAAATGCGTTCGACTCCTTCTACTGTGACGGGCACATGGCAGGAATAAATTTCAGGACATATTTCTTTGACGAATTCATTCCTCATATCGAAAGCACGTACAAAGTGAAGGCAGGCCGCGGAAACAGGGCCATCGCAGGACTTTCCATGGGAGGCTACGGCTCGCTTTACTACGGCATGTCGCACCCTGAGATGTTCTGCTGCGTATATGCATGCTCCGCGGCATGCTACGGCTCCGGAACCCCCACCACTCCTGCGCTCAGCTCATTCTTCAAGTCCCCGAAAGACCTTCCGGAACTTGTGATGGAAATGGGCACGGAGGACCAGCTCTTCCAACAGAACGAGAGTTTCGTGAAAGAACTTGACGCAGCTGGAATCCAATACGAATACATAACACGCAGAGGCGCACATGACTCCAGGTTCTGGGAAGAGTGCGCACCTAGAATTCTCCGCAAACTCAACGGAATATTCTAAAACCAAAATACAATGATCAATAAGAAACTTATGCTGACAGCCGTCACGGCCATCCTGGCCTCAGTGCCGGCATTCACATCCTCCGCACAGGTACGCCTTCATGGGGAGGAGAACATAGACGAAGTGATAGGCGCAATGACTGTGGAAGAGAAAGTCCGCATGGTGCTCGGCACGGGCATGGCAGGACCGGACTCACAATTCCCCGGAACAGCCGGCAGCACTTATCCGATAGAACGCCTGGGCATACCTGCCGTATATCTTGCGGACGGCCCTCACCAGCTCTGGATGAGCGCAAGAAGAGAATTTGACAGCAAAACTTACTACACCACAGAGTATCCGACCTCATTGACCCTTGCGGCCACATGGAACCGCGACATGGCCGGCCTTATGGGAAAAGGACTGGGTGAAGAAGTGCGCGACTACGGTCTTGACGTGCTCCTTGCGCCGGGACTTAACCTTGTAAGGAACCCGCTGGGAGGACGCGCACACGAATATTACTCTGAAGACCCTGTCCTCGGAGGCAAGATGGCGGCATCTTATGTGCTCGGCCTGCAAGGCACGGGTGCAGGTGCCTGCGTAAAGCATTTTGTAGCGAACAACCAGGAGACCAACCGTACCGGAAATGACGCACGCGTGAGTGAAAGGGCTCTCCGCGAGCTTTATCTCAAGAGCTTCGAGCTGGCGATAAAGGAAGGTAAGCCATATACCATAATGACTTCATACGGCATAGTGAACGGCACATACACTCCGGAAAGCCGTGACCTCAACACCGTGATTCTCCGCGACGAATGGGGATATGACGGAGTCGTGATGTCCGACTGGAATGCCGGAAAGGATGCCGTACAATCCATGAAATGCGGAAACAACATGATGCAGCCCAGCCAGGAAAGGCAATACAAGGCAATTCTCGAGGCCGTGCAGAACGGCAACCTGCCGGAGGAGACGCTCAACGCCAATGTGCGCGAAGTCCTCAGGCTCGTATGCCGCTCACTCACATTCAACGGACGTGAAATCACAAACTCACCTGACCTCAAGGCCCATGCAGCAGCGGCAAGGGAAATAGGAGCAGAAGGCGCAGTGCTCCTACAGAACAACGGCGCCCTGCCGTTCCAGGCAAACGTAAGGAATGTAGCGCTTTACGGAATAGCCTCATATGACATCATCTCAGGAGGAATGGGATTCGGCGGAATGAACATCAGCCCGTTCACAGTATCATTGGTAGAGGGACTGAGAAACGGAGGATATGCGGTTGACAAGGCCGTACTGAAATCATACAGCGGACATATCCAGGCGGAGACACGCAGGATATTCCCTCACGGCAAGCCGCCTTTCGCCCTTGTGCCGCTCCAGAGGCCTGACGAGATGAAGCTTGACCCGCAGCAGCTGGCAGATGCCGCAACCAGGAACGAGGTGGCAATCATTACTTTCGGACGTAAAATGGGAGAGGCTTCAGACTTGATGTCAAGGCAGTTCTATCTTACCGACGGAGAAAAAGAGACCCTGAAGGCAGTCAGCAGCGCATATCATGCGGCAGGAAAGAAAGTCGTGGCTATTCTGAATGTAAGCTGCGCCATAGAGACCGCGTCATGGAAAGATGAGGTTGACGCGATACTCTGCTCTTTCCAGGGAGGTGAACAGATAGGAAACAGCATCACTGACGTGCTCAGCGGCAAGGTGAACCCTTCAGGAAAGCTTCCTGTGACTTTCGCGGCCAACTACGGCGACGCTCCTGCCGACAATAACTTCCCTCATGACATCGAGCCGATAATGGACTTCTCTGCCTTGTTCGGAATGAAGGAAGAGGCCCAGGAAAAAGAACCTGTACGCAATGTGGACTACACTGTCTATGAGGAAGGCATATACGTCGGATACAGGTATTTCGACACATTCGGCAAAGCTGTCTCATTCCCGTTCGGATTCGGACTCTCATATACAGATTTCGCATATTCGGTTGTAAGTTCGGAAATGAAAGACGGGAAATGCTCAATTGAGGTGAAGGTTACCAACACCGGCAAGACGGCCGGCAAGAATGTGGTAGAGCTGTTTGTGGCGGCACCTCAGGGCAAACTCGAAAAGCCTGCCAAAGAGCTTAAGGCCTTCTGCAAGACCGGCATCATAGCCCCGGGAGAAAGTGAAACTGTCAGAATGGAATGGGACGCCATGGACATGGCCTCATTCAATGAAAAGACCTCTTCATGGGAACTTGCCAAGGGAACATATCTGTGGCACGTGTGCTCTTCTTCAGACAAGATAGAATGCACCGCAAGCCATAAGGTAGCCAAGGCAGTCTCACAGAAAGTACACAAGGCAATGGCGCCGGCACAACCGGTTGAAAGCATAAGCAGAAAATAAAGACATTAGCTTTTCATAACGCACAGAGTGCCCCGGACACCGTCACGGCAGCCGGGGCACTCTTTTTCTCTATATGTCAAATTGGCAAAAGTTCCTGTACCCGGAGACAGGTTTGAATCACTTCAGTCCTGACTCCGTGAAACTGTGCGCGGCATTGTCATCCTCACTTTCAGGGGCTCAATGCCGGCCGGTTCCAGGTTTATTCAAAATGTATAGTGTAATATATAGTGTGCAAGATTATGCGACATGAGAATAATGGTTTGCGCGAGGAGCATCCTCAGCAGCATTGCAGAATATTATTTCCTCATACAGGCGGAATTCCGGAGAGGAAAGCTGGCTGTATATCATTTCGTCATCGATGTTATCCATCCAATCAGTTGAATTAGCACGTCCTGATGTCAGAGCTATGGCTTCTGCAGGATTCTGGAGGTATTGCTCTATAAATGTACGCATGGTCCTGTAGGTTTTATTCGTTTATAATTTGTCTTATGCCTACCTCTTTTTCAAACCGCGGGCCAAACCCTACAATTTTTGTAATATTTCTACACAATTTTTGTGAATTTTGTAATGCCAAATAGAACAGATAACACAAAATCAGTCATAAGCCACTGCTTTTCACCATTTTACATAGAAAGAGAAAAATATCTCCTTAGCACCCTACCTTTCCTGTCCGTTTCCATAAGGAAAGGCAAAGAGGAAAGATCGAACGAATCAAAAAGTTTCTCGGCAAGAGCCTGGTCAGACTTCACTGCCATATCAACATTCACAAGAAAGACTCTGACGCTCTTGTCATCTGCGGCAAGCTCCCGCGCCTTGGCAATCTCCGCTTCGCAATAAGGACAGCCTTCCGTGTGGAATATTATTATATTGCGCCGCGCCCCAAGCTTGCGCAAACGGTATTTTCCTGTCTTCGTGCCACGTGAAGACAGAAGTTCACCACCGGCAGCAATGTCCGGCACAAGTGTTCCCGGAGCGGCCTTTGAAAGCAGGTCCGAAAGAATCTGCGAAAGTCCGATTATCTTGAGCGAGTCGTCCTCAGTTTTCCATATGTCCCCGCGGCCCTCAATATATTCATTTATAAGATATGCGGTCCCCTCTTTATAGCCCTCTCCGGTCTTGGACGAGAGATAATACAGAAGGTCACCGCTCATCTGGCGGAACATCAGCGTGTCTCCTTTCTCAAGCGTAGCCCAGGCAATACGGTCTGCAATTTCCGCGACATCTTCACGGAGGACAGAAGTTCCGCAGGCATTGAACATCCCGTCAAACAAAGCAGCCGACTCTTCGCTTCCATACTCAAGCTCAGCCCTCCCGAACATCCTGTCAAGCATCTGCCCCAGGGCGGAAACCGACAATCCCCTGCCAATTATTGTTCCGTCAGCAGAAACAAGGAACAGTCTCGGAGTAACGACTACGCCATACTTCCTCTGGAAATCGGAATCCAGTTCCGGGTCCCACAGATGCATTATGGTAGCCTTGCACCCGATAGAGCCTAATTTCTCCGATACATATTCCTGCCATGACTCAAAATCATTGCCTGCATATATCGCGAAAAAATCGACAGGATAATCCTCAGTCATAAGAAGATTCCGGAGCAAGGCCGTTTCCAGTCGGCATTTCGGGCAGTCCGTATCATAAAAATACAGGACCTTCAGACGTCCCCTGACGTCCTCATCACCGAAAAGTTCCATAGGACTTCCGTCCGGCAGATACAGATTCAACTCCGGAGCTTTCATGCCTATGAGCGAACTCCTGTTGAAATCCGCAAAAATCTTTGCATACATCAGGTCCTCATCATTGCGCATCCTGACCTTGCCGCTGAAGAACCATTTGTCAAGCAGATATATGGCGACCGCCTCATCCCCCATCACAGGAGAATCAAGATACTGTCCATAGGCCTTCAGGGCCACGAACTGCCTCACAAGGGAATCAGTGCAGCTCCCGATAAGAAAATCACACTCCTGCATCTTGAACTCAGGAGCTTCATGTTCAAGCGCGGTGAAATATTCATCCAGGCGCGTCTCAAGGGCATTGCACCTCAAAGAGTCAAGTTCCTGCGCACCGGCATGAAAAGTGCCCGCGCATGCAAGCATGGCAGACACTCCTATAATAAATATACATGACAAATGTTTCATGATGCAATACTCATGGAGGACAAAACTACAATTCCACTCCATCCGGGACAAACAGCGAAGTGTCTCCCCCATGACGGAGAATGTCACGCACAGCCGTAGAAGATATGTGCGCGAACTCCTGGGCAGTAGGGATTATTATGGTCTCGATTTCAGGTGCCAGTTTCCTGTTGGCGTCAGCTATCGACCTCTCGGTCTCGAAATCAATCATGTTCCTCACTCCCCTGACTATATGCCTTATCCCGAGCTCGCGGCAAGTGTCTATGGTAAGGTTGCCGTACTGGATGACCCTCACTCCGTCAAGCCCCCTTGTAGCCTGCCTTATGATGTCAAGCTTCTTTTCATTAGGAAAGAAGCCTCTTTTGTCTATGTTCATTCCCACCGCCACAACAACCTCATCAAACATGGTCAGCGCCCTCTTAAGTATATTGAGATGCCCTGCGGTAAACGGGTCGAATGAACCCGGGAACAATGCCGTCCTTTTCATCTTGTTCAGAAAAATCTAAAGCTGCCAGTCTATAGGCTCCTTGCCCTGCGACGACAGTATCTGGTTTGTACGTGAAAAATGCCTGCATCCGAAGAATGCCCCCCTCGCCAGCGGAGAAGGATGCGCCGCCTCAAGGACATAATGCCGTGACGCGTCAACCAATTCCCTCTTGCTGCGGGCAAAGCTTCCCCAAAGCAGGAAAACAACCCCTTCGGAACGGTCCGAGATGCACTTTATCACAGCATCCGTGAACTGCTCCCACCCGGCCTTGCTGTGTGAAGCGGCCTCTCCGGAACGGACCGTAAGCACCGCGTTCAGCATAAGCACTCCCTGGCGGGCCCATTTCTCCAGATTGGGATAGCCGCTCATCCTTATGCCAAGGTCAGTCTCTATCTCCTTGAAGATATTTTTCAGCGACGGTGGAGCCGGCACTCCGTCAGGCACCGAAAAAGAAAGCCCGTGCGCCTGGCCTGCTCCGTGATAGGGGTCCTGTCCGAGAATCACCACCTTTACCTTGTCAAGCGGTGTCAGGTCAAACGCCCTGAAAATCTGGCTTCCGGGAGGAAATATCCTTTTGCCGGCAGCCTTTTCCTCATGAAGAAAACGCACCAGCGAGACGAAATAAGGTTTCCCGAATTCGTCCGCCAGCGCGTCTTTCCAGCTCTGTTCTATTTTAACGTCCATAACAAGTCTCTTGCATCAGGAGCGGAATCAGCTGAATATGAAGCCAATCACGTCCTGTATGTCCTTTACATAGACAAAGGTAAGACCTTTTATGTAAATTTCCTTGATGTCCCCGACATCTTTCCTGTTTTCCTCAGAAATCACTATCGTATGGATACCGGCCCTCTTGGCGGCGAGTATCTTCTCCTTGATTCCTCCAACAGGGAGCACGCGGCCCCTCAAGGTCATCTCACCCGTCATGGCGATTCCCGCCTTCACTTTCTGCTGACGGAATGCTGACACCATAGAACTTACCATCGTAATTCCCGCCGAAGGCCCGTCCTTAGGAACCGCACCCTCCGGCACGTGCACATGGATGTCTTTCTGCGAGAACTCCTCATAGCTCATTCCTGTAAGCTCCGGATGCGCCTTTATATATTGGTATGCTATAGTGGCGGACTCCTTCATAACGTCTCCGAGATTTCCCGTCATGGTCAGCACGCCCTTTCCTGTGCTCACCGAGCTTTCGATGAAGAGAATCTCGCCTCCCATCGAAGTCCAGGCCAGTCCGGTCACGACTCCGGGAGCCTCATTTCCCTTTTGGACATCATGAGAAGCCGTCGGCAACCCGAGATATTCCCTCAGATGCTCTTTCTTCACCGTCACAGGGTACTCCTCTTCCAATGCTATTTTCTTTGCGGTGACGCGGGCAACCTTCGCAATCTGCTTTTCAAGGCCTCGCACGCCGGACTCATGGGTATATTCCTCTATTATCTTGGACACTGCCCCCTTGTCAAACCCGAGCTGCTCCTTGTCAAGGCCATGCTCCTCAAGCTGCTTTGGAATCAGATAGTTCTTCGCTATCTCATATTTCTCCTCAGCAAGATAGCCGCTCACGCTTATCATCTCCATGCGGTCCTTAAGGGCCGGCTGTATGGTGTCGATGTTATTCGCGGTAGTTATGAAGAGCACATCGGACAGGTCATAGTCGATGTCAAGATAATTGTCATGGAACGCAGTGTTCTGCTCAGGGTCCAGAGCCTCCAGAAGAGCGGACGAAGGGTCGCCCTTGATGTCCTGGGTGAGCTTGTCAATCTCGTCAAGCACGATGACCGGATTGGAAGTGCCCGCACGGCAGATTCCGTTAAGGATTCTTCCCGGCAGTGCTCCGACATATGTCTTCCTGTGTCCGCGTATCTCCGACTCGTCATGCACACCTCCGAGGGCAATCCTGACATATTTGCGTCCGAGGGCCTTTGCCACAGACTTGCCCAGACTGGTCTTTCCGACTCCCGGAGGGCCGTACAGGCAGAGTATCGGTGATTTCATGTCTCCCTTGAGTTTGAGCACAGCAAGATACTCGATGATTCTGTCCTTCACCTTGTCAAGGCCGTAATGGTCCTCGTCAAGTATCTTCTGGGCATGCCGGAGGTCAAGATTGTCGTTCGAACGCTCGCCCCACGGAAGGTCAAGCATGAACTGTATATAATTATACTGTATGCTGTAGTCAGGAGAGCTCGGGTTATATCTCTCGAGCTTTGTCATCTCCTTCTCGAAAATTTCCTGCACGGAGGCCGGCCATAGCTTCTCCTCCGCACGGGCACGAAGGGCGGAGAACTCCTCAACCTCGTCCATTCCAAGTTCCTCCTGTATGGTCTTGAGCTGATTGTTGAGATAATACTCCCTCTGCTGCTGGTCGATTTCCGTCTTGACCTTCTGGTTTATCTCCTGCTTTATCTTCTGCAGTTCAACCTGCGTGCCAAGCACGGCAAGAAGCTTCATTGCCCTGGCAAGCAGGTCGCCGTACTGCAGGAGCTCAACCTTATCCATGAAATTCTCCACCTCAATGGTAGTTGCGATGAAGTTAACGAGAAAATCAAAGCTGTCGATTCCCTTGAGGGCTCCCGCAGCCTCGCGCGGGACAAAAGACGAAGAACGTATGATTGCGGAAGCTTTCTCCTTAAGGGTCTCGGCTATCATGCGGGTCTTCTTGTCGTCTTCCGGGACAATGTCCTCAAGGTAGCGCACGCGTCCGAGCATATAAGGCTCATAATCCGAAATCTCCTCAATCTCGAAACGGCTGTATCCCTGAAGGATGGCCGTAATCGTGCCGTCCGGCATTTCCAGTGTCTTGATTATTTTGGCGACAGTGCCGTAGCCATACAGGTCGTCCCTACGCGGGTCTTCAACCGAAAGGTCGTTCTGGGGTACTGCACCTATGAATGTATTGTTTTTTTCCGCATCCTCTATAAGGCGGACCGACTTTTCCCTGCCTATCGTTATGGGATAGACAGTACCGGGAAACAGGACGGCGTTTCTCAGCGCGAGTATGGGGAGGGACTCCGGAAGCTGTGACTCGTCTATCTTGATGATGCCGTCACCCTGGACCACAGGGATGATGCTGACCTCAGTTCCGGCCGCTGCTAAAATGTCGTTCATTATGTCTTTCATAAGCATTGATTTATCGTTTCCTGCCATTTTGGCAGTTCTTTCCTGTTTTTAATTACCGCAGGCATATTGTCAATCTTTGTGCCACAGTTCCGTCATTCTCTGCATTTGGAGTCATAGCATTCATTTTCAAGGCGTCACAAAGCACTAAAAAACGGATTTAGGAGAGTTTTTCAAGGTTTTTTCTGTCCGTTGCTTGGTTTATTGGAAAAATCGTTCTACTTTTGCAGGGATATATCGACTATAGTTTTTGATTTAAAAGTTAATAAGTTATGACAAAGGCAGAAATCGTCAACGAGGTTGCGAAGGCAACCGGCATCGAGAAGGCTACGGTTCAGATTGTTGTTGAGTCTTTTATGGAGAGCGTAAAGGCTTCCCTCTCAAAAGGCAATCCTGTTTACCTTCGCGGATTCGGCAGTTTCATCATCAAGCGCAGAGCTGAGAAAGCTGCGAGAAACATCACCAAGAATACGACAATGACTATTCCGGCTCATGATATCCCTGCTTTCAAACCGGCAAAGATATTTTTGAACTCAGTAAAAAAATAATTATAATCTAAAAACCAAAGTATTATGCCAAACGGAAAGAAGCATAAAAGGCATAAGATGGCGACGCACAAGCGCAAAAAACGCCTGCGCAAGAACAGACACAAGAAGAGAAAGTAATCTCTCAGTGTCTGCCATTTTAGCAGTCTGCTAAAGAGAGGCTGACCCGGATGGTCGGCCTCTTTAGTTTTGGGAAGTCCGTAACGGGCTTCCGGCACACACAAGTTCTTATCACTGAAATTCCTTATGGAGTCTGTAAAAGATCTGATCGTTGATGTAAATTCAACGGAAGTCTCGATAGCGCTGATGGAAAACCGCAGGCTCATCGAGCTGAACAAAGAGTCCAGCAAAGGGCACGGCTTTTCTGTAGGAGATGTTTATCTCGGAAAAGTCAAGAAGATTCTTCCGTCGCTCAATGCTGCTTTTGTCGATATCGGAGACGAGAAGGAGGCATTTGTCCATTATCTTGACCTGGGACTGTATTTCAAGGCTTTTGACGAATTTGCCAAGAGAATCAATCCCAACACTGATTACAAGGGCATCTACAAGCACATAAAGCCAAGCGGCATCCTCGAAAAGGAAGGACGCATCGAGAATGTGCTGACTCCGGGCCAGATGATAATCGTACAGATTGTCAAGGAGCCGATTTCCACAAAAGGTTCACGACTGACTGCAGAAATTTCATTGGCAGGACGTAACATTGTACTGCTCCCCTTCGCCGAGAAGGTGAGCATATCCCAGAAAATCTCTTCAAAAGAGGAAAAGAAAAGGCTTGAGACACTTGTCAGGAGCATTCTCCCGAAAAACTATGGAGCCATCATCCGCACGGCAGCAGAAGGCAAGAACGCAGCAGTGCTTGACGCGGAACTGATGTCACTTGTCGAGAAATGGGAGAATTCCTGGAAAAAATTGGCTAAATCCAAGGGAGTGCAGCTGCTCTTCACCGAATACAGCAAGACCACCACCATCCTGAGGGATCTTCTCAACGACTCATTCACGAACATTTATGTGAATAATGAGACCATTTATGACGAGACGCGCAAATACATCTCGCTCATATCGCCGGAACAGGAGAAGATTGTTAAGCTCTACAAAGACAAAGATCCTATCTTTGACCACTTCGAGGTCACCAGACAGATCAAGAGCTCGTTCGGAAAAGTGGTTCCCATAAAGCAAGGGGCCTACCTTGTGATTGAGCACACAGAAGCATTGCATGTGATAGACGTCAACAGCGGCACACGCACCAAGAACAAGGAGCAGGAGCAGAACACCTTTGATGTCAATTGCCATGCGGCCGAAGAAATCGCCAGGCAGCTGCGCCTCAGGGACATGGGCGGCATCGTAATCGTGGACTTCATAGACATGGAGACCAACGAGCACCGGAACGCCCTCTACAAGAGGATGGTCGAGCTGATGGACAAGGACAGGGCTAAGCATAATGTCCTGCCGCTCACGAAATTCGGTCTGATGCAAATCACAAGACAGAGAGTCCGTCCGGCTACCGAGATCAACACCCAGGAGGTTTGTCCGGCATGCAACGGAACAGGAAAGATATCTTCAAGTGTCGTCATAGACGAAGCCATTGAACGGAGACTGTCCTACTACGTTACGGAGAAAGGCATTTCAAACCTTACGCTCAAAGTTAGCCCCATCTTGGGGGCCTACCTTACAAAAGGGCTGTTCTCATCCATTCTGGGACGCTGGAGGAAAAAGTACAAATGCAAAATCGAATTGGCTGAAACCACTGATTTCACCGTTCTGCAAAATGAATTTTACAATGAAAAAGGTGATAAGCTCGATTAGCTTATCACCTTTTTTCATTCCTCTTCAATCTCAGGAATCATGTTCTCCGAATATTTCCTCCATTTGTCTATCAGCGACTGCATATCCTCAGGAAGGTTTGAATCAAACCTTATGAACTCTCCTGTACGGGGATGCACAAACCCGAGGGTCTTGGCATGCAGGGCCTGGCGCGGCAGAAGCCTGAAGCAATTGGTGATGAACTGGCGGTACTTGGCATAAATTGTCCCCTTGCGTATCTCAGAGCCGTCATAGCGTGAGTCATTGAAAAGAGGATGCCCGATATAATTGAAATGGACACGTATCTGATGCGTACGTCCCGTCTCCAGGCGGCATTCCACAACGGTAACATAACCGAAGCGCTCCAGCACGCGGAAATGAGTCACGGCATGCTTTCCATGATCACCTTCAGGAAAAACCTTGAACCGCATGCGGTCGTTGGGGTCACGTCCGATGTTGCCGGTTATCGTGCCCTCGTCTTCCCTTATGTTCCCCCATACAACAGCCACATAACGGCGCTCGATTGAATGGACGAAGAATTGTTTCGCAAGATTCAGCTGTGACTCGTCATTCTTGGCAACCACAAGAAGTCCGGAAGTGTCCTTATCAATACGGTGCACAAGCACTCCCATGCGCTCGTCTGCCGCATCCGGCCCCTGCGAGAGCCCGAGATGATGGGCAAGGGCATTCACAAGTGTCCCGGAGAAATGCCCATGGCCCGGATGCACGACCATGCCGGCTTCCTTATTCAGCACTAGCAGGTCATCGTCCTCATAGACTATATTGAGCGGAATGTCCTCTGGAAGAATCTCAAGTCCCCTCCTCTGGTAAGGCATTACGAATGTCACGACATCGCCAGGCCTGACTATATGGTTGGCCTTGGCCACCTTCCCGTTGACACGTATATAATCTGCCTTTATTGCGAGCTGTATGCGATGGCGTGAGGTGTATTCCATATGGGTGGCGAGATATTTGTCCACCCGCATAGGGGCCTGTCCCTTGTCGATGTCAAAGCGGTAATGCTCGAACATCTCCTGCTCCTCGTCCTCATATGCCACCTCGTCACCGGCCTGTATGGAGTCAAAATCCATAACCGGCTCTTCCTCAAAGTCAAAGAATCTGTCTTTAGGATTCATTTCCATATGCTTATTTTTCAGATGCAGGCTTGGCGGCAGCCTTCAGATACAATGTCACGTCCGTTCCGAGCCCGACAGGATATTCCGTTGCGGAAGGAGCCTGCTTGTATACAACGGCTGACAACGAATCCTCATATGTCTTGAGTCCAGGCGCGAAATGCACGGAGCGTACATTAAGATAATACTCATGCAGGATGTCTGATGCTCCCTGAAGAGTCTCTCCCGTCACATCAGGAATCCTTGTCTCATTGTCAGAGGCATTCAGGCCTATTACAAGGTCTATCACAGATTCCGCCGGCACAAGGCTTCCGGCAGCCACAGGACGTCCGCCATGGAGCTGGCTGAGCACATTGTTGGTCGCCATGTCTGGCCTGTATGAAAGCCTGCCGAGTACAAGGCCGCGTGTCTTAAGCTCGGCTACGGCCTGGCGTACTGAATAGCCGACAAGGTTCGGCACGGTTACTTTCTTTGATGTGACTGCATTGACAGTGAGCAGGATGCGCCTGCCCTCCTTCACCATCTCCCCGGCGGCCGGATTATGCGAACGCACAGTGCCACGGTGCCTGCGGGAATATACGGAGTCCACGATTTCCACACGCATCCCTGCAGCGGAAGCGGCTTCACGGGCCTGCCATACGGTCATTCCGCGCAAATCCGGCACAACGATTTCCTTGTTATGTCTTGTGCCCACATTAAGGCCTATCATGGCAGCAGTCAAAAGGACCGCTATTATCAGAAGCGCCAAAAGAAGATTGCGCACTATCCAATTTCCAAGCAATTTCATTCAATTCAGACTTTTATGAGTTCATAGCCACGGAAGCCAAGGCCTATCTGCTCCCCGTACTCAGTTCCGGCCTCCCAATTGGTGTCGGGATGCACAATGCGGAACTTGTCCTCGCCCTGATGACGGTTTCCGCAGGCACAATCATGTTCCTGGGCATGCGCAGCGTCCCTGTCAGAGATGGCATTGCCTGTCAGGCTCGGAGCAGCCTTTACAAGGTCGGCACATGCGCAGTCGAGAGCCACCGGGTCAAAAGAAGCCGCGATTCCAAGATCAGGAACAATGGCTGCGTCATTATGATTCCAACAGTCGCAATTAGGGGAAACGTTCATTATGAAGCTTATGTGGAAAGACGGCTTGCCCTTCACCACGGCAAGCGCATACTCTGCAATCTTGCGGTTGAGAACTTCCGAAGTGTCGTAATCCTTCACCACGGCAGCCGACTTCTGGCACACGGCGACGCACTGGCCGCATCCCACGCACTTCGAGTAGTCTATGGCCGCTTTACCGTCAGTCACCTTGACAGCGTCATGGCGGCAGTATCTCTCGCATATCCGGCAGCCTATGCAATTGGAAAGGTCAATGCAAGGCTGTGAAGAGGAATGCAGCTCGAGCTTTCCGCCCACGCTCGCAGAACCCATGCCGAGATTCTTCAGCGCACCTCCGAAGCCGCTCTGCTCGTGTCCCTTGAAATGGTTCATGGAAATCACGATATCCGCATCCGCTATGGCCGCGCCTATCTTGGGAGAGGGGCAGAGAGAACCTCCGCAAGGCACTTCACGATAGTCCGTACCCTTGAGCCCGTCAGCGATTATAACGTCCGCATGTGCGCTTATCCTGTTGAATCCGTTCTCCATAGCCGCATCAAGATGATCTACGGCATTGGAGCGTCCTCCTGAATAAAGCGTATTGGAATCCGTAAGAAACGGCTTTCCTCCGAGAGAGCGTACCACATCCACAATCCTTGCCGCATAATTCGGACGGATGTAGGCAAGGTTGCCCGGCTCGCCGAAATGAATCTTTATGGCAGTGAATTTTCCTCCGAAATCAATGTCTCCTATTCCGGCCCGGCGTACAAGGCGCTCCAGCTTTGTCATCATGTCCTTGCCGGGAGAAGTCCTGAGGTCCGTAAAATAAACTTTTGACTGTCCCATTTTAACTAAATTATCGGAGCTCCCCTGAATATGACCCTGAAAAGGCCTTCCCCAAGAAGTACCACTCCTATTATTATGATTATCGCACCTGTTATCCTGTTTATCCACAATATGGTGCGAAGCTTGAAATTCTTCCTGAACATGCTGAGCAGGGCCGTCACACAGAACCAATAAACAGCGCATCCGGCACTTACCGAAAGGATTATCGGTGTAATCTGCCAATCATGCGGAGTGCTTCCCGCCAGTCCGAAAAACGCGAACAATGTAAGCATGACAAAGATGGCCCCGGGATTCGAGAAGCCCATGATGAGAGCCTGGGCGAAATCCTTGACCGACACGGAAGACTGACCGTCCGATTTCATTTTCCTGAACGGATCAGAAAAAGTCATCGATATGCCGAGTGCTCCGACTATCAGTCCTCCGACTATAAGTATCAGATTCTCATGGCGATATATGAAGTCCTGCACTATTGCAAGCGCGAAAATGGCTATGATTGCGTATATGGTGTCAACGACTACCGCCCCCATCCCTGTCATGAATCCGGCCTTATGGCCTTTGCTCAGGGATTTCTGCACGACAAGTATGGCTATCGGACCTATCGGGGCCGATGCGGCAATGCCGACTATGAAACCTTTGAGCATATCCATCAACATAAGCGTAAACGTTAAAAGCAATTATACAAAGGTAATAATTTTTTCAGAAGCCCGCGGGGATTTATTCAACGAATCCACAATGAAATCAAAACAGGTTCTTATCTTTGCTGCGGATTTCCACTTGAAAAGACATGAAAAAAGAAAATATCATTCTCTGGGGATTGTCCCTGCTCTTCGCGGCACTTATGTCGCTTCCGTTCCTTGTTCCCAATGCCGGGGCCGCCGCGCTCTTCGGATTTGTCCCGCTGCTGTGCATGGAACGGGTGGCGTCGATGCTCGGGAAAAGGCATGTGTGGATATACCATTACTCGGCCTTTGTGCTTTGGAACGCATTTACGACATTCTGGGTATGCAATGCCACTGTCGGAGGCGGACTCTTCGCAATCTTCGCCAACGCGCTGCAGATGTCGCTGGTGTTCGGGCTGTTCCGCATCAGTAAGAGGAAGTTCTCGGGAGCGCTACCCTATATTTTCCTTGCCACCGCATGGATAGCATGGGAAAGGTTCTATTTCGATGCGGAGATTTCATGGCCATGGCTTGTGCTCGGGAACTCTTTTGCCCGCACTACATGGGCAGTGCAATGGTACGAATTCACAGGCGCCCTCGGCGGTTCTTTGTGGATATGGACATGCAACCTGCTGCTTTTCGCCCTGCTGACAAGGCTCTCAGACGGAAGCTGGAACCGCCTCAACGCGAAGGCAAGGACGGCTCACATCTGCGGCTATGCGGCAATTCTCATCGCTCCTTTCCTGGTCTCATATGCTGTCGGGAAACAATATGAAAACTCCATGCAGGGCGCGGAACAGCTCCCGGTGGCGATAATCCAGCCGAACATCGACCCTTACAACAAGTTCGAGGCAATGTCACAGGCGGACCAGACAGAGATGCTGCTGTCACAGATTTCCCGTCTGCAGAAGTCACGGCCAGACCTTTTTCCCCGGAATGGCGCTACCGGCAGTTCATCCGCCCCCCTGCTGATACTTGCCCCCGAGACTTTCACAAACGACATCACCACAGGGAACTATGAATCAAGCCGGACATGGCGCAGCTTCGTGTCCTTCCTTTCTGACAAGCCCGGGACAAACCTGCTTTTCGGGGCATCGTCGTGGGACCGCATAAGCTCATCGGAAGCCCCCTCGCATACCGCAAGGCGTCTTGGGGACGGGACATGGATAGAATCGCACAATTCTGCGCTTATGGTGGACGGAACAGGAAGAACGGAGATTTTCCACAAGAACAAGCTTGTGGTGGCAGTCGAGATGACACCATACCCTGCACTTTTCTGCAAGATAGACGACATGCTCGGCGGAGTGATGGGACGGTGCGTGGGACAGGACGGGATAAGCCTGCTGCATGTGCATGCCGGGGACATAAGTCCGATTCCGGTAGGCTGCGCAATATGCTATGAGTCGGTATATGGAGAATATTATACCGGATATGTCCGCAAAGGAGCACGCGCAATGACCGTCATAACCAATGACGCATGGTGGGGAGACACTCCCGGATATGTGCAGCACCTGAGCTATTCATGCCTCAGGGCAATTGAGACAAGAAGGGCCATCGCACGCTGCGCAAACACCGGGATATCCGCAATCATCAGTCCTTCCGGAGAAATCATCAGCAGGACCCCGTGGTGGGAGCAGGCCGTGCTGACAGGAAGCCTTCCGCTTCGTGACGACATGACTTTCTTCGTGACCCACGGTGACATAGCAGGAAGGGTATGCACCTTTGTTTTCTGCCTTCTGCTTCTCGCGCTTGCCGTGAGGTTCACTACCGGAAGATGATTCCGGCTATATTGTACAGAAGAAAGTCACAAGAAAAGGTACGCTGAAATCCACAGCCATGCCATGCACGACAGAAATGATTGTGAATTCTTTTCCGCTATATCTGGCAATTATCGGAAGCGTCGTATCAGCCGTGGTAGCACCTCCGGCCGCAATCGGGGCAAGTTTGCCGAAACACCGCACCAAAAGAGGAGCAGCAAGCAGTGTCAGCAATTCACGCATAATATTCGACATGAGGGCAATTGTGCCCAGTTCGGCTCCTTTATATTGTGTAATGAATATTGAAGACAATGAATAATATCCGAAGCCTGAGCCTACTGCAAGACAGTCCGTCAGGCTTCTGCTGTCCAAGACAAAGCTTACCAGTGAAACCCCGGCCAAGGTGCCGGCAACAGTCGCCAGAGGCACCAGCATTATTTTAAGATTCTGTTGCTTAAGAGCCTGCAATGCCTGCCTGTCACTTCCAAGACTGATTCCGACAAGAAACATCAGAGCATACAAGGCATATAAGGTCGGCCCGTCTGCCGTCAGGACTTCCGGCATATCCACAAAACGTCCGAGCAGGACTCCACTGAGAAACACGGCCAGAATCATCATGCTTCCTTTCATAAGTCACTTTCTGTCAGAAGATGAGAAGAAAAAACGATAGACGCACCAGGCGCAAAATATACTGCCGGAAACTGCTGCAAGGGTGATTAACACGGCCTCATAACCTATGGTCCCCAAATTATCCATTACATCCTTGTTTGCCCCTACGGTGATGCCCAAAAGAAAAAGCAGCAAAAAAATGGCCCAGGTAATCAATTCATGCACTATTTTCAAGTTTCTGTCCCTGAGCATATAGCCTAAGATGATTCCAGCAATCATCAGTCCTATAACAATAACCATAACCTCTGATTTTGCCGCAAAGCTACAATTTATATTACTATTTTCACACTGCGGACAGGATTCTTGCGCAGTTTTTCGCTGTCCCGCTCTTCGAGGCGGCAGAGCATTCAAAAACGATACAATAAGGCTTTGCATCGGCACAATGCAGCTGACAAATTTGTTTTTTTGCATTCTAATGCTTATATTTACCTCGGATTCAGTAAGAGAATGTATTTTTAAGTATTATCGTCTATGGACACAATCGACACACCACCTGACAATTACAAATAACTAGTTTATTAAAAACAACGTATTACAACTAATTTTTGTATTATGAAGACGATTTGTAAAAATATTCTTGTCATGCTTTCAGCATGCATTCTTGCTTCATGTAATAAAGAACAAATTGAGTGTCAGACCCATATCACATCTGATGTAGAAGTTGCTACAAGAGCAGAGGGCAGGCGATTCCATTGGAAATGTCCTGCATGTGGATTACTTAATGGTGGGTGGCGCTCCAAATGCATATGTCGTGATGTAGCTGGTGAATATTCCCCGGACATGGCTGATCTTGTTCTACAAATGTGGTTAATGGAGCAAACTGTCATTACTACTATTACTGTACCATCTAATTGGGGTGGCGGAGAACCTGCTCCTGGTTCTATACAGTTGACAGATGTTATATTCACAGCAGCTGCTCCTCCTGAGTGGTACGAAACGACTGCCGCACAGAAATATTATGACCAATACATGAACAGTATCCTAATTACAGAAACCTATAAAGAAGCTTTTAATTATGCATGGTATAAAGTTACTCATATACTTTACCCAGGAAAGCACAAGAGTTTCCTTGTAGAATCAGAATACGACAAGTGGATGCTGCGACAAGGTCGCAACTTATCGGGAGACAAAGGACAAGGCCTCAAAGACGGAAGTAAGGCTGCAGTAAAAGCTTTTGCCAACAGATAAAATTCTACAAGTATGAAAAAAATTGCGGTTCTCTTTGCCATGGTCCTGATGGTGTCAGGATGCGGCAGCAGCAAAAAAGTTTCCGAAGGACATGACATTGCTGTCCGGCTCATCGAAAGCGGAATGTTCAAGATAACCATTGAGGAGGCATACCGTAAACCTGATTATCTGCCTCTACCTGGACTTGGAAGCCATATCATATATGACAATGGGCATGTAAGCTTCATGCTGAACCCTGCCTCACAAATAGCAGGAGATTTCATAGAAAACAGCTACTCAAAGAAGAATGCCGCCGTAATGCCCGTAAAAGGGAAAAGATACGTGATTAAATTCAAAAATGAATCTTATTGGGCAAGGGACGAATACATCGAATTTTCCATAGACCCGTCCAAGAATATCATCAACGGCACGGTGTACAAATGGAATAAGCTCAGCTACAGATTCAAAGGCAGCATTTCGCCTTTGGCTTACGATTAGCCTCCTTTCCTGAGCGAAAGGAACTGCCGGCCACTTTTGCAGCCGAATTAAAAACGATGATGACGGAACTCCTTTTTTTGCAGCGGAGATTCCGTCATCATTTTTATAGGCTTATCAGTTAAGACATTACCTTCTCGGAGGACCCATAGGACCGCCATGTCCCGGACCGCCAGGGCCGCGTCTTCCACCGCCGTTGAAATTGCCGAAGCGGTAGGTCAGTGACAGGATTATGTAACGTCCGAGAGTGTTGTTGCGCACCTCCTGATGATAGTTCGATGCATCAGTCACAGACAGGTTCTTGGACTGGCCGAGAATGTCATATGCCTTAAGGGCAAGGGTAAACTTGTTCTTGAACAGAAGCTTTGATACCTCAGCATTAAGCACGACCTCATCTTTCTGGGGAGTCGAATAACCGTTATACCAATTATATCTCACGTCAGAGATTACATTCACTCCTCCGGGTATGGTCCAGTTCATGGAAGCGTCAGCCTGGTTGTTCCATGTGGCCTTCTGGTTGCCGGTATTCATGGTGTACCATGACTTTGACATCCTTGTGCGGCCTCCGATGTTGACTTCCACAAAATCGTTCCTGTATGTGAAGCGGAGCCTTTCCGTAAAACTCAGGGTTTGTGTCCTGTTCGTGATGAAGAGGTCGCTCTCACCGAGGTCAGGAAAATCCTCATTGAAAAGGGCATAGTTGAACTCAGCCGTCTCAGGGTCGTAATATTTCCCGGTGTCAAGCGCTCCTGTACCGATATATGAAGTTGATTTGTTGTACCTGAGGTAAGTCATTGAGAACATGGAGAAGTCGGATTTGCCGAACGGGGAATTGACCATGATGCGTCCGTCAACGGAGCCTGTGGCCGGGCCGTTCACCGGAATCGCATACTGCACTCCGGCCTGATCATACCACTGGGCATTCGTTATGGCATCCTCGACTATGCTTGCCCCGAAACGTGCATGCACGGAAGTGAATGTCTTTTTGTTTGTATATCCGAACATTCCGCGTATGTTATGGTTGAAGTACGGGTCCAGGTTCGGATTTCCGAGCGAAATGTTAAGAGGATTTGAATTGTCCGGCACAGGAAGCAGCTGCGAAGTGGAAGGCTGGGCAGAGCGTCCGAAATAGAACATCCTTATGTTGGTGTTGTCATTGATTTCGTAGCTGAGCATTGCCTGCGGTGACCAGTTGATTACTTTCCTGCGGTACGGGTCATGTCCGGTAGTCTCATTCTTCGTGTCAGTAGGATTGATTGCCGCTCCGAGCTGTGCCCTGAGCTTGCTTTTCTGGTAGCTGAAATTAAGGCCTGCACGCTGGTTTATGGCACGGTTCATTATGTCGTTGGAATACCTTGTGTCAAGGTTCTCCCCTGCCGGGTCAAACAGAAGAAGGCCATCCTGCATGAAATCACTGCCGCTGTTGTATGTCTTCTTATATGAAGTGTTCTTGTTCCAGCTGTACTGGTAATTAGCCTCAAGATAGAAATCATGGCCGAGAGGCTCCGTATAGACAAGGCGTCCGGACAATGACGAGCTTCTGGCATTCTGGTCAAAGCGCTGATTCACAATCTCGTCACCCCAAGCTCCGCTTTCAGCGTCCTTGACCTGTGTAAGCGACTGGTTAAGTCCTTCAAGGTCATTATTGCTGAAATTGTAACGGAAATTGGCTGAAATCGTCCTTCCGGGCTTGCCAAGACGCTGGCGCAGAAGGAGGAAACCGCTTGCTGTCCAGTTCCTGTTGTCACCGGTATTGGAATTATATCCGCGGTTCGTTGAATCACGCTGGCTGTCCCGCTCCATATAGGTGCTGAATCTCGAATACTCATTGAAGCTGCCACTTCCGAAATTGAACTGCGGCTCAAAGAGAATGGAAGTATTCTCGGAGAACTTATGGTCAAGGCGGATTCCGAAACGATGTCCCTGTGAACCTGTATAGTTTGTGCCGACGTTGTCATTCAGCAGCCGGCTGCCGTCTTCAAGGTATGTTACTTTTGAGCTTTCCTCCTCGACATGACTGTCTGACCCGTTATAGAGATAGTTTCCCGCAAGGTCCATCTTCCCGTCAAGCAGAGTGAACGCTCCGTTGAGACCTCCCATCCAGGACGTGGAAATGCCGTTGTTGCCTCCCCAGCCGCCCATTCCGCGTCCCATTCCGCCGCCACCGCCGCGCATGCCCTGCATCATGCTGCCAGCCATGTCATTAAAACCGCGGTTATTTGTATTGTTCCCGTTCAGAATGACGCTTATCTGGCTCTTGTCTGTGAAACGTCCTACCATTGCCGCACCCTGATAGCGCCAGTCATTCATGTCAGAACCGTTTCCGGGCACATCATGTCCGCCTCCTGCCATAACATTTCCGAACCAGCCCTGCATCATTCCCGGACGCATGGAAAGGTCAATCACAGTTTCCTCCTCGCCGTCATCTATGCCTGTGAACATAGCCTGATCAGATTTTTTCTCCACAACCTTTACTTTCTCTATCAGCTTGGCCGGGATATTCTTCGAGGCAAGCTGAGGGTCATCAAGGAAGAAAGTCTTTCCGTCAATCGTAATTTTCTTGATTGTCTCTCCATTGGCCGTAATGGAACCGTCAGTGCCGACTTCCACTCCCGGAAGCTTCTTAAGCAGCTCTTCGAGCATATCATTGTCAGATGTCTTGAACGAGGATGCGTTGTACTCTATCGTATCTTTCTTCACGACGATAGGATTGCCCACGGCTGATACACTTGCCGCATCAAGTACCTCGACATCCTCAGTCATACGGATTTCACCAAGGTCGATGTTCTTGTCTATGGTCAGTTCCTGTGAATGAGCCTTATATCCCATCAGCTCCGCCTTAAAAACATATGTCCCCTTTTTCACCTTGGTCAAAACTGCACGTCCCGCATCATCGGTAAGCACGTATTTTGAAGCCGAGGTCTCCCCTTTCGGGGTCAGGGATGCGGTGGCGAACTGTACCGGTCCGGAAGTCTTTTCATCCACCAGCTTGAGTTTTACAGTAAACGCACCCTGGGCAAAGGCCGAAGTACCGGCAAGCATGGCCGCAAATACTGCAACCGCCCTAACAAAAGAATACACTGCACGAATGTTCATGACATTTAATTATATTTCGCCGGGACCGTCCCGGACTGGTTATGCAAAACAGGAGCGGACATGCACAGAAAAGGGTGCGGACCGGAAATCCCGTAACCGCGCCCTGGCTGTCCATTCATAAATGACGATACTATGACACCTATTTCCTATGAAGGTTTAATCCGGATGTCATTTCTTGATACGTCCCGGATTGGCTTCAAGAAATTTCTTCCAGTCGGCGCATCCGGAAACTCCGGCCAAAGGATTGGTCATCTGGTAGTGATGGCAGAGCGCAATGGCAAGGGCATCTGTCGCATCAAGGTGCTTGGGGTCAAGGTCAACCTTGAGAGTCTTCTGAATCATCATGCTGACCTGCTCCTTGGAAGCCGCTCCGTTGCCGCATATAGCAATCTTGGCCTTTCGCGGAGCATATTCTGCCACTGGTATCCCGCGTATGGCAGCAGCCGTTATGGCAGCACCCTGCGCACGTCCGAGCTTTAGGATGACCTGTGCGTTCTTGCCGTAAAATGGCGACTCGACCGCAAGGGAATCCGGCTTTACCGTCTCCAGAAGCTCGCTCACACCTGCATAGATGTTCGCAAGCTTTTCAAACGGGTCATTGATTTTCCTCAGGTCGAAGATTCCCATATCCTCATAATGGGGGCCCTTTGAATCAACACGGATGACCCCGTAACCGAGTATGTTGGTTCCGGGGTCAATTCCCAATATGACGTTTTCCTTCATCTTGTCTGTCAGCGGTTATCCGTCAGCGGCGGACTAACCAATGAAATCAAAGCCGGTGTAAGGCCTGAGCACCTCAGGAATCTCTATCCTGCCGTCCTTCTGGTTATTCTCGAGCAGGGCTGCAACCACACGTGGAAGAGCAAGCGAGCTGCCGTTGAGAGTGTGGGCAAGCTGGGTCTTTCCGTCAGCGTCCTTGTACCTGAGTTTGAGGCGGTTCGCCTGGTAAGACTCAAAGTTTGACACTGAAGAAATCTCAAGCCATCTTCCCTGCGCTGCAGAATACACCTCGAAGTCATATGTTATGGCAGAAGTGAAGCTCATGTCACCTCCGCAAAGACGCAGAATCCTGTATGGAAGTCCGAGTGACTTGACGATGCCCTCGACATGCGCAATCATCTCATCCAGAGCCGCATATGAATCCTCAGGCTTCTCGATGCGCACGATTTCCACCTTGTCGAACTGATGCAGGCGGTTAAGTCCGCGCACATCCTTGCCATATGAGCCGGCCTCACGGCGGAAGCATGGAGTATATGCAGTCATCTTCACAGGGAAGTCGTTGTTTCCGAGAATCACGTCCCTGTAGATATTGGTCACAGGAACCTCTGCTGTAGGAACAAGATAATAATTGTCCAAAGTGGCATGATACATCTGGCCCTCCTTGTCAGGAAGCTGTCCTGTACCGAAGCCGGAAGCCTCATTCACCATGATTGGCGGCTCCACCTCAAGGTAGCCTGCCTTGGTGTTAATGTCAAGGAAATAATTGATGAGCGCTCTCTGAAGACGTGCACCCTTGCCCTTATAGACAGGGAATCCCGCTCCGGTGAGCTTCACTCCGAGGTCAAAGTCTATTATGTCGAACTTCTTTGCAAGCTCCCAATGCGGCAAAGCCTGCTCACCAAGCTCCGGAATCTCATTTCCGGTTTTCACGACCACATTGTCCTCCGCACCCTTGCCCAGAGGCACCTGGTCGCACGGGATGTTCGGAAGAAGCACCACAAGGGACTCCAGCTCGGCATTGTTCTCCTGAGAAGCCTTCTCGATTTCCGCAGAACGCGCCTTCAGGGAAGCAACGTCAGCCTTTGCCGCCTCAGCCTCATCTTTGCGTCCTTCCTTCATGAGCGAACCTATCATGGCCGCTTTCTTCCTCTGCTCGGCAAGGCAGGAATCGAGTTCAGTCTGGAGAGACCTTCTCTTCACATCAAGGCCGTTAATTTTCTCTACAATCTCCCTTGCGTCGAAATTCTTGACCGCAAGCTTCGTGACCACAAATTCAGGATTCTCACGAAGAAGTTTGAGTGTCAACATATATTATTCGTTTTGCTGGTTCAAAAAACTGTCTAAACAGCTTCTAAATAAAAAGAGGACTGCCGCCCGCTCGGGTCACCAGTCCTCTGTCTTTGTCATCAAATCCCCGAGTCTTAATTCTCAAAAGGGAGAACCGAGACGTAAGATTTGTTGTCAGCTTTCTTGCGGAAGCTTACCTTACCGTCAATCAGGGCATAAAGAGTGTGGTCCTTGCCCATGCCTACGTTAAGGCCTGGGTTGTGGACGGTACCCCTCTGACGAACGAGGATATTTCCCGCCTTAACAGCCTGATCGCCGAATTTCTTGATACCGAGTCGCTTGCTGTGCGACTCACGACCGTTCTTGGAACTACCGACGCCTTTTTTATGTGCCATAATCTATTCCTCCCGTTAATTAAGCGATCGTATTGATCTGAAGTTTAGTAAGATACTGACGGTGACCGTTCATCTTCTGATAGCCTTTGCGGCGTTTCTTCTTGAAAACGAGGACTTTCTTTCCCTTGCAAGTGTCATCAAGGACAGTTGCGGTAACCTTTGCACCGTCAACATATGGTGCTCCGAGCTTCACCTGTCCGTCAGCGTCAACGAGAAGAACCTTGTCGAACTCGACAGAAGCACCTTTCTCTGCAGCGAGACGGTTCACGAAGATCGTCATGCCAGCCTCAACTTTAAACTGCTGGCCTGCAATATCAACAATTGCGTACATAAAACTTAATTATAAAAAGTTTTGGACTGCAAGCGGCCGTACCAACGGCTCTTTATCATGGCTTGACACCCCTTGAATATTCTGATGAATTACTGCTCGTCCTGGAGCTGCATCTGCTGAACATAGATTGCCTTCTGAATCTGTGTTCTCCTCTTTACAGACGGTTTCACGAAAGTCTTCCTTGCACGGAGCTCACGTATCGCACCTGTCTTCTCGAATTTCCTCTTGAATTTCTTCAGAGCCTTCTCGATGCTCTCGCCGTCTTTTACCGGAACTATAATCATGTCTAAATCACCTCCTTTTATTTGCGGCTGCAAAGATAGACATATTATTTTGATTTGCAAGACCTCTGCATCGAATCTTCACCGAATTCATCTTCACGGTTCCAAAGGCTTTACCACGCTGAAGACGGCCTCATGCTCCCCAGAAAGATATTTCGTTGAAACAAAAGCAAACTGAATTCTTTTATGGCACACTTACTTTTACCTGTTTTTTGACAGAATGATGCAGATTTATAATAATCAAACAAATGCCTATCTTGACACAAGCCGTCTGAAAGTCTCCATGCCCGAGGTAGCGACTTCCCTTATGTGGGTTATCCTGCCGTCACGGACCGGGACATCGTTCGGGTCTATAATATATATAGGTACATCCATACCGGCATAGCGGTACAGCCCGGCAGCAGGATAGACCTGAAGCGAAGTGCCTACGATAAGCAGCACATCCGCCGCCTCCACAGCATCAATCGCCGCACCGATTTTCGGAACGGCCTCACCGAACCAAACTATATGAGGCCTGAGCTGCACACCGTTCGGAGCGAGGTCGCCAAGATGCACCTCATCAGTGCCTATGTCAAAAACCGTCTCTTCCGAAAAGCCGTCAGCCTCATTGCAGCAATTCTCAGGACGCACCTTGGTCAGTTCCCCGTGCAGATGAATGACACGGGTGCTCCCGGCCCTTTCATGCAGATTGTCAACATTTTGAGTAATCACCGTCACATTCCAGTCATTCTCCAGAGACGCTATAGCCTCATGGGCGGCATTAGGCCTTACCGTATCCAGCTGCGCCCTGCGCTCATTATAAAAGTCAAGCACAAGCCGAGGATTGCGGCGCCATCCCTCAATGTCAGCCACATCCTCGACACGATGGTTCTCCCATAGCCCGTCTCCTCCACGGAAAGTCCGGATACCGCTCTCTGCGCTTACGCCCGCGCCAGTGAGCACTGCCAATTTCTTTTTCATCATTGCTGTCTTTCAAAATAATGCCTGCCCAGCCAATATTCGAAGAGAGGGTCAAGTATCACAGGCTCATCCTTGTCATTGAAAGTCAATATCTCCTTTTTCTTCAGGGCATCCTTGACACGGAGCACATTGGCTGACGAATTGAGCCTGTACTTCATTATGACATCAGACGAGCTGAACTTGACCACACCGTCCAGAACGGCCCTCATAAGGCTGAGCTGATGGTCTGTAAGGTCATTGACCATATTCATGAATCTTGGCTCATGTATGGAAATCATTGAGTTCAGAGCCTCTGTCATCGTATTCTCGCTGATATATCCCTTTGACATGGAATCACATACGGCAGCCAGATGATTTATGTACCACATGTTACCGCGGAAAAGTTCACATGCCCCCACTGCAAGTTCCCTGTCAAGCGACTTGCCCGCGCCATAGAGAAATCCCCTGACTATATGCTCTATTATCTCGCTCTGCTCTATTGGCTGAAGCGGAAGGTGTATGACCTGGCGGTAAAAATATTTCTTGTACGCGAACATATGCTTCATCGCATTGACCCTGGAACCTGTCATTATGAAAGACACCTTCACTCCGGATGTCCTGTCGCGGAACATCTCCTCCATAGTCTTGAGAAGGTCCTCATACCCGTCCGCAAACATAAGGTTCTGAAATTCCCTCAGCAGGACATATACGGCCGTCCCCTTCCCTTCGGCAATCCGGTACGGAAGCCTGAGCATAGCTTCCACATCCTCCTGCGAGGCATCCCAGTTCATCGACACCACCTCTCCGCTCTGATAGAACCTGTCGCGGTCAAAAACAAAATGCGTCCCTCCGAGATGTGCGGCCACCGCAGCTTCATATTCATCCGGAGATGTCATCACGGATTTCAGCACGGCCGAACCGAGCTTAAGAAGAAAATCCTGGACAGTCCTGATGTTGAACATATCGACGCTGCATGTCACGAACTGCTTCCCGGATGTCCTCATATCAAGGAGAGCCTGCTGCACCAGCGACATTTTCCCGGCCTTCGGAGGCTCATACATGACCACATGCTCGCCCGCAGCAAGAAGGTTGCCGAGCACTCCGCACTCTTTTTTCCGGCCTATGAAATTCTTGCCGGTAACATATCTGTCATATATAAAAGGTGAAGCCATAATACTGATTCTTTTATATTATATCGGCATGCGTCCTGCATAAAGGATACATCCTGTATGAATTCAAGGCACACAAGGAGAGCATTCTTTTCATGGATACCGCAAAACCATCATGCAAAATTAACAAACTGTTTCGGATTTCATACAAAATTGTTGCGGAGTATGGCCTGCAATATTTCTTGCCAGAAAAAGCAGGAGCGGTACGGATTTTTAATTACTTTTGTGAAGAAATGCAGAAATAGTCAGACTATGACAAAACAAGAAACCGAAAAAGAAGAAAAAAATACAACAGTAAGAAAAAGCGGCTTTTGGGGCAGGACTGCAAAGGTCCTGCTCTGGGCATGCGGCATATGGGCAACACTGGTCCTTGCCCTCCACCTTATCCTCTCCCCTGCCGTACTGACAAGGATTGTCAACAAATATGCGGCAGACTATGTGGACGGGAATATTTCATTCGGCAGTGCATCCGCTTCCATGTTCAGGCACTTTCCGAGCCTCACCCTCACTTTTGACGATTTTTCAATCACATATCCAGCAGACAGGTTCGATGCGCTCGAACAAGCCGGAGCGCAGGGACATCTGATGTATCACGGATGCTCGGATGCCGCTGACACTCTCGCATCATTCAACAGATTCTCCGCAAGCGTCAACATAGCCCCGCTGCTCTTAGGCAAGATACGCATACCACATGCAGAGCTTGTGAAGCCGCGCATCTTCGCTCACAGCTACGGAAACGGACAGGCCAACTGGAACCTGTTCATGAGTGATGCGGAGCATGACGCAGAAAATGAAGAAGCCTCATCAGGCCAGGGCATGCCGGACATGGTTCTCGGCAACATAAGCCTTACCAGTCATCCCCATATAGTCTATACGGACTGCGCGGATACCTTGTTCACAATGGTTGACATCAAGCAGGTGGCCCTCAGCGGAAGGCTCCATACCGGCAAAATGCATCGCGGAAAATTCGGGCTTTCAATCGACAGCCTGATTGTGGCCGGAAGAGCAGGACGCGACACAGTGGCCCTCGGGCTGGACAGGCTCCATATCCACGAACACAGGAAGCACCTTGACGTAAATGCGCATGCAAGGACCCTGCTTGCCACGCGTTCATTCGGAAGGATGAACATTCCGGTTGACATCAGCGCATCGGTAGGTTTTCCAAAAGACAGCGTCTTTGCAATACGCGTACAGGATATGACGGCAAAGATAGCAGACATACCGTTCAACGCGGAAGCGGACATAAGGATGCACGAGGGGAAGACAGGCATCACCGGAACCATGCAGATTGAGAAATGCATGATAAACGACATAATCTGCGGCTTTGCGAAAAACTTTTTGCCGCAGGCAGAGCATATAAGCACGGATGCCTCAATAAACTTTGCCGCAGAAATCGACGGCTATTACGACCACTCAAGCGGAAAGCTCCCGGACATATCTGTCAAGCTGTCCGTGCCGGAATCAAACATCCAGCACCGGGACTTTGCCAAACCGCTCACAATCGGCCTGCAGGCAAGCGCAGCAACAGACACCAAGGGAAAAATAAATGTCGAAATAGACGGTATAAAGGCCTCAGCCCATGGCATGGAACTTCAGGCAAAGGCCCAGGCAAAGGACATACTCGGGAATGACCCTCTGCTTTACATTGACGGAAACATGTCCGCCATATTCGACTCACTCGGCACATTCATTCCTGACTCAATGAATGTACGGGCACAAGGCACGCTAAATGCAAAGCTGAAAGGAAGCGCAAGACTGTCCGAGCTTGACATTTATAAATTCTCAAACTCCGACCTCACAGGAAGCATTGAGGGCAAGGACATAATCCTCCAGGCCCCCGATGACACCGTGAACATAGTCATAAGCAGAATGAACCTTGGCATAGGCCCGGAGTCAAGGGCGTCAAGAAAAGACTCCTCCAAGTCATTCAGGCTCATAGCCCTGACAGGAGAGATTGACACCACTGACATAGCTTACAAAAAGGCATTGACAATCAAAGGCCACGGCATAGAGTTCAGCGCGAAGAACTCGGCCCCGGAAGCAGGAGCAGACACATCCGCCATAGGATATCTCGGCGGCAGGCTGAAAGCCGCAAGCCTGTCAGTCGCAGATGCCACAGGGGCAAAGATAAGCATGGACGGGACAAACAACAGTTTCCATATATTCCCGAAAAAAGACCATCCTGAGCTTCCCACCCTAATACTGCAAAGCCGCAACAAAAGGATAACGCTCAACACGGGCATAAACAGGGCCATTCTCACGGACGCGTCGATAAGGGCAAAGGCGGCAATGAACACAGTCGAGCGAAAGGCAAGGCGTAAAGCGTTCATGGACTCGCTTTCGCGGGCATATCCCGGGGTTCCGAAAGATTCCCTGCTCATCATCCTGAGGTCACAAATGAACTCCCGTCCTATTCCGGAATGGATGAAAGAAGAAGACTTCCGCAAACAGGACATAGACATCAGGCTCGACGAGACTTTCGCAAAATATTTCAGGGAATGGGACGTTGACGGAAGCATAAAAGTGCGCACCGGCATTCTTATGACCCCGTATTTCCCGCTGAGAAACATCCTGCGCGGATTCGATTGCGGATTCAACAACAACGAGGTCCGCATAGACAGTTTCAAAGTTATGGCCGGCTCATCCGAGATTGCCGCAAAAGGCAAGCTGACGGGTCTCAAGCGCGCACTGCTCGGCAACGGCAGGCTCAAACTTGACCTTGACGTAAACTCCGGAAGAATGAACGCAGGCGAACTCATGGGAGCATATAATGCCGGAATGAACTTCAATCCGCAGACGGGCAAGGAAATGATGGAAGGCACGAGCAACTCTGAATTCCTTAAAATGGTAACAGCCGAGACCGCCACTTCCGAGACTGAGACTCCATTGATAGTCGTTCCGTCAAACCTGAACGCAAGAATCGGCATTGACGCTTCCAATGTCACATATTCAGGGCTTGACATCAGCAAGGCCACTGCAGACATAATAATGAAAGAGAGATGCGTCCAGATACTCAATACCTCCGCCACGACGAATATGGGAGGAATACAGTTCGACGGATTCTACTCTACGCGTACCAAGGAGGACCTCAAGACAGGATTCAGCCTCAACATGAGCGACATAACGGCGGAAAAGGTAATAGAACTGCTTCCGGCCGTGGATACAATCATGCCGATGCTCAAATCGTTCAAAGGTCTCCTAAACTGTGAACTGGCCGCGACTGCAAGCCTTGACACCAATATGAATGTCATTACCCCAAGCATAAACGGAGTGGTGAGAATCGGAGGAAAAGACCTGTCCATCAGCGACAACGAACTTTTCCGTACACTTGCCAAGAAGCTGATGTTCAAGAACAAGAAAGAAGGTCATGTGCAGCAGATGACGGTCGAAGGAGTCATAAAGGACAATGTGCTCGAGGTCTTCCCGTTTGTGCTGGACATGGACAGATACACATTGGCAATGAGCGGGATACAGAATCTTGACATGTCGTTCAAGTATCATGTGTCAGTGCTGAAGTCACCGTTCCTGTTCAGGCTGGGCATTGACCTTTACGGCCAGGACTTTGACCACCTAAAATTCAGAATCGGCAAAGCCAAATACAAGAACACCAATGTTCCTGTCTTCTCTGCTGTCATAGACAAGACAAAAATCAATCTGGTGACGTCAATCAAAGGCATCTTTGAGAAAGGAGTCGAGGCAGCGGTCAACGCCAATGAAAGGCAGGATGACATAGTTAGGCACAAGCAGGAAATAGGATATGTCAATGCGGCCGAGCAGGAGATGGAGGAACTGTCGGAAGATGAGCGCAGGCAGGTCGAGGAACAAGAAAAGGCGGATGAGGCGGAAGAGGCAGGAAACTCAGAAATGACTGGATTGCCAGAAGGGGCAGAATTGCCGGAAAGGGCAGAAGGGACAGATGCCATTGGTGACACAGATACAACTGAAAATTAAGATATCAGACATGAATAGCCAGGAATACATTGAGGTGACAATAAGCATTGCACCTTTCAGCGAAGAGAATGCGGAGATAGTGACTGCAGAAATCAGCGACCTTCCGTTCGAGTCATTCTGCACGGAGGAGGATAAGCTCAAATGCTATATACAGAAAGAACTATATGACGCACAGGCGCTTAAGGTTGTCCTCAGCGGGCTTGAGGGACTTGGGTTCTCAGTTGAGTTCTCAGCAGCGCTTATGCCGGCCGTCAACTGGAACGCCGTATGGGAAAGCCAGTTCAACCCGATAGTTGTTGACGGGAAATGCACAATCAAGGCATCGTTCCATGAAGGCCTGAAACGTACAAGATTCAATATCACGATTGACCCGAAGATGGCTTTCGGAACAGGCCATCACCAGACAACCTACATGATGTGCCGGGCTTTGCTGGAGAATGAGGAGGCGGTGCGCGGAAAAGTCGTGCTCGACATGGGATGCGGCACGGCCGTGCTTGCGATACTCGCGGCCAAGATGAAGGCATCCAAGGTCTATGGCATTGACATTGACGCCGTAGCAGCAATTTCAGCATATGACAACGCCCGCATGAACCGTGTGGGCAAAAGCGTTGAAACATATTGCGGAGACGCATCGCTGCTGCAAAGAAACACCTACGATATAATCCTTGCAAACATAAACCGCAACATCCTGCTTCAGGACATTCCTACATATTCAGTGTCATTGCGCAAAGACGGGCTCCTGTTTGTCAGCGGCTTCTACGTTGAGGATATGCCGATGATAATGGGAATGGCAGCAAGTTCCGGACTTGAATACGTAAGCCACGACAGCATGGACAACTGGTGCTGCATAAAATTCCGCAAGAAAGCCCTATAGCGGACTGGTGGCTGTGAAAGCAAAAATATTTCCGAACATGAAAGGCATATTGAAAACACTGATACTCGTCTGCGGAGCACTCGTCGCCATAAGCTCCTGCAAGCCTGACATATACAAAGGGCCTCTTGACAATCCTTACGGCAACTGGCTCGGAGTACACACTGACTATTTCTTCAACTCCGAGACGGTAGCCCAAACAGATGCATGCGGATACAGCGTAATTTCATTCTACAGACAAGGACTGTGCTGCATAGAAGGCCATAAGGGGACGCTGCCCTTCTCATATGACCATGAATCCTCCTCCCTTGAAGTCGGGCAGGACAGATGGACTGTAACGACTCTTACCGGCGCGGAAATGGTGCTTGAGTTTATCGAGACTGTCATTCCGGAGCCGGAGCCTGATGATAATGGCGGAGAAGAGACAGACACTGATGACGGTTCTGGAGACGGGAACGGCATAAAGCTTCCAGCGGAATTTAAAGGAATGACCATAACCTCAGACGGAACAGCATACTTTTACACTGACAAGAACGGCAAACAAATCCGCTGCTACTTCGTAGGGACAAAAGACGAGAACGGCACAACGAGAGTGGATTTCTGGTTCGACACCCACACCGACCGCTTCGTGCCTTACAACTTGATTGACTGACCTTTCTCAATAGCCCTGCCTTTCAACAAGCCTGTAGCCTTCGCCACGGACATTTACTATCCGTATGCCGGGGTCTTTTTCCAGACGGCGGCGAAGCTTTGATATGAAAACTTGAAGGCTACGGGAATTGAAGAAAGAATCATCCCCCCAAAGTTCCAGAAGAAGTGGCTTTGTATAGAGCGTCTCCCCTTTGCTGATGCACAGGAGCTCCAATATCTTGGCTTCCCGTGGTGAAAGTTCCTGAGAAGTTCCAGCATATTCCAGGCAAAGCGTTTCGGGATGAAATGTGAAATTTCCGATTCCGTATGCCTTAATCCTCTGCGTAGCCTGCTCCGGCCGCCTTCCAGCCAATGCCCGGAGCCTCACAATAAGCTCCATAATGCCGAAAGGTTTCTTCAAATAGTCATTGGCACCAAGTTCAAACCCCTCCACAACATCATCAATGGCCGATCTTGCAGTCAGAAACAGTACAGGGGTCTGCAAATCTGTACGCCTTATATGACGTACCATCGTGAAGCCGTCCATTTTCGGCATCATCACATCAGCGACAAGCACATCAGGCTTCTCCGCATAGAACATGCGCAGCCCCTCCTCGCCGTCTTTTGCAATCCGTACATTGAAGCCTTGAGCCGACAAGGTGTTATGAATTATCACGGACAGGTCGGGTTCGTCTTCAACAAGAAGTATATTGATTGTATCTTTCATTTCAGATTTATGACAAATGCAGTTCCCTTTCCCGGTTCACTATAGGCCGAGATGCTCCAGCCATGTTTTTCCACTATGCTTTTCACATAGTAGAGGCCGAGTCCATAACCCTTTACATCGTGCACATTGCCAGTATGCGCCCTATAGAACTTCTCGAATATATGCAGGAGGTCATGCTCTGAAATTCCGTTCCCGTTGTCACGGACCTCAATACGTTCTTTATCAGCACTTATGCATATGTCCACACTTTCACCCGAATATTTCATGGCATTGTCAAGCAGATTGTTCAGCACATTGCTCAAATGCAGCCTATCCGCACTGACAGTCATTTCTTCTGGAATTTCAACCGTGAATGCCGTAGGCTTTTCCGCCTTCATGCTATGCTTTCCGACAATATCATAGACTAATCCCGAAAGGCCTATATCCTCTTTATGAAGCACAAGCCCCTTTCTCCTTTCCATACTCATTGAAAGAACCTGCTCGACCAGTCCGCTCAGATTCTCCAGCTGGCTCCGGGAGATTTCAAGATATTTCCTGCGAAGCTCCGGTGAATCCCCGTCAGGAAAATTGAGAAGAGCATCATTTGCAGCATATGCCACGGAAATGGGCGTCTTGAGCTCATGTGTCATATTATTTGTAAAGTCTGATTTCATTTCATCAAGCGACTTCAGCGTCCGGATGACGTGAATCAGATAGCAGAAGACTGCTACAAGAACCATAAGAATAAGCACCGAGGCAGCAAGAATCCCGGACATCTGCCTTAGGACCGCCCTGCCGACAGGCTCAATCCACAATTTGTACATTGCCGATTCCTGAGCGTTAAAGCAATATTCGAATGAAACCGCCTTGCTGCTTGGTATATATCCTTCAGTGGAAATTACTCTCCGCTCCTTCATTTCCCTGTTTTCTACGGCTCTATCATCATTATGCGCCAATGAGTCAGCACCGCTCACCAATGCCACTCTATGCCTCCCGTCAAGCCCGGCCTCTTTGAGATAGACAACCAGCAGAGAATCAAAAAGCCTGAAGTCCATATCAGCATCAACAGCATCAATTCCGGTATGAATGCCACGTACCACCTGGAGAGACATGTTTTCAAGAGATTCAAAAAACATATCGCTCCGTCCGGCCCCGTCTTCGCTTTGTTTTGCAACTACGCTTTTAGTCGTTTTTGAGATGGTTTTCAAGCCTTTGGCTCCTTTGTCCAGATTTTCAGAAAGCGTATCCATCTGATATTGCGTCGTAGATGTATGCAATATTGAAGTCCCTTCTTCTCCATATCCGGCTCCTACAACTATGTCGCCCTTCAACCCTAAATCCGCATTTTGCTCACTGATTTTCCGAAGACGGATGGCCATTTCATTGAAATCACTTGTCCGAAGCGCCGTCCTGACAGCACTTTCTGTCTTTGCAACCTCATTGCGGTACATCCTGATGAGCCACCAGCATTGATACGCGAACAGGCAGGCCATCACGAATACCACAGATATTGCAATATATTTCAGATTGTTCTTCATATAAGTCCATATAGTCAAAAATATGAGCACCTGCCCAAAGATAGTCAATTCTACATTTACTTTTCACACGTTAACACTATTTAACATTGTTTAACATCAGATAACAGTTTTTGCAGATTGTCTTTGCGAACTTTGCGATGCAGGAGACACAATACAGCTCCACACCAAATAACGGCGAAACATTCAAAACGACAATATCATGAAAAAGAACGCGTTATCCATCATTTTATGCATTGCATTTTGCTTGAACCTTGCAGCCCAGTCAGAGGACAAGGCCCTTGACAGCCTCTACTATTCGCTGCCCGAGTCTATGGTGACCGGAGAACGCCCGATTGTCAAGGCCGACAAAGGCAAGCTCGTATATGACCTGCCTCATATCATCCGGGATCTTCCTGTTGACAATGCATATGATGCCATAAAGGAACTTCCCGGGGTGATAGAAAACGACGGCTCATTCTCATTGGCAGGCAAAGGCGCAAAAGTGGTCATTGACGGCAAAGTAACCAATATGACACAAGAGCAGCTGAATACTTTGCTCAAGAGCATTCCGTCATCAAGCATAGCCAATGCCGAAGTAATGTACAGTGCTCCTGCAAGGTATCAGGTGCGGGGAGCAATGATTAACATAACGCTTAAAAAAGCAGAACCCGGCATTGCGCCTGTGCAGGGAGAGGCAGGCGTCAAATGGCAATACAAAGAAAGGCACAGTTTCGAGGAAAGGGCAAGCGTCATATTCACAAAGGGGAAATTTTCCGGTGATGTGCTGTATTCTCATAATCACGGAAAGACATTCAGTGAAGACGGAAGCAAATCACACCATACTCTGAATGACGGAAGCTTTCATAAGATTATCAATTCATCGGTCTCTGAAGGCAAGGGATATACACATAATTGGAGAGCCGGAGCAGACTGCAATATCGCCGAGAACCATTCGATAAGCGGGGTTTATACCGGAGCGTATTCCGAAAAGCAAGCAGCGACAAGTACAGCAGGCACATATAACGCCATTTCCGGACATTTCTCAATAAACGAAATGCATAACATGAGGATTGATTACAACGCTCCTTTCGGTTTGTCCGCCGGTGCGGAGATGACATTTTACCGGAAACCTGTCGTACAGTCTCTCTGCAACACGGACGGCAGCGGCACACTGACGGCAAATGACAATCAAAGCATCATCCGCTGGAAGGCATTCCTGTCACAGGAGCATAATACAAAGAACGGATGGGGAATAAATTATGGCATCATATTCAACGCTTCTACAGATGACAGCTGGCAGAAATATTCAGGCACCGGTGCGCTGCCTGATGACATGGCATCATTGCAGAAAGAGAGCATATTGAACATTTATGCTGGATTCAGCAAGAGTTTCAACAATCAGCTTATGCTGGATGTATCCCTTGCAGGTGAAAGATACAGGAGCACGATTTGGAAGAAATGGGACATTTACCCTAATGCCGTGCTTGTATATGCGCCCGCAAACGGCCATCTGTTCCAATTCTCACTCAGCAGCAACAGGAACTACCCGGAATACTGGGCCGTAAAAAATGCTACAGGCATCATTTCAGGAGGGTATTCAGAGATAATCGGCAATCCTGACCTGGCATCTTCAGACACATGGCAGACACAGTTCGTATATCTGTTCAAGAACAAATATATGCTTGCCGCATGGTTTTCCCACACCAGGGATTATTTCGTCCAGACACAATACCTCGCACCGGACCGTCTGAAAAGCATCATTAAATTTGTGAACTTCGACTGTCAGCAGCAGGCAGGAATACAAGTGAACATACCATTTAAAATAGGAAAATGGCTGGATTCAAGGCTTACATTGACCGGCCTATATCAGCACGAGAAGGATTCGGACTTCTATGACATCTCATTTGACAGGCACAAGGTATATGCGGTGGTGCATTTGAACAATAACATTACGATTTCACGCAAACCAAACCTGCTTCTGAATGTTCAAGGCAGCTACCATTCAGCTGCAATCCAAGGCATCTACGATTTACCGCAGGGAGGAAATCTCGACCTGCATCTCACCTGGCGCTTCAATCAGGACAGGGCAAGCCTTACTGCCGGATGCAACGATATCCTTAAGACAGCCAGCATATCACCGTTCATGAACTATGGCAACCAGATCGTATATAACCGGTATCCGTCCTACCGTAGCTTCAACGTGACATTCTCATACCGTTTCGGAGGCTACAAAGAGAAGCAGAGAAAAGCCGTTGACACCAGCAGGTTCAGGTAGATGTCAGCCACCTTTTTCCTGCTGCATGTTATTGCAGTTATCAGTGTGGCATCATTCCATAGCCTCATGATACACAAATAATTGATTATCAGATTGTTTTAGAATATCGGTTCTCAATTTCAGGAGGGGCGCCGTCTTTTATCACAGTTTTGAATTATGCTCCTAATAGATGGAGGGCAGCTGATGATTTTGAGATAAAACCAGGACTTCGAGATAATACTGGAATTTTGAGGTTGGCTGTGCCTTTGAGCCCGGTCATGGGGCGCTCCCTGGCCATGTAACCAATTGGCCGGCAGGTTCATTTTGCATTGAGCCAATGCATTTATCAAAAATGGTTTAAGAATCAGCCAAAATTTTTACCGAATCGTTCCGAAATACAATTCCGTTTAAGAATTGCCCGATATTTTTACCGTTTGCCTATTTTTCCATTGCAGCTTGGCAGCCATGGCATGAAGCATTTTCATGAAAGTGCCCATGCAACTGTGATGCGCAATTAACTATCCGTCAGCGCTTTGCTGAAACACGATTCCCCTTTTCACGGGAATCGTCATTAAAGAAAGACTTGAGTACCAAGCCATTATACTCCACAACCACACATACGGAATATGAAAAACAACCGGGATTATAATACATCGAGCCATTTTATGCTCATCCTCGGATTTCTCCCGCCCCAACGCATTACTATGTTTACAGCACATTACAAAAAAAGAGGCTGCATCGTAAAACTTGATTACGAAACAGCCTCTTCGTGCGGGCGAAGGGAATCGAACCCATACGCCTCTCGGCACCAGATCCTAAGTCTGGCTTGTCTACCAATTTCAACACGCCCGCATTATTTTCAGTTGTCCCACAAAGAACGGACTGCAAATGTACAACAAATTTTTCAGAAAAATAGCAGGATTCGGAAAAGATTTGCCATAATCCCGATTTAATTCCTATTAATCAGAAAAACATCAAGTGCCTTATAGGAGAAGCCCAGGTATTTCCGCAAATGAAGCCACACGGAAAAGACGTTCGTGGTCATATTCCTCAACCACCTCGTGCTGCCATGTACGCTCGAACGGAACATGTATTCCGAATCCTCCGATTTTCAGCACAGGCTCAATATCCGACCTGAAAGAATTGCCTACCATCACAAGTTCACCGGCATCCACACCCATCCTGCTGCACAATTCCCCATACTCTTTCACTGTCTTGTCCGCGACAATCCCGACATGACCGAAATATTCTTCAAGCCCAGACCGCACAAGCTTGTTGCGCTGGTCAAGCAAATCACCTTTGGTAAACAAGGCCATTTCATACTTTCCTGATGCCTTGATTTTCTCAAGAGCATCCCTGACACCAGGCAACGGACAGCAAGACATCTTAAGCACAGACTTGCCGGCATTCAGGATTTCCTCAAGCTTTTTACCGCTAATGCAGCATCCGCTCAACTCCAGAGCAGTCTCAATCATCGACAGAGTAAAAGCCTTTGCCCCATATCCGAGATCCTGCATATTACGCGTCTCTGTACTGAGCAATGCAGAAGATACCGTTTCCCTGTCAGCATAATCAGCGAGCACAGAACAGAAGACCTTTTCCGCATCGTCATAATAAGACTGATTGTCCCAAAGAGTATCATCCGCATCAAAAGCAATGACCTTAACCTTATTTTTAATATCTTGCATATCAAACATCTAATTCACAATTACAACATCCCGCCACTCATTCCAGCACACTGCAGCCAGCATATTGAATTTCCGCGCAGACACCATTGTCTATGCCTCACACTCGCATTGTTCACTCTTGCAGAGCCTAAAAGCAAAACGCATGCAATTCAATTCCGAGGAATTGCCAGCGCCATCCAAACTGAGCAATCATCCAGTTCACATAAAAACGGGATTCTTTGGCATGACTGCAAATTCTCATTCACGAACGACTGCCTAATCTCCCATATACGACCGCAGGCTCAATCCCGTTCCCGCATTTCATCCGGATGAAAAAATTTCGCTGCCGCTTCATTCACTCCTGCCACTGCACCCCATTGCCGACCCTCCACTTGAGAATGTCCAACAATCAACATTTGGGGCTACGTTAACGCCCACTTATTTTCCGGTTTTCCCGCATCAGATGAAAATTCCATCATTCAACCGCTGTAAGTCAAAAGATTTAAGCAAGTTGCAAACGTTCTGCCAACACTTTTTTTTCACTTATGCATGAGAAACGTTACCATTTACCTTGCCCAACATACCATTTGGACGCTTCTCATGCTTTGCTCCCGCAGTACAGAAAATGAAAAACAACCGACTTTTTACATTGAGCCAGTAATGGATTATGCAGAAACACATACTTTTACCGGTGATCCGCCATTTCACGTTCAACCCATTCCACAAACAGTTTTTGACAATCCCCTTATGCTGAGACATTATACCGATTACGGAAATGCATAAAAAAAGGAAAAACCTTGCGATTTTTCCTCAGTAGTAGCGGGAGGAGGACTCGAACCTCCGGCCTCCGGGTTATGAGCCCGACGAGCTACCAACTGCTCTATCCCGCGATATTGGACTGCAAATATACGCACATTTTTTGAAACTGCAAACTTTTCTGCATTTTTATTGAACTTTTTTTCATTTCGTTTTGTGAGCGACAGCTTATTATGCATTCAAGTCCAACAAACAAGTGCCAATGCACTCCATTATTTATACCTTGCCAGCTTGCAGGCTACCCGATAAACCAAGTATTTCACGAATGATCTTGCGGTCAAAGCCAAGAACACGCGCTATCTGGGAAGCACCGGCATACATCCTCCTGTAAAGATACCCCGCCATCTTGCATCGTTCATTCACATCAAGTTGTGATACCGATGTTTTGTTGAACCGCTCGCGCACCACATTTTCCATCCTACAGATAAGTTCATAATCATTATAGCGTATCCGGCCGCTGAATGCCAGTTCCAATTCCATTACGGCAGAATCCACCTTAGCCACCCTGTTCCAGAAGAATTCCCGAGAATTGCGGAACAGGCTTTCCACAAAACCTCCTGCAACAAACGACTCAGGAACGATGTCATAGTTTCCGTCAAACATAAACCCGCTGCCCGAAAGATTGCAATGGGTATGCAGCATACGTTTTGCCTCTTTTACCAGCAACGATGACACAGGCCTATACAGAAGACTTGCATTACCTGAGAAATAGCAGTTCACGCTGGACCATTCATATTGTCCCGCATCCCTGACCAGTCCGCCTTCAACAGGATTTCTCAAAATATAAGCTATACAATTCCTGATGTATGAAACATCATTCATCTGTTTTATCATGCTGCCTACCCTTTTAAGCACATTTGGCACGCCATGCCTGCGACAATGATACCTGGAATATTCCTTTTTGAAATCATTCAGAAAGCACACGACACGCTCCCTATTGTCAGCACACACCATAAAATGAACATGATTGGTCATAAGACAATATGCAGCTATCATTACCTTGTGCCGAAATGCACTGAAGGCTGCAATTCTTATCCCGAATCTGTAATCATCATCGTCCCAAAACAGCAGCCTGTCTTCAAGACCTTTAGTACAAACATGAAAAACATTGATTTTCTGCTCATCCATGCCAGAAACGGCACCAATCTCTCCCCTCATATCCAAACATTTAAATAATCTTTCGGCAAAATAGGAATAGTTATCCGTTTCTGCAAATTTTCACATCTTTTTCTTAACAATTCCACACATAAATTTACAGTTCAAAGTTCCCAACGGGACATACTTTTGCATGTTGGGAACCGAATATTTCAGCACATCACTGATTTGCTGAACATTAACAAAGACTAAAGTTCCAAACAGGACAATTCACCGCACGTTGGGAACCAGCAAACAAGATACATCACTGAATATCAATATATTAGCAAAATGGCAGGTTCCAAACGGGACATACTTTTGCATGTTGGGAACCTAACATTTAAGTATATCACTGATTTGCAGGATATTAACAAAGACTAAAGTTCCAAACAGGACAACTTGTCGCACATCGGGAACCAGCAAACGACATATAGCAATGAATGTCAACACATTAGCAAAAGTATAGGTTCCGAACAGGACGTATTTTTGCATGTTGGGAACCGAGCATTTCAGCATATCACTGATTAGCAAAACATTAACAAAGACTGGAGTTCCAAACAGGACAACTCATCGCACATTGGGAACAGCAAAAAGACATACATCACTGAATGTCAATATATTAGCAAAACAGCAGGTTCCAAACGGGACATGCTTTTGCATGTTGGGAACCGAACATTTCAGCATATCACTGATTTGCAGAACATTAACAAAGACTGGAGTTCCCAACGGGACAATTTGCCGCACATCGGGAACCGCAAAAAGACATACATCACTGAACGTCAGCATCTTAGCAAAACAGCAGGTTCCAAACGGGACATATTTTTGCACGTTGGGAACCTTATTAAAGCAGAAAGGACGTGGATTTTGCCAAACCTGCACTTCAAAACAAGAGGGGCCGAATAAAAAGCCCCTTTTTCTTGTTGTTCGGCGAGATCAAAATCAAACTTGAAAATCAAACTTGAAAATCAAACTTGAAAATCAAACTTGTTTCCAAATATTCAATTCTCCAAAACAAGCACCCCCGAAAGTCAGATAAAAACTTTCGGGGGCTCGTAACAAAAAATATCAGTCAGGCCATGAAAGGCCTGATGCGTCAGTGCTTGAAGTGGCGCTCTCCGGTGAAGAGCATCACTATGCCGCATTCATCCGCTTTCTTGATTGAATCCGCATCACGGACACTTCCGCCTGGCTGCGCTATGGCCTTAACGCCATATGAGTCTGCCAAAGTCACGCAGTCGTCAAACGGGAAGAAAGCATCCGAGCCCATAACAAGGCCTATCTCGCGCACATCGAGGCCGCGCTCACGGCATGTTGCCTCAGCCTGCTTCAGGGCAATCTCTGCTGAGCCGATCCGGTTCATCTGGCCTGCCCCGACTCCCAATGTCACGCCGTCCTTCACGACCACTATCGCATTCGACTTGATGTGCTTCACTATGCGCCATGCGAAATTCAGGTCTGACATGCAGCCCTCACAAGGCTTGGCGGCAGTTACACACATCTCCGGAGTCACCTCTACGGTATCAATGTCCTGATTCTGCACAAGCATTCCTCCGTTTACGCTCACATACTGCATCCGCGGAGAATTGTCACGGGTCATGTCAACCTCAAGAAGACGGAGATTCTTCTTGGTGCAGAGAACCTCAAGAGCCTCAGGAGTAAACGAAGGAGCCATGATTATCTCAAGGAAGATAGGCTTCATCAGCTCCGCCACCTCCTTGTTGACCTCACGGTTCACGGCAACGATTCCGCCGAAGATGCTCACCTTGTCAGCCTCATAAGCCTTTGTCCAGGCATCCACCACATCAGTCCCCACAGCTGCACCGCAAGGATTCATATGCTTGAGCCCTACGCAGAACGGAGCATCAAACTCACGCACGATATTCAGGGCCGCATTAGCATCCTGGATATTGTTATATGACAGTTCCTTGCCGTTCAGCTGTCTTGCAGATGCAAGCGAGAACGGAACCTTTTCAGCAGATGCAAAGAACTTTGCGCTCTGGTGCGGATTCTCCCCGTACCTCAGGCTCTGCTTCAGGTCATACTCAAGGAAAAGCTTCTCATTCAACCCCGCGGCAGAACGCATATAAGAAGCAATCATCATATCATACTCGGCAGTATGGGTATATGCCTCAGCCGAAAGCCTGAGACGTGTCTCCTTAGTAGTGTCACCGTACTCCCTAATCTCGCTGATGATAGCATCATAGTTCTCTGGACTGCACACGACAGTCACCGAACTCCAGTTCTTGGCGGCGCTGCGGAGCATGGAAGGGCCTCCGATGTCAATGTTCTCAATGGCATCCTCCATAGTCACGCCAGGCTTCGCGATGGTCTGGCGGAACGGATAGAGATTGACGCACACCATGTCGATGAATCCGATTCCGTTCTCCTTGAGCTGCGAGATATGGCTTTCAAGATCACGGCGGCCGAGAAGTCCTCCATGCACTTTCGGATGGAGAGTCTTGACGCGGCCGTCACAAATCTCAGGAAAACCTGTAACCTCGCTGATGTTTATAACATTCAGTCCCGCATCCTGCAGGAGCTTCATAGTGCCTCCGGTAGCGATGATTTCCCATCCCAGAGCCACAAGCTGACTGGCGAATTCTACCACGCCGGTCTTATCACTTACGCTGAATAATGCACGCATGATTTATATTTGTTTGATTAGTTTTCAAAAAACATCTGCCCCAAACCGCAACCGGCCTCGGGACACCTCCTTAAAACAAGAAAAGAGGGCTGATTAAAAAGTCTCACGACCGGGCCGAAGGCCCCCAAAACCACACATAGGCCGTTAGCGAATAACAAAAAGCCCGGTGGTCTTTTGCAACGAGCCGCAGACAATAATTTCCAGGGATTAAGAGGACCTGTTTTTCAAAGAAAAACGACAGAGGGTGACCCAAAAGCAAATTTTTGATCACCCTCCAGCCAAAATCCCCTACAGTATAACTACACCAGGAGTGTCAGTGATGCGTCCTATCACAGACGCCTTCTCGCCATGTGCCTCAAGAATGCCGATGGCTTTTTCCGCCTCAGCCCCGTCAAGAGCCAGAACCATTCCGATACCCATGTTGAAAATGTTGAACATCTCACGGTGAGCCACCTTGCCGTATTTTTCGAGAAGACGGAAAATAGGAAGAATCTCCCATGTCCCCTCTTTTACCTCTATACCCATTCCCTCATGCAGGATACGCGGTATGTTCTCATCGAATCCGCCTCCTGTTATATGAGCTACTCCGTGAACATCACAATTACGTATCACGTCAAGAACCTGCTTTACATAGATACGTGTCGGAGTGAGAGCAACCTCGCCGAGCTTCCTGCCGCCAAGTTCCTCATATGAAGCATGAAGATCAAGGGCATTGTCCGAGAAAATCTTGCGCACAAGGCTGAATCCGTTTGAATGCACACCTGAAGACGCGATTCCAACAAGCACATCACCCACCTTCACCTTGCTGCCGTCAATAAGCCTTGACTTCTCAACAACTCCGGTAGTATATCCTGCAATGTCATATTCCCCGTCCTGATACATTCCCGGCATCTCGGCAGTCTCGCCTCCAACAAGGGCGCATCCGGCCTGGCGGCATCCTTCAGCCACACCTGCCACGATAGCCTCAACCTTGGCCGGCTCGTTCTTGCCGACAGCCACATAATCCAGGAAAAACAACGGCTCCGCACCCTGCGCGAGCACATCGTTGACACACATTGCGACAGCATCTATTCCGATAGTGTCGTGCTTGTCCATCTCGAAAGCGAGCTTAAGCTTCGTTCCGACACCGTCCGTGCCGCTCACAAGAACAGGCTCCTTGATATTCAGAGCCGAAAGGTCGAACATGCCTCCGAACGACCCGATATTTCCCATAACCCCGGCACGTGCGGTAGAAGCAACATGAGACTTGATCCTGCGCACGACCTCGTAACCGGCTTCAAGATTGACGCCGGCCTTTTCATAACTTACTGCCATAATGATATATTTGATTTAATTTCCATCCCGACCTGAAAATGCGCTGCAAAGATAATCAAATTTTCCTGCAACCCATTCAGGACAAACTGCGAATTTCACGCATTCCCATCATAAATTATCAAGATATTCAATCAGTTTGTCAACCTGCCTGCTGCGCCTGTACTGCATAATCTTCTCCCAGTTGCGCGGAAGCACCACCCTGTTCTTCCACATGCAAAAGCACCGCACAATCATCTCCTTTATCCCCGGAATATCAGACTCATCCACGGCAAACCCGGCCCCGGTCTCCTCAAGCAGGCCTGCAATCACGTCTGAAGGTTCGCACAATCCGAGAATCGGCTTATTCGTGGGAAGATAATCAAACAGCTTTCCGGTATAAACCCCTTTCCGGCCTGATGGATGCACAATGACAAGCACATCAGCCTCAAGCGACATGCGTATCGCCTCGGAATGCTCAACGCCCTTCATCTGAAAAACATTTTCCGCTATATTCCGCGGCACCTTGACCTTGGGAGTGTCTCCTATTATCTTTATGCGGCTGTCCTTGGGAATACGTCCCTCTGCAATAAGTTCCGAAAATGCCCTGAACCAATTGTCAGGCTTGATGCCAAAATAAAACCGCCCCACATAAGCCATCGTGAACTGCGGCTGGAAACTCACCTCATGAATTTCATCATATTCGTATCCATTGGTAATCTCAAAGAACCTGTCATGTCCGCACATTGCCTTGAAATCATTTATTATAGGCTCCGATACCGACAATACAAGCTCAGCTTCATCCAATATCCGGCGCTCATATGGCTTCAGGCGCCATACATACAGCGCAGAATAGAACGGGAAATGTGACATTTCATCACGCATATCCGCAATCCAGCGGAACTTATACCCGTCACGGCGCAGCTGCATGGCGACAAGATGGGGTGACAGCGGCATATAGGAGCTTAGCACAACATCAAATCCCTTTGAATCAAACAGTTTCCGCGCCTCACGCAAGGCCCTCCTTCTCCAAAAGAAAAGATAGTCCATTGTGATACGTGACACAATCATATTGATGCCTCTCCTGACAAGCCCACGATACCACCCGAACCGGTCATTCAGAAAAACAGGAACATTCTCAAGGTAATGTACCTCACACCCCTCCCATGTGGCGACTTCATAACGGTCCCCCAACGTAATCACCGTCACAGAATGCCCAGCCTGTCGCAGATAGCGAGCAAAGGCATTTATCCTGAAAGATGATATGGCATTACGCGGCCAGAAGCCGTCAGCTATAACAAGAATCTTCATTTGCGGAAATTTTTTCTGAGATAAGACACAACAGGTGCGTACAATGGCGAATAGTCCACCCCGGACAGGCGCGCCGCAAAAAAGTAAAGCGGCATGAACAAAGCAAAGCCAATAGCCACATTTGCCAGATGATGCGTCAAGTCTATGGCCAAGACGGCAAAAAAGGAACAAGCCCCTGCAGCCAATGCCGCCACAAACATCTTAAGGACATCATTCCACGGCATAATGTCCGCCAATGACGCGCCAAGCGACCTGACTATCACGCGCATAATTATAATGATGCACATGCATGTAGTAAAAGTGGAGATGAACGCAATGCCTGTAAGCGACGGGAAATACCTGACGCACAGGGCATCAAGCGACACCAATGCAACGGCAGTGAAAAGATGTGCCCTGGAAAACTCGCGTCCCTTTCCCAAGGCAAGCATAATCGCCGAGCCTGGCACTATACGGACAAGGCTTACCAGCGTAACAATCCGGAACAGGTCCGCAGACGCGGCATAGGCATCGCCGTACATGAAACAGATTATGTCATCCGCGAATATGCAGGAAAACACGGACAGGGGCCAGATTATGGCAAGCGACTTGAACACGACCGACTTCCACAAGTCCATGAAACTGGCACTCGGCGCGCCCTCTCCTGACATTTTTGAAAACTTTGGAAGCAAGACGGAAGAAGTCGCACCGATAATCATCCCGGCAAAAGGAAGTTCATGGTACCCGTTCGCAAAAACCGCGAAATCCCCCACCCCGAAATATCTGCTCACAAAAAACTGGCTGGCAGAACTTATCACAAACCCATATATGCCAGAGGTGAAAACCGGCCACGAAAAATGGAAAATCTCCTTAAGCCCAAGACCGGAATCCTTTTGGACAGTACCTCGGAACGGCAAATAAGACAGCCGCAGGCCCACTGCACAGGTAGCGGCAGAAGACAGCACAAAGCCGCATACGGCAACTGAGGCTGTAGCCCCGACAAAAACTACGGAAAGAACTGTGCACAGAATAGTGAAACTTCGGCTGATGAATGTATAAAGCACAACCTTTTCCGACATGCCATATACGGTAAGGATATTCTCCACACCAAGCACCGGCATAAGCAGCATTGGCGTCACTGAGAAATATCTGAGATTATCTTCAAGGAGAGGATTCCCCAACAGCTGTGCAATCCATCCCGCCCCGAAAAAGAGCAGAGCCGAAAAAGCTGATGCCAGGCAGATGAACAGCAGATTAAGCTTCCTGACCGCCGCTCTCCCTTCAGAAAGAGGCATTCTTGCCAGGAAATAAGAATAAGCCTTGGGCAAGCCAAGCGAGAAAACCATGAGCAGCGTATAATAGACATAGATGACCTGGCGGTAAGTGCCGTACTCGGTCTGGTCCAGCAGGCGGCTAAGCACCATCGAAGTAACAATCCCGACACTCATCGACATCAGGCTCGCCAAGGCCAGCCACAATGCCTGGACAGTAAGGCCTCCTTTGTCCCTCATGTCACTTTTCCCGCCGTGCCCCTCCATAGCATCACAGACTCCAGTAGCCAAGCGACCTTATCTTTCCCCTGTAAAGCCACACCAAATCCGCCAGAAGGGCGTCAGGAGAGGAAACAGAAAGGAACCAGTCCTCATCAAGCGAGGCATACCCGTCATGGGCCACGGCCACGATTATTATGTCATATTTTCCGGCAGGCTCCCGGAGAAGATTTATCCCGTACATGGAAGCGACCTTTTCAGGGTCGGCATAAGGGTCAACCACATCGGCCGAAGCTACAGTATCCCCCAGCAGACGGCAGATTTCAGCCGGCACAGAATTGCGTATGTCGTCAATATTCTCCTTATAAGTGATTCCCATCAGAAGCACACGGGCCTCACGCGGCTCAATTCCCCGCACGGCACATTCCCTCAGCACAGAATTGACGACATGTTCCGCCATACCCTCGTTGACAGCGCACCCGGCTTTAAGCACAGGAGTATCCACTCCGAGATTCTCTGCAAGAGATATGACATAGTGCGGATCAACCGGTATGCAATGCCCGCCCACAAGACCGGGACGGCACTGGACGAAATTCCATTTGGTTGAGGCAGCCCCGATTACCTCAGCCATGTCTATCCCCATGTTCGAGAACAGGATAGAAAACTCGTTCATGAGGGCTATATTGATGCTCCTCTGGGCGTTCTCAAGCATTTTCGATGCCTCAGCCACCCTGATTGACGGAGCGTGGTATATGCTGGCTCCCACAGCAGATGAATAAACCTGCGAAATGCACTTCAAGGCAACTTCATCACATGCGGCGACAACCTTAGGAGTGTTAGCGAAAGCATGCAGCATGTCGTTCGGATTGACACGCTCGGGAGAATAGCCAACCTTGAAATCCTCGCCAGCCTTCAATCCGGAGCATTCCTCCAGCACGGGCACACATTCATTTTCGGTGCATCCTGGCGATACAGTGGATTCATAGACCACATAATCCCCCGGCTTCAGATGTCTTGCGACCGTCCTTGTAGCCTCAAGCAGGCAGAAAAGGTCCGGCTTCCTGTCCGCATCCACCGGAGTAGGCACGGTTATGATATGAAAGCCTGCCCCCCCCAATGCGTTTTCCGAAGATGTGAAACTCACACCGCTTCCCTCATACATTTTCTCAAGTGAGGCAATCCTGCCGCTGTCAATATCATATCCCGTCACATTGAAATGCCTGGCAAATTCCAATGCGACAGGCAGCCCAACATATCCCAGACCGACAACCGCAAGGGACGTTTCCCTGCCCTTCAATCTCTCATATATGTCATTCTCATTCCATTTCATATACACCTCCGTCCGTTTTCATATATTTGCGCAGGCAATCCCCGCATACCGCCATGCAGTCCTGGCCGAAAGACAGTTTTCCGCCGCAGCGGCACATCCACCCGGTCAGCCTTGCCGGAGCGCCAGTGACGACCGCATAATCCGCCACAGGCCTTGTGACCACTGCACCTGCGCCCACAAACGCATATTTTCCTATTTCCACGCCACATACAACAGTGGCATTGGCACCTATAGTGGCACCTCGTCTGACAACGGTAGTCTCATAACATCCCCGGCGCGATACCGCACTCCTGGGATTCTTCACATTGGTGAACACGCACGAAGGACCGAGAAACACGTCATCCTCGCATATGACACCGGAATATACCGACACATTGTTCTGTATCTTCACATTGTTCCCGAGCCTTACATCCGAAGCCACCATCACGTTCTGCCCAAGATTGCAAGACTCCCCGAGCACGGCACCGGGCATGACATGCGAAAAATGCCAGATATGGCTTCCTGGCCCGATTACGGCACCTTCATCGACAACTGCCGTCGGATGTATGAAAACGTCCTCCATGCTATCTTATTTTTCTGTAAAATAACGCCTTATCACCCCGATTATCTCATCCTGCTGTGCCCTTGAAAGTTCACTGTGCATAGGAAGCGACAAGACCTCACCGCAAAGCTTCCCGGCATTTTCCATAAGCGTATCAGATGAGCACAGATCCCGGTAAGCAGGCTGCCCGTACAAAGGAGCGGGATAATAAACCATTGAAGGGATGCCCGCTCCAGCAAGCATTTCCTTCAGGCCGTCACGGCACTCCTGCGGCACCCTGAGTGTGTATTGATGCCACACATGCGTTCCACCAGGTGAAACCACGGGAAGACACACTTGCCCAAGGTCACGCAATCCTTCAGAATAATACTCCGCGGCCTGCCTTCTGGCGGTTATCCAGGACTCCAGATGCGGAAGCTTCGCATTCAGGACGGCCGCCTGCAAAGAATCCAGCCGGGAATTAAGCCCCACATGCTCATGGTGATATTTGATGCTCTGTCCGTGATTGGCAAGAGAGCGCACCATGGAGGCAAGATGCTCATCATCCGTAAACACAGCTCCTCCGTCCCCGAAGCACCCGAGCACCTTGGACGGGAAAAACGAAGTGCATCCCAAATGTCCTATGCTTCCGGCATGGCGTCCGCTCCCATCAGAAAAACGGCACAACGCACCAAGAGACTGGGCATTGTCTTCTATCACAATCAAGCCATGCCGCTTAGCCACATCCATTATTTTCTCCATGTCACACGGCTGGCCGAAAAGATGGACCGGTACGACAGCCTTGGTACGCGGGGAAATCATCCGCTCCATGCTTGATATGTCCAGATTGAAGGTGGATGCCTCCACATCGGCAAAGACAGGACGTGCTCCAAGCAGCGCGACAGCCTCAGCCACGGCAGCAAAGGAAAACGCCGGCATTATCACCTCATCCCCCTGTCCTATGCCTGCCGCCATCATAGAAAGTGTCAGGGCATCCGTCCCGCTTCCGCAGGCAATGCAGTGACGCACTCCAAGAAAGCTGCAAAGTCCTGCCTCAAGCTGTTCCACGGCAGGCCCTTTGATAAACGACGAGGACTCGACGACTTCTGCCATGGCCCGGTCAATCTCATCGCGTATGCCAAGGTACTGGCCGTACAAATCCACCATCTTTATATTCATATCCGTTCTCATAACAATCAGGGCAGGCTACTTCAAAAGTTCCATAGCCATAGGATGCACATCTCCGTGAAGCCCCGAAGGAGAGGCCGTGCGGATTTTCCACAACGTGTCTATTGCCTGCGAAGCATCAGAGACGGTAAATCCTTTGCCGTCCAATATATGCCTGTAGCTCAATGTATGAAGATCCGTGAAACCGTCCGTGAAATCAAAATTGTCCCCGTCAATCACAAGATGCCTGTAAGCAGACATCGCACGCGAACCGGAAGCAGGCCTGTGATTAGGATTGATGCTCAGGAAAAACCTTACACGCGCACGGGAAAGGCATATGAAGCCCGCTGCGCAGTCAGCTGAAGAATGGTGCACGACAACCTCTGAAGCCGGCCCGAATATCCAGTTGAGCATATCTATGAAATGCACCCCGATATTCGTCACTACACCTCCGCTTTTGGAAACGTCACCTTTCCATGAGGCACCGTACCATTTTCCGCGCGGGGTTATGTATGCAAGGTCAACATCATAGACCTTGTCTGCGGGTCCGTCGGCAACCATCTGCCGCAGCCTGATTATTTCCGGATGATGACGCAGCTGCAGAATTGTCCACAGATTACGTCCGGTGCGCACGCTGCACTCCTCCATCCTGAGCAGTTCCTCCGGATTCAGGGCCAGAGGCTTCTCACATATCACATCCGCACCAGAGAGCATTCCCATCTCCGAATGGGAGCAATGGAAGCAGTTGGGCGTACATATGGAAAGATAGTCAACATCAAGCGTCCGTAGGCTTCTGCGAAATTCAGCCTCATCCAAAGTAAAGCAGGCATCGGGAAAATACCTGTCCATGATTCCGACACTGTCGAACACATCATGGGCAGTCACCAGATCCTGTCCCAAATCGGAAATAGCCTTGAGATGCCGCGGCGCTACATATCCGGCCGCACCTATCAAGGCAAATCTTTTCACAGCTTCCCCTGCTGCGGAATTCTTATTCATATTAATCCCCCCCCCATCATTTTTTATATGTCAAAACCGCCACAAAAATAATCAATCGCACAATCACAAGCAAAAGTTTTCTTTCTCTCACTCCTCTTCACACGCCCCATTATTCTTTTCCGCCCTTGCAAGCTGCCATGAATTGTAGAGATTGTGCCATATGCTGTACATTCCTCCCACGATTGCCGTCTCCGGCGTCATGAAAGTATATCCCATCCATATGGCAAACACAGTGTTTTTCTGTCCGAGCGACTGTCCGGCCGTTATCCTCCGGCTATGACGCCCGCGGCGCCTGCCATAACGGCTTCCGACGAAACGTCCCATGGCAAACTGGAACACGCAGCACACAAGGGACACCATAGCTATCAGCAAAAGCATCGGCACCCCCATCTTGCTGTGCACTATTGACTTCGTTGTAACGGCAATGGCCAGCGTAAGGGACACGGCCCAAATATAGAACGGAAGGTCGGAATATCCGAGCAGTGCCGAATGCACCTTGGGCAGAAGATATCTCACCAGCCATGCGCAAAGGCACGGCATTATCAGAAGCGGGAAAATCTTGGCCACAATCATGCAGAAGGCAACTGCGAAATCCATTCCCTCCACAGGCTGCACGAAAGGCACGACAAGCGGCACGAGCACTGCTGTCAGCATATTGATAAGAATCGTATATGAGGTTATGCCCGCCACATCGCCTCCAAGCTTGCGCGTCACCACGGCAGCCGCAGTAGCGGTAGGACAGATAAGGCACAGCATCGCGCTCTCGGCAAGCACAAGCCATTCCGAATGGCCGGCATGGACATGACGCCCGGCCACAGCGACAGCCGCTCCGATGGCAGTGAACAGGCCGCCCTGAATCAGCAGCAGCCACCAATGCCAGCGGTGAGGCTTCAGCTCCCCAGGTTCTATCTTGCAGAACGTAAGGAACAGCATGGAGAATATAAGCAGGGGCTGAAGAACTCCCACGGACTTCTCCAAAAAAGGACCTGCCGCATGCAACTGCGGCAGGCTATGATAAATAAGATACAATGAAGCCCCGAGAGTCATCGCAAGCGGAAGCATCCATTCTCTCAGTTTCTGCATTATAACCATAAGGCCCTTATTCCTTTCCGTAAAGATCAGTAGGATATTTCTGGTTGAAACAAGCAAGGCACAGGTCACTGCGGTGTCCGGCCTTGAGCATCCCCTCATGTGAAAGGAAAGCCAGCGAATCGGCACCTATCATCTTGCAGACCTCCTCCGGCGTACAGCGGGAACTTATAAGCTCGTCAAGAGTCGTTATGTCCACACCGTAGTAACAAGGAGTCTTGAGAGGACCGCTGGCGATACGCACATGAACCTCAAGTGCACCGGCCTCACGCAACATGCTTACAATCTTCTTTGAAGTCGTTCCGCGCACGATTGAGTCATCCACAAGCACGATACGCTTACCCTTCACTATCGTCTTCACTGGAGAAAGCTTCATCTTCACGCCTTTCTCGCGCATTGACTGGGTCGGCTGTATGAAGGTCCTTCCGATATACTTGTTCTTTATAAGACCCATCTCATAAGGCAGTCCGCTGGCCTCGGCATAACCCTGAGCAGCGCTGAGAGACGAATCCGGGACTCCTATCACGATGTCGGCCTCGGCAGGCGACTCCCTGAAAAGGATTCTTCCGGACTCTTTCCTGTAATTGTGCACATTGCATCCTTCTATATCACTGTCAGGACGCGCAAAATACACATATTCCATGGCACACATGGCATGACGCTCCGGTGCGGAATAGCTGCTGCTGCGGATTCCGTGATGATCTATGGTAACAATCTCGCCAGGCTCGATGTCACGCATATACTCGGCTCCGAGCACATCAAAGGCACAGGTCTCGCTCGCCACCACATATCCGTCACCAAGCTTTGCAAGTGCAAGAGGATGAAAACCGTACTTGTCACGGCAGGCATAGATGCGGTTCTTGGTCATTATCACGAACGCGAACGCACCGTCAATCTGCTTCAAAGCCTCAATGATGGCCTCGATGCGCGGACGTGACGAATCCGCCCCGTGCTTCTTTATCAGATGCGCCAGTACCTCGGCGTCTGAGGAAGAGCAGAAAAGGCTGCCCCTGTCCTCAAGCTCACTCCTGAGCTGGCTGTAATTCACTATGCTGCCATTGTTGGCCATCGCGAAGTCACCTGTCCCGTGACGGAAAAGGAAAGGCTGGATATTCTCCTCACCCTTGCAGTCCGCAGTGGTATAGCGCACATGACCGATGGCCATATTGCCCTGAAGCTTTGAGATGTTGCCCTCATTGAACACCTCTATCACAAGCCCGTCACCCTTGACACGCTTGAGCTGGCCGTCTGGATTCACCGCCACGATGCCACAGCCCTGCTGCCCCCTGTGCTGGAGGGCATGCAGGCCGTAATATGTAAGATTGGCGGCATCGGGAACACCGTAGATTCCGAAGACCCCGCACTCGTGGTGGATCTCCCCGTCAGCAAATATGTTTCTGTTGTCTTGATTCATAATATAATCTGTTTCGTCGGATCATTCCCCGCGGAAATAGCTTACTGCATTGTCAAAGAGCGGCTGCTCAAGACCCTCATCCATGATGTTCTTGAAAAGGTTGCCTTCAAAGCGCTCCGTGTGGCCCATCTTTCCGAGAATCTGCCCGTTGCGGCTTATGATTCCCTCGATTGCATAATAAGAACCGTTAGGGTTGTAAGGCGACTCCATAGTAGGCTCTTCCTCAAGAGGGTCAACATACTGGAAAGCCACCTGTCCGTTTGCGAAAAGCTCTTTTGCAAGAGACTCGTTCACAACGAATTTGCCCTCTCCGTGGCTGACCGCTATCGTATGCAGGTCACCGATTGCAAAGCCTTTGAGCCAAGGCGAATTTGCAGTCGCCACCCTCGTTGTCACCATCTGCGAGATATGGCGGTTGATGTCATTGCGGAAAAGCGTCGGGCTGTCCTTGGTCACCTGTCCCAGACGTCCGTAAGGCAGGAGTCCCGACTTGACGAGGGCCTGGAATCCGTTGCAGATTCCCAAAATAAGTCCTCCCCTGTCTATCAGGGCATGCACAGCATCGGCTATATCCTTATTGTTCAGCACATTCGCAATGAATTTTCCGCTTCCGTCAGGCTCATCTCCGGCAGAGAATCCACCGCTGAGCATAAGCACATGACACTCGTCTATGTTCTGCTTCATCTGTGCGATTGAGCGGAATATGTCATCCTCCGTAAGATTGCAGAAAACACTCATGCGCACCTGCGCACCTGCATTCCTCCAAGCCTTTGCGGAATCATAGTCACAGTTTGTTCCAGGGAACACCGGTATATATACCACCGGCTTCTCAACAGGCTCGCCCTTATATTTCAAATCGGCCCTCTTTACCTTAAGAGGCTTCACTCCCTCCATTCCTGAAGGCATGAGCTTCTGGTGATAAGCCTCGGCTGTCGCAGGATAGACCTGTGAATAGCGCAGCCCGTTGACTTCCATGAGGTCGAATATGTCGAGTTTCTTTCCGTTGAGCACGATTTCGCTCTCCTCTCCGTCAGTCACTTCTCCGACAAGCTCAGCATAAGGATAGTCAAGCTCCGTCTCCGACTCCACGAGTATGGAGCCGTAGCCATAGTCGAAGAGAGTGCTCTCGTCAACATTGGCCTTGATGTCGAGACCGTTTCCGAATGACATCTTGCAGAGAGCCTCAGCAAGTCCTCCGAAACCGAGCGCATATGCGGAAACGATGTTTTCCTGCTGTATCTGCTCATGTACATATTTCCAGTTGGCCTGGAGCTGGTCTGTGTCAGGCATATAGTCGGCAAGCGGCGTATGCCTTATGAGGTATATCCTGTTGCCCTCCCACTTGAATTCAGGGGAAATCACGTTCTCGGCGTCAACAGTAGTGATTCCGAATGCCATCAGCATAGGTGGCACGTTGATATTCTCGAAAGTGCCGCTCATGGAGTCCTTTCCCCCGATTGAAGGAAGACCCAGGGCAACCTGCATCTTCAATGCTCCCAGAAGGGCGCTGACAGGCTTTCCCCATGACTTTGAGCCGGTCATCCTCTCGAAATATTCCTGATATGAGAAACGCATCTTCTCGTATGAGCCACCGGCAGCAACAACCTTCGAGCATGCCTCAACCACAGCATATGCAGCACCATGGTAAGGGCTCCAGCTTGCAATGAAAGGATTGTATCCGAATGCCATCATGCTCGCGGTATCGGTATATCCGTCAGTCGGAAGCTTCTGCACGGACACCTGAGTCTCGGTTGACTGCAGGCAGCCTCCGAACGGCATGAGCACCGTAGAACGTCCGATAGTTGAGTCGAACATCTCTATGAGGCCTTTCTGCGAAGCCACATTAGGATCCTTAAGATTGTTGCAGATTTTCTCCTTGAGGGTTTCACCTTCCACTTCGCGGCGGAAAGGGTTCTTCTGCTCTACAGCTCCTACAAGAGCCTTCGAATAGTGCTTTGCACCGGCACTGTCGATAAATTCACGTGAAAGGTCAACGACCAGCTTGCCTGCATTGTACATGCGCATACGTCCGAGGTCAGTTACGTCAGCCACATGGGTAACCTCCACATTCTCGCTTGCGCAATACTCCATGAAAGCTTCCTTGTCCTTGGACTCAACGACAACGGACATGCGCTCCTGCGACTCGCTGATTGCAAGCTCAGTCGAATTGAGGCCGCTGTATTTCACAGGAACCCTGTCAAGATATATGTCAAGACCGTCGGTAAGTTCTCCGATGGCCACGCTGACTCCTCCGGCACCGAAGTCATTTGACTTCTTTATGAGCCTTGTCACCTCAGGACGGCGGAAAAGCCTCTGCAATTTCCTCTCCTCAGGCGCATTTCCTTTCTGCACCTCGCTTCCGCATGTCTCGAGCGAAGCCTCAGTGTGCTCTTTCGATGAGCCTGTAGCTCCGCCGACACCGTCACGTCCGGTACGTCCTCCGAGAAGCAGCACGACATCTCCCGGAGCAGGGCTTTCACGGCGCACGTTCTCAGCCTTCACCGCACCTACTACCGCGCCGACCTCAAGCCTCTTGGCAACATATCCGTCATGATATACCTCACGGACATGCGTAGTCGCAAGTCCTATCTGATTTCCGTAGCTTGAATAGCCGTGCGCAGCCTTGCGGCTGATTATGCTCTGCGGAAGCTTTCCCGGGATAGTGTCAGCAACGCTCTGGCAGATGTCGCCGGCACCGGTAACCCTCATGGCCTGATAAACATAAGAACGCCCAGAGAGAGGGTCACGTATTGCACCTCCAAGACATGTCGCGGCACCTCCGAAAGGCTCGATTTCAGTAGGGTGGTTATGCGTCTCGTTCTTGAACTGGAGAAGCCATTTCTCAGTTGACATGCTTCCCTCATCATCAACGATGTCCACATCCACATATATGCTGCATGCGTTGTTCTCCTCGCTGACCTCCATGTCGTCAAGCAGCCCCTTCGACTTGAGATAGCGGGCGCCTACAGTGGCCATATCCATGAGGTTCAGACCCTTGTTTTCGCGTCCGAGCTCCTTGCGTATCTTCATGTAGAGGTTCAGCGTACCCTCGATTTCTCCCTTGATGAACGAGTCCTCAACCTGTATGTCCTCAAGCTCAGTGGTGAAAGTAGTGTGACGGCAATGGTCGCTCCAGTATGTGTCAAGGATGCGCAGCTCCGTCTCGAACGGGTCACGTCCCTCCGACCTGAAATATTTCACGACCTCGCGCAGGTCATCGGCATTCATGGCCAGCCCCATCTTGCGGCAATATCCGGCAAGTTCCTCCTCCGGAAGCTCACGCAGACCCTCAAGCACAGGGACAGGGGCAACCTCAGGCTGCTCAGTGCCGACAAGCTTTGAAAGGTCCTTCTCACGGGACTCCACCGTATTGATGTAATAATGCCTGATTTTGGCCACCACCTCATCGGAAGTGTCTCCAGGAAGGATTATGAGCCTTGAGCTCTTGATTCCGACCTTTGCGGAAGGATCTATTAGCCTCACGCAATCGACGGCAGACGCCGCCCTCTGGTCAAACTGCCCCGGAAGATACTCCACGGCAATGTATTTTGTGCCCGTAAGGTCACATGTGTCCGTAACGCTGTCTGTGACAATCTCCCCGAACACGCTGTAGCGGCTCTTTTCGAGAAGCTCTCCGGTGAAACCGAAAAGGTCATAGACATTCAGGTACCTCAGTGACGGCAGGTCAAGCTGCAGGTTTTCGTTCAGCTCCCCAAGGAGACTGCGCGCCTCGACCTGAAACTCAGGGTACTTTTCAACGTAAATGCGATAATTCTGATTCATAACTAAAAAAGAAAAGGGTGGAATGCCTTTCCGGTCCACAGGGCCGGATGCACGCCACCTTGCTATTTGCCATTGTAATTCATTCAGATAGTAGCCTCAAGAACTTTCTGTGTCTGTTCCTTCCTGAACTCCTGAAGCCTCTGGGCAAGTGCGGAATCAGTCAGCGCAAGTATCTGCGCCGCAAAAAGGCCCGCATTCTTGGAGCCGTTGATAGCCATTGTGGCCACCGGTATCCCGCCCGGCATCTGCACGATGGAAAGAAGGGAATCCATGCCCCCGAGAGCCTTGGTCTGGATAGGGACGCCTATCACCGGCACCGTTGTCATTCCGGCAACGACTCCGGCCACATGGGCCGCTCCGCCTGCTCCGGCAATGATTACGCCGATTCCACGCTCCCTTGCCGACTTGGCATATTCGAACATGAGGTCAGGAGTCCTGTGGGCGCTTATCACCCTTTTCTCATACTCAATCCCGAGATCCTCAAGAACTTTCACGGCCTGCGACATTATCTCATAGTCGCTGGTCGAACCCATAATGACAGATACCTTCATATATTATTTCGTTAAGCGTTTCAAAGCCCGCGGCACCTCCTCATACACCCCTCAAAAACCGAGGGGCAAAGATAGTCAAAAAAAAGGTAGCGGACAACTGCATGAAGCAACATCCCGGACGAAAAAATACGCGGCATCCCGGACAGCCTAAGGATTCATCAGGTCCGTATTGACAAAACCGTTGATGTCGTTTATCACCTCAATGGCGGCCAGGGCCTTTTTTACTACCTCCTCACTTGCTCCGGGTGTCTGGGCAGCCTGCGTGAGAGCGTTTATGGCATCTCCGAAACGAGACTCCCTCATATGGGAAAGGCCGAGGTCAAGCCACTCTGCGGCTGCCCCGGCCTTTTCTTTGCCGTCAAAACCAATGGACATGCTAAACCAGTCCGGAGAATCCCATGAAGGCCATCGCAAGGATGCTTGCCGTAACAAGGGCGATAGGAATGCCCTTGAAAGCCTTCGGAACATTGTTGAGCGAAAGCTGCTCACGGAGTCCGGCGAACAATACCATTGCAAGACCGAAGCCCAGTGATGTTGCGAACGCATATACCACGGCCTCACCGAGATTGAACATCCCATCCGCAGCTGCGGCGAAAGGAGAAGACTTCTGCACTACAGTCAGCGCAACTCCAAGAACCGCACAGTTGGTGGTGATGAGCGGAAGGAAGATTCCCAGGGCCGAATAAAGCGCCGGGCTGATTTTCTTGAGCACGATTTCCACCATCTGGACAAGGGCGGCGATGACCAGGATGAACGATATTGTCTGAAGGAACTCCAGATTGAAGTTCACAAGGAGCATGTTGAGCAGATAGGTCACTACTGTGGCCAATGTAATGACGAAACAAACCGCCATTGACATTCCGGCAGCAGTGCTGAGCTTGTTTGACACTCCGAGGAACGGGCAGATTCCGAGGAACTGCGACAGCAGGATATTGTTTACGAATACTGCTGAAATTATTATCAATATGAATTCCATGGCTACTCTGCTTTTTTAGATGTCAGTTTTCTGAATATCACGATAAGATAGCCGAGCGCAAGGAAGGCTCCCGGCGCAAGCACAAAGGCAAGAATGCCGTCGCTTCCGGCGAATTTCCAGTCAAAGATTGAAAGGTTTCCGAGTATCTCGCGCACAAGGCCGAGCACTGTCAGCGACACTGTGAAGCCGAGTCCGATTCCAAGGCCGTCAAGAGCGGAGTCAATGACATTGTTCTTGTTTGCGAAAGCCTCGGCACGTCCGAGCACGATGCAGTTCACCACGATGAGCGGGATGAAAAGTCCGAGAGTCTCGTAAACGTCAGGCACATAAGCCTTCATCACAAGCTCCAGCACGGTAACGAAAGTGGCTATCACGACGATATACGACGGGATGCGCACCTTGTCCGGAACATATGGGGCAATCAGGGAGATTGCCATGTTAGAAAGCACGAGGACGAACATTGTAGCAAGTCCCATGCTCATGCCGTTGATGGCAGATGTAGTCGTGGCCAGTGTCGGACACATTCCGAGAAGGAGGACAAAAGTCGGGTTCTCCTTTATAAGGCCTTTCGTTATGAGTTGAAATTTTCCCATTTCAGTTCCTCCTGTCATTTTGTTTCATTGATACAGCATTCCTCAGCGCAGCTTTCCGCACAGCCGGCGGCACATGCGCAGTCACCCTCTTCAGAAAGAGGCATCGGAGTCTGTCCTATGGCATTGAAAACCCTGACTGCAAGAGCAAGGCCCGCGGCATATGCCCTTGAAGTGATTGTAGAAGCCGTAATGGCATCCACGTCACCTCCGTCTTTCCTTACGGCGAGTTTCTTCTCAGACGGGTCAAAGCCCTTGAACTGGTCAGCGAACTTAGGCTCCTTGCACTTTGCTCCAAGTCCCGGAGTCTCAGCCTGCGAGAGCACCTTCGTATTCCAGATGACGCCGTTCCTGTCAAAGCCTACCTTTATAAGAATAGGCCCGCCGAATCCGTCAGAAGCCACATTGAGGGCACAGCCCACGACTTCCCCGGACTCGTCATATGCGAGATTATAGACATATGTCTTGCCGTCAAGTTCCACAGTCCTGTCTTCTTCAATTACTGAAGCTGCATCCGGAAGCACCTCCTTGATGGCCGTGCTGTTCTTAAGGGCAGAAGCTTTGTCGATAGGCTCCTTGGTCAGGGCATACATGCCTCCGAGCACAGAAGAGCACACAAGGCAGATTGCCATGAGGCATACCGCCATATTCATGAATGATGATTTTACTGCCATAGCCTATGCCCTCCCGTATTTTCTTGAATGGCACCACTTGTTGATGAGCGGAACCGTAGAGTTCATGATGAGAATAGCGAATGACACTCCCTCCGGATATGCTCCGAAATACCTGATGAGCATGGTAAGCACGCCTATCCCGACTCCGAATATCACTCCGCCGAGATTGCTCATAGGAGATGTGACATAGTCGGTAGCCATGAATACGGAGCCCAGCAGGAGACCTCCGGTGAGAAGGTTGAAGAGAGGGTCAGTATATTCGGCAGGATTCACTGCCCAGAATATTCCTGAGAATATGGCCACCGTGGCAAGGATTGAAAGCGTGATGTAAGGCTTGATTACCCTGCGCACAAGCAGATACACGAAACCTGCAAGGATGGCGAGTGCTGAAAGTTCTCCGGCAGAACCGCCTATGTTATGGAAAAGCATATCAAGGTAATCCAGGTCAGCTACGGCACTGATTCCTCCCTCTTTCACCATTCCGAGAGGAGTGGCGCCTGTCATTGCGTCAAGACCGTTCCCGATGAATCCCTGCGGCCTTGTCCAGTCGGTCATATAGGTAGGGAAAGATATAAGAAGGAACACGCGTCCTGCGATGGCAGGGTTGAAAAGATTCTGTCCGATGCCTCCGAAAGTCATTTTTGCGACTCCGATTGCGACGATTGCTCCGATAAGCACCACCCACCATGGGGTAGTTGCAGGAAGATTGAGCGCAAGAAGCACACCTGTAACGGCAGCCGACCAGTCCCCTACGGTGCAAGGCCTCTTGAGCAGATATTTCGTAATGAGGTACTCGAGCAGCACGCATGAAGCCACGCTCACCCCGAGGATGAGCAGCTCCGACCATCCGTAGAAAAGTACGGACACGACCACTGCCGGCAACATTGCAATCACCACGTCACGCATCAGTGACGTCGTAGATGTCTTTGCGTGAAGATGCGGTGAAGGTGAAACCAAAAGTTTATCCATCTTGTTGTTCAGTTGTTAGATTCGTTATTATTTTTTCTGGGCGGCCCTTCCCCTGATTATGCGGATTACATCACCCTTGGCAATGCGGATGATATCCAGAAGAGGAATGTTCGCAGGGCAGCTGTACAGGCAGCATCCGCACTCGATGCAGTCCTGCACGGCATTCTCCTCAAGCTCGTCCATCATTCCGTTTCTTGCATATTTGTTCAGAAGGAAAGGCTCGAGTCCCATAGGACATGCGTCCGCACATTTTCCGCAACGGATGCAGGCGGACTCGGCCTGGCGCACCGTCTGTGCTGCAGTGAGGTACAGGAGCGAAGATGAGCCTTTCACAGTAGCTGCATCCAGATTGGCGATGGCTTTTCCCATCATAGGGCCACCGCTTATTATCTTGGCAGCCTGCTCAGGCACTCCTCCCGCATACTCTGCCACATATGAAAGCGGCATTCCGATGCGGAACTTGTAGTTGTGCTGCCTGTCAGCAGGAAGGCAGTCTCCGGTTACGGTAAGCACATTGGTGACAAGAGGCATGTTCTTCTGCACCGCCTCATATACGGCAAGTGAAGTGGCTACATTCTGAACTACAGCGCCGACATCTATAGGAAGCCCCATGGACTTGACCTGACGTCCCATGACTGCGTCGATGAGCTGTTTCTCTCCTCCCTGCGGATATTTTTTCTTGAGAGACATCACTGAAATGCCCTCATAGCCTTTCGCAGACTTCTGAAGTTCAGCTACAGCCTCGGACATAACTTTTATGGCTTCCGGCTTGTTCTCCTCAATGCCGATTACAGTGCGGCAGCCTCCGAGGACATGCTTCATTATCGCTGCTCCGACCACAATCTCGCGGCTTCTCTCGAGCATGATGCGATAGTCAGAAGTCAGATACGGCTCGCACTCCGCTCCGTTCAGGATAAGGCACTCGGCCTTCTTGCCCGGAGGAGGGCAAAGCTTGACATGGGCAGGGAAGGTTGCTCCACCGAGACCGACCACGCCGTTGAGCTTGATTTTCTCAAGGATAGCCTTGACGTCTTCCGGAATCTCAGTGACGAGCTTGTCAGAAAGGTCGATGCCCTCAGCCCACTCGTCTCCTTCCACATCTATCTCCACATGCACCATGTTGTTTCCGGCAATATCCTTGCGTGGTCCTACAGACTTAACTGTACCGGACACTGAAGAATGCACATATGCCGAAATGAATCCGGCCGGCTCGGCAATGACCTGTCCGGCCTTCACCTTGTCACCAGCCTTCACAACCGGAACAGCCGGCGCGCCGAGATGCTGCGCCATTGAAATGAACACCTTTGAAGGAAGAGGAAGCACCTCAATCCTGCAATCTTTGGAGATCTTGCTGTCGGCAGGATGTATTCCGCCTATTGAAAATGTCTTCATCATTCTATTCCTCCTTTGCTTTAGGTTGGTCCGCAGGCTGGGCTTCCTTTGCCGGAGCCGCCGCCTGTACAGGTGCAGCCGGAGCCGCAGGCTTGTTGACAACAGGGAAATTCACCGCATGGATTGCCCCTGTAGGACACTCTGCCACACATTTCTTGCAGAGCTTGCATTTGGTGAAATCAATGTAGGCAAGGTTGTTCTCTACCGTGATGGCCTCGAAAGGACAGACTTTCGCGCACTTTCCGCAACCGATGCATGCAGCTGAGCAGGCCTTGCGGGCAACAGCTCCCTTGTCCTTGTTCACGCATGATACGAACACCCTCATGTTGCGGCGTCCCTTGTTGCGAAGCTCGATGATGGCTTTCGGACATGCCTTCACGCACGCGCCGCAAGCAGTACATTTCTCCTCGTCAACTACAGGAAGACCTGTTGCAGGGTCCATTGAGATGGCGCCGAACTGGCATGCGGCAACACAGTCTCCGCAGCCCAGGCAGCCGAACGCACAGCCGGTATCACCGCTGTAGAGGGCAGCCTTCACACGGCATGAATTGTATCCGCCGTACTCATTAGTGCGGGGACGCATCTCACATGTTCCGTTGCAGCGCACCACGGCTACCATAGGTTCCTTTGCGGCAACCTCAAGTCCGAGCACAGATGCAACTTTCTGCATAACGTCATTGCCTCCGACAGGGCAGAAATTGTTGTCCAGGTTCGGAGCCTCAACGCAAGACTGTGCGAATGCACGGCAGCCGGCATGTCCGCAGCCTCCGCAGTTCGCACCGGGCAATACCTTCTCCACCTCGTCGATTCTCGGGTCTTCCTCCACCTTGAACTTCTTTGCAACAAGGTAAAGGACCACCGCAAGCACGACTCCAAGGAGCGTGAGGATTGCAATAGTCCAGATAATCGTTTGTGTCATTATAGTTATAATTTAGTTGTTGTTTCCGGCAGGGTCATTTCTCCTTTATATAAAAGACAAATTCATCCGCAAGCCTGTCCCTGAAGAGCCAGACAAACAGATAATACACAGCCACTCCGGCTATGGCAGCAAGTCCCCTCAGAGGCTCGTTGCCGATAACGGGCGACAAAGATAATATTAAAATCATTAAAACCGCCAAAGGGATGACATAAGATATCCATACGGCCTTGAGCCCCATGCTCTTTTTCATGAATACCCGCACATTGTCGCCCTCCTCCCAGGACGCATACGGGTCCGTGGGAAGCATTATGACCTTGCGTTCCTCCTCCGAAACCCCGCACATGCCCTTGGCGTGGCATGAGGAACATGCGGAAGATGCGATTATCTCCACCGAAGTGAATTCCGGCGTTATCTCCACAATCTTACCGTCATGTGCTATTTCATCTCTGCTCTTCATAGTAAATCAATATTTTTTCTGTCCCGAAAGCGATGAGAAAGGATGCTTCAGCCCCTCATAAGCGCTGAGCCTGCCGGAAGCCGTGCCAACAAGAATCGGAGCCTCGAAATACACAGGCACCCTGTTGTCATCATCCGATATCCATATAATCATGTCCTCCTCCCCGTTGAACACTTCGCCGGCAAGGAGCTTTGCGGCAAACTTCACAGTCCTGACGTTTCCAAGGCCCTTGACCTTTTTCGTCTCACGGCCAAGCATGATGAAATACACATTATATATGTCATCATCTATTGCGAAAGTCATCGGATACCTCTTCCCCACCTCGACATTGTCCATGTCCATGTTCCTCGCCAAAAAGAAAAGGGCGGGCAAATCGTAAGTGCATGGCGTCAGGGGCATTTCCAGCGACCTCTCGCCCGAACTTGTCGAATATACGTCCGCATCAATATGCGGGTCATCTGCCGTCCAATCATACAGATAGGTATTCCTGGCCCTGTAGCTTCCCTCCTGGGTGTCACGCGTGAATTTCAGCGGCCTCAGCCCGTCACAGGTAAACCATGACCTGAAATCCTCGCGGACCTTGAAGAACAGGTCATAAATCCTGCTCGTCTTCCCATATACGGTGCACCGGAAAGCTTTCTCGCCATTGAAGCGTACAGTGTCGAGGCTTACGGTTCCGGTTCCCACGTCAGAATTGACGGCACCCCATTTATAATGCACCGTGAATGTAAGTTTCTCTCCAGCCCCGAAAGCGAGTGAGTCTCCCGCCGATGTCCTGACCGGGACACAGGACGTTTTTCCGTATCCGTTCTTTTCCCGCGCAGCCGTGGCGACAAGAGCCAGGCATGCGAAGGCAATAATTATTGAAAAAAGTCTCATTGCATACATAATTGATGATTTCCTGAGGGGAATCACCATTCACCATTCGGGCCAAACTCGTCAACAGGCCCGACAGACGGACCCATCATTCCGGCCGGAGGCAGGGCATCATCATTCATGGCAGAGCCGACAGGCTGCATATCAGCCTGACTGACAAGACTTTCAGACTCATCAACGAAACGTACCTCGTCAGCACGGAATTTCATGTCGATATCAGCGATTGCACCGTTCCTGTGCTTGGCTATGATTATCTGTGTCCTTCCCACATCGTCCGGATTGTCGGAAAGTCCCTGATAGTCATACCTGTGTATGAATACCACCATATCCGCATCCTGCTCGATTGAACCGGACTCACGCAAGTCACTCAGCTGCGGCCTGCGGTTGCTTCCCTGCCTGTTCTCAGACTGGCGGGACAGCTGTGACAAGGCGATTATAGGCACATTCATCTCCTTGGCCGTAGCCTTTAGTGTCCTCGATATGGCTGCAACCTCCTGCTCACGCATACCGCGCAGCTCAGAAGGTCCCTGCATAAGCTGCAGATAATCGACAACGATAAGCCTTACGCCTTTCTGCTTCACCAGCTTCTTCACCTTTGAACGGAATTCCATCACGGGAAGCGAAGGAGTGTCGTCAATATACATCGGGGCTTTCACGAGCCTCTTGAGCTGGATGTCGAGCTGCTCCCACTCCCAGTCACGTATAGGTTCTCCTCCCCTGAACTTGTCCGCATTGAGCCTCGTCTCCGAGACCATCATACGTTTTGCAAGCTGGATTGAAGGCATCTCAAGAGAGAAGAAAGCCACAGGCATGTTGAAATCCACTGCGGCGTTCCTCGCAAGGTTGAGCACGAATGCGGTCTTTCCCACAGACGGGCGGGCAGCAAGAATGATAAGGTCCGAGGCCTGCCAGCCCTGGGTAATCTTGTCAAGCGAAGGGAATCCGGACGGAACTCCGCTGAGTCCCGAGGACTTCTGCAGGCGCTGGATATCCTCCAGGGCCTCATTCACGACCTTTCCGATTTCCTGGACATCCCTCTTGACATTGTTCTGGATGGCCGCAAACACCTTGGTCTGGGCCTGGTCGATGAGGTCATCCACATTGACCGACTCATCATATGAGGTCTTGAGAATCTCGTATGACGCGGTGATGAGCTCCCTCTGTATGCACTTCTGCTTGAGTATCCTTATATAATACTCGATATGCGCGGCCGCACCGATTTTCTGTGACAGCTGCGCAAGGGCGACCGTTCCGCCGACAGCCTCCAGATTTCCTTCCGACTTGAGTTTCTGCGTCACTGACAGGATGTCCAGGGCCACATGCTCATTGGTAAGGGAGCGCATGGCATTGAAGACCATCTTGTGCTTGTCGCTATAGAAACAGCTTGACGTAAGCTCGTCCATAGCCTCGTCAATGCAGTTCGGTTCTATCAGAAGCGCGCCGAGGACAGCCTCTTCGACATCAAGAGCTTGAGGCGGTCTGTTACCCATCTCAAGCCCTAATGTGTCCAGATTGACTCCCGGACCTTTGCTTCTGACCGATTTTCTCTTTCCCGGTTCAGCCATATTTCCTGCGGCTTATTCGAAGTCAGGGTTCACAAGAATCCTTCCGCAGTGTTCGCAGATTATAAGCTTCCTGTTGGAAGCGATGTCGATGAGCCTCTGCGGAGCTATAGTGTTGAAGCATCCTCCGCAAGAGTCCCCGTTGAATACGGACACAACTGCAAGATGGTTCATGAAGCTCTGCCTGATGCGGTCATATGCGTTCATAGTCCTGTCATCAATCTTGGCGGCGCAGGCATCCCTGTTGGCACGGAGCTTCTCCTCGTCCTTCGCAGTGGACTCCACGATGTTTGCAAGCTCCTCTTTCTTTGCCTTGAGGTCATCTGTCCTTATTGAAATCTTCTCCTTTATCACCTCAAGCTCATTCTTCTTGTCGAAAATGCGCTCCTTGGCCTCGCCGATATGCTTCTCGGCAATCTGACGGAGAAGGCCCTGGTTCTCTATCTCCTTGTTGAGGGAGTCATACTCACGGCTGTTGGCTATGTTCTCGAGCTGAGCCTTGTACTTCTCCATCTGGGCATCACAGTCAGTGATGTTGAACTTGTTCTCAGCGATGAACTTGTTGTACTCCTCAATCTGTCCGGAAATGTGAGCGGACTTTGCCTTCAGCTCGGCAATCTCAGCCTCAAGGTTCTCCACCTCGACAGGAAGCTCTCCGCGGAGCTGGAGAATCTTGTCGATAGCGGTGTCGGCCTGCTGGAGCACATACAAAGTCTTGAGCTTCTCCGGAACACTCAGGTCAGAGTCAGCAAAGTTCTTCTGGATGGACACGAAAGTCTCCCTCTGGTCGATGGGAGTTTCGATTTTCTTTGTCTTTTTAGCCATATCGCTTAATAATAAAATATCGGGTTACTATATATATTCCGTGTAATGCGAACTGCAAAGGTAGGAAAATTTTTCTTTATCAGGGAAAATAAAATGTCAACTATCTCTATCTCACTTTCATAATGCCCCACATCCATTATCATGAAGTCTCCCCAGGTGAAGAAATTGTGGTATGAAATGTCCCCGCTGAGGTAAAGCTGGGCACCGGCAGCCCTTGCCGCACCTATCAGCGAGCCTCCGGAACCGCCGCACATGGCAACCCTGCTTATTTTTCCCTCCACAGGACGTGAGGAACGGAGCATTTTCAAGGAAAAACGTTCCTTGACAAGAGCTGCGGCCTCCCCGGCTGACAATGGAACAGGAAGGTCACCGACCGCTCCCAGCCCGTATCCGTTTCCGTCATCCTCCAGCAAGGTTATGTTTTCCAGCCCGAGCCTTGACGCCATAGCGCCGCTGACACCGGCCATAACCTTGTCCGCGCTCGTATGTGCCGCATATACGGAAATCCCGGCACGGACAGCCTTTGTCACTGCCGCCCCCACGGGGTCATCCGGCGTAATGCGCTTCAGACCCGAGAATATCAGCGGGTGATGCGTCACTATCATGTCTGCGCCGCACTCGATGGCTTCATCCACAAGTTCAGGCGTACAGTCCAGGGCAAGAAGCACGGAACTTGCCTCCGCGTCAGGCGAACCTATGCAAAGGCCGCTGTTGTCCCACTTCTCCTGCACCGACACCGGAGCGAATGCCTCAATCGCAGCGATTACATCGCTTACCTTATATTTCATTTCAGTTCCTCCCTTATTTCAGCAAGCTGCTGCCTTACCGCCCTCAGCGACTCAAGCACGCGTGCCTTGTTCACAACATCCGTCTTTTCACCGGCAAGCCTTTTGGCGGCCCCTTCGAGAGTCAGCCCCTCAACCTTGACAAGAAGATGAATCTGTTTGAACATCTCAACATCCTCCTTTGTGAACAGGCGGTTTCCCTTTGCATTTCTCTGCGGACGGATGAATTTTGGAAACTCATTTGACCAGAACCTGACAAGAGACGTGCTCTCGCCAAGGATTCCGGCGACCTCACCTATAGTATAAAGGTATTTCTCCATATCCATCTATATTTAAAGAATCATTGTCCGGGCAGGCCTAATCCATGGACTGGCCCACAGATGCAGACATTATCAGCATATTAACATAATCATCCGGGCTTACAGATGCGAAAAAGAAGTTCACCGGGTCGAGCGCCACCGTGTCACGCCACACTTCATAATGCAGATGAGGGGCAAAAGAATTGCCAGACACGCCGACGTTCCCGAGCAAAGTTCCCTTTGTGACCTTGCGGCCTTTCACCGCGACAACATCCTCAAGGTGGGCATATTTTGTAACATAGTCTCCCTCATGGGCCACGACAACCACATTGCCAAGCCCTTTGCGCGAGCGTATCACATCGGCCACTACACCGTCCGCCGCCGCATAAACCGGCGTACCGGAAGGGGCTATGACATCAAGTCCGTTATGGCGCATCTCTATCTTGTAAAACGGATTCATCTTCTCACCGACAGACGCCCCGGTCTGGGCAAAAGTGAAGTCAGAAAGAGGAGATGTCATCGGCGGCATCACGAAACCGCTGTCCGAAAGCGTAGACATCACATGCCGGAAATTGTCTTCAACCGAAGCAGCTCCGCTCTCAAGAGAAGACAGTTTCAGGGCCACATGCCTGACAAGGTTGTCATCCGGAACAGAATCGATTCCCGCCAGAAAATCAAGGGAAGAAAACGGATCCATGGCCGGAGCCGGGGCATCGAATATCTCCCCGTAAATCTTGTCATCCCTTGCGGCCAGGCCGTCTATCACATCGGAAAGCAATTTTTCCTTCTGCCCGAGCACGGCAAGCTCACGCTCATACATGGCGTTCTCCTGCTCAAGCCGGCGCTCCGTGTCCGTACTGAAGAACAGGGAGAAAATAATATAATAAAGGACCGCCATGGATATTGTCGAGACAAAGAAAATGAGCACGCGCTTTATTATCGCCCATGCCCCAGCCTTCGGCTTCTTTTTTCCCGGTCCTGTCACATTGATACGGCTCATGAGCGGCCTCTCCTTCCTGTGTGAGAAGGATGCATGGCCACCAGTTCAGAAACTTCAGGAGCACCATGCACCATAACTGCATATTCCTCGGACGATACGGACAGGTCATAATAATTGGCCGGATTCACATGGTTTCCTTTATAAAGGACCTCGTAATGAAGATGCGGACCTGAAGACTTACCGGAATTTCCGCTCAGCCCGAGGCATTCCCCGCGCTTCACCTTCATTCCCTCCACCACTCCGATGGACTTCATGTGCGCATATCTTGTCTTGTAACCGAAGCCATGGTTCACCACCACCTGGTTTCCGTAGCCGAAAAATTCGAATTTCACTGTCTCCACAACGCCGTCACCTGTGGCATATACGGGATTTCCTGACTTCAGGGCGAAATCCACGCCTGTATGCCTGGCAGACCTGCCGCTGAAAGGGTCAGACCTGTAGCCGAAGCTGCTTGATATCCTGCATTTGCCTGGAGAAGGATCAACGGGAGGGATGGCCGGTATGCAAAGGGCCATCTCACCTGCACGGCGGGAAAGCTCCGCCACCTCATCAAAAGACTTGCTCTGCACATATGACTTCTTGGTTAGCATATCAAGCCTGATTGCGGCCCTCTTGAGCAGGCCGTTCCTGTCAACCTCATCATAATGGGCGTATCTGTTGACTCCGCCGAAACCGGCATTCCTGACCTCAGCCGGAATCTCGTTCATACCGAATATGGAGCGGTAAATGTCATCGTCCCTCATCTGCAAAGCGGAAAGAGTGGCGTCGCATTCATCAAGATGCCTGTCCAGCACTTCTATCTTGGAACACCATTCCGCATTCTTTTTCTTGAGAATGGCGGTCTTGGGCAGTTCCAGGCCAAGCACTGACACATAGATATGTGCATAGAGACCGGTCATGACAAGGCTGACGGCAAAGAGAAATGCCGTCCTATATACGCGTGACCTGCCCCTTAAAATAATGTTTCGTTTCTTGGACATGGCGCAAAGATAGCCAAATTCCGCTTCATTGCTTTATAAAATAAGAAAAAAGTTGTAATTTTGCGGGTTATTATGCCTGTAGGGCCGTGTGGCCGGGGCATATGTAAAATGATAATAATTAAAAGAAATATGACCTCTAAAGAAATCAGAAAGGCCTTTTTGGACTTCTTCGCTTCAAAAGGCCACCAGATAGTGCCTTCTGCACCTATGGTAGTTAAGAATGACCCTACACTGATGTTCACAAACGCAGGAATGAACCAGTTCAAGGACTGGTTCCTCGGAAACAGCACACCGAAATGGCCTCGCGTGACCGACAGCCAGAAATGCCTGAGGGTCAGCGGGAAACACAATGACCTTGAAGAGGTGGGACACGACTCGTACCACCACACCATGTTCGAGATGCTCGGCAACTGGAGCTTCGGTGACTATTTCAAGACAGAGGCCATTGACTGGGCATGGGAACTTCTTACCGAAGTATATAAAATCGACAGCGGAAAGCTCTATGCTACCGTGTTTGAAGGTTCTGAGGAAGACGGGACCAAGCTCGACACAGAGGCGATGGAGGCATGGAAGAAATATCTTCCTGAGGACAGGATTCTGCTCGGAAACAAGCATGACAACTTCTGGGAGATGGGCGACACAGGCCCTTGCGGACCATGCAGCGAAATACACATTGACCTCAGGAGCGACGAGGAGATTGCAGCACTTCCGGGAAGGGAGCTTGTGAACAAGGGACATCATCTTGTGATAGAGATATGGAACCTCGTGTTCATGCAGTACAACCGAAAGGCAAGCGGTGAGCTTGAGCTTCTGCCGAACAGGAATGTTGACACGGGCATGGGCTTCGAGCGCCTCTGCATGGCTCTCCAGGGCAAGCAGAGCAACTATGACACAGATGTGTTCACCGGAATGATTAACAAGATAGAAGAACTTTCCGGCCAGAAATACGGCATTGACGGAAAGAAAGACGTGGCCATGCGCGTAATCGCAGACCATATCCGCGCAATCAGTTTCTCAATTGCCGACGGACAGCTTCCTTCAAATGTAAAGGCAGGGTATGTAATCAGGAGAATCCTCAGGCGCGCAGTGCGCTACGGCTACACTTTCCTCGGGTTCAACGAGCCTTTCCTGTGCCGTCTCGTCAGCCAACTTGCAGATGACATGGGAGAATTCTATCCTGAGCTCATCAGCCAGCAGACACTTATAGAAAGAGTCATCAAAGAAGAAGAGATGGCTTTCCTCCGCACCCTCGACAGGGGCATACGCCTGATGGACAACATCATGGAGAAGTCCAAGGAGAGCATGACGATATCCGGAGAAGACGCTTTCACCCTTTACGACACCTTCGGCTTCCCTATCGACCTTTCCGAGCTTATCGCTTCTGAAAACGGATTCAAGATAGACCTTGAAGGCTTCAATGCCGAGCTTATGAAACAGAAGGAGAGGGCACGCAACGCCACTGCGATAGAGTCAGGCGACTGGGTTGAGTTCACCCATTGCGAGAACATCGAGTTCCTCGGATACGACTGCACAGACATCGAAGGCGTGCAGCTTACAAGACACCGCACCGTCAAGGCCAAGAACAAGACAATGTACCAGCTCGTGTTCGAGCGCACACCTTTCTACGGCGAGATGGGAGGCCAGGTCGGTGACACCGGATATATCGTGTCGGAGAGCGGCGAGAAGATACTCATCACGGACACCATAAAGGAAAACAACCTGACGATACATGTTGCGGAGCGTATTCCTTCTGACTGCACGGAAAGCTTCAGCCTCCATGTTGACAGGGAAAGGAGGACTGCGATAGAGAACAATCATACTGCTACCCACCTGCTGCACAGGGCATTGCGCGAGATTCTCGGCACGCATGTGGAGCAGAAAGGCTCATATGTCAGCGACAGGTACTTCCGTTTCGACTTCTCACATTTCGAAAAGCTTACTGACGAGCAGTTTGACCGTGTGGAGAAGAGGGTGAACGCCCTGATAAGGGAGAACAGCCGTCTTGATGAAAACCGTAACGCAACGATGGAGGAGGCACAGCAGATGGGTGCGATGGCACTCTTCGGCGAGAAATACGGAGACACGGTGCGCGTGGTGAAATTCGGAGAGTCATGCGAGTTGTGCGGAGGTACACATGCATCTGCGACTGGCCGCATAGGCTTCTTTAAGATATTGTCAGAGTCTGCCATAGCAGCCGGAGTGCGCCGTATAGAGGCCACCACCGGACTTCACGCAGAGATGGTCGTTGACGGCATGGAGAACAGCCTGCGCGTTGCAAAGGCATTCTTCAACAATGCCCCGGACCTTGCTGCGGCCATAAAGAAAATGGTGAGCGAGAACGAGGAACTGAAGAAGAAGATGGAAGAGGTCATCAAGGAGAAGACCATAGCTCTCAAGCATTCTCTCACTGAGATAGCAAAGGTGATTAACGGCATCAATGTAGTCTGCATAGACCATGAGATGGACCCGGCAATGCTCAAGAACGCAGCTTTCATGCTTCAGAAAGAGGCGGAGAACCTTGTCATCGCGGCTGCTTTCGAGTCTGCAGGCAAGCCTCAGCTTCTGCTCATGTACTCTGAGGACCTCGTGAAGGCAGGTCACAATGCAGGTGCGGATGTGCGTGAAGCCGCAAAGCTCATCCTCGGAGGAGGAGGAGGACAGGCAGGACTCGCGACAGCGGGAGGAAAGAACCCTGAAGGCCTGAAGGACGCACTCGCAAAGATGATTGAAGCAGCTACAAGATAAATCAGGAAAGAGAGCCAAAGATGAAGAAACTCGACCGGTTCATAATAAAGTCTTTCATAGGACCGTTCATAGCGATCCTGCTGGTCGTGGTGTTCATCCTCATGATGCAGTTCCTGTGGCTGTACATTGATGAGCTGGTCGGCAAGGGACTGAGCTTCAAGGTAATACTTGAGTTCCTCGGCTGGGGAAGCGCCACATTGCTTCCCCTTTCACTGCCTCTTGCCACCCTGCTTGCGTCAATGATGACACTCGGAACGCTCGGCGAGAACAATGAGCTTCTGGCCATCAAGGCAGCCGGCATCTCACTCCAGAGGGTTCTTGTGCCGCTCGGGGCAGTATGCGTCCTGATAAGCATAGGCGCGTTTTTCGTGTCCAACAACCTCATTCCGGTAGCTTACAACAAGATATATACTCTCCGTGACGACATAGGCAGGACCAAGGAAGAGATAAAGATTCCTACAGGCACCTTCTATAACGGCATTGAGGGATATATCCTGCGCGTGAACGACAGGGACGAGGAAAGCGGGATGATGCACGGGGTCATGGTCTATAACCATACCAAGAACAAGGGTAACACAAGCCTTGTGCTGGCCGATTCCGCCCTCATGAAGATGTCCAAGGACAAGAGCTACCTTTCTTTCATTCTGTACGACGGCTCGAACTACGAGGAGACGAATGTCAAGAAGTACCGTGACACCTCGCTCCAGCTTCAGAAGATAGATTTCCACAGGCAGGAAATGATTATCCCGCTGGAGAACTACGCGTTCCAGAAATCAGATTCAAGCAGGTTCGACGACCAGGTGAAATCAATGAAGCTGCAGCAGCTTTACCACGGGCAGGACTCCATCGGTGCGCTTGACAGGAACAGCAAAAACGAGAACCTGACCGCGTTGAAGACCTCCAAGGTGCTCAGATACAATTCGCAGCTTGATACAGCAGGCAAGGAAGGCCGGAGCCATCCGCTTGTCATGCAGGAGAATGAAACATGGAAAAATGCGGACGAGGAAATCAAGGCTCTTGAAAAAGCCAAGGCTAATGCTGACGAGCTTCAGCTGACCCTTTCTTCATATTCGCGAGAACGGTATCATCACACATACACGCTGAGGCTTATCGACATCGAGATATTGAAGAAGTTTGCACTTTCGCTCGCATGCCTGATATTCTTCTTCATCGGTGCGCCTCTCGGTGCCCTGATAAGAAAAGGAGGCCTCGGAACGCCGGCAATCATATCCGTACTGTTCTTCGTGGTGTATTGGGTAATCGACATCTCAGGAACAAAGCTGGCAAGGGACGGGGCGGTGGCACCTTTCCACGGAGTATTCATCTCCGCCTACATACTGCTGCCTACGGGCCTGTACCTGACGTGGCAGGCCATAAACGACTCGTCAATATTCAACATAGGAAATATCCGCAACGGATTCAGAAAGACTAAAGCAAAGATAATGGGAGTTTTCAAGAAGACGCGTATCGTATATATGGGTACGCCTGAGTTTGCCGTAGCACCGCTTGAGGAGCTGCTCAAGAACGGACACAAGGTCGTCGGAGTTGTCACGGTAGCGGACAAGGCAAGCGGACGCGGCCTGAAGGTCAACGAGAGCGCGGTGAAGAAATATGCCGTGGAGCACGGGATACCTGTCCTGCAGCCGGTATCGCTCAAAGACCCTGATTTCATAGAGGCCCTGAAGGCATGGAAGGCGGACATTTTCGTGGTCGTGGCATTCAGGATGCTTCCGAAGGTGGTATGGGAAATCCCGAAGCTCGGGACATTCAACCTTCATGCTGCCCTTCTTCCGCAATACCGCGGTGCGGCCCCTATCAACTGGGCTGTGATAAACGGGGAAAAGACTACCGGAGTGACTACCTTCATGATTGACGAAGGTATGGACACAGGACACATAATGTACAGGAACGTGTGCCAGATAGGTCCGGAAGACACTGCCGGAGATGTCCATGACAGGCTTATGGAGCTTGGAGCGAAGCTCGTGTGCCTGACTGTTGACTCCATCATAGAGAACAATGTGGAATTCAGGATACAGAAGAGCTTTATACAAGGCTCGGAGATTCTGAAGCCTGCTCCGAAGATAACAAAGGAGCTTTGCCATATCTGCTGGAATGACTCCGTAAAGCAGATTCATGACCTTGTGCGCGGTCTCAGCCCTTATCCGGGAGCATTCACGGAGCTTGTCAAGGACGGCAAGGCGACACAGATGAAGATATTCCGCACATTGAAGATAGAGGGCGAGGAATACAGGAAGATGCTCGCACAGAACAACCTTGCTGAAGCCGCGCCAGGGACAGTTCTCTCAGACGGAAAGACTTATCTTGCGATAGCTGCGTCAGACGGGGCCATATCGGTAACCGAGCTGCAGCTTGCGGGAAAGAAGAGGATGCAGGTCAAGGATTTCCTAATCGGTTTCCGTGACCCGCAGGACTATGCCACAAGCGAAGGCACTTCATCACAGGTGACCGGAAGACAATAGCAGCTATGGGCAAGGAAATCGTGATAATCTGCGACGGGGCATTCCCAAAGACCGAATACCCGAGATATCTTATACGCACTGCCGACTTCATAATATGCTGCGACGGTGCCCTGCGCAAATTCCTCAGGAACAGCAAGGCCATTTTCGGCGATGAGCGTCTGCCGGACAAGGTAATCGGCGACATGGACTCCCTGTCACCGGCTATGAAAGCCAAGTACGGAGACCTGATTGTCACTATTGATGAGCAGGAGAACAACGACCAGACCAAGGCTTTCACATGGGCGCTGGAAAATATCGGCGGGATAGGCAGAATCACGATACTCGGCGCGACCGGAGAGCGTGAGGACCATACCATAGGCAATGTATCGCTTCTTATGGAGTATGCCAGGACATACCGGCCGCAGGACAGGGGAATAGACGTGCAGATGATATCTGACCATGCCACTATTTTCGCCATCACCGGCACTTTCGAAATGGAGTGCGGAGAGGGGCGCAAAGTTTCGATATTCAGCCCGGACAACAGTCTCAGAATCACATCTGAGGGCCTTAAGTTCCAGACCTGCAACGTAGTTTTCGACAACTGGTGGCAAGCAACACTCAACATGGCCGTCAAAGACAGGGTCAGGCTGGAGTTGAGTCACCCGTCAATCGCATTGGTCATGCTGAATTAGCCCCATTACGATTGACATTCATTAGGAATTAAGCAAATTAAGTTATATATTTGAACCGGAAAATCAATTTTTGATTTTATTTTTCAAGCAATGGAAACGAAAAAGTACTTTCCGACCGTAGAGGCCATTGAAAACGCATCACGCGTACTCGACGAAATCATCGAACCTACTCCTTTCATGAGGAACAGCAACCTGTCCGACCTTTATGATGCGGACGTTTACCTCAAGAGAGAGGATCTCCAGATAGTGAGGTCATACAAGATAAGGGGAGCATACAACAAAATCAGGTCAATTGAGCCTGAAGTCCTCAAATATGGGATAGTGTGCGCAAGCGCAGGAAACCATGCACAGGGAGTCGCCCTTTCCTGCAACAAGCTGCAGATAATGGGTTCGATTTTCATGCCGACCACCACTCCGAAGCAGAAAATCGAGCAGGTGAGAATGTTCGGAAAGGAATACATCGACATAGTGCTGACAGGCGACACCTTCGATGCTGCCAATGCGGCGGCAATCGAGTTCGCAGGCAAGAGCGGACGCACTTTCATCCCGCCGTTCGACGACCCTAAGGTCATAGAGGGACAGGGAACGATAGGCCTTGAGATAATGAAGCAGGCCAAGGAGCCGCTTGACTACATCTTCATCCCTATCGGCGGAGGCGGACTTGCCTCAGGACTCGGAGCATATATAAGGCAGGTGTCACCGGAGACAAAGATAATCGGCGTAGAGCCTGCCGGAGCACCATGCATGAAGACCGCAATTGACAAGGGTGAGGTGATAGAACTTGAGCACATTGACAAGTTCGTGGACGGAGCCGCAGTGAAAAAGGCCGGTGCAACCACTTTCGGGATATGCAAGGACATTCTTGATGACATTATCGTTGTTCCGGAAGGGGCTGTGTGCACGATGATAATACAGATGTACAACAAGAGCGCCATCGTGGTTGAGCCTGCAGGCGCCCTGTCAACCGCCGCATTGAAATTCTATGCGGACAAGATAAAGGGCAAGAGGGTCGCATGCATCGTCAGCGGAAGCAACAACGACATCACAAGGATGGAGGAAATACGCGAGAAGTCACTTCTTTATGAAGGCCTGAAGCATTATTTCATAGTGAACTTCCCTCAGAAGCCTGGTGCGGTGCTGTCGTTCATACGGGACGTTATCGGTCCTTCTGATGACCTCGTGTATATCCAGTACATCAAGAAGACCAACAAGGATTTCGGACCTGCCCTCATCGGAATAGAGCTTTCTGCAAAGGAAGATTTCTCCGCACTGATGAGCCGCATGGACTCGAACGGGATATCATACGAATACATAAACGAGAACAACAAATTATTTGAAATACTTATCTGACATGACTGGAATCGACTGGAGCAAACTTACATTTTCCTACACAAAGACGAACACAATGCTATGCAGCCGCTGCATAGGCGGACAATGGACACCTGTGGAAAGCAGGACCGACGACAACATAAGCATCAGTGCTTTTGCCGGCGGACTGCACTACGCCATCGAATGCTTCGAAGGTCTCAAGGCTTTCAGGGGCAAGGACGGTAAAGTAAGGCTGTTCCGTCCTGAAGAAAATGCAAAGAGGCTTCAGAGGTCAGCAAAATACCTTGGCATTGATGCGCCTTCAACCGAGATGTTTGTGGAGATGTGCAAGAGGATTGTAAGGGAAAACATTGATTTCCTCCCTCCATACGGTTCACATGCGTCACTGTACCTGCGCCCGACACTTATCGGATTCAATCCGCAGCTCGGCGTGCAGTCTTCGAAAGAGTCGCTGTTCATGATGCTTTGCTCCCCTGTAGGGGCATATACGGGAGGCGCCCTTGAAGCCATAGACGTAGTAATCGCAAGGAACTATGACAGGGCTGCACCGAACGGATGCGGAGCCTACAAGGTCGGCGGAAACTATGCTGCTTCCCTGTACTCACTGAACGTTGCTCATGAGCTTGGCTACAAGGCCGTGCTTTATCTTGACCCGGCCACAAAAACCACTATCGACGAGTTCAATTCATCGAATTTCTTTGCGATAAGAGGCAATTCGTACATAACTCCAAAGTCTGACAGCATCCTTCCGTCAATCACCAACATGTCTCTCGAGACCGTGGCTGCATATGTGGGAATGGATGTGGAAAGAAGGCCTGTACCTGTTGAAGAGCTTTCAACTTTCGAGGAGGTCGGAGAATGCGGCACCGCAGTGGTGATAACGCCTGTGCACAGACTTGCTGACAAGCCTTTCCTTGAGTCCGAAGAGGAGACTATATATACTTATGGTGACGGACTGTGCGGAGAAAAGAGTCTCCGCCTGTACAACATGATTACCGGCATACAGTACGGAGAGATTGAAGACCCGTTCGGATGGACAGTATTTGTTGATTAGGACATCTATACATTAAAAAATGGTCTGGCTAAAGGCAATTAGTCAGACCATTTTTATTTTTTGGAATACTCCTTATTCATTTATGTCCGTTTGAACAGTCCGGAGCTATTGCGTCAAAACCGGTTTTGTCTTGTTTTTTGTGCACCACCGTGATTTTGTTATGGCTGGATTGTTATGGACGGCATTATTTTGGTGCAATCCTGTACAGGAAGCCTGCTATGAGCGCGAATATCAGATTCGGGAGCCACAGGGCTATGGCAGGAGGCAGAACGCCCGTATGCACGAACATCTGGCTGAACCGCAGGAAAAGGATATAGGTGAAAGCCAGGGCAATGCCTATTCCGATATTCCAGCCTATGCCTCCGCGCCGTTTCTTCGAGGAAAGAGCCACTCCCATCACTGTCAATATGAAAGCGGAGAACGGCAGGGCGAAGCGCGTATTCTTTTCTATGAGCGCGAATTTGACATTGGCGTCCCCGCGCATCCGCTGCGTGTCAATGAGCTGGTTCAACTCCTTATACGTCAATGTCTCCACCGTCTTTTCTGTAAGATAGAAGTCCTTGACGGACAGGTCAATGACAGTATCAAGCTGTCTTCCGCTCCTTATATGGTCTGTCAGATCCTCGTTGTATTCCCTTACAAAATACTTTTTGAGCCTCCAGCTGCCCTTGAGTGTGTCATAGACGGCCGTCTCAGCTGAAATCTTGGAAATCAGCTTGCCGTCCTCTATCTTTTCCAGTGTGAATCTGTAGGCGGTATTGTTCCATGAGCTGAATGACTCCGCGAAGACGAATTCCCCCGGCGCAATCTGATAATGCACGTTGCGCCCCACGCTCTTGAACCTGGCCTTGAAATACTTGTTCTCGAACTCAAGCCTGGTCTTGTTGGCGTCCGGTATCACAAAAAGGTTCAGGCACAGCGACAATATGGCAATGAGTGTGGCGGAAAACACATACGGCACCATCATCCTGTGAAAACTGATTCCGCATGAGAGTATAGCCACAATCTCCGAGTCCGCAGCCATCTTGGAAGTGAAGAAAATCACCGTGATGAACACGAACATAGGGCTGAACATGTTCATGAAATAAGGCACGAAGTTCACATAATAGTCAAAGATTATGGCCTTCAGCGGAGCTTCCTTGCTGACGAAATCGTCAATTTTCTCGCTTATGTCGAAAATTATGACGATTCCGATTATCAGCAGCAGCGCGATGAAGAACGTGCTTATGAATTTCCTGACAATGTAAATGTCAAGCTTTCTCGGTACCAGATCCATATTGTCAAAGTCTTGTCATTATCCTGCGCACCGTTTCATCTTTCCAAGAGCTGAAATCCCCGTCAATGATATGCTTGCGGGCCTGGCGGACAAGCTCCAGGTAGAACGCGAGATTGTGCTCGCTGGCAAGCTGGCCGGCAAAAAGCTCACCGGCCACAAACAGATGGCGCAGATAAGCCTTGGTATAAGTGTGGTCAACAAAAGATGTCCCCTTAGGGTCTATCGGAGAGAAATCGTCCGCCCATTTGCGGTTCTTTATGTTGATTATGCCGTCCCATGTGAACAGCATTCCGTTGCGTCCGTTACGTGTCGGCATTACGCAGTCGAACATATCGACTCCGCGGGCTATTCCTTCAAGAAGATTGGCAGGAGTGCCCACGCCCATGAGATAGCGCGGCTTGTCATCCGGAAGAATAGGACATACGACTTCAAGCATCTCATACATTTTCTCTGTAGGCTCCCCTACTGCAAGTCCTCCGATGGCATAGCCTTCACGGTCAAGCGCGGCAGCATGCTCCACAGCCGCACGCCTGAGGTCCGGATATACGCAGCCCTGGATTATCGGGAATAGGGCCTGCCTGTATCCGTACAGCGGGTCAGTCCCGTCAAAACGCCTTACACAGCGCTCCAGCCACCTCTGGGTCAATTTGAGAGATTTGGCTGCATATTCGTAAGTCGCGTCTCCCGGGCAGCACTCGTCAAGAGCCATGACGATATCCGCACCGATGACACGCTGTGTGTCCATATTGTTCTCCGGCGTGAATATGTGCTTGGAACCGTCTATGTGAGAGCGGAAAATGCATCCGTCCTCGGTAAGCTTGCGTATCGGACTGAGGGAGAACACCTGGAATCCGCCGCTGTCCGTCAGTATAGGCCTGTCCCATGACTCGAACTTGTGGAGTCCTCCGGCAGCCCTGAGCACGTCAAGGCCAGGACGCAGGTAAAGGTGATAAGTGTTTCCGAGTATTATTTCCGCACCGATGTCTTCCTTGAGGTCCTTGTGGTAAATGCCCTTGACCGAACCTACCGTGCCAACAGGCATGAATATCGGCGTATGTATCTGTCCGTGGTCCGTGGTTATAGTCCCGCATCTCGCGGCTGAGCCAGGGTCACTGTGAGTCTTTATAAAATCCATTTCCTATGTTTTCCTTGATTAACATGTCCGATTTTCCGTAATGCCGGCACCGCTTTCCGGCCGCATCAAAGCGGAAAGTTCGGGGTTGCCGTCCTGATTTTTGTCACGAGAAATGATTTTCAGACAGCTTCCGAACGCCAAAGGTAGTAAAATTCAAGCAAAATCCCGTATATTTGTCGCCGTCTTGCTCTCAGGCAGGACCACACTGGACATAATTATTTACCAATATGAGAAATAACCACATTTCAGCCAGGCTCATCCTGATGAATTTCCTGGAATTTGCAGTCTGGGGAGCCTACCTCACATCACTGGGACGTTATCTCGGCAATATAGGGCTGAGCAACGAAATCAAATGGTTCTTTGCAATGCAGGGAATAGTATCCATCTTCATGCCTGCGCTTATGGGCATAGTGGCCGACAGGTACATGCAGGCCCAGAAAGTGCTTTCGCTATGCCACGGCCTTGCGGGAGTGTTCATGGCCGGAGCCGGATTCTACTGCATGTCAGCGGGAGACTCTGTGCAGTTCGCCCCGCTCTTCGCCCTCTACAGCCTCAGCGTCGCATTCTTCATGCCGACAATCGCGCTTACCAACTCCGTGGCATACTCCGCTCTTGAAGGAGCAGGAAAAGACCCGGTCAAGGCTTTCCCTCCTATCAGGGTATTCGGAACAATCGGCTTCATATGCAGCATGCTCCTGACCAACTGGCTCAAAATAGACGGAGTGGCAATGCAGGATTCATACACCCAGCTCATCCAGTCCGGAGCAATGTCAATAGTGCTCTGCCTCTATGCGCTCACAATGCCGTCCTGCCCTGTAAAGCCTGCGACTGAAAGCAAGAGTATCGTGGACAGCCTCGGTCTGAAAGCATTTACACTTTTCCGTGACAGGCAGTTCGCCATATTCTTCATCTTCTCGATGATGCTCGGCGCATCGCTCCAGATAACCAACGGCTACGCAAACACTTTCCTCGGCTCATTCGGCTCAGACCCTGCGCTCGCAGACACATTCGCAGTAAAGAACTCAAATGCCCTGCTCGCGATAAGCCAGACATCCGAGACGCTCTGCATCCTGCTGATTCCTATTTTCATGAAACGTTTCGGAATCAAGAAAGTGATGCTCATAGCCATGTTCGCATGGGTTCTAAGATTCGGTTTGTTCGGTCTCGGACAGCCTGACATGCCGGGCGTCCTCCTGTTCATCCTCTCATGCATAGTCTATGGAGTTGCATTCGACTTCTTCAACATATCAGGCTCGCTCTACGTCAATGAGAACACAAGCACCGACATAAGGTCATCAGCCCAGGGCCTGTTCATGCTAATGACAAACGGTCTTGGAGCATCAATAGGAACGCTCGCCGCCGGAGCCGTAGTTGAATCCGTAGTCTTCAATGCAGCAGAGCCAAGCTGGAGCACAGCATGGTACATATTCGCAGCCTACGCCCTCGTAGTGGCAATCCTTTTCATGATTCTCTTCAAGGAACCCGCCAAGAAAACTGCCTGACATCATCAGCGCGGCCTCCTAAGCTTAGGACGTAGCTATTGGCAAAGCTGACAGAGGCTGAACAAATTTGGCAAAATCTTGTCAGGCTGACAGAAGCGGCCAGGCCGAAGCTGAAGCCAAAGCATTTCAAAGAGCGGCAGGTAAGCTAAGAATATCATAAAAAACTTATAATACAATACCTTAGCCAATAATGGGTTTACATTTTCTAATACCCATTATTGGCTAAGGTATTTTATGACCAGCCGCTATGACAGTGCTTGACAGGCATTATCGCACATTCGCACAAAGCACTATCTACCAACATATTAGCACAGCACAAGGTTCCGAACAGAACACATATCAGCACGTTGGGAACCATGCATTAACACAAAACACTAACTACCAAGACATTAGCACAGCACAGGGTTCCAAACAGAACACATATCAGCACATTTGGAACCACGCACTTACACAAAACACTATCTACCAACATATTAGCACAGTACAAAGTTCCAAACAGAACACATATCAGCACATTGGGAACCACACGTTTACATAAAACATTATCTACCAGCACATCAGCACAACACAAGGTTCCGAACAGAACACATCTCTGCACGTTGGGAACCATGCATTCGCACAAGACACTATCTACCAACATATTAGCACAACACAGGGTTCCGAACAGAACACATCTCAGCACATTGGGAACCATGCATTAACACAAAACATTATCTAACAACACATTAGCACAACACAGGGTTCCAAACAGAACATATCTCAGCACGTTGGGAACTACGCATTCACGCAAAACATTATCTACCAACACATTAACACAGCATAAAGTTCCAAACAGAACATATTTCTGCACGTTGGGAACCGCGCCATCACATAAAGCACGAACTAACAACACATTAACAAAACAAGAAGTTCCCAATAGAACAAATTTTAGCACGTTGGGAACCATGCATTCACACAAAACATTATCTAACAACACATTAGCACAACATAAGGTTCCAAACAGAACATATCTCGGCACGTTGGGAACCATGCATTCACACAAGACATTATCTACCAGCACATTAGCACAACACAAGGTTCCAAACAGAACATATCTCGGCACGTTGGGAACCATGCATTCACACAAAACATTATCTAACAGCACATTAGCACAACACAAGGTTCCAAACAGAACATATTTCTGCACGTTGGGAACCACACGTTTACATAAAACATTATCTACCAGAACATCAGCACAACACAAGGTTCCGAACAGAACAAATCTCTGCACGTTGGGAACCACGCATTCACGCAAAACACTATTTACCAACACATTAGCACGACACAAGGTTCCAAACAGAACATATCTCAGCACATTGGGAACCGCTTCACAAACAGCAAGCATATGTGACATAGGCATTTACGCAAGGACGGGTATGCAATCCTGCACACCCGTCCTCGCATAAACCATTCGGCATCACATTATTAAGATTATCTATCAAAAGTAAGGCAAGATTGCTTCCGTTAACTGGAGCAAGTCAGATAGAACAAAGTCAGGCAAAAAGAAGACAAACTGCCAGGAAAGAAAAAAGACTAATGCGGACTACCCGAAAATGGCGTTGAGCACAGCTGCAAGACGATAGCCGGCCTTCTGTATCTGGCTGTCGGCAAGAGTCTTGGCCTTCAGGTTGAATTCCTTGCCCAGGACATCTCCCGGATGCGCCCAATCATATATCACCCGGCAATCACGGGCATTTTCCCTTTCCCAGTCAACCGGAGTCCCCGAGCATATGCTGCGCACTTCCCTGCGTGACAGATTGCCCAGTATGTGTCCATATTCCGTGAAGCCCCATTTGTGTACCCGTTCAAGTACGGCATCGTCCCACACATAATGGTATGTCACCTCATTTCCACCGTAAATCACCTTGAATCCTTTTATCCCCGGATATTTGACATGGCCCGGACAATGCATGTCGGCGACCAGATGTATCATCATCTTTATTCCGACGGCCACCGTAGAATCGTCCAGCTCTTTCCTATCCTCCATACGTCCAATCAGACGGGTAAGTTCAAGCACTGCATCACCGCGATATTCCCCCTCCTTGAAATTCGTGCCCATGCAAGGCTCGCCAGACTCATCCACATATGCGGAGTGCCACTTGGTCGTATGCCTGTATTCCGGCCAGTCCCTGACCTCATCCATCCAGGAAGACCAATACACGATTGAAGTGTTCCCCAGATATCCTTCTATGGTTTTCCTCGCCTTCGGGGTAAGGTTCCGTTCAGCAATATGGCAGATTGCATCATGGCCGATACGTCCCCAGGCACCCATGTCAACGGAATTCAACAGCAGACATGCGGAAGCAATGATGCACAACGGCATTCTGATTTTCATTTTCATATTGACAATTTTTTAACAATTTCATGATATGGTAAAAGCCGTAAGCATAAGCAAGATAAACTAAAGACGGCAGCATGAACAAAGTTGACTTTGGCCATGCCGACATCAAAGCATCTGTATGCCAGGCAAAACACATACGCCACCACAGCATCTACATCCCAGCGGCAAGAGAGCGGTATTTCCCATACAACACGTCAAAAATCTCATGCCGCCCCGCATCCGGCAGATATTCCGCCACAAAATCCTGTCCCATGGCATCTTGCGCATGCCTTATATCGGGATGGATTCCGGCAACGACAGAGGCAAACATCGCGGCTCCGAGCGCACAGACCTGCCCGCAACCGGAAACCTTGATAGGCACTCCGAGAACATCTGCCATGGTCTGCATCACATATCTTGACTTGCGGGAAATCCCTCCGACAGCGATAACATCACCTATCGCCACCCCCTCCTCAGTGAACCGTTCATTAATAGCCCTTGAACCGAAAGCGGTGGCCTCCACAAGAGCCTTGAACAAATGCGGAGCAGTGCAAGACATCGACAGCCCTGTAATCTTCGCCTTTACCCTCTGGTCCGAATCAGGAGCCCGCCTGCCATTGAACCAGTCCAGGGCAACCATGTCATCCGCAGTGACAGGAAGCTTCTCCGCCTCATCTGCCAATGACGGGATTATATTGTCCTTCATGAAACCGCCTCCTGAGCCTGAAACGGCAAGAGGCCACTCCAACAGCCGGCTGAACCATGCATAAACATCACCGAAAGCAGCCTGCCCGGCTTCCATACCGACATATCCGGGGAGCACAGAACCGTCAACCTGCCCGCAGATTCCCTTTACCACCCGGCTCCCTACCTCTTCATAAGAACCTACAGCCACATCACATGTGGATGTCCCCATAACTTTGACAAGGGCCCCCTGCGTAATCCCGGCACCGACTGCCCCGAAATGGCAGTCAATGGCACCGACTCCTATGGCAATGCCTTCAGCAAGACCGAGCCTTTCAGCCCATTCGCCACACAAAGTCCCTGCAAGAGCGTCTGAAGTGGCAGTCCTGTCATACAGATGCCCTTTGAATATCGTCAGCAACGGATCTACTGCCTCAAGAAACTCCCATGAAGGAAGTCCGCCCCACGACTCATGCCACATCGCCTTGTGCCCCGCAGCGCAACGGCTTCTTACCACATGTTCCGGACGGGTGTCCCCGGAAAGGACGGCCGCCATCCAGTCGCAGTGTTCAATCCACGAGCAGGCATCTTCCGCCAATTCCGGACTTGACCTGAGCGCATGAAGCATCTTTGCCCATACCCACTCGCAGGAATATTTGCCTCCGCAATAGCGCGTATAGTCAACATCCCATCCTGCTGCAACCCCGTTTATCCTGTCCGCCTCCGCCATTGCCGTATGGTCTTTCCATAACATGAACATGGCATCCGGATTGGAGGCATGCCTGTCAAGAAGAGCCAGCGGAGTGCCCTCAGAATCCGTAAGGACAGGGGTCGATGCGGTCGTGTCAAACGAGATGCCCGCCACACGCGACTCCACGGACGGATCGGCAGACTTTGCCTTGGACAGCATGCCTTTAACACATTCAGTAAATGATTCGATGTAATCAGAAGGGTGCTGGCGGTACATGTTCCGGGAAGTGTCGCAGAACAGGCCGGCCTTCCAGCGCGGGTAATATACCACTTCCTGGGCCAATATGCGCCCGTCAGCAGTATCCACAAGAATGCAGCGTACAGAATCGGTCCCGAAATCCGCACCTATTACATATAATGGTTTCATACTATCAATTTTTGTGGTTTCACGACAAGACCCTTACCTGCTTCTCTTCCGTCCAGGAAGTACGGATGAGAGGATGAAGCCCGTAAAGAATATTGTCAGCGTACCGAGCACTATTGCCAGATTCAGATGGATGAATTGCGGCAACGGAAACAGTTTCTGCCCGAAAGTGACATAGATTACCGTAACCAGCCCGAGCACAGTAGCTATCGCAGCCTGGCCTGAAGTGGTCCGTTTCGTGAACATTCCGAGGAGGAAGAGTCCAAGCATTCCGCCGGAAAGCACACTCTGCATCGACCACCACACGGTAAGGGCACTCTTCACATTCATGACAGCCACGGCCACTCCTATCGAAAATATAGTGAGCGCCACTGTCATTACACGCAAGAATCTTATATTGTTCCCCTCAGTAGCCTTTCCCGGAAAGAATTTCTTGAAATAATCCTCAAGCAGAACGGTAGAGCCGGAATTCAGGGTAGCCGCTATCGTACTCATTGCCGCAGCTATGATTGCTGCGATAAGCAAGCCGGACACACCGTGCGGAAGCATGTGCACGATATACCAAGGATAGACAGAATCAGACTGATCCGCCACCTCCGCCGGAATCACTCCAGGATGCGTAGCCTGGAAAATCCACAGCCCAGTGCCGATGAGGACAAACATGAACGTGACAGGCACATACAGCATGGCTCCATGAAAAGCGGACTTGCGCGCGGACTTCAAATCCTTTGCCGCGACATACCTCTGCGTAAAGCTCTGGTCTATTCCGAAATTCTGAAGATTGATGAATATTCCATACACGAAAGACACCCAGAAAGTCTCAGTGCTCCAGTCCGACAGCGAAAGAGAGCCAAGAGAGAATTTGCCCGCATCCCATGCCATTTTCAGACCGCTTCCAAGACCGTCCGGCATATTCAGCACAAGGCTGGCCATGACGGCAAGCGTGCCGGCTATAAGCACAAGAGACTGTATAGCATCAGCCCATATGACGGCCTTGAAGCCGCCCATCATCGAATAAAGCATTGTAAGCACGCCTGTCACGATAATTATGGCAAGACTTGAAAAGCCGAGGGCAGACTTCAGGGTAAGGGCAAGCAGGAACAGGATTACCCCGCTCCTCGCGCTCTGCATTATAAGGAAGCATGCACTCGCATAAATACGTGCCCAAGGCCCGAAACGCTCCTCAAGATAGGTATAGGCCGAAATGCTGTTTGTCTTTCGGTAAAAAGGCACGAACCAGACTGCCGCTATAAGTGCCGCAACAGGAATCGTTAGAGTCAGTACATAGCAGTTCCAGTTGGTAAGGCAAGCCTTTGCAGGAAGCGCCAGGAAAGATATGGAACTTACCAGGGTCGCAAAAATGGACAGGGCAATTGCCCAGCCTGGAATCCTTCCGCCTCCGGACATGAAGGTTCCTGCATCCCCGGAATCTTTCTTGAAATAAAACGAACAGCCGAATAGCGTAACTCCGAGAAGATATACGGCAATCACGGCAATGTCCAATATACTTATCTGCATGGCGTCAATCTTTCCTGAAGTTACCTATCGCATTCCTGAAGCCCTCCATCATGGCTCCGTAGTCACAGCGAATCGCTATGAAATCCACTCCGCGCTTCTTCCAGGCGGCATATTCACTGTCAAGTGAAGCTCCAAGAAGAAGTCCGGCCTCCTTCACCTTGCGCGCGACATAGTCATATGTTCCGGCAACCTCAGGGTCATACCACTGCCTCGATTTTCCCATGGAAGCGGAAAGGTCATAAGGTCCGACGAGAATGGCATCTATTCCTGGCACGCCAAGAATGCTGTCAATGTTACGCACTGCCTCTATATGTTCAATCTGCAGAACCACAAGCGGTTCATGCTTCGCCATTTCCCAATACTCGTCTATTTCTTTCGCACCATAGCCCACGCAACGTCTGAAACCGCAGCCGCGGGTACCTTCAAGCGGATACCTCATCGCTTCCACGGCTCTTCTTGCATCATCGGCATTCATTATCATCGGCACTATGATACCGGCAGGCCCGAAATCAATCACACGTTTTATCTCCGTATGGTCGCAGGCCGGCACACGGTAGAACGAGGCGCAGTCAGTCCCCCTGACGGCCATAAGATGCAGCATCGCAGAATTACGGTCCATCACGCCATGCTCACCGTCAATGAATACCCAGTCAAATCCGGCCTCAGCCACAAGTTCAGTAACGGAAGGGTCGGTAAATGTGACCAGGCCTCCCAAAGCGCATTCTCCGGAACGCGCCTTAGCAAGAAATTTCTCAAGATTATTGATTTTCATATAATTGGGGTTTTAATTCATTTAACAACAGGTATCTCATAATCCCACTTGATGCCGAAACGGTTGGTCAGTTCGATTTTGACAGGTCCGGCGGCTGGGTCCGGTACAGCCGAGAAAAAATGACGGCTGTTGCTCGGAGTGCTGTATGACGGGATGTTCCCGTCCGGGAATGCTTCATTTATATTCTTTATGAAAACAGGGCTATAGTCATTCACACGTGTCATCGGAGCTTTGGCAGAACTGCCCTGATGCCACATTACCGTCCATTTTTCATCCATATCCCACACATTCAAAAGAACCGCTTCAGGATGAGCCTCGCTCTGACCAGGTCTGACTATCTCAGCCTGGGACATGGGGCCGTCACCGAACTCCACCGAACGGAATATCCAGCTCAAATTACCGTCACGCCTGTCGAAAATCTTATATCCCCTCGGAGTGCCGTCACGGCAATAGTCCGCAACCCACCATGCTCCAAGAAAACCGGAGATATTATGGTCAATCATGTTTTCACCAAGCGTCAGCGTATTATGCACATGAGTATGTCCGGTTATGAAATCGACCTCATGCCCGGCCAGGATTTCCAGCACCTGGCCACCTCCACGGATAGGATCTTTCTCATACCAGCGGTGGAAAGGAATATGCTGGGCCACATAGACATGCACATCATCCGGCACAAGTTCCATAAGCCCCCGCAGAAATCCTATTGCCTCAGGAGGATAGCCTTCATCGAACTTTTTGTTTCCATTGTATATCACGGTATTCAGGCCAACCACGATATCACGTCCAATATAGAATGCATAATTAAGCGGACCGAACACTTTCTTGAAATCCTCCGCAGCCTTTTCTCCGGACGACTTGGCATTATAGTCATGGTTGCCGATGACGGCATAGAAAGGCACACCGGTTTCTTTCATCATCGACTTATACTCCGGAAGCAATTCCATTGCGTCCTGCACCACATCCCCGAGACAGATTCCTGCCGTGAAGCGTTCTGCGGCCCTCGCCTTGCATACAGAAGAGAGGTCGGCCAAAGGAGCCGCACAGAATTTGCCGAACTGTTCATCATTCTTGGTCTGCGGGTCAGCCATCACCAAAAGGGAATAATCTTCAGCAGACTGCACTGGCAGCAGGTCAAAGTCAAATGTCTTGGAAGACGCTTTCCTGTAGAACTCCGGAGCACCGGAACTGTAGTCACACACATACCCTGACGGAGATACCACATACACATATTCGGCATTTTCCGACAGACGCAAGGTAAACTGCCCGTTCCTGTCTGTTCTCGTGAAATTGTATCCATCCGTAACAATAACGTCCTCAAGCATAATATCACCAGAGTGCACCATGCCGAGAACAATGTCTGCGGATGGCATGACCAGCTTCGGATTCACTACCGGCACATTGCCCGAACATGAGCCCGCCAAATACATGACTGCGGCAACGCAGACGCACGCCATAATTGTTTTCATATAAGATTCCATTCTTTCCGAGTTTTAATTCCGTTTTTGAAAATCCGTCATTTTACGGCCTGAAAGAATCCAGGCAAGATTGAACTGGTAGTGGATACGGCTGCTGATGAGATGTATCATACCGTCAGGTGTCTGCACACTCGCCAGATACCCCTTTGTCTCCGCATGAGAGGCGTCCATTGTGAACTCACGTGTCCATGCGCCTCCGTCAAGAGTACGCTCCACTCCGTCAGTGACGAGCCGGCGCACTGGCCATGTGACGCCATCATCGAATGACAGGGCTACAAACATTCCATATCCCGTAAAGGCATTACCTTCCGAGTCAATGAATTCCATCCCATAAGACTCTCCTTTGCCCTTGTCCGGATGCCCTGTGAACGACACGAGCATAATCGGGCCTTCCGCAAGACGCCTCATGGTAACTCTCTGTCCGCTCCATATGGGCAGGAAATCAGGCATGGCCCGGTAAGTCCATGATTTTCCACCGTCAGCGGAGAAGCTCTGCGGCAAATGCAGTTTTCCGTCAGTTCCCCTTATTCCGACTCCACGTCCGACCGTCATGAGCCGTCCGTCAGCGAGCTCCACTATCGCGCCATGTATGCCGGCAATGGAAGGGCCGCAGCCGCCGTCCTCAGGCTTCACCATCTTTTCTCCGTTCCATGGGTCAGCCCATGTCCTGCCTCCATCCTTGCTGATATGGACTGAAGTACCTTCCGGACCGCCGCCGGGTCCTGCATCACAGGTCTGTATCATAGTCCCGTCAGAGGTGATTATCGGTCCGGCAATGACCTGATGCCTCTTTGCATGCTCCGGTTCTATAAGCTCAGGACGGCTCCATGTACGCCCGTTGTCGGTACTCGTGCGCAGCGTAAGGGCAAGATTCTGCCAGTCACCGCTGTTTGCTACCCCATTGAAATGCCACAGCTTGTCCTTACCGTCATTCAGGAGCGAGCTTCCGGTCACATTCCTGTCCGGTATATGCAGGAACACCGATGCATCATCCCATTCTTCCTCTCCTTTCCTCAGCCTTGATGCAAGCACGACCTGCTCACGCCCCTTCTCGTCATCACACGAGAACCATATGGCAAGAAGGTCCCCGTTGTCACACCATGTTATCGCAGGCTGATGATTGTGACTATAAAAAGGTACATGTGGAACTGAAGCCGGCTCCTTTACGAACACCCGGGGAGTCATGAACACTGGCTTTCGCTGATTGACTTTCTTCCATACGGCCGTCTTTTGGGATACATCTGTCATATTGCGCGGAGTGAAGTCCGCCTCAGGGTCATAGTGATTGAGCTGCGCATCGGACTCCACCACCCTGAAGCCTATCTGCGAATGCCTGTCCAAAGGCAGGGCCGCCATCCTGTTGCGGCTTCTCAGATAACGCGCCGGAGTGCTGTGGCTTCCTCCCCGGGTAACCCTGCACATACCGTCTGAAGGGCCGCAAGGGTCTGTCTGCATTTCACCGGAATATGGCCCGTACCAGTCAAGGCACCACTCCTCAACGTTACCATGCATTTCCTTGAGTCCGAAAGGATTGGCCGGAGTCACTCCCACCTTAAGCGGAACTTTCTTCAGATTACGCATAGTCTTCTGGTTCCGCATGCACAGACTGTCAAGATTTTCACCGTTCCAGAAAGGAGAATCGCTGCCTGCACGGCACGCATATTCCCACTCAGCTTCTGTAGGAAGCCTGTAATTCTTGCCAGTCCTTGCACTGAGCCAGCGGCAATATGCAGCAGCATCCTCCCAGCTGACCATTGTCACAGCCTCGTCATCTTCCGTGGATATTCCCCAATAATGTCCCCTGAGGGCCTTGTGCGAGGGGTCAAACATTTCATATTGCTCATTGGTAACCTCAGTGACACTCATCCTGAAAGGCATGGTGAAGGTCACGGTATGGGCCGGAGCTTCATCAAAGTCCTCTCCCTCTCCAGGCCCTCCCATTATGAATGTCCCGGCCGGAATTTCAATCATCTGAGGCTGCTGCGCCGCTGCAACGGCGTACAATCCGGCCACAAGTGCAGCCGTTAAAATCATTCTGCCTGTATTTTTCATACTACTCATCTGATAATTTCAAAAAGATTATGGAAACTTCCGTCTCCCGCTGAACCTACCCTTGAAGTCGCGGTTTCAGTCACAGTGCCTTTTCCGTCAGCCCTGTCATTTTCACCTGCCACGATTCTGAGCTTGAGTCCCATCGACACATTCCCGAGGGTCAGCTCACCTTCAAACGTCACATAGCCTGTCTTTGAAGGGAAAGTGATTACATTCCCGGAAACGGCCGCTGTGGAAATGATGCCAAGAGCCGGTTTCCACTCACCGGAATCAAGATATTCCACAGTCCAATATTTCTGGGCGCTGCTCGTATTGCGTATCTGGAACTGATAACGAATCCTTGTACCTGCCGCCAGCTCTTTCTTGGAATTGACGGTAAAAAGCCAATAGTCGCCTTTCCACGGAGCGGTCACATAAGGCTCACCGGCAGCGGCTACAGAGCGCTTGAAAAATTCTCCGTTCGCTCCCTGCGTCTTGTCAACTGACCAGTATTCCAGCATGGACAGTCCTACATCATCCCTTATGGCAAGACCCATAGTCCCTTCCTCACTTGACGCCCCGCCTGCCTCAGATGCGAACTCCTCCGTGACAATGCCCTTTTTGGCCGATGTGAAGCACCAGTCCGCAAGCAGCCCCGCCTGAATACGCCTTACCGACAATTCTTCCGACCAGCCGAAATCATCGTTACGAAGCAGTATCTTTCCGCTACTTCCGACGTCAGACAATGCCGTGACCGTCAGAACCGATGTACCGGGGCTGATCATGTCAGCATCAATCGAAAAATCACCTTCGAGGACTTCCGCATCAAGAGGAAGGTTCGTAGTCACGATGAAAGAAACAGAAGACTCGTCTTGCCAGATTGTCTTGAAAGCCTCATCCACAGTCACTTCCGGAGAAATGGAGACCTGGTTCAGATTCAGCACTGACTCGATGCCGTATTCTCTGTTAAAGAAACGGACGGCGGCATGACGCTCCGCTCCGGTGTCATTCCTGCCATAAGTGAAATGCATGTCCGTAATCTCAGCCATGGCTTTTGTGCCAGGAACATCGAGGACGCTCACCCAGTCAGCAGAACATTCCACCTCATATTCCACATTCGCCTGAACCTGCACACTGAAAGAGCCTTCAGCATTGCCAAGTTCCATCGAATTTCCTTCTACAAGGCTTACAAAAGGCCTCAACTCCTGTCCGGCAGCACTCTGGACAACATTTATAACATAATGGGAAATGCCGGACACAATATCCACAACCCCGCGCCTTGTAGTTGCAAGGCTACTGTTTTCACATTCAAGCTCAACCTCATACTCTTTTCCGGCCTCACCAGACTGAACAGATAGCCCAAGCCAGTCCACATCAGAACTTACCGTGAAATCATTGTCGGATTTCACCCTGAATTTCACGGGAGCCGCAGGAGAACCTTCGAACACTACGAGATTGTCATTTATTCCACTTACGGAAATCTCAGCCGTTACAATGGACTCCGAACCTCCGGCAATGCACTGTATGGACGGCTGCCATTCACTGTTTTCCGAACGGTCAGTAAGAGTAAGCCTCCAGCTGGCAGTATTCGGCTCAGTCAAGGCTCCCCCGCTGCATTTCCAGTTGGCTGCGCAAATGAACCTGAACTCCACGCGGTCAGTAGTGTTCTCATATTTCACGGTACGGCTGACCTGTATGTTTGCGGCAGCATTTGCACCACCCTCAAACGCGTCAGTATAGGTGACGTTCTCTCCGGTGACATCAGTAACATGAGGCACACCGGCAATCTTCCACTCATTTCCGTCACGATATTCAAGCCTCCAGAATTTGTGGCATGATGCAGACACCCTCGTCTCAAAGGCAATCTTAAGTATAGTTCCCTTTGCCACAGGCATTTCCGAAAGGAACTGCAAATAGTCTCCAGGCCATACGCCTATAGCACGCGGGTCATTATATTTCGTGTCTACATCCAGCTTATACGCGCCTTTCGTATCTATAAGAGACTTGTCTATGCTGACAAACCTTATGGTGCCGCTTCCCACATCCGACCTTATGAGCCCCTCGGAAGGCCAGGTCTCGGCAAAATTGTTCCCGTCCACACCGACAGTCCATTTCAGAGGGAAGCCTTCCACATCTACCGATTGGCCGTTCTGGACTATCGGAACCGTCTCCGTCCTGTCCTCGCCGTCAGCCGTATATTTCAGGGAAAGTATCGCCCCCCTGATTGAGTTGAGATTCTCCCCAACAGAGAATGCCAGGGTGTCAACCAGAGAACCGCTTTTCCCAAGAGACGTGACAAGCCATGAGAGGTCTTCGGTAGCATAGGCGGAATCAGGTTCAAGTTCATATGACCAAGGCACATTTGACGTTATCAAAAGCTTTTTCTTTCCTGATTCAGCTGTAAACTCCACCCTCGCGGCCGACTTTTTCATAAATTCGTCACTCGGACTTTGCGTCACGACAATACGTCCTCCCACAGGAATGTCCTTACTCCCGTCATTGGCGATGATTACCCATTCGGCACTGCGCGGAGCATTCTGGTCACTGTAGCGTCCGACAAAGAAACAAAAGAGCCCGTCCCCGTTTCCGGATGCAGGAAATGGACGTATCCACTCATAATCCTCCCCTGATGCAGGCTCAAGCCTCCATGACATGTTGGATGCCACAAGATATTTCGGAGATGGCAGCTGCTGGGCCGTCTCGTCCGGTTTGGATATATCCAGATACTCCCAGCAGGTGTAATCAGCCTCATATTGCAGCGGGCTTCCCAAAGACAGCACCGCATTATCCTGGGAGTCATAGACCTCCAGCTGCGGGCTTGCAAGTCCCGTTTCCATTCCGCATCCTGACGCCATCCATGCGAGCGGCAGCAATGCAGACAATATAATGGTATTCGTTCTCATATTTCAGATTTGGTTTCTTGTTGTTTCCCCTCTTGCTTCAATCCGCCCCGTATGGCCTTCTATGACCTCCGGAAAGTTTCTTCCAGCTCCAGTCAAGCGCGAGGTGCATATCATTGGCACCGCCCATCCTGGAAAGCGCAGCCACAGCATTGGCATTATTGGAGGACATTGTATATGAAGGATATATGAACCTTGTGGGCAGTTCGTGGTCATTATAGACTGTGCCCTCCCCTATTGTAAGAAGCGGATATTCCGTTCTTCTCCACTCATGCCAGGTCTCCCAGCCTACCCAGAAAAGCGACAGCCATTTCTGAGACATCAGGAACTCCTCCTTGCCGTCATAAAGACTTCCATCTGTCCCGGCAAGGTCATACGAGCCGAGCGCAGAGGAGAGATATTTCCCGACATCGGCCTTAGAGACCGTGAACGGCTTGGAGAGCTTTGCCCCATAAGGAGCCCATTTCTCCATATTGGCACTGAGAGCCTCCTCATAAAGTCCCTTCACGGTTTTTCCCGGCAAAGCAAGTTTTCCTTTCAGAAGTCCCTCCGCCTGAATGAAAAGGATTTCGGAATATTCCATCAGGAAGCCCGGAAGATCGGCCGCACCGAGTATATCAAAATTCGGCTTTGACGTTCCGTTGTCATCAGAAGGCCTGTTGACCTGGTTTCCTCCGGACACCGTGCCTTTCCATTTGCCTCCGGTCTGGACTCCCCATATCACCAGCCTCGGGTCAACATACATGGCATTGCCCTGGGAATCAAGTTCGGCAGTCATCTTTATGAGCTGCTGAGTAAGCCTGTGCTGCTGGAACACGCCTTTCGTTGTCTCCGCCTCTCCCCAATACGATTTGTACGGGTCAGTACCCTTGAAAGGCACAGCGGCATTGTCCTGGTTGCCGCGGAACACAGGAAAACGCTCCGCATCGTCCAGGATGGCCTGGATTTCATCCCAATATCTGTCGTCAGTACCGCTCATACGGCACAGATACCGCAATTTCAGAGAATTGGCGAAGCGTCTCCATTTGTCGGTATCGGCATTGTACATCTGGTCAAGAGAGGAATATCCGCTGGTCGGCTTGCGGGAAAAGATGACATTCGCGCTGTCAAGGTCACGAATGACATTTCCGAAAACCTCCTCCTGAGGTTCAAATGCAGGATACCTCTGCTCACTGTAGCGGAACGCCTCGGAATAAGGTATGTCACCGAATATGGAGACCAGCTCGGCCATTTGCCAGCATTTCATCACAAGGCCGACCGCATGATAAAATTCGTCTCCCTGCGCTATCGCAAGATTTATCATGTGATGAGCATCCGCAGCACGGCGGGCATAGTCGTCCCATGCGGACTGGGCGTTTCCGTCTGTGACGAGATAGAGATGCTCCTGCCGTGTCGAGCCTCCCGTGAAAGCAGTCACCTGAACAAGCTCATTGCTCCATATCCAGGAATAATACTGGTTTCTCGCACCCGTCTGGAAAAAAATCGGCTCAAACATGTTGCTTGCCTTTATGTTGCCGAAATTTATCTTGGTCGGATCTGTGTTGATTTTGTCAAAATCCTTTGTGCAGCCGGCAGCAAAGACCGCAACCAGCACAGCCGCTGCCATAATATGTATGTGTTTGACAGTCTGTTTCATATCAGAATTTCAGTTTGAGGTTGACACCCACGGACCTGTTCATAGGGAATGAGCCGGATTCGACTCCTCGCTTTATGTCCCCTCCAGAGAGGAATCCGGTGTCCGGGTCATAGAAAGGATATTCGGTTATGCAGAACAGATTTGTGGCATATGCCGCCACGGAAGCACCCTGAAGCACGCGCGTCTTTTTCATAAGGCTGTCCGGGAAGCGGTATTCTATGCGTATTTCCTTGAGTTTCAGATATGACGAGTCATATATATACTCCTCGAAGTTATAGCGGCTTGCCTTGTAGGTCTGATAATACGAATAAATGTTTGAGGTTACGGTACCGTTAGGCCGGCAGACGGCATTCCCGTCAGAATCCGTACCGACTATGTTCACTCCGGGGGCAACTATTCCGTCATAGCGTCCCTCAAGCGTATTGGTGAGCTTGCCCTGGTATCCGAGGATGCTGGCAGTCACGGAATACGTCTTGCCTCCTATCTGGGCAGCGAAAGTAGCTCCGAAGGTCAGGTTTTTCCATCTCAGGGACGTAGAGAACCCGCCGGTCCAGTCCGGATGTATATTGCCGAGATACCTCAGTTCCTGACTGTTCGAAGGCAGTCCGGTAGATGCGCTTATAACATCCTGACCGGTGCAATCGACCTTGTTGCCGCTGTCATCATAATAATATGCGCCTGCAGGTGCCTTTTCAAGCCCGACCGCCCATATCTGGCCCATTTTCTGGCCTACATAGTCATATACGAAGAATCTCTGGCCTACAGAAGCATAATTCTCGACATGGGGCACCGAATTGTCCCATCCGTCATACATCTTGTCCAGTACCCCGACGTTTCTTGCGGCATTGATGTCTATGGTCCATCTCCAGTCTCGCGTCTTCACCGGAACAAAATTCAAGGCAATTTCCACTCCCCTGTTCTTGATAAGGCCGATATTGTAGGTATAATATTTCGCACCTGTCACATAGTCTCCAGGAAGCTGGTAAATCTGGTTCGTCACATCGGACCAATAGAAAGCCACATCCATTCCTATCCTGTTCTTGAGGAACTTCATCTCCAGTCCGGCTTCCCATGTCTCCACATTTTCCGGCTTCAGATTTTCATCAGGATAAGTATTTCCGGTACGGTATCCTCCCGGATATTGTGACGATGAATAAGAATAGGAAAGCGCATACGGAGTGGTGTCTTTTCCGACATTGGCCCATGAAGCCCGCAGCTTCAGGAATGATATGGCAGGCAGCCTCTCCTGGAAATTGAACAGTTTGTCCAGAACAAGGCTGGCACTTACAGAAGGGTAGAAGAACGGCTCACGAAGAGTTGATGACCAGTCCTGCCTTCCGGTAATGTCAAGATATGCCCAATTGTCCCACGAAAGGGAGACAAGGCCATACAGGCTGTTCACCACCTTGTTCAGACGGGCGCGCTCATGCTGCGGCAAAGTTCCTGTGGGATAATTGTGTATCGTATATACTCCCTCCACGTCAAGCTTATCTATGGTATATTTGTCGGAACGGACATTATAGACCATGTGGTTTCCGCCCAGACCGGCAGTAATGGTAAGCCTGTCACCAAGAAAAGCATCCGAGTATTTCAGCATGAAATCGCTGTTGAACTCCATCTGAAGCGACTCCTGCTCACGATAGAAGCCTTCCGGGTAGGTATAATTATACTTCGGCTTGCGCTGTGTGCGGAACTGGTTGCCGATATCTGCTCCAGCCTTAAGCGAAAGCGTAACCTTGTCTTTCCACAGGTTGATGTCAAAGCCCATGTTCCCCAGCACCCTGTCCTTATCCATGCTGTTTGTGAACTCATAAAGCACGCGATATGGGTTGTAATACTCCGTGTGGCTGATGAGGAAAGCATAGTCCTTGAAAGTCTCCGCGTTGTAATGCCCGCCGAAATATTCCTTGGCATATTCTTTCATGCTGACATTGGTCCTGTTCCACACAAGCTGGTACATCGGAGAATTGCGGGCATATGCGGACGAAGGCATATTGTCGGAATCTGTCCTGTAATAGTTGACCTTGGCGTGGAATTTTATCGCCTTGGACACAGGCACGTTCACGGAAAAAGAATAGCTCTGCTTCTTGTAACCGGTGTTAGGAAGAATCCACTTGTTCCTCGTATCCTTGAAAGAGGCCCTCACGGATGCGCCCTTGCCGTTTCCGCCCTCCACTGTAACAGCATTATCCCACGTGTAGCCGGTTCGGAAGATACCTGTGTACCAGTCATCCTTGTATGTCCACGGCGTAGGCACGATTTCCCCGGTCTCCCAGTCGTACCCTTCATACTGGTATCTGAGCTTGCTTGCATCGTATGCCTCACCGAAAGCATATCTGCTGTAGTTAATCTCCAGCCCTTCCGGATTAAGCTCAGCCCGCCAGAAGTTATACGGTTTCTTTCCCATGTCGATTCCGGAGCCATAGACAGTGTTGAATTCAGGCCAGTAGCCAGGCATATCGGCAGTGAATGCCCCGCTGTATGTCACACCTATGCCTTTTGCCGTTGTTCCACCCTTGGTCGTTATGATAATGGCCCCGTTGCCGGCACGGGAGCCGTACAGGGCAGTCGCCGCAGCACCTTTAAGTACGGTAACAGATTCTATGTCATCAGGATTGAGGTCGGTTGCCCCGTCACCGAAATCCACAGGACCGTCATCATTGGTATATGTGCTTCCTGAGGCATTTGCGATTGTACCTGAAGACATCGGGACACCGTCTATCACAAACAATGCGGAGCTGTTCCCGTTAAGCGAAGTCTCACCACGCACTACGGCTTTCATTGAACCTATAGGTCCTGAGGCCGCATTGTTGAACTGGACACCGGCGACCTTGCCCTGCAGTCCGCTCAACCAGTTGCTCGACTGCACCTCGGTAATCTGGTCGCCGGAAAGGTCTGTTGCAGCATACCCAAGCGAGCGCTTCTCACGCTTCATGCCAAGGGCCGTCACTATGGCCTCATCAATTTTCTCACGGTCAGGACTCAGCACGATTTCATAATGCACTGCCTTGGAGACAGTCACTTTCGAGTCCAGATATCCCATGAACTGCACATGAAGGACATCTCCCGGAGACGCCTTTATCTCGAATTTTCCGGAAGCATCCGAAAAAGCCGCGATGTTTTTGCCTGATACCACGACGGTAGCGCCCGCCATAGGAACCGGCTTTTCCGTGTCATAGACCGTTCCCCTGACAAGCGTCTGGGCATACAGGAGCGAGAACACGGAAGTACAGAACAACAAAGTGACAGCCGCAGCCGTCTTGCGTAATGTTCCACACATAATAGGTTGTATTTAGTAGGGTTTGTCTTCAAGTGTCTGGCGGGCTACCCGTAAATAGGGCCGAAAGCAGCGCATGCCCTGTAGTCCGCCCCCTCCGGCTCCATGCCGAATGCATCCCATGCGGACGGGCGGAAGATTTTTTCTTCCGGAATATTATGCATGCATACGGGAATTCTGAGCATCGAGGCGAGTGTAATCATATCTGCTCCGATATGTCCGCAGCTGATGGCGCCATGGTTGGCTCCCCACCTGTTCATAACTGCATATACATCCCGGAAAGCCCCATGGCCGGTAAGACGCGGGGCAAAGAAAGTAGAAGGCCAGGTCGGATCTGTCCTCTTCGTAATGATTTCAAAGGCTTCAGGGTCAATGTCAACCGTCCACCCCTCGGCAATCTGCAGAACCGGACCGAGCCCCTTTACGAGATTAATGCGGCTCATCGTGACTGGCATGCCTCCCTTTGTGAGAAACTGGCTGGAGAAGCCGCCTCCGCGCATATATTCCCGTGAAGCGGGATACCATGTCGTATTGTCAAGGCAGGACTTGACATCTTCTTCCGTAATGTCACGGAAATGCTTCATTACCGGATTACCGTCCCGGCCTGTCATCCGGCCTGTCGCATCAAGAGCCGTAGAGCCTGAATTGATGAGGTAAATGAAGCCGTTTTCAGCACGTCCCTCCAGAGCCTTGCCGGTTATGCGCGCATATGATCGGGCTGTCCAGCATGTCCTTATGTCAGAAAACATCTGCGGAAGTCCGGTCAAAAGATGCTGCAAGAGCATTGTCACGCCATTGAGCGTATCGTTTTCTGTGGCAAACACCAAAGGCTCGCGTATTCCGTTCCAGTCGAAAGAAGAATTGAGAATGGCCTCAGAAAAATCACCGTCAGGCATGAAGTCAGTCCATTGCCTCTGTCCCTGGAACCCTCCTGCTATGGCATTGTGCCCAAGGGCCTCTTCCCCGAATCCCATGTCCGCAAGACGGCTGTTGCCTTGCATCAGGTCACGGAAAATCATTGTCATCTTGGTCACATATTCCCACATTCCGTCCAACTCCTCACGGCTCATCCTCAAATGCTGCGGATTCAGGTCCTCTCCCTCGTGCGTCATGCAATTCTTCCGGACCCACCTTATGGCACGTCCGTATTCATCATGGTCATATATCCCTAACCTTACGCGCCTTTCTATCTCCGAGCAATCCACATATTCATTCCTCATTCCGAGGTAATCCTGAAAAAAGTCAGGATCGGGGATAGACCCGCCGATTCCCATTGACACAGAGCCTATTGAAAGATAGGACTTGCCCCTCAGCTGCATCACGCACAGGGCAGCCCTGCCGAATCCCAGAAGCTTCTCCCTCACGTCATCGGGTATCTCCATGTCATCCGCATCCCTCACATCGCGTCCGTAAATCCCGAACGCAGGCAAGCCCTTCTGGTTGTGGACAGCCAAGGCACATGCAAGATATACTGCCCCTGGACGCTCAGTGCCGTTAAACCCCCATATGGCCTTAGGCATAAGAGGGTCCATATCAATTGTCTCCGCCCCATAGCACCAGCAAGGGGTGACAGAAACAACGGCTCCGACATTCTGCGAGCGGAATTTTTCAGCAGCCAGGGCAGCCTCCGCCACCCCGCCTATAGTAGTGTCAGCTATTACACACTGCGCAGGAGAGCCGTCACTGTAACGCAGCTCGGCAGAATACAATTCTGCCAGTTTTTCCGCCATTGCCATCGTCATTCCCTCCAGAGACTCACGGATTCCTCCGCGCCGGCCGTCTATGACGGGACGGATTCCGATTTTAGGATAATTCTTAGATTCCATTATATCGTTATAATTATATGGTCAAAAAAAAATCTGCCTTTCCTTTTAAAGCGGCATTCGTCAGGGCTGTCCTGCACATACACAGCTCCTGAACGGCAGAACACCATTCCTTATATTCTGCTCCGAAAAGTTCCGGCTTCTATAATCTGTGGTTCAAGTACAATCCTGGTTCGATTCATCACCTTCCCGGCAATAAGCTCGGATATGCTTTTCATGGACTCCGCCGCAAAACTCTTGGCCGGCTGGTCCACGTACACAAGTTCAACGTCAAAAATGTCAAAGGCATCATTCCTGTCAAAACAGGCTACTTCAAAATCCTCCGGTATGCTGTAACCGTTTCTCACAATTGCAGACATTCCCTGCACGGCAAGGGTATTGGTAGCAAACAGGAAAGCATCCGCGCCCCTTTCCACGGCCATCTTCACGATGGAGTCCACATGGGCGTCAGTATCATGGTGAGGCAGCCTGCCGATAATTATCTCATCCGCCAATCCTGCTTCCTGCATCGCAAGACGATAGCCTTCCTCACGTTCCCTTATATTCGTCAGGGACATGGTATATGACAGCATCTCGATTTTCCTGCAACCTTTTGCAATAAGCCTGCAGGTCAGCTCATGTGCAGTCCTGGCATTATTGAGTACAACTGAATGCCCCGGATATCCGGACGTCTCACGGTCAATGAGAACCAAAGGTATGTTCCTGGCGATTATACTGTCTATTATCTCGTCCGAACCCTCGCACGGAACTATTATAAGTCCGTCAACACCCCTGCTTATGAACACGTCAACAAGCTTTCCGAGCTTTTCTGAACTTTCATCCGTACTTCCGAACATGATTGAACATCCGCACTGCCAAGACTCATCTTCGATATATCTTGCAATCTCAGAGAAAAAAGGGTTCGAGATATCAGAGAAAATTACACCTATGGTGCCTGACTTTCCGTATTTGAGATTGCGCGCAGTGATGTTCGGCTGATAGTCAAGCTCTTTTGCGACTCTCAGTATATGAGCTGTCGTTTCTTTGTTGACGCGATACACGGTTTTGCCTCCCCTGAGATTAGTCATGACAAATGACACCAGAGCCGTAGAAACTCCGGCCTCCCTGGCTATGTCCTTTATTGTCACCTTAGTCTTCATTTCAAGCAAAACTTAGTTTCATTCCATAGTCACGACTACTTCCGCCACAAATGTATAATAACGTTATAACAAATCCAAATTTTTCTTTCATTTTTTGTCTCCGAATGCTTCCCTCAAAAGCCAGACTTCACACATCACCTTAATAATCAATAATTAGCAGAAACACAACTCCCTCCACAATCAGGGCACCAATTTTAGAAACACATTAATAACAAACCTATTGCACGGCACAAGGTTCCGAACAGAATATATCTCTGCACGTTGGGAACTACGCATTCACGCAAAACACTAACTAATTAACAGCACATTAGCACGGCACAAGGTTCCAAACAGAACATATCTTAGCACATTGGGAACCGAACATTTACACAACACATTATCTACCAACACATTAGCACGACACAGGGTTCCAAACAGAACATATCTCAGCACGTTGGGAACCGCGTATTAGCACAAAACACTATCTACCAACATATTAGCACAACACGAGGTTCCGAACAGGACATATTTCTGCACGTTGGGAACCACGCATTCACACAAAACATTATCTACCAACATATTAGCACAGCATAAAGTTCCAAACAGAACATATCTCAGCACGTTGGGAACCATGCATTAACACAAAATATTATCTACCACTACATTAGCGCAGCACAAGGTTCCCAACAGAACATATCTCGGCACATTGGGAACCATACATTTACACAAAATATTATCTACCAATACATTAGCGCAGCACAAGGTTCCAAACAGAACATATCTCAGCACGTTGGGAACCGCTTCACAAACAGCAAGCATATATGACATATGCATTTACACAAAGACGGGTATGCAAATCCGCACATCCGTCCTCGCATAAACCATTCGGCATCACATTATTAAGATCATTATTAAATGTCATACGGTGGTGGCATCTTGGCAAACATTCTTTCGCGCTCGCCTTAGAGGCTTGGTCGCTTACAAACAAGTTTGATGTTTGTTTTCAGCTTTTTGCTATATTAAAGCCAAGGCTCACATATACGCCGGTGCTTCGGCAGAGTCAAAATAAATTTTCACTCTGCACTCAACTTTTGCTATATTTGAGCTGGCGCTCACATATACGATTGCGTCTCGGCAGAATCAAAGCAAGCTTTGCTTCTGCTCTCGACTTTTCGTATATTTGCAGCCATGACGATAAGATTATTTTCAGCGGCACTGCTGCTTGCACATATTTGCTTCAGCGCTACGGGGCACATGCGCTCTGAGAGCATAAAACAGACACACACTGCACATGACAAGGTTCAGGAAACCGCAGCCCCGGCCAAGGCCATCAGAGGATTCTCCGGCGGCATGATGGTGCATACAGGGTATATAAGCGGATGTGACAACCCGTATGGGTACACTCCTTCAGGAGCGGTTTTCGGCATGGGCGGCGTTGCCAAGATACATATCGGCAAGCATCTTCGCACCGGTTTCGAAGGCTATTTTTCAAATCTTCCACTGATGGGAAACGGCAGTTTCAATAAGGTGTTCTGGACCGGAGCGCTCTGCGACTGGCACTGGCGCCTGGAACGCTTCTACCCTTACGTCGGACTTACCGCAGGCGGAGGAATGAAAACCGTACTTTATATGTTCGAAGGCGACAAGCACGACTGGCTGCCGGAAAAGGATGCAGTCTTTCATAAGGAGCCTTTTTTTGCGCTTGACCCTTTTGCCGGAGTTGAATATGCCGTAGGCAAGGCGTTCAGGCTCACATTGAAGGCAGACTGGCTGATGGCCTTCAACAAAAACGGGCTGAACAGACCTATGGGCCCTCGCATATATTTCGGATTCATTTTCGCGCACTGACATCAGCGCATCTTCAAGCGCCGCGCCATATCACAGCAGACAGAATACGGCAACAAGGCAGAATGTGACGCCCGGCCAAAATGAATGACAACATAAGCCGGGAATCACAACAAGACGGGAAACTACGAGTTACGGTACTCGGTAGGAGTCATGCCTGTACGGGCCTTGAAGAACTTGTAGAATACAGACTGGTTCGGGAAATTCAGCCTGAAAACAATCTCCTTTATTGTCGCATTTGAATATTTAAGCATATTCTTGGCCTCCAGAATAACGTATGCGTCAATCCATTCCGGGGCAGAACGGCCTGTTGCATTACGTATCAGCTTGGAAAGGTATTTCGGAGTCAGACACAACTTGTCGGCATAGAATCCGACCATGCGCTGCTGGGTATGATACTCCGAAACAAGCTTTATGAACTGCTCGAATATCATCTTGCTCCTGCTTGAAGGCACTGCGGACATCTTTTTCAGCTCCGAAGTGTGCTTTGTGACCACGCCAGCCATAACATAAAAGACCGATGACAGAAGCGAGTGCACGGCATCCCTCTTATATGCAAGGTCGGACGTCACCACATCCCCCAGCAGAGCGACATAGCGCGTGACAAGTTCCGCCTCATGTGCGCTGAGCGGAATACATGGGCTGTCAATGAATGACATTCCCTCACTGAAGAGCTTGTTGATGTCGATTCTGAGCCCCTGGACAAACTCCTTGGTCATTGCGACTCCTATATAATGCATATCCTCAACCGGACAGTCAGACATGACCTCGGTTATTCTCACGATGTTGCCGGGCACGCACAAGAACATCGTGTTGTCCTTCATTTCAAATTCATTGAGATTAACAGTAATGCGGATATTTCCCTTGACACAGAAAAGTGCAAGATATCCGTCAAAGCGGCAAGGATACTCCAAAGCCTTAAGTTTCTTGTTGTAAGTAGCATCAAAAATACAGAAATCATCACCGATTCCAGCCCATTGTGAACCAGGGAAATGCTCCTTGAGACGGCTGATGCTGATGTTGTGAAATGCGATATCTTCCATTCAGTTCTTTTTTAAGCCAAAATGACACACAAAAACCGCTCCTTAACATATAAATGGCATAAAATATTCGACCTTTTAAACAATTAAAGCATCCGTAAGGCAAAACGGGATGCCACCAAGGACAGGAAACGGTCCAAGACGAATATCAGGCAGACGGCACCGTCATATTCAAGTTCGGCGCGATTGTTGATTTCCGCCATGCACCGCATTTCCACCGGCACAGGAAACGCAAAGACAGGCTGGCCAGTCCGTCAGAATCCGAAGCCGGAGAAAAGCATAAACAAGAACAAACTTACTTAAAAATAGACAGTTATGATTTTTACATTACCTCCTCTCCCCTATGCAATGGACGCATTGGCACCGGTCATGAGCCGCGAAACCATCGAGTACCATTACGGCAAGCATCTCCAGACCTACATCGACAATCTCAACAGACTCATTGACGGCACCGAGTACGAAGATGCCACACTTGAGGAAATCGTCATGAATTCGGTTGGACCGGTTTACAACAATGCTGCCCAGGCATGGAACCACACATTCTTCTTCAATTCCCTGACTCCGGAGAGCACTGAAATCCCTGCGAACGTAAAAAATGCGCTGGAGCGTGATTTCGGTTCGGTAGAAACATTCAAAGAGAAATTCCAGAAAGCCGCCACAGACCTGTTCGGCTCAGGTTGGGCATGGCTCGCCCAGGACAAGGAAGGCAAGCTGCACATCATGCAGGAGCCGAATGCAGGCAATCCGTTGAAATCAGGACATAAGCCTCTGCTCACGATTGACGTTTGGGAACATGCATATTACATTGACTACAGAAACAGACGTGCGGCATTCGCAGAGAAATTCTGGGAAATCGTGAACTGGGACAAAGTCGCGGAGCGCATGGAAAGCGAGTGCGTATGCAGTGAGATTGAAAATCTCGTGCAGAAATCAGAAATGAGCGACGAGGCCACAGCAGAAGAGGACAAGGACGATGAGGCTTCCGCGGATATGGGCAGATACGTGTGCGTGACTTGCGGCTATATATATGACCCCGAAGAAGGAGACCCCGAGAACGGAGTAGCCCCGGGAACACCTTTCAGTGAGATTCCTCAGGAATGGGTATGCCCGGCATGCGGAGTCGGAAAAGAATATTTCGAGAAGGAGCGCTGACAATTTTCAGCAGCTGCTTGGCAAAAATGATTTCACTTATGCGGTGAAGGGTATGCAATCATGCCTTTCACCGCATAAATCGTTAATGCCCCAAGCTACGACAGGCAGCATCAGTCCCTCACCACACAGACAGAAAGTTCATAAAGCAGATATAGCGGGACAAACACCACCGCAAGAGTGAACGGGTCTCCGGAAGGAGTTATTATCGCAGACAGGACAAGCAGTCCGACCACTGCATACCTGCGCCCCCTTACGAGAAGCGCCCTGTTGACAATTCCTATTTTGGAGAGGACCCATGCGAGAACCGGAAGCTCGAACACGAGCCCCATCACGAAAATCATCATCAGAAAGATTCCGATGTATGAACTGAGGTTAATCTGGTTCACGATGCTGCCACTGAGCTGATACTCGGCAAGAAAGCGGAAAGTGAACGGGAAAACCAGACAGTAGCCGACAGCGCATCCTGCATAGAACATAAGCGTACTGCATACGAAAGCAAGACGTACATGCATCATTTCATTGTCATAGAGGGCAGGACGGATGAATTTCCACAGCTCATATAAAAGGTAAGGGAACACCAGCACAAGCGCAAGATAGAAAGATGTGCTGATGTGCGTCATGAACTGGGACGAGACATTGATGTTTATTATGTCCACATGAAATTCCCCGCTGCCGAAATCAGGCATGAAAGGAAGCCTGTCACCGATATGCGCGAACAAGCGGTAAAGAAAAAAATCAGAAGAGACCGGCCCGAGTATGAAACGGTCAAAAATACGGGGCATGGCAACAAATGCAGCGACAGCCCCGCCGAAAAACACGGCAAGCATTCTGAAAAGCGTCCACCTGAGAGCTTCAAGATGCCCCCAGAAAGACATCCCGCCCGCTCCGGCCTCACTTTTTCCCGGCATCTGAATCTTCGGACTGAATGTCCTTCTCTATTTCGTTCATCCCCTCCTTGAAGCTCCTGACACCTTTCCCGAGACCTTTCATAAGCTCCGGAATCTTCTTCCCTCCGAAAAGCAACAAAACCACAAGGGCGATTACGATTATCTCCCCGGCACCGATATTTCCCAAAAACAAAAGAGACATATTCTTGAATATCAAATAAATAACTCCACCAACCTGCATCACGCTGCAAAGATGCTGCGATTGCAGGTTGTAAAGTTAATATTTTTCTTACATTCCATGCATATTTTGCCTGTACTTGCTCCACAGCCGAAGGCAAATATCAATCTCAGAGCCAGACGGTTCAACAGGATACAAATCATGTCCCTCAGTCCATCCCTTCTCAAATTCAAGACATGACTTCATAGATCCGTCATAATCAAATGGTTTCCCTGATTCGAGAGCTTGCATTTGGCATTGATAAAACAGCTGGTAGCGCTTCTTGTAGAAATCCTTGACCAGTCCGGACCAGCTCTTGCAGGCATAGTCATTCAGAGCACTTCCGGGAACGCCCCATAAAGTTATCTGAGTCTTGGCGTTCCATTCATACAGGTCTCTTTCCGCATCCGTAGTCCCATATGCCTTGGCTGACTCGACCCAAGGTCCGAGCAGAAATTCTTTTCTTGTGGAAAGGAGCATGTCAATGTCGTCCGCAAGTTCCATGACATCTGCCGCATATTCAGCGAATCCGTCACGGTCCGAGGCATAGAAGCATTGCTGCGACTTGTAATGCATGATATCAAGAAGGTCGAGAAGAGACTCACGCGTAATGTCAACTATGTCATAGCGGAAGCAATCGCTTCCGGAGAATGCGTCCGCACATCTTATCATTCCGTCCCATGCAGCAACCAGGGAATCAAGGCTATAGAACAATTCAGGCACAGCAAGCGAATCAGCATATCCCTTGAATACAGGGCGCTTCGCAATGCCCGGCCAGCCTCCGCCGTCAGGGTTGGTCTCATTGGAGTAAACAGAATGAAGGAGACTTTGCCATGCCCTTGTCACTGTGACAGAATCCTCATATGACACCGTTTTTACGGAACCTGATGCTGCCTGGCGGGCCGTCCTCATGCCATAGCGGCAGTCAAGCCAGTCCTCAAGAAATGAATCACGGTCAACGGGGGCATCCTGCCATACATTTTCGAACATCATGGCAAAAATGAAAGGATTCTGGTTTATGCCCTCCATGGTCAGACCTATTCCCTGCATATTTCCGGCGGCGGGATTATGAAGCAGAGAATTGGGGTCATTGGCGACGCTCTCCGAAGAGCCGCACAGGCACGGGCGCTGGCCGAAATTCTGCAGCATGCACCATATCCACTGCTTTCCGTAGAACGAGCCGGCCCTTTCCCATACCGGCTTGAAATCGGCAAAAAGGTCGAGAATAATCATGTTCCCGTCAGGCACAGGCTTCAGAAGCGCCTCAATCTGCGACTTGCCCCAGAAATCCGCATGATGATAGAAAAGCCAGGCCTGCATAAGCCAGACCGCCTGCGGGTCTGCGGCAGCCATTCCGTCATATACGACCTTTGACATGGCCGTCAAATATTCCGGGTCATTGACAGGAGGCAGGTTCTCATTGAAAGTGTCAGCAGTATAATAATGATTCGTGCCATAAGTCGCAGTCTGTTCTTCGATGAACATTCTGGCGATTGTAGTGAACATTTCCTCGGAAGGGTCAAGAACAGTCACTTCAGGATAATCCAGCCATGTCGTCTTGCCGACCTTGACTTCAGGGAATTTCTTTTCAAATGCAGGAGGCACATGTCCCGTGAATGCGGGAAGCACAGGCGTCATGCCGAGTGAGCGCTCGCGTGACAAGATGAAACGCTGGAGATTTTCGTGAGCATCGATGAATGACTGCGGAAGCGGACCTCCCCAGCCGTCAAGATTGCCCATCCAAAACCAGTTGAAGAAAGCCGGACCGCTGAAGAAACCCTCCAGTTCCTTGTCAGTAAAACCAAGGCGCCTATAGACTTTCTGCCATACGGTGTTCTGCCCAGTGAGGGCAAGCGGCATATTGATGCCGTTCATAGCCATAAAATCAATCTCCTGCTGCCACCTTTCCTCATCCCACCAGCTTAGGGAATAATTGAATGTGCAGTAATTCAGATTGTATCTGTATTTGTAGGGCGACTTTTTTTCAACGCGCTCCAGCGGCAGGGGCAAGGACTCCGGAAGCCCATGGTTGTTTCCGCACCAGCTGGAATGCCAGCCGCAATATTGTTTCAGGTAGGCATGCAGGGCGCTTGCTACGCTGACTCCTTCGTTGCCTTCTAAGACAATCTGCCCATCTCCTGAAGCATAGTATGCAAACCAGTCACAGCCATCTTTCAACACAGGGTCAACTACAATCTCGAACCTCCCAAAATGACTTCCCGTTATTCTTTTCACAAGTTCCTGAGCAGCCATAGCCTGTTCAGCCGGAGAGTATTCTGCCTTGGGAGCAGTGGGACAGTCATTCTTTGTGCATGAAAACAGCACAAAAGCATTCAACAAGACAACAACGCATTCAGCAATAAAACCTTTCATACACTAAGTTTCCGTTCAAAACACATTAAATTCATGCTTCCTGCATATCACTCCCAAACGATTCAAGTATGGTAAAAATCTGATAAAGGCCACGCGGCACATGAAAGCAGCCTTTCCATTTGCCACCCTTAAGAGGAAGCAGAACTTCACCGCGCCTATTAAGGTATCCATACCATTCCGGATATTCATCATCCCTGAAATGACTCCACATGTAGCTGTCTAATTTTTCAAACCAGTCGAGACATTTGACATTTCCTGTAAGCTTATATCCTTTTATCATTGCTATGGCGGACTCAAGATGAACCCACCACAACTTCTGGTCCCACTCAAGTTTCTGCATAGGCTTGCCCATGCTGTCCATAAAATAAAATATCCCTCCATACTCCTTGTCCCAGCCACGTTCTATCACGTCCAATGATATTTCCACACATTTTTCAATCAGTTTTCCGTCATTGAGCCTGACTCCAAGGTTCATCATGAACCACATGGCCTCCAGATTATGCCCCGGATTGATTTCACGTCCTTCAAAACAATCTGCCACAGCCCCGTCAAGCGCACAGACATTTTCCAGCATACAGCCAAGTTCCGGTTTATAGAATACGTCAAGTATTTCTTCAAGACACTCTTTTATAGTTATGTCAAGAATAGTCTTGTCATCCATTATATCTTCTATTTCAAGAGCCATATTGCATATAATCATCGGAAGGGCAAATCCTTTCAAGGCTCTGGTACTGCTGATTGTCTTTTCCCACTGTCCTTTAGGGTTCTGCCTTCTCTCCAGGATTCTCCGGAAAGTCTTACGCGCAATATCGGCATATTCACAGTTCTCTGTCGCTTTGGCAAGCTGGGCAAACGCCATGCAGGAAAAAGTATTGGAGAATATATTGTAAGGATGCACAAGCGGTTTTCCGGTCCGGTCAAGGGAAAAATAAAAGTCATAATTGCCGTCATGTCCATGCTTTTTGAGGAATTCAGCCCCATGCACAGCCATGTCAAGCCACTCCTGGCGCTGCTCAAGCTGGTTATACAGCATGGCGAACATCCATATTTCACGCCCTTGAAGCCATATGAATTTGTCGGTATCATATAGGCTGCCATCCCTGTCAAGGCAGGTGAAATAGCCGCCGTATTCCATGTCCGGAGATTTTTCCAGCCAAAAAGGAATCACCCTTTCAAGGAGTTCGTTTCTGTACCTTTCGGCAATTTTCTTTAAATCCATTAATATCTGTTTTATGTCAGTCCTATTAGTTTTAGTCAAGTTTGCCTGTCATTATCCAAATCGGATTACAGCATAAGCCAAAACAATTTTCCTTAGAATCAGTCTGTAAATTAAAACATTTATTTTACACCAAGTAATTTATTTTATCTCTTTATTTATATAACATTATAAAACTCGCACCAAATATCTAATAATAAACACATTATATATTATAGCCAAAGCATGGAATATGAAAACAAATTTATAATTATCATTACTATATTTGCCATAAATAATAAAATATTTTATTTTTGTTATTTTAATCGGCACTTGACTACGAGCAAAGGAAGAGCATCGCAGTAAAGCGCATTTGCCAACGGCACCAACATTAACATAAGGCATCATGCTAAAAAAATCACCATCAACAATTAAGAGCTGCATCTTAAGATGTTTTCTTCAGCACGGCAAAATGATGATTCCTTCAATTTCAGAACTTACAGGATACAGCATCCCGACCGTGACAAAATTCATTCAGGAAGGCATCAGTGAAGGAATCGTCACAGCAACAGAAAAGACCACGTCCACAGGGACACGCGGGCGCAAGGGCATGATGTATAGCCTGAACCCCGAGACGGCCTATTTCCTCGGCGTGGACACAAAGCATTATGGATTGATAATCAGCCTCATGGACATTACAGGACGCATTGTTGCCGAATGTGAAAAAAAAGAGCTGGGCTTCATGAACACGCCGCAGTATATGGAGAAAATGTGCATCGCCATCAAGAAGTTCATTTCTGAGTGCGGAGTGCCCAAGAGAATGATTGCCAGGGCATGTTTCAACATCTCCGGGCGAGTGGATACGGAAAAGGGTGTGAGCCACAGCATTTTCGCTTTTGAAGATAATGATGACATGCCGATTGCGGAAATACTTGGAGATAAAATCGGAATCCGGTCAGTGATAGAAAATGACACGAGGGCGATGTTGTGCGGGGAGATAAGCCGGGGAGGCACCAAGGCATACAGGGACTGCCTATATGTAAATGCCAGCTGGGGACTGGGCCTTGGAATCCTTATGGACGGGAAAGTCTATAGGGGCTCCAACGGATTTGCAGGAGAGTTCGGACACATAAACGCTTTCAACAATGAAATCATCTGCCACTGCGGCAAGAAGGGCTGCCTTGAGACGGAGGTTTCGGGCAATGCTGCCAGGAGGATTTTCCTGGAGCAGATTGCAGAGGGAAAGTCATCAGTCCTGTGCCACACCAGCGGTGACATTCAGAAAATCACGCCTCACGACATAATCCAGGCTGCCAACAATGAGGACACTCTGTGCCAGGATATAATAGAGCGCATGGGACGGCAGCTCGGCAGGCAGCTGGCCAATCTGATAAACATTTTCAATCCCGAGGCCGTGATTATCGGAGGCAGCATGTCCAAGGACAATGACCTGCTTCTCGAGTCTGTCAAAATGGGAATCAAGAAGTATTCGCTCAAGCTCATTAACCGGAATCTGGTTGTGGAAAGGTCATCCGACCCGGACAGGATAGGTGTCACCGGAGCCTGCATGGTTGCCCGAGAGCGGTTCCTGATGGAGTATTTCGCGTCACAGCCGCAAAACATCAACATCTGACAAACGACTATTTACAAAGGGACTAAAAAGTATTAGTCCCCCCATATTTTTATGCGAGGGCCACTCTACCTGGTTCCAAAGATTCAATTCTCATAGAGGTATTCTGACTTTTTAGCAGGCCTCAGGATGATGTAAAGTCAACATTTCCCCGGTACAGGCGGCTACCAGTCACAAGCAGAGTCAGAAGCACAAGTGCCGCAAGAAAAAGCAGCATGCAGAAAGACTCGATGCACAGGCGGCGCTCATTCCTGTAAACCTCTGCAAGTTCAAATGCGACCGGAATCATTGACAGAAGAAATAAAGATGCAGAAAAAATCCTGAACACCTCATATCCGGAATCATTGACCCCAAGAGCGTTATGCCCGGCAACAACAATCAGGAAAATTGTAAGACCGATTGTCACAAGTTCCTTGAATGCAGCATATCTGGCAGTACACCCTATCGACGAGACTCGCATAAACGGGACGAACCATTTTCTACTACGACGCATTTTTCATACATTTTTACAATTCCTTTCAAATGGCAAGTCTGAAGCTGAATCAAATTCCACTCTCCGGCACTCCCCGATTACAAACTTAGAAAAAAATTGGGATTCTATTAGCAAATGAATACATTAGAGTATCCATTTTCACCTATATTCGAGATTCAGCAAAAGATGAGTTTATTTATACAAACATTGTAATGCCATAGAAAAACGATATAGGGGCGACCCAAAAGTAAGTTTTTGGTCACCCCTCATCTTAATCTATAAAGTCATCATTAAGGCTCAACAAGTTATGCCTAATGACGGAATAATTTGGCATCGGACTTATTTCACAAGGCCAAGCTTTTCCATCAGAGCCTCAGGCTCAGGATCATGGCCGCGGAAATTCCTGTAGATTACGGCCTCATCCTCTGCACCACCCTTCTCAAGAATGTTCTTGCGGAATGAGTCAGCAACTTCTTTATTGAAAATGCCCTTCTCCTTAAACAGTGAGAATGCGTCCGCCTCCAGAACCTCAGCCCATTTGTATGAATAATAACCGGCTGAATATCCTCCTGCAAAAATATGCGAGAACGACGGAGAGAATCCAGTACCTGCCACAGAAGGCATAACGGCATATGGAGCAAGTGTTTTCTGCTCAAAGGCAATAACATCACCATCCGGAAGTTCCGTAAGAGAATGCCATGCCATATCAAGATATGCAAAATGAAGCTGACGGACCTGTGAATATGCAGCAAGATAGTTCTTTGCCGCAACAATCTTTTCAATCAGTTCAGAAGGAATAGGCTCGCCTGTCTGATAATGCTTGGCAAACGAGTTGAGATACTCCGGCTCATACCCCCAGTTCTCCATAATCTGGGACGGCAATTCAACGAAATCACGTGATACATTGGTGCCGGTAAGAGACTCATAACGGCCTTTGGCGAGCATACCGTGGAGAGCATGTCCGAATTCATGAAGGAAAGTAGTGAACTCGCTATGGGTAATCAATGACGGAGCATCACCGGAAGGCTTGGTGAAATTGCATACTATGCTGACAAGCGGACGGTACTCCTTGCCGTCACGTATGCTCTGACCGCGGAACTCAGTCATCCATGCGCCTCCCCTCTTGCTTGCCCTCGGGAAGAAATCAGCATAGAACAATGCAAGATGGCTTCCGTCTGCATCAGTTACATCATATACTTTCACATCTTCATGATAAACAGGCACATTGTCCAATTCCTTGAAATTGATGCCGTACAGCCTATTGGCCAGCCCGAACACCGCGTCAATGCAGCTTTCCAACTGGAAATAAGGCTTAAGCTGCTCCTCATTTATTGCATATTCAGCCTCCTGGTAACGCTCTGACCAGAAAGAGAAATCCCACGGCATTAGCTCAGTTCCCTCAAAGCCATTTGCTGCCGCATACCTGTAAACATCTTCAACATCTTTCTTTGCAAACGGAAGCGAAGGCCTGAGAAGATCCATGATGAAATTGTCAACCGTCCTGCGGTCCTTGGCCATTCTCTCCTCCAACGCATAATCCGCATAAGTCTCGTATCCGAGAATATCCGCAATCTGCATTCTGAGGCTCACAATCTTCTTCACGATATCCGAATTGTCAAACTCCCCTCCGACTGCCCTCGTATTATATGCAGTCCACATGTCCTTGCGAAGCTCACGTACTGTGCTGAATTTCATGAAAGGCCCATAGCTCGGATAATCCAGGGTAAACGCCCATCCCTCAAGACCTTTCTCAGCGGCAGTTTCCGCTCCCATAGTCTTGACATACTCAGGCAGACCTGCCAAATCAGCGGAATCCTTTACATTAAGGACATAAGCGTTGGTTGCGGCCAGCACATTCTTGCTGAATGCAAGAGTCGAGAGTGAAAGTTCCTCGCTCAACTTGCTGTAAACCGCCTTATCCTCAGCGGAAAGATTTGCTCCTCCGCGCACAAAGCCCTTGTAATTGTCCTCAAGCAAAGTCATCTGGTCCTTGTCCAGACCAAGCGACTCCCTCTTTGCATAGACTTTCTTAACCCTTTCAAAAAGCCCGTCGTTCAGAGAAACATACATCGAATACTCAGTAAGCATCGGTGAGACCTCCTCTGCAATCTGCTGCATCTGGTCGTCAGTGTTTGCTTCCATGAGATTATAGAATATGCCTGCCACCCTGCTGAGAGTCTGGCCGGCCTGCTCCATTGCCTCAATCGTATTCTCAAAGTCAGGTTCCTGAGGATTTGCAACGATAGCGTCAATCTCGGCCTTGGCCTCTGCTATCGCCGCTTCGAACGCCGGCATATAATGCTCATTGCGTATCTTGTCAAACTGCGGAGCTCCGTAAGGTGCGGAAGACTCCATAAGAAGCGGATTCTCCATATTGCTGCAACTGCTGATAAATGCAAGCGCAACGCCTGCGATTAATGTTTTTTTATTCATGACATTAGGATTTGTTCATATTTACACACCCGAATGCCGCTTTCCATGCCGAGGCAAAATGATTTCCAAGCCGTCGGCAAACAGAAAATGACTATTCCTTTTTCGTGCCGGAGTGCAAAGGTAAATAAACATTTTGTATTTTTGATATGGAATATATCCGCGTGCGCGTCATTATATAGCGTATGTCAAAGCACCCGAACTCATCATGCTTTCCTGACTTCCGGCAAGAGGTCATGACCCCTGGCGCAAAACCCATAGCCACCGCATCCATGAGGTCAATTGAACTTGCACCCGAACGGAGAACTTCATTGAGCACATCATAATTCCCCGACAGCATGGCAAGCACCTTCCGCCTGAAGGTCCTGCTGCCCTTGGCAAGATTATTATAGTGTCGGTTTTTGCACTCGTCACAGCAGAATTTCTTGTCTGTCCTGCCGTAGCGAATCTTATCCCCGCACTCAAGGCACTTTGGCATATGCCTTTCTATGTTCTTTCCGTAATTCATCGTCCGAATTTTTCTTCAAATGTCAAAACACCGCCATTAAACTGCAATATGCAGACAGAGATTTTGCTTTTTCTTCGACAATGTTTTTCCTTTTTTTATAATTTTCACGGCTTATTAAAATTTATTTTATATCGCATGTTATTTTTTTACAATGAAAGAAAAATCTTTACGGATATAAAAAACAGAAAAAAATTAAAGAAACAGAAAAAGATGCCGCACCATGGTGAAAAACAGATGATTGTGAGAATTATTTTCATTTACTTTGCCTCCAACCTACTGAGCGCGCATAAGATGTGGGGAAGAACAATTAATGACAAAAAGAGAGAATCTTATGGAAAACATCAACAGGATTGAGCTGCAGGGATACATCGGCAATGTCCGCACAAACGAGCACAACGGCAGCAGAGTGGCAAACTTTTCAGTGGCCACTGAAATAATCTACAAGACACGTGACGGCAATCCGGTATCAGAAACGACCTGGCACAATGTCGTCGCATGGGAGGGGAAAGACACTATGGACATTGACAAGGTAGCGAAAGGCGTACCTGTATATGTCACCGGCAGACTCCGCACGTCCAAATACACAGGAGCAGACGGAGCGGAAAGGCAGTTTCATGAAGTGCTTGCCAATAAAGTGAGGGTGCTTGCAGACGAGCCGGCCCAATCCGTCCAGCAGTAATAAAGAATGGAGCCGGCCTGAAAACTGCTCCCGGCCGGCTCCTTCCCAATAAACTTCACGGATTTCATGTCTGTGCCCACGAAAAACTTTCGCGCGAGCCTGATATTTGCTTCTGCTTTCGGCTTTTCGTATTTGGATGCAGTGTCTCGTCGAGCGATTGAAACGTATCGAGGAGTTCTGTACGCCATCTTCGGAACAGAACCGCTCCGTTCTGCCTAACGGAGACAGATTGCTGGACAATTACGACTTATGCAAGATGCCCAACATCTCGAAACGCACACTGCAGTGTTACCGCACTTCGGGCGACTTGCCTTACCGAATGATCTATCACAAGACGTTCTATCGCCAATCGGACGTACTGCGGTCATCGAACGCAATTTCAGCAATTTTCGCAACATGAAAAAGGAGCGGGCAAATAATTCGCACGGGAAAAGAGAATAAAAACGGCCGAAAATTTGTTGCATTACCAAATATTGGTAACTTTGCAAAAAAAGGAGACAACTTATGAAAACGACATCGGTAGCTTTGGGAACATATTTCGAGAACTTCATCCAATCCACGATTGCACAGGGGCGTTATAACAATGCCAGCGAGGTCGTTCGCGCCGGACTGCGGCTTTTGGAGGAGCAGGAGAACAAAGTCGTAGCATTGAAGAGTGCGATCGACGAAGGCGTGCGCAGCGGCATCGCCGTGGGCTTCAACCCACAGCAACATCTTCGTACATTGAAAATACAGCGTAAGAATGGCTGATCTGCTTTTCTCGAACAAGGCCGTCGAAGATCTTACCGACATTTGGAATTACACGGTCGAAACATGGTCTGAAACCCAAGCCGACAAGTATTATATGCTCCTCGTCGATACCTGTCGGCAGATCGCTGACAGTCCCCACCCACTCGGCAAAAAGTACGCAGAAATCATGGATGGCTTGTTCGGTTACCGAGCGGGAAAACACATCGTTTTCTATCGGTCGGCCTCCGAACGTGCAGTGGAGGTCGTCCGAATTTTGCACGAACGCATGGATTTGAAGAACCGAATCGTAGAGTAATTCGAGGTGCTCTCGAACTCCTGACAGATAAAAAGGGGCTGACTCGCGGTATTAGTCAAGCCCTTTTTTCTTGTTTTTCGGTGTGGTCAACCTCGCCCTGATTCCCAAATATTGAATTCTCAGAGAGTTATTCTGACTTTTTAGTCATCCTCTTTCTTATTACTTTTTATTGGATTAGTCAAGACTTAATTCAATATAATACATCAGATTTAAGCTCAATTAAGTTCTTTAAGAGACTGGGTTATTTTAGCAAGAACGGTTCCTCTGTATTTAATAGGAATATGTAATGCCTCTGTTTGGAATTTCAATTCTTCCAGTTTGTCGTGATATGTCGCTTTCATTTCGGGTGAGGCAACAAATGCGGCTTTCGCTCTTTCGTACTCCCCATTGATTGCTTCGAGACGGTCCAATTTACCGACCTCCGCCCAGAGTTCGTTATCTATTTTTTCCTGCACACTACCTATACCTTCATAGAAAATCTGTACATAATCATTCCGTTTATAAAGTCTCCAAAAGTTTCTAACTAAATTTATTTTGTTGCAGGTTTCGAGGGCGGAATCACTTATGAAGGCCTCGAAATTGTCGGCAGAACCGAAAATATGGCCCCAGAACGGTTCACAAGCGATACTATTGAAATCCGGGCTTGAGGATACTCCACCCAAGAACACGAATCCATCCAAATAACTGCACGGATGACTGTCTATCAGTTGCTTTATTTTTTCGCAAGACTCGGTGTCTAAGGTTACTTTTTGAGAATTTTTATCCACATCAACGATGCAGGAGTAGAGCAAATCCTTGTACGTATTGAGTTCGGAATTTCCTGTCGAGATATAGTTGTCGAGATATAACTTGCTCCATTCCAGAATTTCGCCCTTGGAGAAAATAAACTCAATTGTACTATCTGTACTAAAGCTATCGAGTATAAGTTGTCTGGTTATGTAGGAATACGTGCCACTACGGAATTTCGAATCTAGAAACAGTTTGTATGCAGTTTCGTTTGCATATCCGTAAATCTGAATAAGTTTATCTGTATGGATTTTCGTTATCAATCTGGCAATGTGGATATACGGATCTACATAAGAAGCAATCCAAAACAAAATACCCACATACCTTTCGAAACGTGGTTTTGAGCCATGTGAAAATAGTTCTTTGAAATCCAAATAGTTCAACAAGTCTTGTATCGTATTGTCTGCATTCCAGCCAGCAAGAGTTCGCTCAACTTCGGTGTTATTTGTCGCTGGATTGAGTACATTTTCCATCTGTTCGACACTTAGAATTCCGTGGACATAATTCTCGAAATATTTATGGAAAGAGGATTCATATCGAATTGACTTGTAATTCTCGATTGCATAGGAATTAGAGACAGGGAAAAGTGTTTCGATTATATCCTGTGATTGTGCATCGCAATTTTTGGTTATTTCAAATACAGATGACACCAAATAACGCCGAGTTAAATACTTTTTGTCGTATAAGGCGTTCAGTTCTTGGGGATATTTGTATTTGATAAGGGATACCAAGAAATACTCGCTAAAGACGACTTCGTTTTTGATGAGCGAATAATCCCTTAGGAATAGGTTCAAAAAGCGTTTGGCATCTCGTAAAGTAGGTATATATTTTTGAACTTTATCCCGATGGTTTCGTAGCCATGTTTTATGGAGTCCGCACGCTTGTTCATCCCAAAAGAGCAGTTCTTTCAGCTTTTGGAAAACAAAATCCAGAATTATCTCATAAGGCCTTCGGGGCAAATATACTTCCAGCGAGAAGAACTTATCGGAAAATTTACTCTCCTCATTATCGTATCTCGATCCGAGTAGCTTGCGCAGATGTTCCTTATCATAAGCAGAGATGAAAACAATATTGCCGAATGACGCGTTTTCATCGAGCAACTTAAAAACCTCTACGATTTCGGCATCCAATAACCGATCGAAATCTTCGATGAAAACCATGATCCGTCTATCTAAGCGACTTAAAGCCATTTGAAGGCGCGCTTTTTTATCCGTTCGATCAGTCTTGAACCAAGAAACGAGCCCTTTCTTGTCTATGATATTCAGCGCATCGAGGTAATTCTCGAATAGCGTGGAGAACTCGCCATTGTAGACTTTCAATTGTGAACAGAGTTCCTTAAAGAAATCTTCCTGTATAAGCCTGGTCTCTTTGGAGTGGCGAGGGTTGAAATCCACGATGATAAACTGGTCTTTTCTCACCAACTCCTTAACCATATTCATGTAAGAAGTCTTTCCGCTGCCCCATGGAGATACAATGCCTATACTATGCGAACTATCTACAGGAAGTCTTTTGATTGTTTTATAAAGAGTTAACGCATCATGATGATAGTCGAGCAGGTCGTCATCAGATGATGTAATCGGCACATCGGGAATCATCTTAAAATCAGTCCCATTTTGGTTGGAATTCCGTTTAGACTTATAAAATCGGAATGAGAGGCAGCTCAACGAAAAGAAGAGTGCCAATCCCGCAAGTATATCGCTGTAGCCCAAAACGCCGAACCAATTCGGAGCCGCAATATAATCGCCTTCGCATTTGGCCGAAAAATAAATGATGACAGCTGACAATATCAAAAAAATATGCGAATACGACGTAGTGTATCTTTTTCGTATGTTTGAGATGATTGCGAATAGGAAATAAAGGCAAATACCGATAAACAGTATATTTGATAAGATCCCCGTTCGGATATAAAGATACTGAATAATATGATCGTTGAAAAGAGAGAGAAAATAAGGTCTCCAGCATAACCAAGCGAGGAGGATAATAACAAAAAATATAAGTTGCTTTTTCGGCAATTTAGACATATGCTTTATAATTTCAGATAATAATTCATTGTGTAAAATGCGATTGTTCATAACCAAATTATTTGAGTTGCTTTACCAAAGATAGACAATTATTACATTCTTTTTCGTATATTTGAGCTAAAGTTCATATATACGCTGGCGCCTCGGCAGACTTACAAGCAAGCTTGACATCTGCTCTCGGCTTTTGGCTATATTTATACTTTGGATATAAAATTCATTATGGAAGCAGGAAATACAAAAGACGTTGCACTCGTGCTCTCCAGCGGAGGGCCGAGAGGATTCGCCTATATCGGCGCAATAGAAGAACTTGAAAGAAGAGGATACAACATTACCTCTGTCGCTGGAACTTCCATCGGCTCCCTGATAGGCGGAATACATGCAGCCGGCAAGCTGCAGGAAGTGAAAGAATGGCTGTTCACTCTTGACGCATGGAAAGTATTCACCCTCATGGACATTTCCGTCAGCATGAACCACATAGTCAAGGGAGACAAAGTCATAAGCGCACTGAAAGAGATTGTGCCCTCGGTAAATATTGAAGACATGAAAATCCCATACAGCGCTGTAGCTACTGACCTTTTCACGGGCGAGGAAGTGGTGTTCCGGGAAGGGGACCTTTTTCAGGCCATAAGGGCATCCATATCAATCCCGTCGCTTTTCCGTCCTGTCAAATACGGCTACAGGACCCTCATTGACGGAGGCATTACCAACACGATGCCGATAGACAGGGTGGCGAGAAACGGGCATGACATCCTTGTGGCATTTGACGTCAACGACGTTGATGTGGACGGGATAACCCGGGAACTTCAGGATGAAGCCAGGGAAACAGAAGAAAGGATTGCGGCTGACAAGGAGCTTTCTGCAAGAACAAAAGCCATCATAGAATCTGTGCGGCATGACGACGGGCTGAACATGATGGAAAAAATCAAAATGGCAGGACAGCATGGTCACAAGGTGCTTTCACATGCAATACAAAACTTGACCAATCCACACGAATCGTCCCTCGAAGGCTTTGACGGGAGCTATTACAGCATACTCTCCAGAACCTTCTCGCTGATGAACCATTCTCTCGCCAAAGTGGCTGCGGAACGTTTCAGTCCGGATGTGCTTGTAAAAATGCCATTTGACGCATACGGTGAAATCGGAGACTATGCAAAGGCAAGAGAAATATCCGAAGCCGGAAGGGAGCTCATGGCGGAAGCACTCGACAAATACGAGGGAACGGCTCATTAATCCGCATGAAACAAAGACAATTCAGCATATATAAAAACTTGATACTATGTTAAGAATACTGAGAATAATCCTGGCGGCGATATTCTTTACCGGAATAACTCTGCTGTTCCTTGATGTCACAGGGGCATCGCACACATGGCTTGGATGGATGGCAAAAATCCAATTCCTGCCGGCTGCGCTTGCACTTAATTTGGTAGTAGTGGCCATACTCATTGCAGTAACACTCATTTTCGGAAGGACATACTGCTCCGTAATCTGTCCTTTAGGAGTGATGCAGGACATCATATCATGGTTCCACGGCAAGACGAAAAAGAAAAACAAGTTCCGCTTCAGCTACTCTCCGGCAAAGAACATTCTCAGGTACAGTATATTGGCTGTCTTTACAATAGCCCTGCTGGCAGGTGCAAATTCTTTTGCAGCCTTGCTGGCACCGTACAGTTCATACGGAAGAATCGCGTCCAACCTTCTTGCTCCGGTATATGGCTGGGGCAACAACCTTCTTGCCTGGATTGCGGAAAGGGCAGGAAGCTATGCATTCTACAGCACAGACGTATGGATAAAGTCAATTCCCACATTCGTCATTGCAGCCGTTACATTCATAGCCATATTCATTCTTGCATGGAAAGGAGGAAGGACTTACTGCAACACCATCTGCCCTGTAGGAACCGTTCTCGGAATATTTTCGCGCTTCAGCATTCTGGCCCCGACAATAGACACCTCGAAATGCCGTAACTGCGGCCTATGCGGAAGACAATGCAAGGCATCGTGCATTGATATGAAAAATCATGAAATTGACGGAAGCCGCTGCATCGCATGCATGGATTGTCTGAGCGCATGCAACGAAGGGGCCATCAAATACACTTTCAGATACGGAAGAAAAAAATCCACCCCAAAAGACAAGACGGACGCATCCGGAAACGCATCTGACATGACAAGGCTTGACGGGAAGGCCACCAATGGCTCCCCTGCTGACCAGGGCCGCAGAGCATTCATCGTTTCATCTGCAATTGCAGCATCAACTGCCGCCTTAAAGGCACAGGAAATGAAAACTGACGGAGGACTGAGCGAAGTGCGCCGTGCACAGGTGCCATCAAGGCAGACTCCGCTCGTCCCGGCCGGCGCAATCAGCCTGAAGCACTTCAAGGAGAATTGCACGGCATGTCAGCTTTGCGTAAGTTCGTGTCCGAATAATGTGCTGCGCCCGTCCGCATCACTCATGACCCTTATGCAGCCGGAGATGTCATATGAAAGAGGTTACTGCAGACCGGAATGTACAACATGTTCGGAGATCTGTCCCGCAGGGGCCATCATAGCCATCGAGCGTGAAGAGAAGTCATCAATACAGATAGGCCACGCGTCTGTTGACCTGAATCACTGCGTCGTAAACACCGACAATGTCAGCTGCGGCAACTGTGCAAGGCATTGTCCTGCAGGAGCCATAAGGATGGTTCGCAGGAATCCGGATGACAAAAATTCACTGAGGATTCCTACTGTCAATGAAGAGAGATGCATCGGTTGCGGTGCCTGCGAAAACCTTTGCCCGGCACGGCCTCTGACAGCAATCCATGTCGAAGGACATGAAGTGCACCGCACGATATGACAGGCAGATAGGGATTGCCAGGCGAAAAGATAATTGTCTGAAAAGCAACAGTTCCCTGAAACGGTGAGACAGCAAGAAACGGTAAGACCATAAGGAATGGCTAAACTATACGGAGACGCCAAAATCATCAGGCAAACCACCAGGCAATCATCAGGCAAACCACCAGGCAATTATTAGGCAATTATCAGACAACCTCGTCAGGCAAAGAAAAAATAAAGAAATGTTGAACCAATGAGAAACAGACATTTATGGACCGTAGAGAATTTCTGAAAAAAGCAGGGATTGCTGCAGCAGTCATGAGCCAGACTTCCGCATTGACAAGCTGCATAAGCGGCAGGACAACAGATGAGGGAAACAAATCTGATGGACCTGAAGACATGACATACAGAATAAACCCCGGAAACGGAGACAAGGTCAGCATACTCGGATACGGATGCATGCGCTGGCCCATGATAAAAGATGATGACGGCAATGACATCATTGACCAGGAAATGACTGAGCGTCTCGTTGACCATGCGATAGCGCACGGCATCAATTATTTCGACGCATCACCGGTATATCTGCAGGGACAATGCGAAAAAGCGACAGGAGCAGCGCTGAAAAAACATCCGAGAGACAAATATTTCATAGCAACCAAATTGTCCAACTTCAGCAACTACACAAGGGAAAATTCCATGCTGATGTACCGCAAATCATTTGAGAATCTTCAAGTTGATTACATCGACTACTACCTCCTGCATGCTATCGGAGGAGGCGGTATGAAAGTTTTCAATGAGAGATATGTTGACAACGGGATGCTCGACTTTCTCATGGAGGAAAGAAAAGCCGGACGCATACGCAATCTCGGTTTCTCATTCCACGGGGACAAGGAAAGTTTCGACAGTTTCATGCAGCTGCACGAAAAATACCACTGGGACTTCGTACAGATACAGCTGAACTACATGGACTGGAAACATGCCTCCGGAAAAAATACTGATGCGGAGTATCTATACAATGAACTGCGCAAAAGGGAAATACCTGCCGTCATAATGGAACCGCTGCTTGGAGGAAGACTGTCAAAAGTCCCGCAGCACATAGCAGAGAGGCTTAAGGAGCGTGCACCGCAAAACACGACCGCATCATGGGCATTCAGGTTTGCCGGCACTCCGGAAGGAGTTCTGTGCGTGCTTAGCGGAATGACCTACATGGAGCATCTACAAGATAATCTCAAGACCTACTCCCCTCTCATTCCTCTTGATGGAAATGAGCTGGCATTTCTTGAAGAAACTGCCGAACTGATGCTCAAATATCCGACCATTCCATGCAATGACTGCAAGTACTGCATGCCATGTCCATACGGAATCGACATCCCTGCAATACTGCTGCACTACAACAAATGCGTCAACGAAGGAGAAATTGCCAACGGGCCTGAATCGGAAAATTACAGAAAAGCACGCAGAGTCTATCTTGTAAGCTACGGCAGAGCTGTCCCGAAGCTGAGACAGGCAAACCGATGCATCGGCTGCGGACAATGCTCAAGCCACTGCCCGCAAAGCATAAACATTCCCCATGAGCTCCACCGCATAGACAGGTACATCGAAAAACTCCGTCAGGACAAGTGAGGTGAAAGAGCCCTATGCGATAATGAATAAAGACTATGAGGAAATTGCAACAACAGTAATATACCAAAAGAAAAAGGCAGACTAACTAAAACGCAATACAGGGCCGAAGGCTCTAAACAAGCCTTAAAGGTCGTGAGAGAATAACAAAACAGCCTGTTTTTTTGCAGCGAACAGTAGAAGATAGTTTTCGGGGTCAAGAGGGTCAGTTATTCAAATAAATGAGGCCGACTAAAAAGTGTTAGTCGGTCTCTTTTATATTTATGTTAGTCTACTGA
>OFGI01000016.1_pt1 | contig 172984 bp, 147 predicted proteins | sample 1521751 | NCBI WGS metagenome assembly OFGI01 (sample SAMEA3504115, study PRJEB24116) | mouse gut metagenome | biome: mouse gut; feature: mouse-associated habitat; material: faeces | place: Denmark | collected 2011
GAGCGAGGGCATCTTGCCCTCGTATAAAAACCACCCCACCAACCCTCCCCACGACCCTAAAGTCCCTACCGACCTTAAAGCCCTTAAAGTCCTTAAAGTCCTACCCCTGCTCCACACCCACCAAAAAGAGGGCAAGATGCCCTCTCTCCGACCACCACCCCCGACACAAAACCGCCGCCACCCACCCACATTCCTCATTCCTAATTCCTCATTCCTAATTGGACTAATCCCACCGGCGGCAAGAGCACATTGACATTTTTGCATAAAAAAAGCCGCCAGCACAATGGCGGCGGCATGACTGTTTGCATCAGACTATGCAGTTAGGCATCAGGAGAAAGGCGACCAAGTAACCGGTCCATAAGCGAAGCCTTCTGTTGGCGGATATGGATATGCGATCGGGAATCCTTCTTATTCAGGAATACTATTGACGAATGCAGCACAATAGCTATCTTGTTCTCGAACTCCACTATCGCATGGATACGGTTCAGCGACAAGCGGTGAAACGGTGACCCTACGGGGATACTGTTGATTATGAGATGAGCTTCATCATCTATTGCTATATCATGGGTATCCATCAGATACTCAAAAAGCAGAGCGATATCAAGCTCGTCAGCACTTTCAGGACGGTTCTTGTATTTCTTATAGAGAGATTCGATTACCTTTTCTGTTATCATAAGTATGGCTGTTCTGTTAAATTAAAGATTTGCCCGGAGGCATATACCCTGTAGTAAGGATTCGCAGTAATAACGCGGCTTTCCACCCTATGGTTTTCCCTGTTTGGTTACAATGTAGTTACATTTAGTTACAATGTAGTTACAAATAACGTGCGACATGTCTAAGGTAATAAAAAATGACATGCCGCACGTTTAAAATCTTATGTTAAGAGCGTGCTCCTGACATAATTATGCAAGGAATCCGAGCAGTACACCGGCAGCTACGGCTGACCCTATGACACCGGCAACATTCGGACCCATGGCATGCATGAGCAGATAGTTCGACGGGTCATATTCCAAACCGAGGTTGTTGGAGATACGTGCCGACATCGGTACGGCGGATACACCGGCATTACCGATAAGCGGATTGATTTTCTTGGACTTGGGCAACACAAGGTTGAACAGCTTCACAAACAGTACGCCCGACGACGATGCTATGATGAATGCCATGAAACCGAGTGCGAATATACCGATGGTCTCGGCTGTAAGGAACTCCGACGCTTGCGTCGATGCACCTACGGTCATACCCAAAAGTATGGTCACGATATCGGTCAATGCGTTGCTAGCAGTCTTGGCAAGACGGTTGCATACACCGCATTCGCGCAAGAGGTTGCCGAAGAACAGCATACCGAGCAGGGGAAGACCCGACGGTACCACAAAACAAGTCAGAAGCAGACCCACTATCGGGAATATGATCTTTTCGTTCTGCGATACGGCACGTGCCGGTTTCATCTTTATCAGTCGTTCGTTCTTGGTTGTGAACAAGCGCATCAACGGCGGCTGGATTACGGGCACCAATGCCATGTAGGAATAAGCCGACACTGCGATTGCACCCATCAGGTTAGGAGCCAGCTTCGACGATAGGAATATGGCGGTAGGGCCGTCGGCTCCACCGATTATAGCTATCGCACCGGCTTGGTCGGGAGCGAATCCGAGAAGCAGAGCCACCATGTAGGCCCCGAAGATACCGAACTGCGCTGCCGCTCCGATAAGCATCAGCTTGGGGTTGGCTATCAAGGCAGAGAAGTCGGTCATCGCTCCGATTCCGAGGAATATCAGCGGAGGATACCAACCGGCACTCACACCGTTGTAAAGAATGTTGAGCACTGAGCCCTCTTCATAAATACCTATTTCAAGGCCGGCTGTGGCATTGAACGGAATATTGCCTATGAGCATACCGAAGCCTATTGGCACAAGAAGCATCGGTTCAAAGTTCTTCTTTATGGCAAGCCAGATGAAGAACAGACCCACTGCGAGCATCACGAAATGCTCCCATGTGGCATTGTAGAACCCTGTCAGATGCCAGAACTGCTCAAGGTTTTGGGATAGAAAATCACTAAATGACATAATCTATAATCGTTTAATGAATTAGTCGATTGATACCAATGGTGCGCCTTCAAGCACTGCATCGCCGGCGTTGACATTCACTGCGGTGATGACACCGTCGCGGCCTGCATGGATAGCGTTTTCCATCTTCATCGCTTCGAGTACCACTACTGTATCGGATGCCTTTACGGTGTCGCCTACTTTCACTGATATGGACAGTACGGTACCGGGCAGAGGAGCTTTCACCTGATGGCCGGCTGCGCCGGTTGCGGGCTTCGCTATTACTTTGGCTCCGCTTTCGGTGCGGGGGGCTGCCGAGGGACGGGGTGCGCTTACCACGGTCACCGGTTTCTTGGCTGAATCAAGTTCCACTTTGTAGGGGATGCCGTTGACCTCTACTTGGGCAACGTTGTTGTCTATGTCGCCTACGGCTACCTTATAGGTGTTACCGTTGATTTTATATTTATATTCTTTCATCGGTAGTTGAGAATGTTTGTTTTTAATTTTAAGGTGTTTCTGTTAGTTCGTTGATCAACGGTGCGGAAGTTCGCGCAATCCATAGATTTTGGAGTTCCATGGCGAGTAGGCACGTTTCACTTTGTTGATTGTGAGCACTGTGCTCTCCTGGTCATGAGTGTCAAGATGCTCATGGAGCGCCATCACGATAGCTGCGATCTCTTCGCCTGAGTCATGTTCCGGACGTGCTTCCTTGGGAAGCTCGGTCAGTTTGGCTCCGTGCGATTTGGCCTTGTTGTGACGCGACACGCGCTCGCCTATCTTGCTTATGATGTAGAAGCAGATGCACAGCAGCAGCAATGCCGAGAATACGATGCCCATAGCCATGATGGTCAGTGCGAATCCGTTTTCATCCTGTTCGGAGAACATCTCCACCTTTCCGTTGGTATCCTTGATGATGTTGTTGCTCGACGGGGTGATGTACTTGTTGCCTGTTCCGTCGCGCACCTCCCAGGCTTCGGTGCCGGCTCCCTCTCCGTCCGCCTTGCGGGCGTAGGTGGTGTTGGGCAGAAGCGATGCGGGGATTACAACTTCATCGATAAGTGTGATGCCGTCGGCATCGTACACACCTATCCAGTTGTCCTGACCCGGCTGCAACTTGAAGTTCATGTGGAATGTTCCGCGCGACGGCTGGCCGTCGGCCCAGAATATCACATGCTGGCGTGCGGGAATCTCAGTGTTCACGTCGCCCAGAGGCACAGGGTACAGTTTGGGATTGTTCTTATCGTTGGTGATGTACACGCTCGATATCTCGAGGGGGGCAAAGGTGGAGTTGAATAGTTCCACCCACGCTGTACGGCAACCGTAGTCGTCCACATAGTTGCTGTCGTTCTGCACCATCACTTCATTGATGCGCAGTCCGCGGCGACCCTGGGCCGATACTACGGTGGCGCAAGCCACCACTGCCACGAGGATTAATAATAGTTTCTTTTTCATAAACTGTAAGTTCTCGTTGGTGTGGGTTATAAAGGTATGTTACCGTGCTTCTTGGCAGGGTTGGTCACTTTCTTGGTGGCAAGCTGCTGAAGGGCTCGGATTACGCGGAAACGTGTGTTACGCGGTTCTATTACATCGTCGATATAGCCGTAGCGGGCTGCGTTGTAGGGGTTGCAGAACAGCTTGTTGTATTCTGTTTCCTTCTCCTTGAGCACTGCTGCCGGATCGGCTGCCTCTTTGGCTTCGCGGGCGTAGAGTACCTCCACTGCACCGGCACCGCCCATAACTGCGATTTCTGCTGTAGGCCATGCGTAGTTCATGTCGCCGCGGAGTTGCTTGCAGCTCATCACTATATGGCTGCCGCCGTAGCTCTTGCGCAGGGTTACGGTTACTTTAGGCACGGTAGCTTCGCCGTATGCGTAAAGAAGTTTTGCGCCATGGAGAATCACGCCGTTGTATTCCTGACCGGTACCGGGAAGGAAGCCGGGTACATCCACCAGTGTTACCAATGGAATGTTGAATGCGTCGCAGAAGCGTACGAAGCGTGCGCCCTTGCGCGATGCGTTGCTGTCCAATACGCCGGCGAGATATTTGGGCTGGTTGGCAACGATACCTACTGCCTGACCGTTGAAGCGTGCGAAGCCCACGATAAGGTTCTTGGCGTAGTTGCGCTGTACTTCAAGGAATTCACCGTTGTCGATGATGGCTCCGATTACTTCGTACATGTCGTAAGGACGTGTGGCGGAGTCGGGGATGATATCGTTGAGCGAGTCTTCCAGACGGTCTATCGGGTCGTTGCATTCTACCAAGGGAGCCTCTTCGAGGTTGTTCTGGGGTATGTAGCTGAAAAGTTTGCGGATTATCTTCAGACAGTCCTCGCCATCCTCTGCTGCGAAGTGGGCAACACCACTCTTCGATGAGTGTACCTCTGCTCCACCGAGTGCATCTTGTGTCACATCTTCACCGGTAACGGTTTTCACTACCTTAGGACCGGTGAGGAACATATAAGAGATGCCCTTGGTCATGATGGTGAAGTCGGTGAGGGCGGGGGAGTAAACGGCACCGCCGGCGCAGGGACCGAGGATTGCTGAAATCTGGGGTATTACGCCCGATGCGAGGATGTTGCGCTGGAATATTTCGGCATATCCTGCAAGTGCGTTGATACCTTCCTGGATACGTGCGCCGCCCGAGTCGTTAAGACCGATTACCGGAGCGCCCATCTTCATGGCCATATCCATGATCTTGCATATCTTCTGAGCCATGGTTTCGCTCAGTGAGCCGCCGAATACGGTGAAGTCCTGTGCGAACACATATACCAGACGGCCGTCTATTGTTCCGTAGCCGGTGACAACACCGTCGCCGAGGTAGCTTTTCTTTTCCTGACCGAAGTTGTGGCAGCGGTGGCGCACAAACATATCTATTTCTTCAAAAGAGCCTTCGTCGAGCAGCTGGGCTATACGTTCACGGGCTGTGTATTTGCCGCGGTCGTGCTGTTTCTGGATGGCTTTTTCGCCGCCGCCGAGACGGGCTTCATTGCGCAGGGCTATAAGCTCCTGTACTTTTTCAAGCTGATTACTCATTTTCTTCGTAAGTAAGTGTATGGGTTGCTTAATTTATTGGTTGTTTTATTTGTTGGGGTCCTCGCATAGCTCGATAAGGGTACCGCATGTCGATTTGGGGTGCAGGAATGCTATGTTGAGACCTTCGGCTCCCTTGCGGGGGGCTTTGTCGATAAGGCGTCCGCCCTTCGATTCTACCTCTGCGAGCGCGTTTGCCACGCCGTCTTCTATGGCGAATGCTATGTGCTGGATGCCGCCGCGGCCACCGTTGTTGGCTATGAATTTAGCTATGGCGCTGTCTTCGGCTGTGGGTTCGAGGAGTTCTATTTTTGTCTGACCGACTTTGAAGAATGCGGTGCGCACTTTCTGGTCGGCAACTTCTTCTATAGCAAAGCATTTGAGACCAAGCATGTTTTCGTAGAAGGGTATGGCTTCCTCCAGTGAGGGAACGGCTATACCTACATGTTCAATGTGGGAAATGTCCATTGTGTTGTGATTTTTATGGTTTGGTAATATTGTTTGTTATCTATGTGATTTGACACACGTATCAATGTGCAAATTTAGCAAATAATATTAATTATTGTGTGTTTGCGGCGGAATTTAGTGCCATCTATGTTTATCCGTGCGCTCCCTGTGGCATTTTGTATGATAAAAAAGGCGTGGTGCGCCTGAAAAATATGGCGCGCCACGCTATGATGTCTATGGGATATATCCTGTGATGGCTTATTGCTTGGGCGACAGTAGTGTGAGGGTCGATGTGCTTAACATCGGTGAGTTGCCTATTGTTTCGAGTGTTCTCAAACGGAAATAGCGGGCTTTGACCGGCGTCTCAAACACCACTTGCTGCGGTATCGGGTTGGCTTCCACGTTGCTGAATTCACCCGTTGTGGCAATATCTGTCCATTTCTTGCCGTCAAGGCTTGATTGCACTGCGTATTTGAATAGCAGGCCTTTCGCAGGTTCCGGAGTGTACACGAATCCGGCTATCTCTGTCGCTTTTGGCATACGTATGGTGTATATGAAGTTGCCGTCGTTCTTTGCTGTGGTCAGCTTCATTCCTTTAGTGGGGATTGATGGCAGCTCTATGGTGGCGGGTGCTGTTTCCTGCGGCATGGTTATATGGTATGCTCCGGTGATTCGGGCGTGGGGTGTGCTGCGTGAGGATAATATCTTGAGTCGCAGCGCATCGACCTTGGTGTCGGGGAACGTGAGTATCCGTTTCTTGCCTATGGTGGTACCCTGTGCAAGGGGTGTCCAGCGGTCGTTAGTGGAATCGTAGCCGAGTATCTCGAATTGTTCCACCCGCTGTCCGCGGTCTATATCCTCTTCCAGCACCACACTGTTGATGGTTGCCGATGGTGTGCCGAGGAGGTTGTCGGTGAAGTTTTGGTCAATCCAGCGGCGCATCTCCATCAGTCGGTTCACATCGGCTTGGTTTATACGTCCTGAACGGTCGGGTGGGATGTTGAGCAGAAGCACTGAGTTTCGACCTACCGATTGCAGATAGATGTCGGCTAATCTTGAAAGTGAATGGGGCTTTTCATGAGAGTGGTAGAACCATCCCGGACGTATGGATACATCGACCTCCGACGGCCACCAGTACAGACGGTCGGCTTTTGCTACCAGCTCGCGGCTGCCTATGCCTGGCGACATGGCGTCGATACCGAGTGATTTGTTTATCGAATCGGAGTAGGAGTATATGCTCGGAACCAACGGTGTGACGCTCCATTCGGTTTCGCGTCCGCGTCCACCTTCATTACCAACCCAGCGCACATCGTCGCCGGTGATGGCAAGTACGGCTTCGGGTTGCAAACGCCGCATGGTTTCGCGGAACCGCAGCCAGTCATACTCCTGTTTCTTGCCGTTCGGACCCTCTCCGCAGGCCCCGTCAAACCATACTTCGTCAATCTTGCCGTAGTTGGTCAGTAGCTCTGTGAGCTGTGCCACGAACATGTCGTTGTAGCGTGGTGAGTCACCGTAGCATGATGCGTTGCGGTCCCACGGCGACAGATATATACCGAGTTTCATTCCGTATTTGTCGCACGATTTGCGTAGGTCGGCTACGACGTCGCCCTTCCCTCCGCGCCATGGCGATGAGGCTACGGAGTGGTCAGTGGTGGCTGTGGGCCACAGGCAGAATCCGTCGTGATGCTTGGCTGTTAGTATCACCATCTTGAATCCGGCATCCTTGAGGGCGCTTACCCATTGGTCGGTGTCGAGTGAATCAGGATTGAACAGTTCCGGCGATTCTTTCCCGTCACCCCATTCACGGTCGGTGAATGTGTTCATTCCGAAGTGCAGGAATGCTGTAAGTTCGCGTTGCTGCCACGCACGTTGCTGTTCATTGGGTACAAGGCGTGCCGCCATCTCTACCTTTGTTATCGAGTCCGTTCCTTCCGGGAATATGAGTTCCTTTACGAAATATTCATCTGAAGCATGGGCAACGATGCCGCATAGGGCTATTGCTGTTCCGGCAAGTATCTGTTTCATGTTGGTCATTTGGCTTGTGAAATTTGTATTGGCGTTTCGTTATTGTACGGTGATGGGAAATTGGTGACGTACCGGATCATCGTATTTCTCCTGTGCGTCGCGCAGTTTGATCATCATGCGTCGGGTTATCTCTTCCGTGCCGGGATTACCGTAGATGTTGTGCATCTCGGTGGGGTCGGACTGAAGGTCGTAGAGTTCCCATTGGTCAATATCGTTATAGAAATGAATCAGCTTGTAACGTCCGTCGCGTATGCCGTAATGGCGTTTCACGGCATGTTCGGCAGGGTATTCATGGAAATGGTAGTAGAGATTGTCACGCCATTGTTCCGGACGTTCGCCTTTGAGCAGTGGCAGCATGGACACTCCCTGTATGTCAGATGGAATCTCTACTCCCGCAAGGTCGAGGAATGTCGGTGCGTAATCGATGTTCTGTACCATGAGGTCTATGTCGCCTTTGGCATCAAGTCCGTCGGGCAGCATCATCACGAGCGGCGTGCGCATTGATTCCTCGTACATGAACCGCTTGTCAAACCATCCGTGCTCACCCATATAAAATCCTTGGTCGGAGGTGTACACCACGAGTGTGTTGTGGAGCATGTCATGGTCACGCAGGTAGTCGAGTACGCGGCCTACATTTCGGTCAAGTGATGTCACCACTTTGGCGTAATCGCGCATGTATCGTTGGAATTTCCATTCGGTCAGCGAGTCTCCGGTCAGCGAGTCGGCATAGAATTTTTCTATAATCGGATTATAGTGTGCATCCCATCGTGCGCGTTGTGCCGAATCCATGCGGTTGAGCATTCCAATGTGTGCGCCTGTCAGGCGTGTACGGGAATCCGGACGGAGCATCTTGCAGTCATAAACTATGTCCATGTCATGAGGACTGGCTATGGACATTTCCTGCTGCTGTGCTGCTATGCGGCCTTCGTAGTTGTCGTAAAAATTGGCAGGGAGCGGGAATGTCGTGTCCTCAAATAGTTCAAGGTCGCATGTGTCGGCAAGCCAGTTGCGGTGTATGGCTTTGTGATGTATCAGCAGACAGAACGGCTTCTCGGGGTCGCGCTCATTCTCAAGCCAGTTGAGCGAGCGGTCGGTGATGATGTTCGTGAGATAGCCGTGGTGCACTATGGTGTCGCCGGTCTGTTCTATGAATTGTGGGTTGTAGTAGTCGCCTTGTCCCGGCACTATGGACCATCGGTCGAATCCTGTTGGCAGGGTGTGCAGGTGCCATTTCCCGAATATGGCGGTCTGGTAACCGGCTTGTTGAAGGTATTTCGGGAAGGTAGGTTGTGAGCCGTCGAACACATCGGTCTCATTGGAACGGAAACCGTTTGTGTGGCTGTGTTTTCCGGTGAGCATACATGCCCGCGACGGTCCGCTGAGGGAGTTGGCTACGAAGCTGTTGGTGAAGCGTACGCCGTCGGCAGCGATGCGGTCGAGGTTGGGTGTCGACATATTGCGGCGGTCGTAGCAGCTCATCATCTGAGCCGTATGGTCGTCGGTCATTATATAGACTATATTGGGACGGACGTCGGTTTTCTTCTCGGCTGGTGCCGCTTGAAGCATTTGCAGTGGCATAAGCCCGAGTGCCGCTCCGGGCAGGAGCTTGTGGTAGGGGGTATTCATGATGTCAGATTGTTGTAATAATAGATAATGCGAATATAGTTATTATTCGCTAATCGGGCAATAGTGACAAAAATGGCAGTCGGTCGTGTCAGTTGTTTTGTTTTGACTAATCAGTTGATATATAGTGTATTATTATATATGCAACCTTTTTGGCATAAAATTTGTTTTTATAATGACACGAAAGAATAAACGAATCAAGAATAATCAAAATTCAAAAATAAACATATAAACACTTATTTATTATGGGAAAAATTATAGGCATTGACCTTGGAACAACCAATTCATGTGTTGCCGTGCTTGAAGGCAACGATCCCGTTGTGATACCTAACAGCGAAGGACGTAACACTACTCCTTCTGTGGTAGCGTTTGTGGACGGCGGCGAACGTAAGGTGGGCGACCCTGCTAAACGTCAGGCTATAACCAATCCGAAACGTACCATCTACTCTATCAAGCGATTCATGGGCGAAACCTGTGATCAGGTATCGAAAGAAATAGAACGCGTACCTTACAAAGTGGTATGCGGTGCCAACAATACACCTCGTGTGGATATCGACGGTCGTGAATATACTCCGCAGGAAATATCCGCTATGATTCTTCAGAAGATGAAGAAGACTGCTGAGGACTATCTCGGACAGTCGGTGACTGAAGCGGTTATTACCGTACCTGCTTACTTCAACGACTCGCAGCGTCAGGCTACTAAGGAAGCCGGCGAAATCGCAGGTCTTACTGTTAAGCGTATCGTGAACGAACCTACCGCTGCTGCCCTTGCCTATGGTTTGGACAAGAGCGACAAAGATCAGAAGATTGCCGTATTTGACCTCGGTGGCGGTACATTCGATATCTCAATATTGGAGTTGGGCGACGGTGTGTTTGAAGTGAAGTCGACCAATGGTGATACCCACCTTGGCGGTGATGACTTCGACCAGGTTATTATCGACTGGCTTGCCGATGAGTTCTTGAAGGACGAAGGTGTTGACTTGCGCAAGGACCCCATGGCATTGCAGCGTTTGAAGGAAGCTGCCGAAAAAGCTAAGATTGAGCTTTCGAGCACCACAAGCACTGAAATCAACTTGCCGTACATCATGCCTGTCAACGGTATTCCAAAACACTTGGTTAAGACCTTGACCCGTGCTAAGTTCGAACAGCTTGCCGACCGTTTGATTCAAGCTACCATCATTCCTTGTGAACAGGCTTTGAAAGATGCCGGTATGACTGCTAAAGATATCGACGAAGTGATTTTGGTAGGTGGTTCGACCCGTATCCCCGCTATTCAGCAGATCGTTGAAAAGTTCTTCGGCAAGGCTCCTTCCAAGGGCGTTAACCCCGATGAAGTGGTTGCCGTAGGTGCTGCTATCCAAGGTGGCGTGCTTTCCGGTGATGTTAAGGATGTGCTGTTGCTTGACGTTGTTCCTCTGTCGGTGGGTATCGAGACTCTCGGTGGTGTGATGACCAAGCTTATCGAAGCCAATACTACCATTCCTACCCGTAAGAGCGAGACATTCTCAACAGCTGCCGACAATCAGCCTTCTGTGGAAATCCACGTATTGCAGGGTGAACGTCCTATGGCTAAGGATGACAAAACTCTTGGTAAGTTCCACCTCGATGGTATTGCTCCCGCACCCCGTGGTATTCCTCAGATTGAAGTTACATTCGAAATCGATGCCAACGGTATATTGAATGTTTCGGCTAAGGATAAGGCAACTGGTAAGGAACAGAGCATCCGTATCGAAGCATCAAGCGGCTTGACCGACGCTGAAATCAAGCGTATGAAAGATGAGGCTGCCGCTAATGCTGCCGCCGATGCCAAGGAAAAGGAACGCATTGACAAACTTAATCAGGCAGATGCATTGATTTTCCAGACTGAAAAGCAACTCAACGAGCTTGGCGATAAGATTCCTGCCGACAAGAAAGCTCCTATTGAAACAGCGCTCGAAGCACTTAAGGAAGCTCACAAGAATCAGAACATCGAAGGAATCGATGCCGCCATCAAGCAGATCGAAACCGCGTTCGGTGCCGCACAGCAGGACATCCTCAACGCTCAGGCACAAGCCCAGCAAGGTGCCCAGCCCGGTGGAGCCCAGCAAGGTCCCACCCCCAACCCCGGAAACGGCGACGGAGTAACCGACGTAGACTTCGAGGAAGTCAAGTAATCTCCAAAAGGACAACTGACATAATGCGGATTGCGACTTACACAGTCGCAATCCGTTTTGTTTATTCTCGCACATTATTATTACCTTGAAGGAATGGGTGCTCGACGGCGCTTCGGTGCTTTATGGCTCGAATGAAAATCTCGTCCGCGCCAACTATAGCAACGTGTCCAAAGGGATAGAACCCCCACCGACTACCTTCAGCTATTCTTACGCAATTTTCTCTTAGGTGAAACCAACGAACTGAAAAATCGCGACCTCCACATTCGTTGGCAATCCGTGGAACCCCATAATGATGTCTCAACCCACTTGAAACATCATTTTGATGTTTCAGATAGATACCCCGGATACCTATCTCTGAAAGAAACTGCTGTGCTGAAATCCTAATGACTAAAATTAGTGATTGGTGATATTTAATACTTTTTGTTATTTGAGCCTGCACATAGACGATGTTTTTTATCCTAATGGCAGAAATTGGATGGAAATTTATATATTTGCAGTGATATAGATTTGTGTATATGAGGGATTTCAAAATATAGGGCGGGCTGGTTATGCCGGTTCTGTGATTTGGTTTCTTTTTATAGGGCTCAAATTCTGTGTGACAAACAAATTTACGGTATTATGAAAAAACTGAATTTATTTCAAAGCTTGGTCGTGTTTTTTGTGGATGCTTCTGCGTCGTTTTTTATTTTCCAGACAGTCGCTTTCATTTTTTCATACTTTTACTTTTTGCCGTTTTTCCCCGGATTTTGGGCTGTGTGGACAATCTACTATATAGTAGCCTACAGTGCTTTTAATAAGACATTGGGGCAGGCATTTTTTCATGCCGGTATTGTAGTGGAGAAAAGACCGGCTCGTTTGTGGATAAGGATTTTGTTGCGTGAAATTTTGACCTCTTTTCCGGGAATCTTATTTTTGACCACATTCCGGACTCCGGTTGCAATTCCGCTTTCGCTCGCTATATTATTGGTGTGTCTCAGTTTGCTATGCTTTAGGAAAAAGTTGTTTGGTGTGACCGTACGTAGGTTTGACACAATGCCTGATTTTGTACCATGCTGGATTTATTTTGCAATTGTGGTGTGTGGTGTGATTGCCCGGTTTGTAAATGTTGCGGTAACAAATGATGGAGATACCGGGAATAAGTCGTTGTTGAGTTCCGCACCGCGCCCAACTGTCAACTCGGCGCAAAAGTACGTGGATTTTTTGAAGGAGAACCGCCAAGACATAAATGATTATATAATGGGACTTTTCGATGAATATGATCATGTGATACTGTGTGAACGCATGCATCCTGAGATGACCCAATATGATATGATTTACAACCTTGTGACAGACAGTCGGTTTGTGGATTCTGTAGGTGTTGTGTTTACAGAAGTTGGTAGCGCGGAATCGCGAGACGCATATCGTGATTTTGTCAATACTCCGTTTGCCAATGATACTCTTGTAGAGAAAAATCTGGCTTCGTTCTTGATGGATAACCAGACCGTGTGGCTGCTATGGACCAACACTAACTGGTTTGATTTTCTGAAGAAAATGTATTATTTCAATCATGATAGAGAAAATAAGGTTGAAATAATGTTTTCTGATAGAAATTGGATTGACAGAAGTGAAATAGGTTGCCGTGACAGTATTATGGCTGACAATATTATCTCAACAATTGAATCTGAAGGATTAGGAAAGTCGCTTACCATAATGAACTACAGGCATGCATTTCTGACGCGAGGTAATTGCGGGTACTATCTGGCACGCAGATTTCCCGGCAGAGTAGCCAACGTTATGATAAATAGCGTGACTATGGCAACGGGTCTAAAACCGATTCAGAACGGATTGTGGGATGTAGCTGCCGAACAGATGCGTCCTGTAGAATTTGCATTTGATTTTAAAGGTTCACCGTTTGGAGCCGATGATTTTGATTATTTCCCCTTTTGTATGAGCTGGGGAACAAAACTAACGTATCAGGATATGTTTACCGGAATGATATATTATAAATCTCTGGATGAACAATATCTAAGTGACGGCTTCAACTACATCTTTGAACCTGAAAATATAGTAAAGATTGAAGAACGTGAACGACTATTGCCCGATGAGGTCCGGAATCCGTATAAGTTCCTCAATGGTGTAATAGTAGTGCGGTCTGGCAACGATGTGTTTAATATGTTTGTGCGTTTATCGAATATTTTTACACTTGGGCTAACAATACTTTCATTAATCTTAGTCTGTGTCATGTGCATATACATCCATCGCAGAAGGAAAAAATATTTGTCAGTCCGGGAGGACGTATAGTTGTGCGTTTTCGAAGCGGGTTATGCGTACTGCAGTGCCTGCTTCGATGAATCCGCGTTGAGCCACGGCGTCGTATTCATTATCGTCAATTATAATTTTTCCTGCCGGTCGGAGGTCGGTGAGTGCTTGTGCCGATTGCCCCACAAGACGTTTTAGGGATGTGTCAACTCCTATATAGCCTTCTTCAATACGTTGGCTATGGGTAAGTTCTGTGGTGCGGGTTATGAACTTTGGTCCGTAGTGCGATGTAAGATACATTATCAACGCTATGCATGCGGCTGTGGCTATGGACAATGTCAAGATTGTTTGCCATATTGCGGTTATATCGATGTGTCCGCTTGGCAACGAGAAGCTTTCGAGTAGACCTATGATTACGGCACCTGCCATGGCGCAGCATCCTGCTATACCAGCAATGCCGAATCCCGGAATTATAAAAATCTCAATCAACAGGAGTATCAGTCCGCCCACGAACAACAGTACTACCCAACTGCTCACGATACCTGTGAGGAATAGCGGTAAGAAATAAAGTATGGCAGCCGTAAGTGCCGCGAGCGACGGAAATCCCATGCCGGGAGTCTGCAATTCGAAGTAAATGCCGCCGATTATAATCATAATCAATATCGCCTGAATTGCCGGGCTGGTGAGGAATCCCATGAGATTGTCGACCCATGATGCGCGGAACGTTGCGGTGGTGTAATGGTTGATGCCTAATTGAGATATTACATCGTCGATGGAGTCGGCTTTACCGTCGGCATAGCCCCAGCGGATGGCTTCGTCGGGGGTAAATGTGAGTACTTTTGTGGAGTCTATCAGTCCCGGGACAACTATACGGGTATCTACCATGGCTTCGGCTATCAGTGGGTCACGACGCCATCGCCAAGTGGAATCATTGCCTTTAATCTTACCGTGTTGTTCGGCTGTGGCGCGCATCATGGCACGCATGTACGACTGATATTTGTCGGGCATGGCAGTGCCGTCGTTGCCGTTGACCACGGTGGCAGCTCCCATTGATGCGTCGGGGCGCATGTACACGGAATCACATGCGAGAGCTATCAGAGCTCCGGCTGAAGCTGCATTGTTATCCACAAAAGCCACTACCGGTATGGGGCTATGTAGCAGTGCGGTGCGCATAGAGTCGGCATGTTCAACTGTACCGCCATAGGTGTTGAGGTGCAGAAGTATGAGCGAAGCATTCATTTGAGATGCTTCTTCGAGACCGCGCTTTGTGTGTCGCCAAGTGGTAGAACCTATCTCGTCGTTGATAGGCAGGATGTAGACCAACGTGTCTGTGCAATAGGCTGCAATGGATACGATGAGCGTGATGAGTGTCAGGAGAGTCCGTTTCATTTGATGTGTTGGTGTTTGGTATAGCCTTTCCGTAGCCACGAGGGGAGCATTATGGCACCGGCTATCAAGTAAATGTAATAAGATATTATGCGCCAGAATATGGCAAGAATGAGAGCTATTGAAATGTCGCCTATGAGGTCGCCGTAGTAGTTGGTGAATAACCATTCACTCACACCGCTGCCACCCGGTGTCGGGCTTATGGTAAGTATGGTCCATACCACGAACTGCCGTGCGAATACTATGGCTTGCGGGGCTGCCGAAGCAAATCCCCAGAACAGAGCATTGACTACCAGATAGCGGCATACCCATGTCATGCATGTGGCAGTCATGGCTTCGCACCACCATCGTGCCGTGCGGTGGCGTATATCTTTGCCTGTGGCAACCAGATTATCGCCAAGTTCTGATACCTGCCCGCGCCATCTCCGTAGCCATGGTATGGAGAATAGCTTTAGCAAGGCTGCCGCCACACGGTGAGGTGATATGAATATGCCTATGAACAGAAAGAGGGTCACAACGCATATACCGCCATAGACAATCCAGAAGGATGTGCGTACGCCTACCGTAAATGCCGAGTGATTGAATCCGAAGATTTCACCGCCGGGCAGTAACAGGAATATGAGCGGACATGCTATGACGTAAAAAAGCTCGTCGAGCATCAGTGTTACCATGGTCAGCGCTGTGGCGCGTCCGAGGTTTATGCCCTCACGTTTCATGAACAGCATGCTCAGCGCCGAGCCGCCGGCAGTGGTGGGGGTGACCGCTGAGGTAAATTCGCATAGCATGGTCACCTTGAAAGCCTTGCGCCACGATAAATCTCTGTCGGTAAGAGTGCGGAAACGCCACATCATGCCCCATTCGCGGCCTGCCATGCATAGCCAGGCGAGTATAATGGCACCTACGGTACGTATGGTCCATGGTATCTGTAGAAATTGCTCGATACTGAACTCCCGAGCAAACAGCCATGCTACCACGGCAAGTCCTATGACTACCGGGAGTATTGTTTTGAGCAGCATGTTGTTGGTGCGGTTCATCTGTCTTGTGATGTCGGGGGGAATATGCTATTGATTGGTCTCGGTTTCACCGTCAGGTTCGGTAACGGAGGTGATATTCTGTTCCGGTTTTTCTGCTGCAATAGAATCGGGCTTGATTTCGTTGACAGGTATTGAATCGGTGGAGATGGAGTCGGTCTTGGCTTTTTCCTTTTCATCATCTTCATCGGGTATGGACGCCGGGTCAACCGGGCGTTCTTTGACTCGACCGAGATTGATTTTAGGTACTTCACATTCCTCCTTTATATTCACAGCCTGGTCACGTGCCGACGGGTTGACTATGATGGGCATTCCTACCTCTACGAACTTTACGAGTTCGAGTATATTGTCATTGTGTATGCGTATGCACCCATGGCTTACTCGTGCACCTAAAGCCCAAGGCGCGCAAGTGCCGTGTATGCCTATCTGCGACGTGACATTGGTTTTCAAACGTATGAAGCGCGGACCGAACTGACCTTTTTTCTTGGAAGTATTTCCATCGTCGTCGGTGTAAAGCCATTCGGTGGAGTCGTATATGCCTTCTGCCGTGAAAAATCCTTCGGGGGTGCGATTGTCGCGTTTCTTGTGTTTTGTTCCATACTTACGTGAGCATGCCATCTTGTAGGCACGTTGTTCGACTCCGTATCGGTCGAAAAGTACTACGTGCATCGATGGTTTGTCCACGACTATGAAGTAGTCAAACGGATTCTTGAGCAGGCGTTCTGTGTAGTCAAGATTGTCTTTTGCCATGCGTGGCAGTATGCCCTGGCTGTATTGGTCCCATCTGCCGGATTGTTCCATGAATTCTATGGCATCCTGCTCGGAGCGTAGTCTGTGGGTAAGTATTGTGTCCGGAGCCGGCGTGGTGTCCTCGATTACGATAGTGGTATCAGTATGTCCGACTATACTATCGGTTGTTGGTTCGGCGTTAGGTTGACGAGTGTGGTTGCCGCATCCTTGAAGTGCGCTAAGGCATAGTACAAATGAGATAAGTAAAAGAATCAGACGCATTTTCAGGTTACTTCGGTTAGCAGAATAAAGTGAATTGCAAAGTTAACGATATTTTACATATCTACAGACATCTCTACAGGATTATAGGTATAGTGGCGGTCAGAGTCAGGATTTACCGTTAACTTCCGGTAGTTTCAACAAGTAACTGACACCGATGGTTGCTACGCAGCATACCATTGTCCACAGGAAGAAGGGGCCGTAGCCGATATTGTCTTGAATCCATCCGGCTGCCATGGCGGGCAGCATCATTCCGAGAGCCATTATACCTGTGCAGATAGCATAATGCGATGTTTTTCTCGGTCCGTCGGAGAATAGTATCAGATAAAGCGTGTAGGCAGTGCATCCGAATCCGTAGCCGAATTGTTCGATGAACACGCATATATTGATGGTGAGAATGGAATGGTCCGGGACATACGCAAGATATACGAATGTGAGACATGTGAGTGACATGCTCCATGCCATGGGTATGAGCCATCGGTGTAAACCGCCGCGTGACGCAACCATGCCGCCAATGATGCCACCGAGGGTAAGACCGATGATGCCGACCGTACCGTAGACCATTCCTACCTGTACGGTAGTGAGTCCCAGTCCGCCGTCGGCGGGTGTGTCGAGCAGAAATGGAGATATCAGTTTTATGAGTTGGGCTTCAGGCAATCGGTACAGCAGCATGAATGCTACGGCTATGCCTATGTGGCGTTTGGTGAAGAAACTGCGGAATGTGGTGAAAAAATCCGTAATTACCTCTTTTCCGGTGAGACGTGAGTGACATATATCAGCAGCCGGATAGGGCATAATCCAGCTATGGTAGGCGGCTGCTGTGATGAAAAACAGAGATACTATGCCGAATACCATCGCCCATGCCATGGATATGTCACCGCCAATCTCTTCGAATAACCCTGCTATGATGACAAGCAGTCCTTGCCCTGCGACTAAAGCTATGCGGTAGAATGTGGAGCGTATGCCCACGAAAAACGCCTGTTGTTCCTGATTGAGACCGAGCATGTAGAATCCGTCGGCGGCGATATCGTGCGTTGCCGATAAGAATGCTACTATCCAGAATGCGGCAAGAGACAATTGGAAAAACATTGAGCCGGGCAGAGCCAAGGCTACGGCTCCGAAGCCTATCCCCAGCAACCATTGCATGGCTACGACCCATCGCCGCTTGGTAGATATGATGTCAACTATCGGGCTCCAGAATGGTTTTATGACCCATGGCAGATAGAGCCAGGATGTGTATAGGGCAATATCGGTATTGGAAACACCAAGGCGTTTGTACACGATTACCGATAGTGTCATTACTGCCACGTATGGCAACCCCTCGGCGAAATAAAGTGATGGAACCCATGTCCATGGGGAGCGTGTTTTTAGTCGTGCCATAATCAATATATCACGGTCAGTTCCGTTCCCGGGAAATAATGGGATAATATCTCTCGATAAGTATAGCCTTTGTGTGCCATCACGGCTGCACCAATCTGGCACATTCCTACTCCGTGTCCCCAGCCGGCTCCGTCGATGCGCCATCGGGCCGGTATGCCGTCAGAATCATAATCAAGGGGTGTTATCACGAATGCGGAACTGTATAGGTGGGTGCGTGAGAGTGTGCGGCGAATCTCCAGTTCCTTGCCTATGATTCGTCGTAGCCGTGTACCGTGTATTTCAAGCCGGTCAATGCGTCCCGAGGGACCGCGATGAAGTGGTGTTATGCTGATAATACTGCCATAATCCATCTCCGAGCGTGTACGTATGATGTCGGCAAGTTCCTCTGCGGAATATTCCACATGCCACCGGTAGAAATCGGATGTCTCAAGGTCGTAGTTGTTGAGTACGGTTTCAAGTACCTCTTTAGGTGGATTGGCGCAGAATGCATCGGGACGTTCATGTACCCATTGTTCCATTGCGGTTGCATCCGTGAGGTCAGGTACGGCATTAGGAGTAGTATTGTCGCTCAATGCCCGCAGGTAAGGTACTTCGACCGGTTGCCAGCATGTGGCGAATTCCTCCATCACTCCTCCACAGCATTTTGAGAAGCGGGTGTCGCACAGGTGACCGTCGAATGTGAGCACCTCACCGCATGTGGCTTCGATGGCGGCTCCTACTTGAGGTGTGGATGCTTTGGTGCAGCCTTGATAACGTTGGCAATGGTCGTCGGCGCATACATGAAACAGGGTATGTGCGTCGCGGTCATACCATCGAATTGTCTCACTCTCAGTTTCAGAGCATGTGTACCTCTGTAGTTGCATAGGAGGATTTATCTGAGCCAGAAGCCAGCTGCGGGATATTACGGAGTGGGCTTTCAGGAACTCTTCGGGTGCTTTGGCATTCATCTCCGATGATATGACACTGCGTAGGTAGCTTTCAGCATCGATGAGATTTATGGCGTGCAGCATGCCGTCACGACATATTATCTTGAGTGCGCCTTGAAATGACTGATGTTCCCTTCGCTGCCAGTGGAATCCTATGCCTATGGTCACGTCCATCAATGTAAAGGTGCATTGCGGTGCCAGAGGGGTGAGAATCAACTCTTGCATGTCGAGTCCCTGACATGAGACTTCATTACCGTTTCCTGCTGTAATGGATATGGAGTCATGGGTGTCGATGCCGTGGTTGGCTGAATACGGCCCGTCAAGTCTAATGCTTATCTTGGGTGCGGCGAGTATGCCTACGCTAATTTCAGGAATCATGGTCTCAGGATATTTATCAGTTGGGAATGGTTATAGCCCACTTCGAGATACAGGTTTGTGATTTGTTGCGGTGTGAGTCCGGTGAAATCTGATGGACGTACTGAAATTATGACTCCGCTCATGTCCACGGAAGCCGGGCTTATCAATATCCGTGAGGTGTCGGAGGGGTCATGTGCGAAATTGTACGGTCTGTGTGCTCTGCGTGGTATCACTACGGCTTGTAATGACATTCCGGTATCACGCATCAGGATGTTGAGTTTCGGCTCACCCGTTGATTCGTCAGCCGGCAGCAAAGCTAAAATGGAGCATACATTGCGCTCCATCTCTTCAGAATTGGCGGCATGTATGAGGAATATTGCCGGACATATATCATACACCTCTATGTTGGGCGCGGTATGCACGGGGCAGGTAGTGTCTATTGTTTCCCAGATTGGGAAGTATTGGGTGGGAGCGGCTTGAAAATGTAAATGGTCGGGGGCAGAGGCCCCGCATAACGGTCCGTTGTAGAATACGGTGAAGCCATGAAGTTCTTGTGCGAGAGCCGCCATGTGGCTTATATTGCCATTTATCCGCTGGGGTATGTGTGATTTGTGGGCTATAGTAAGGTGCTGTGGGAAAATAGGAAATGGGTTGAGGAGTATGTGGTAGTCATGCCAATCGATATATTCCTGCGCTTGCGGCCGATTGGCATGGCACAGAAAGCACGGTCTTGCCTTAATGGATGCGGTGTCGGTCTTGGCGGCGGTGGATATACGGCGCGAGGGATTGTATTGCAGTGTGATATGACGCGGACCTATATCGATATGGCGCGTTTGTACCTGCGATAGTTGACGGGTATTGTCGGCGGCAAGCCGCCATGAATCTATCTGCCGGTCAATGAATCGTTGAAGTACGTTGCTATCCATTGCTGCGGTTCATGGATTGACGGGCGCGTATTTCCCAAGTGCGGAGCGTGTCCTTGTACGCGTTGTATTCGTTAGCTCTTTCCATGCTGAGTGATGAGTCGGAGTTACCTCCCCAGCGTCGGCATAAGTACAATACGTCATATATGCGTCCTATACGGTAGGTGCGCGATATACGCAGTCCCATGGCATAGTCCTCGCCGTATGAGACGTTGGGCATGGGCATTCGACGTGCTATTGCTGTGGCAAATGCGCGTGGTGCACCGAGTCCGTTTATGCGAAGTGCGTTGTTGCGGCCATTGCTGTCGGTCCATTCCCGGTGGTCGATTATACCTGGAGGTATGGGTTGCAGATTAATATCGGTAAGACTGTATGAGCCTACTACCATGGCGCATGGCTGCCGGCGGAAGTGGTCTACAATGGTTTGTAGGGTGGACGAAGAACTATAAATGTCGTCGCTGTCGAGTTGTACGGCAAAACGTCCGCATTGATGGTGTGCTAATGCGAGATTCCAGCATCCGCCTATACCGAGGTCTGTACTGTCGGGTATGATGTGTATCAGCCGCGGGTCATCGCTCAGCCGGCGAAGTATGTCGGAGGTGCCGTCTGTGCTGTGGTTGTCCACTACTATGACGTTGAACGGAAAGTCAGTCAGTTGGTCAAGTGCGCTGAATACGGCATCGCCTATGGTTGCTTCTCGATTGCGTACAGGTATTATAATAGAGGCTTCGACCGGGAAAACATCGCCGTAGTCAGGTTCTTCGAAATTAGGCTCGAGGAATGCGTCTATGGCTTTCAAGTGGCAGGTACACGCGCGTTCCATCTCTATCTGGACAGCGCGGTTACGTGGATTCACGTAACTGAAATGCCGTTCCCCCTCTTTGGCGTTTTCCGTAGGTGGAGTGGCGGTATATAGTGGCTCGGGAATGTGTGTCACGGAGCCTAAACGTGAGAGATGCAGCCGCGTATGGTACCATGCGGCGTAGTCATAATCATTAGGCAGCGTGTCTACGCACATCTTTAGCAAATCGGTATTTATGAGCACTATAGGACCGAAATTGAAATCATCGCGTACCGCCCCCTCCCGATAGTCTATACACCGAATGATTTTAGTGTCTCCGTCCATGGCAATGCGATAGTCGGAATAAACAATCGCTGAACCTGTATCGGACATTACTGATGCCAGACGGTCAAATTCTTGCGGAGTGATGTCTATGGTCGTATCTGCGTCGAGACTCAGCAACATGTACGGTGTTTCGGCACATGCGGCTATTTGTCGCATGTGCGTGGAGTTGCATAGTCCGGAGGTTATGCGTGGAGTTGAATTCATGTCGAGTTATCTCATTTAGCGGGTTCGGTGGATAGTAGTGGCATGAGTTGCGGATAGATTCCCGGCGATGCTACAGCTACGGAAATTTCACGGTCGGTGCGGAAGAATGAGTGTATGGCTCCGGCTTCCTGAGATATGAGCAGTGCTGCGGACACGTCCCACCGGTGTAGGTTTAGCTCCCAATAGGCATCGAGAAATCCGGCTGCGACGTAGCAGATGTCAATGGCTGCCGATCCGAGACGGCGTAATCCGCGTACGTGAGGAAGCACACGAGCCACGTTGGGCAGATTGTTGTCGGGATTAGTGTCCTTGTCCACGGGAAATCCTGTGGACATTACGGCGCGGCCAAGGAGGGTGTTGTCTGAGCAATGTATGGGGTTGCCGTTTAGGTACGCACCCTCTCCTTTTACCGCATGGAACAGTTCGCCGAGGTACGGAGCGTAGACTACACCGATTATTGTTTCACCGCCATATTCTATGCCTATCGACACAGCAAATCCGGGTAATCCTGAGCTGAAATTAGTAGTGCCGTCAAGAGGGTCGATTACCCATCGGTATGTGCCGGTGCCTGCTTTTTCACCCGATTCTTCGGATAATATGGCATGTGTGTGGTAGTGCCGGTTGATGTTGCCTATGATCAGTTCTTCGGATGCGCGGTCGGCAATGGTCACTATGTCGGCATCATTGTACTTGCTGTGGATGTCGAGATTGCCTTTGCGGAAATGTTCAAGCTGTATGTTTCCTGCCTGACGTGCCCATTCTATGGCGTCTAACAGCAGTTGGTCTGTGTCTGTATTCATTGCTCAAGATTGTATCCGTCGATAGGAACTTGCCGGCGGAATTCTTCTTTAAAAGATATGAGTGTCTCGGTGCGTCCGGGAACAATACCGAGTATGCTGTTGTGGATGAGTTGCAGCAGGTGGTGATTGTTGCGGGCGTATAGCTTTATAAGCAGGTCGTATTTGCCTGTAGTGTAATGTACCTCCACCACTTCAGGTATTTTCCGTAGTTCGGTGGCTACGGTATCGAACTGCAGCGGGTCAGTGAGGAATACACCGATATAGGCGCATGTCTCGTAACCTACTGCCGACGGGTCTATAAGCGTTTCAAATCCGCGTATAACACCGTTGGATGTGAGCTTTTGTATGCGCTGGTGTACAGCGGCACCGGAGACGTTGCATTCGCGGGCAATCTCCAGAAATGGTTTGCGTGCGTTCTGTGAAAGCAGTTGCAATATTTTGCAGTCAAGTGTGTCAAATGATATTCGTGCCATATTGAATGTGACTATGGTCCGTAATTATGGGTTATATAAATGCAAAAGTACATAAAAAACGCGGGTCGGTTAACTAAAATGTGACAATTCGCGTTATAAAAATATGAGAGTAGGGTGAATGCCGTTTCAGTCACCCGCATTATGCGAGCAATGAAAATTATGAGCAGGATGAAAAGAATGTGCGCGGTGGCGTGTGCCATTGCGGTGACGTGTGTGTCGGCATGGGGAGAAGATACCATACCTCAGCCACAGTCTGTGGGGCTTGTGCTGAGCGGGGGTGGAGCCAAAGGCGTGGCTCATATAGGTGTGCTACAGGCGTTGGAGGACAATGATATACCTATCGATTATATCACCGGTACATCTATGGGCGCGATAGTGGGCGGACTGTATGCTGCCGGATATACTCCGCAAGAGATGATGCGGCTTCTCGCATCGCGGGATTTTTCATATTGGTCTACCGGTACCATCGATAAAACCCTTACGTACTATTTCCTTCAGGATGCACCTACGCCGACTATGCTTACGCTTAATCTCGGTGATGGTATGAAGAGCCGTGGTAAACCGGTGTTGCCGTCGAGTCTTATCAATCCGCTGCCTATGAATTTTGCTTTCATGGATCTGTTTTCGGCTTATACGGCTCAGTGTGGCGGAGATTTCAATAAGTTGTTTGTGCCGTTGCGCACTGTGGCGTCGGATGTGACCGGCAAGCGCAAGGTTGTGTGCAGTCACGGCTCATTAGGTGATGCCATAAGGGCATCCATGAGTTTTCCGCTCGTGTTCCAACCGATAGATATGGATGGCAAGCCTATGTACGATGGCGGCATTTACGACAATTTTCCGGTGGATGTGATGCGTGACGTATTTGCTCCCGAGGTGATGATAGGTGTGGACGTATCTGCAAGTGATGAGAGTGCCGATAAGAGTGATATGCTCAGTCAGCTTGAAACGATGATAATACAGCATAGCGATTATTCCCTGCCTGAAAAATACGGTGTGAAGATTCGTGTGGAGTTGGATGAGTTCGGATTGCTTGATTTCGCTAAGGCGCAGGAGATATACCGCATAGGCTATGACCGTGCCATGGCTATGATGGATTCTATAAAGGGGCGTGTGCGCGTGCGCATACCTTCGGATGCCCGCAGGCTCCGTCGGGAGGTGTTCAAGTCCCAGACACCGTATGTGCGGTTTGACTCGGTGTCTGTGTCGGGGGGCAACCAAAGTCAGAATGCGTATATACGTTATCTGTTTACGCATAATCGTCCGGATACATTCGGATTGGCTCAGGCGCGTGATGCGTTTTACCGTGCTATTACTCCGGGAAAATTCCGTAATCTGATGCCAACGGCGGTATTTAATGATACCACACGTATGTTTCGGCTTGACCTCAAGGCTACACTTAAGGATAATGTGGAATTGGGCGTCGGAGGGTATCTCACCACCTCCACTAATAGTATGCTGTTTCTGTCGGGGGCATACCGCACGCTTAACTTCAATTCGCTCGACCTGCGTCTGAACGGGTGGATCGGTCAAAGCTATCTTGCCGCTGAGGTGAGTGGGCAGGTGCGGTTGCTGCGTAAGGTGCCATCGAGTCTGCAGTTGCAAGGTGTGGTGTCGCGCCAAAAATATTTTCCGAGTGACAAGTTCTTTTTTCAAACGAGTGAACCGACGGTGCTTACATCGGATGAGTTTTTCGGGCGTGCGTCATACGGTCTTGCCGTGGGGCGCAGCGGTAAGGCAGGGATAAGCATCGGCTATGGTCATGTGGAGCATAAATACTATCATTTGGCTACAGCAGCCAATGGCCGTTACCATGATCTCATCACTCAGAACCTCGCTGAAGCTGTAGCGCGATACGAGTATAATACCTTAAATTCGGCTTCTATGCCAACTGCCGGTGCCTACTACCGGATGTCTGCAACCGGTGTCGCTGGCCGTCATTATTTTACGGCTGGAGGTGAGGGGACAGATAACAGATGTTCCGGACGGCGCGTGTGGGGACAGGCTGAAGTCCTGGCGCGCAATTATTGGGACATTGCCGAACATTTCGCTTTTGGTACGGAGATAAATGTCCTTTCATCAACACGCAAGTTGCTCCCTACCTATGCTGAGTCGATAGTGGATGCCCCGGAGTTTAATCCGTCGCCATCATTCCATAATGTATTCGCACCCGGATTCCGTGCCAACAGTTATGCGGCAGTAGGAGTGATACCGATATGGAAACTTAGCAGCATGCTTCAGTTCAGGGGTAAGTTTGATGTGTTCGTTCCTTTCCGCCGTATATTGCCTACTGCCGAGGGTGGTGCCCGATATGGAAACTGGTTCTCGCATGCCGATTTCTTCGGTCAGATAGAAGCCGTGGTCACTCTGCCATTTGCCAGCATCACGGCATACAGCCATTATGCAAGCGTACCGGAAGGCCGATGGAATTTCGGTTTATCATTCGGTATCTTCCTTTTGGCTCCGAAATTCCTTCGTTGATAGTTCGGTGCAATCCGGCAAGATGTCATAATGCTGCTCTCAGATTGATTAATCCTTGACGGGGACTGCCTTTTCGTTATTTCGGTAGTTCTGTGGGCTTACTTTCATAATCTTATGAAACAATCTTGAGAAGTATGCCGGATCGGAGAATCCGAGAGTCGATGCTATTTCATGTATTTTTAGATTGGAAAGCTCAAGATAGTAGCAGGCTTTCTGTATTTTGATTCTTAAGAAACAGTTTATCGGTGACATCCCAGTCTGTTTGCTGAAGATAGCAGAGATATGGGATGGTGAATAGTGAAAATATTGGGATAGATCCTGGAGGGATAGGTTTTGTGATACATTTTCATTCATGTAGTGCATCATGCGGTCAATGAGAGTGGGGGGAGTATGTGCTTGAGATGGGAAATCACGGTATTGCTCGAGGAATATGAAAGATGCCAGATAGTGATAAAGGCACATGGATGAGTATGCCATATATTCGCGTATGTAACCCATGGAAAAACTTGAGAATATCTCCTCGAAAATATGAGTGCGTTCTTGAAGCCGGGAGGATTCTGCCGGTGAAACATCTTTGGCTCGAGGTTCTACGAGCGATGGAGCGAATGTGTTTATCAGTTTCCCGCAAAAGTGTATCCAATATATAGTCCAAGGATTTGAATTGTCGGTTCCAAAGGAATAAGGTGTATCTGCCGGAATTATTATGTATTGATGTTTGTGTATGGTGATGCGTTTATGAAATATTTCCACCCATCCTTCTCCATCGGTGCAATGTATGAGCAGCGCGTATGAGCAACCGTCGTTTTTTTTGACATGGTGGTATTTAGCATGTGGAAAGTAGCCTATCTTGCGTAAAAACAATAAGCCTATGAGAGAGTCGTCTTTGTACTTTGCAAGCAGACTCTCGGGAATGGTTGCCATGCGTTGTCCGCGAAAACTTTCTTTAAGAGTGGTCATGTGAAATATAATCGTAAGATAGTCCAATCTAATCGTAACAAAATTATGAAAAAATAATGTACTGACAATGTAACTTTGTCGGCAAATAGACCAATACATATAATTCGATATGAGAAAGAGTAATTACGATAAAGCTCCCTCCACTGCCGTTAATGGTAATATCTGGAGTGGCTGGCTCGAGATATCCAACCGTGTAAAAGAAATCATGGCTGAGCATAAGTCCAAATCAGTTTTCGTGATGGAATGTTATCAAGGAGTCATGCACGATGAGATTCTGCAAAATATCAGTTCGCTTGGTTTTGACACCATTATAAATACAGAAGAGTTGTTTAAAAGTGAGGATGAGGTGAGGGCAATGTCGGATCCGATTCTTACTGATGACCGTCTGTTTGGTCGTCGTGTGTCGAAATCATACATGGATTTCTTTGATTGCGGTAAGATGGACGAATGTCGCCGTAGGATAGCGAATCATTCGGGCCGCATATTGGTATATGGTCATGGTGCGTCTTGTGTCGTACCTGATGCGGATGTGTTGATGTATGCTGATATGCCGCGCTGGGAAATCCAGATGCGTAGCCGACGGAAGGAGGTGAACGGTCTTGGTGTGCATAATGCTTCTGATGCACCTTCAGCACATTATAAGAGAGGGTATTTCCTTGATTGGCTTGTCTGTGATAATCAGAAGAAACGTGTGATGGACAAGGTGGATTATTGGTTGGACACTACCATAAAAAATAATCCGAAGATGATAGACCGGGTTACATTCAATAAGGGAATGGAGCTTACGGCAACCAAACCGTTTCGTGTAGTGCCGTTCTTTGATCCGGCGCCATGGGGCGGTCAATGGATGAAAGAGGTGTGTGACTTGGATAAGGATGTGCCTAATTTCGGATGGTGTTTTGATTGTGTGCCTGAAGAAAATAGTCTGTATCTTGATATCAACGGTGTGATTTATGAGATGCCTGCCAATAATTTGGTGTTCAGTCAGACACGTAAGCTGCTGGGTGCTCCGGTCGAAGCCAGGTTCGGAGAGGATTTCCCCATACGTTTCGATTTTCTCGATACCATGGGTGGTGGCAATCTGAGTTTGCAGGTGCATCCGACCACTCAGTATATAAGAGATACATTCGGCATATATTATACTCAGGATGAGAGTTACTATTTGCTCGATGCGGAACCGGATGCTACGGTGTATCTTGGTTTGAAAAGTGGAGTGTGCCCTGAAGAGATGATTGCGGCATTGAAACAGTCGCAGGATACAGGTTGTGAGTTCGATGCAGAGAAGTTTGTGAATAAGTGGCCTGCGAAAAAACACGATCATTATCTGATACCTGCCGGCACGATCCACTGCTCAGGAGCCGGTGCCATGGTGCTTGAAATCAGTGCTACCCCAAGCATATTTACATTCAAGTTATGGGACTGGGGACGATTAGGGCTTGATGGACTGCCACGACCTATAAACATAGGGCATGGCGCAAATGTGATCCAGTGGGACCGACAGACCGAGAAGATAAAAAATGGATTCATAAATCAGGTTACTGAAATAGCTTCCGGAGATGGTTGGCGGGAAGAACGTACAGGACTGCACGAGAATGAGTTTATAGAGACTCGTCGGCATTGGTTCTCTGTACCGGTCACGCACGATACCGATGGCGGTGTACAGGTCTTTAATGTGGTTCAAGGCGACGAAGTGATTGTCGAAAGCCCGACGGGTGCCTTTACTCCGTTTGTAGCGCACTATGCCGAAACATTTATAGTCCCGGCAAGTGTAGGTCGTTTCACCGTACGTCCATACGGAAAGTCGGTTGGCTCTGAATGTGGAACTATAAAGGCATACGTGCGTTTTCGCCAATAATTGTACAACACTATAACTTTGTGTCTATGGAAATGAATAAAAGGCATAGCTCCAATATTGTGATGACATTGGATGCCGGAGGTACAAATTTTGTGTTTTCTGCAATAAGTGATTTTCGGCATGCGGTAAATCCCGTTACCTTGCCGTCCTGTGCGTCGTCATTATCCGAATGTATAGCTAATATCAAAAAGGGGTTCCGCTGCGTGGAGACGCAATTGAACGGTGATAGCCCGATTGCCATAAGTTTTGCATTTCCGGGACCGGCAGATTATAATTCCGGTGTGATAGGCGATTTGCCAAACTTTCCTTCTTTTCGTGGAGGAGTGCCACTTGGCCCTATATTAGAGGACGAGTTCGGTATACCGGTGTATATAAATAATGACGGAAAGCTGTTTGCATACGGTGAAGCCTATGCCGGAGCGCTGCCGGAGGTAAACCGAAGATTATTGGATGCAGGCTCGGAAAAGCAGTATTCCAATCTTCTCGGAGTGACATTGGGAACAGGATTCGGTGGCGGTGTTGTGATTGATGGGAAAATGCTCACCGGCGACAACGGTACGGGGGGCGACATCTGGTGTTTCCCAAATAAGAAACATCCTGCTCTGATAGTGGAGGAATCTGTGAGCATACGTGCTGTCAGGCGTGTTTATCAGGAATTGTCGGGTGATAACAGAGACTTGTCTCCAAAGGATATATATGATATCGCGGAAGGTACTGCACCCGGTGACCGGCATGCTGCCGAACGGTCGTTCACAGAACTCGGTACCATGGCAGGTGATGCGATAGCCACAGCTGTGACACTGATTGATGGTATTGTGGTCATTGGAGGTGGTGTGTCAGGTGCATCCAAATACATTGTCCCGGCGATATTGAAAGAGATGAACGGGCATCTGGGCATGATGGATGGTACTTCTTTGGGCAGAGTGCAGATGCAGGTATATAATCTGGACGATGAAAATGATTTTGCCGAATTTGCGAAGCCGTATGTGGAATATATACATGTTCCCGGCTCCGGGCGTGTTGTAGCGTACGATAAAGGTAAAAAGATTGGTGTTATGGTAAGTAAAAACGGGGCAAATCATTCGATAGCTTGTGGAGCGTATATGTATGCTCTTAACCGGTTGGAAAATAAAAAGTGATATTATGACGGCATTTAGATTGATTTATGGGATGAGAGTGTTTAAATGTGTTTTGATGCTGCCACTGCTGATATCGGTGCTCTTGACCGGAGCTGCCGATGCCAATGGCGGCAATCTTGGCAAGTATGTCAATCCTCGTATTGGCACGGCGCATTGCCGTTGGTTTCATTTTGCTCCCGGAGCACTCCCGTTCGGTATGGCAAAGCCCGGTCCATCGACCAATGGTGCGTTGGGCAATAAGTCGGGATGGGAAGCTACCGGCTATGATTTTCGGGAAACAAGTATCGACGGCTTTCCTAATTTGCACGAATTTCAGATTGGCGGTATATCCCTGATGCCAACGAGGGGAAAACTGATAACTGTGGCTGGTGACACCGCGGATGTGTACCCCCAAGGCTACCGCTCAAAGTTTACCCATGACAATGAGGTGGTAGCTCCCGGGTATTATTCAGTGATTCTGGATGATTACGCTATAAAGGTAGAGTTGACAGCTACCAAACGAGTGGCATATCACCGCTACACCTTTCCTAAGGGAAATGATAGCCATATCCTGTTTGATATAGGCCGTCGTAATGGTGAAAGCGGTGCGGTGACCGATGCGAGTGTGAGGATGCTCGAAGATGGTACCATAGAAGGAATGGTAGTGACGGAACCCGAATATGTTAAAAAATATCAGCCGGGAGCCGATGTGAGAATCTATTTTTCCGCCAATGTGAGTAAAAAGCCTAAGGCAGTTGGTACTTTTATCGGTGATAAGCAGTTTTCGGGACAAAAGAGTGTTGCCGGTCCCGGTGCCGGCATGTATCTTACGTTCGATACTGAATCGGGTGAAGATATTACGGTAAAGGTGGGGTTGTCGTACACTTCTATAGCCAATGCGCGTGAAAATCTTGCGGTGGAGAGTGATGGATTGTCATTCAATCAGGCTCGTGCTCAGTCTGAAGAGTTATGGGAGGATATGTTAGGCAGGATAAAAGTGGAATCCACATCAGATATAGACAAAACCAAATTTTATACCGGGCTGTATCATGCAATCTTGGGTCGTGGTATCGCCAATGATGTTAACGGAGCTTATCCACGCCATGATGGAAGCATCGGACAATTGCCTATGAAAGATGGTGTGCCGGTGCATAATATGTACAATACCGATGGGGTATGGGGAGCACAGTGGAATCTGGTTCAGTTATGGGCATTGGCGTATCCCGACTATCTGTCTGATTTTGTGAGCAGTCATCTTCAGATTTATAAAGATAGCGGATGGCTTGGTGATGGCATAGCGGCATCCAAGTATGTGTCCGGTGTGGGAACAAATCTACTGCCGGTTATGATTGCTGCAGCATATCAGTCGGGTATCCGTGATTTTGATATCGCTACAGCCTATGAAGCTTGCCGCAAGAATGAACTCGACGGGACCGACCGACCGTTTGGAGCCGGTAAGCTTGATACGGATCAGTTCCTTGAATACGGCTTCGTTCCACATAAGGATACCGGAGAGGGTATGGATGAGGCTTTTATGTTCTCAGCGTCGCATACCCTTGAGTATTCATATAGCGCCTGGGCGGTGGCTCAAATGGCAAAATCCCTTGGGCATGAAGCCGATTATAAAAAATTGATGAATTTGTCGAAAGGGTGGGAACGGATTTACGACACTACACTTGGTTTTGTGCACCCTAAGAATGCAGATGGCACGTTTATAGACAATTTTAATCCTATGGATGTGTGGCGCGGATTCCAGGAAGGTAATGCGTGGCAATATACGTTCTATGTACCTCATGATACACAAGGATTGGTTGAAAAGGTCGGTAAAGAGCGGTTTGTGGAACGGCTTGACAGTATATTCTCCGTATCTCGTGACAAGATATTCAGCGGTGGCACGGATGTATGGGCTTTTTCCGGTCTTCAGACTGTGTATAATCATGGTAATCAGCCGTGTTTGCATATTTCATGGCTGTTTGATGCAGCCGGAAAGCCTGCGTTGACCCACAAATGGGTGAGGGCTATCCTTGATGAATTTTATGGAACTGATGGTGTACATGGATATGGGTATGGGCAGGATGAAGACCAGGGACAGCTCGGAGCATGGTATGTGATTTCATCTATCGGTCTGTTTGATGTCGGTGGTCTGACCGCCAGCCATCCGTCAATGGCTATTGGTAGCCCTAAGTTCAATAAAGTGATAGTGAAACTTCATCCTGAATATTACCAGGGTAAAGAATTCGTTATTGATGCTCCCGGTAATTCTGATAGGAATATATATGTCTCAGGGGCTAAATTCAACGGTATGCCTATGGATAATATGCGATTGCCTTTTGACAGCATTGTCTCCGGAGGATATCTGGAACTTGAAATGAGTGATAACCCTAAAAAATGATAGATATATGGATAATGGTAAAAAGATATTAGGAGTTCTTCCGTTGTTGTTCGGATTCTTTATAATGGGGTTCGTAGATGTTGTTGGTGTTGCCACCAATTATGTCAAACACGACTTCATGCTGTCTGATTCAGTGGCAAATCTGTTGCCCATGATGGTCTTTGTTTGGTTCGTGCTGTGCTCCATACCCACAGGATTATTGATGGGGCGATTTGGCAGGCGTAATGTTGTGTTGCTGTCGATTGTTATAACTGCCGTTGCAATGCTTATCCCTATTGTGCGATATGACTATCCGTGTGTATTGGTCGCTTTCGCATTGCTTGGAATAGGCAATACCATACTTCAGGTTTCATTGAATCCGATGGTTGCGGCTGTGGTGTCGAGCCGGAGGGTTGCAAGTGTGTTGACCTTGGGGCAGTTTATCAAGGCTGTTTCGTCAATGCTCGGTCCGGTGATAGCGGGCGCAGTTGCCGCAATGTATGGTGATTGGAAGTTGATATTTGTAGTTTATGCCGTAGTATCGGTTGTGTCCATGTTATGGTTGCTATGTGGTGTCAAGGCTGAAAATCCGTCCGGTTCGGAGCAAGGTGCCGCGACGATGCGGTCGGTCATTGCTCTATGTTGTAATTCACGCGTGGTGATGTTGTTTTTTGGCATTATGTGCGTAGTAGGTCTTGACGTGGGATTGAATGTTCTGATACCGCAGGTACTGATGGTTAGAACGGGTATGCCATTGCATGAAGCCGGTTTAGGCACAAGCTTGTACTTCCTGTCTCGTACTGTTGGAGCACTTATTGGCGCGTTTATGCTGACAAGGATTTCCTCGCGAAGTTTATTGAAGTGGTGCATGGCTGTGGCATTGGTTGCATTGGTAGCATTGATGTTGGCATGGGACTTATATGTGATAGTAGCGTTGGTGATAATCTTGGGATTGATGTGTGCCAATGTGTTTTCCATATTGTTTTCCATGGCATTGGAATTGGAGCCGGCTAAGAATGATGAGGTGTCGGCACTTATGATTATGGGTGTATCCGGCGGAGCTATGATTCCTCCTGTTATGGGACTTCTGTCGGATTTAGGAGGTGTTACTTCCGGTATACCGTTGCTGATTGGTTGTGTTGTATATATATGCTTGTTGAGTTTTCTGAAAGGTAAATGATTTGTTCGTGTATTGGTGCGCGTATATCGTTTTCCGCATCGTTATACTTTTGTGCATCTAATGTTTAGATGTTGTTTTGAGCTTGTTAAAATCACTACTTTTGGGTATAACTGACAAAGACAAAAAAACGGCGGTAATCCGCCGTTTTTTTGTCTTTGTTATCATTCCAATGGAGTTCCATTTGGGTATCTTGAGGGATACGGAATCTTGCATTTCGTATAATGGTTAATGTATTACATGCATAATATTCCATTTCCCATCCGTAAATATCCGTATTCATTACAATGTACGTGTATTAGCTGTCGTGTGTAGGGAATACATTCAGTAAGCCGTATCCGGTGGATTAAGTAGGTGCAAAAAAAATTGATTGTCTCACGACAACCAACCTTAGTTAACCTTAAATCTAATACCATGAAAAACACGTTGCAAAGGTAAGGGCATTTTGCAATATGTGAAAGCGTTTTGATGAAAAAAGTATGTTGTTTTAACATAATTTTGCTGATTGTGCCACTTGGGGTTGTGATTGAGTGACAAAATGCTGCTTGATGGTGCATTTGATGGCAAAATGATAGTGAGGGTGCGCTTGCGGGTAAGGTGTGCGAAACAGCATGATTAACATTCGTTAGTACATAAAGAAAGCACCCCCGCGACATCACGTCGCAGGAGTGCGGGAGGGGTTAAAAAAATGGGATATCTTCAGGAGTGTTTTGAGGATACGGTCGAATTAAACACGGCTACACCTCATAAATGCACACTCCGTATGGCTATTTTATTTAATCAAGGAATGTCCTGTCATTTCTGCCGGTTTTTCAATGCCCATGATATTGAGTATCGTGGGGGCTACGTCGGCAAGTTTGCCTGATTCAACCTGTGCGTCCTTGCGGGCTGTTACATATACGCAAGGTACAGGGTTGAGTGAATGTGCGGTATTGGGGGTGCCGTCGGGGTTCACAGCATTGTCGGCGTTGCCGTGGTCGGCTATGATGATTACTTCATAGTCGGCTTCCTTGGCTGCTTCAACGGTGTCCTTCACGCATTCGTCGACAGCTTTAACAGCTTTTTCGATGGCTTCGTATACACCGGTGTGGCCTACCATATCACCGTTGGCATAGTTGACTACGATGAAGTCGAATTTCTGAGACTTGATGGCTTCCACAAGTTTGTCGCGTACTTCAAATGCGCTCATCTCGGGCTTGAGGTCGTATGTGGCTACCTTGGGAGAAGCGACGAGTATGCGTTCTTCGCCTTCGTAGGGTGCTTCGCGTCCGCCATTGAAGAAGAATGTGACGTGTGCGTATTTTTCGGTCTCGGCTATGTGGAGCTGTTGCTTGTCGAGCGACGAGAGGTATTCACCGAGGGTGTTGTTGACATTCTCTTTGTCGAAAAGGATGTGTACGCCGGTGAATGATGCGTCGTAAGGTGTCATGCAGTAATACTGGAGGTCGGGAATAGTAGTCATTCCGGCTTCAGGTATGTCGTGTTGAGTGAGCGCCACTGTGAGTTCTTTGGCTCGGTCGTTGCGGTAGTTGAAGAATATTACAGCATCGCCTTGCTTGATGGTGCCGTCGACGGTGGAGTTGTTGATGGGTTTGATAAACTCATCGGTAACGTCGGCATCATAAGATTGCTGTACAGCCTGTACCATGTCGGTGGCTTGTTCGCCTTCTCCTTTTACCAGGAGGTCGTAAGCTACCTTCACGCGTTCCCAACGTTTGTCGCGGTCCATGGCGTAGTAGCGTCCTATGATGGATGCGATTACGCCTGATGATTTGGCGCAGTGAGCCTGCAATTGTTCGATAAAGCCTTTACCGCTGCGGGGGTCGGTGTCGCGACCGTCCATAAAGCAGTGGATGTAAACGTGCTCAAGACCGTAGTGCTTGGCTATATCGCACAGCGCGAATAGATGGTCGAGAGCGGAGTGTACGCCACCGTCGGATGTAAGTCCCATGAAGTGCATTGCCTTGCCATGTTCCTTGGCGTAGGTAAATGCGCTCTTGATTTCAGGATTCTCGAGTATGGAGCCGTCGGCACAAGCTTTGTTGATTTTCACGAGGTCCTGATATACTACGCGTCCGGCTCCGATATTGAGGTGACCTACTTCGGAGTTACCCATCTGTCCGTCGGGCAAACCTACGTTTTCACCGCTCGCTTGCAATTGTGAGTGAGGGTAGTTGGCAAGTAGATAGTCCCAATAGGGGGTAGGGGTGGAGTATATCACGTCGCTTTTGGAGTGGTTGCCTATTCCCCATCCGTCCAAAATCATTAATAAAGCTTTCTTAGCCATCGGTATTTTATGTTTTATCGGTTATATTACGTTAATTGTAAATTCACGTGCAAATTTACACATTATTTTATTACCTTTGCCGGAAATTACATAAAGAAATTATGAAGCGTAAACTCATTTCTGCAATTATAATTATAGCTGCGCTTGTGTGCGTGTCCAATGCATCTGCTCAATTCCGCTACGGTCCTATGGTGGGAGTGGATGTGACTAATCTTAATTTCAAACAGGATTTGATGACTGTGGACAAGAGTGTTGGATATTCAGCCGGCGTGGTGGCCGAAATGATGTTCCCCGGTATCGGTTTCGGTATAGACCTCGGACTTTATTACGAGCAGCGCGGTGCCACATTGCATCTGGGTGAGAAGGCTATGTGGGCGGACCAAGGATACGGTGTTGACCGTTCTTATCTGCATTATGCCGTGATACCGGTACACCTGCGGTTCAAATATACGCGTCTCAATGGCTTTGAGGATAAATTGGCTCCCATTGTTTTTGCTGGTCCTTCATTTGGCTTTCTTGTCGGTCACAGCGATATAGATTGTATGAAATACGCTGCCGGTGAATTAGGCGTGGATTTCGGCTTGGGTGTGGAAATCATGCGCAACTGGCAGGTAACTGCAAGCTATAATCATGGGTTTACCTATGCTTTGAAGGATAAGACTCTTACTAATTTCTCGGCTCGCAATACCACTTGGTCAGTGCGTGTTGCCTATTTGTTCTGATTCTGAACATTTGGTGTCGGTGCCGGCTGTTGCAATTGCGCCGGTTGCTGTTGTTGCGGGGCAAGTGATTTGACATCGCGACCCGATGGATTGTTGAACAAGCGCAAGTCAAATTCCGGAGCCACGGCGGCTATGTGTTCAAATATCTCGCTTTGTACGGCTTCATAAGCGGTCCATGCGGTAGTGGTGTAGCAGTAGATCTGCAGCGGCATACCGTTGCCGTCGGGTGTCATTATGCGCACCAATATCTGTTGGTCGGTGCCGATGAGCGGATGGTTCAGAAGATAAGAGCACATGTAGGCTCGGAGTAATCCTAAATTAGTTTGCGCAGTGCCGTTGACCACAGCGAGTCCCGGGTCGTAGAACGGTCCTGACTTTTTGACTTTGGCGAGGAAGTCTGCCATGCCCGGCAATGCTGCTACGCGTTGCAGGAGTTCGTCGGTGGCGGGTTTCACCGAGTCAACATCGAATATTACCGAACGGCTAATCAAGCGGTAACCGCTGTCGCTCATACCGCGCCAATTCTGGAATGATACGCTTACAAGTGTATAGGGAGGGAGTGTGACTATGGTGTTGTCCCAATTCTGAACCTTTACGGCTGTCAGGCTCATGTCCACTACTATACCATTAGCTATGGTGGAGGGTACCACAATCCAGTCGCCTATACGCAGCATGTCATTTTGAGAGAGCTGTATACCGGCAACGAACCCCAGTATGCTGTCCTTGAATATCAACATCAATACTGTGGCAAACGCGCCAAGTCCGGTGAGCAAAGCTGCCGGCGATTTTCCGAGAAGTACTGAGCCTATGACTATTGCTGCTATTATCCAAACCAATCCTTTACCTACATTGAGTATGCCTTTGAGGGGCAGGTTCTTGGTGTTTTCACGTTCGTTATAGCGCATCCATATAAATGTGAGAACCGTATTTATAGCAGTGGTAATCACCATTATGGTATAAATCCATACTATCACTTCACATATATGCAGAAGGGTGGATTTGCTTTCGAAAGCAAATGGCAGCAGTCCGAGAATCACCAATGGGGGAATGATATGGCTGCATCGTGACAGTACATGCTGATTGAGTAGTTCGTCGCCTATATGTGTGTGATGCCAACGTACCATGCGCCGAGCCACCCAAAGTATGCCGCATCGGATAATCCATCCAAGCAGCATGGCAACACCTACAATCACGGCTACATAAATAATCTCCTCAATGGTTTTGTCTCGTGCCAAACCTAATTTGTCGAGGAGGTTGTCGATATTGGTCAGTAGCCAGGATGCAAATTTGTGTGACGGGATTATCTCACCGGATATAAGTAGTGGATTCATGACTGTGCGATGATTAATAAATAGTGAATCGGTTTTATACTACAACGCCACTCCCTGTGGAAATGTTTTTTTGAGTTGTCAGAAGTGCGTATTCGCATGGTATGTATTTAGGATTGTAGTATCTTTGCATTATGAATGAGAATAATTCTAATAATAACAGTATGCCGGCTATGGATGCCAATCCTTTCGGTTCGGTACTTTATATGATGGCAAAGCCGGCAGGGGCGGCTTGTAATCTGGCGTGTGAGTATTGTTATTATCTGGAAAAGGGTGAACCTGGAGTGAAGCAGGTGATGGATGACGGCACACTGGAGGAGTTTGTGAAGCAGTATATCGAAGCGCAGACGGTGGATGAGGTTATGTTTACGTGGCACGGTGGAGAAGCTATGATGCGTCCGTTATCGTTCTATCGTAAGGCTTTGGAGTTCCAACGGCGGTATGCACGAGGTCGCAGGGTGCTGAACTGTTTGCAAACAAACGGTACTCTGATTACAGAGGAATGGGCGCGTTTTTTACGTGCGGAGCGGTGGTTGGTAGGCGTGTCGATTGACGGTCCTGAGGAATTTCATGATGAGTACCGGCGTGCGCGCGGCGGTAAGCCTACGTTCCAAAGTGTGATGAAGGGGATACGTATGCTACAGCGTTATGGTGTGGAGTGGAATGCCATGGCTGTGGTCAATGACTATAACGTGGATTATCCGGTGGAGTTCTATCGTTTTTTTAAGTCGATAGGCTGTCAGTATATACAGTTTACTCCTATTGTGGAGCGCCGCCGTGGTGATGGACGTCTTGCTACATTGGGCGATAATGGCGAGATGACTCCGCATTCCGTGGAGCCGCGGAAATGGGGTGAGTTTCTATGCGGTGTGTTCGATGAGTGGGTGAAAGAGGATGTGGGCAAGATATTTGTACAGATATTCGATGCCACTCTTGCTGGATGGGTGGGGCAGCAACCGGGAGTGTGTTCAATGGCATCGTTCTGCGGTCATGCCGGTGTGGTGGAGCATAATGGCGATGTATATTCGTGCGACCATTTTGTGTTTCCCCAGTATAAGCTGGGTAACATACATCAGCGCTCTATAATAGAGATGATGATAGACCCGCGCCAACAGCAATTCGGCAGTATGAAACGAGGTTCGTTACCACGTCAGTGCCGCGAGTGCAGGTACTCACATGTGTGCAACGGGGAGTGCCCTAAAAACCGCATATCGGTCACTGCCGACGGTGAGCCGGGGTTATGCTATTTGTGCGAGGGTTATAGGATGTATTTCGACCATGTGGCTCCTTACATGGACTTTATGGCTGCTGAACTTGCTGCTCACAGACCACCGGCAAATGTTATGACACAGTTCCGCGGATAATCTGATGTCGATGGTGCTTATTATTCAGTATCGTCATCCAGGAAGTCATCGTCGAAATCAAAATCCCAACCGTCATCCAAGGCGTCATAGGCTTGTTCGGTAAATCGAGACAGTTCTCGACCTTCGCGTTTGGTGGGGCGTCCCAGTCCTTTGCGGCGATCTATGAAGCCGCTTATCTTCACCACTTCCAATAGGTCGAGTTCGCTACGCGGAGTGATGTTCTCCATGTATTCCGGCACGAGTTTCGCGCCGAGACGGTTTTCGGTAAGTGCCAGTACGCGGAATGAATATGTAACCGGCGGTTTGCGCACTTTTACCACATCGCCCACCTTTATCATACGGGCAGGTTTGGCAGTGGTGTCACCAAGCATTACACGACCTTTCTTACATGCGTCTGTGGCAATGGTACGCGTCTTGAAAATCCTTACCGCCCACAGCCATTTGTCGATTCGTACTTCCGATTTTGCCATAACATGAGAGGTGTGGAGAGCATTATTTATTGTTGAAGGTATTCATGGCTATTGCTATGCCTGCGAGACAGAATGTGCGTATGGCTTCAATAGCTACATCTATTCGTGTGGGCAGCATCTGTCGTTGGTCAAGTGTGAAATTGCCCAATACATAGTCTATCTGGCATCCTCGCGGAAAGTCATTGCCTATACCGAAACGCAGACGGGGATAGGCATCTGTGCCAAGCATCTGTGCTATATTCTTAAGACCGTTGTGTCCGGCATCGCTACCGCGTTGCTTGATACGTATGGCGCCAAATGGCAACGCAAGGTCATCGACGAGTACAAGGATATGGTCTAAGTCCACACCCTCTTTCTCCTTCCAATACCGCACGGCGTTACCGCTTAGGTTCATATAGGTGGATGGTTTGAGCAGCACAAGCTGTTTGTTTTTCACACGCGTACGCGCCACGTCGCCGTAGCGTTCGGTAGAAAAAGAAATATTGGATGCCTCGGCAAAGGCATCCAATATTTTAAAGCCTATGTTGTGGCGGGTGTTACGGTATTCGTCGCCGATGTTGCCCAAACCCACAATTAAATACTTCATACAGAGTATAAGGCTAAGAATTAGTGGTGAGGTTAGATTACTTACCTGCGGCTGCGGCAGCTGCGGCACCACGTGCGGCACGGGTGAGCTGAACAGCGCAAACCACTGCATTCTTGGCGTTCATCAGTTCGAGACCTTCGAAGTGGAGGTCACCGATTTGAAGAGTCTTGCCCAGTCCGAGGTGGTCAACGTTGATGACAACGCGTTCGGGAATCTGGGTGTAAGGAGCTTTAACGCGGATCTTCTTCATGGAAAGGGTGAGCTTACCACCGGCTTTCACACCTTCGGCGTGACCTTCGAGCTTCACGGGAACTTCGATGGTAACGGGTTTCTTTTCGGTTACTTCCAGGAGGTCGATGTGAAGGATGGTATCCTTAACGGGGTGGAACTGGATGTCCTTCAATACAGCCATACGCTTTTCGCCGTTAACGTCGAGTTCGATAGCGAAGATGTCGGGAGTATAGATGAGGTTACGGACGGCATCCTGAGTAACAGTGAGGTCGGTAGTGATAAGACCTTTGCCATTGCCGATTTCAACCACCTTCTCACCTTCGCGGAGAGTACCGTTGTAGGGGAGTTCGATGATTTCGCCGCCGTTGAGAACCACGGGAATTTTGTTTTCTTTACGGATTGCCTTTGCGGCTTTCTTGCCGAGGTCGGTACGGGGCTCGGCTGTGAGCTGATACTGCTTCATGTTTGTTTTGATTAAAAATGTGTTACTAAAAATTAAGTTGCTCCTTAATTTCCCATCACACGGGATGCTAAAAAGCGACTGCAAAGGTATGCAATTTTTATGAATCCGCCAAATACGGATGTTATTTGGATTTGGAATTGTGTGCGGGTGGTTTTATATGATGCATATGCTTTATATATCGTCGATTATATAATGAAAGCGGTGCGACAAACACATTTGTCGCACCGCTGAAGGAAGTGTCGGTATTTATATTAGGTATATGTAATCAGAATGAGTAGTGCGCTCCAAGCATCAGACGCATTTCCGGGCGCATGCGGTAGTTTTGTGTTGGCAGGGGAAGTGCCGCTGCAATAGATTGGGTTTGTACTACAGCACTGAGTGATTCACTAAGACGGAAGCGAGCAAGGAAAGATGCCTTGAACGATGCAGTGAATCGTGTGGTGGGGTCAGACGCGGATTCTCCCGGACAGTATCCTACGCCGGCGTATGCACCTACGGAACCTGAGAAGTCGAAGAAGCGTTGTGGGTTGTACCCGCAAAGTGCCGAAGATATGCTCAGAATGTAGTCGCCGCCTAAGGATATGTTGCGGAAGCGCATACCAAGGTCGGCATGCGGGAATGTCTGTGCATCAACCGCTACACGCCATGCCGACATGGGTGAGAACCAACGTCCATAGCCTACTTCAAGGGCATAACCTATTCCGTATGGACCTTTCTTATATTTGGCGGGTCCTACCGTGGCGGTGATGAAATTGCGCTTCTGTTCGGGGGCACTGAATTTTGCAAAGTTCTCTGCATAATCGTATTTGAAATCTCCTACAGTGTAGCGCAATCCGATATTGACGGATGACATTGGACGGCTGTCGGCGATGTCGGCGGTGAAGTGACGGCCGAACAGACGTAGTTGCGGTTCGATAAAAATACCCCAGTTATGGTTTATTTTATAAATTGCCTTAAGCCCGGCTTCCAGTGCCGGATATAATTTAGCGCGCGCGTTATTGACATATATGCCGGCGACACCTGCGGTGAGGTCGAGTTCAAAGTGGTCGTGTGTACGGTAGCCACTGAATGTCGATGTTAGATTCCACACGTAGTCGAGTCCTGCCATAACGAATTGATGCGGGTGAGACAGTTTTCCGTAAGTAGCTGTAAGTCGCAGACCGGATTCGGGCGTGAACCATTTTCCGGCCGAGTAGGCGAATTCCATATTGTGGTCATCGAATATGGCGGAACGTCCGTCGTGTTTCTTGAGATTAATCCACCCGACGCTTACTTCGTAGAACATATTGTGTTCGAAACTTTTGCTTTCAAACGGGTCGGAATTTTCGATAATCTCACGGCGGCTGAGACAACGCATGCCCAGACCAACCATGATGGATGGTTCAACGCGATAGTGGAAGTCTGATTGTGTCTGTGTGCCGTGTGTGATACCTGGACCGAAGTAACCTCCGATACGTGGCTCGATGTATGCAAACATGGATTTGCTGAAATTCCAACGACCTTGTAAGCCAAGACGTAATCCGAAGATGTTGTAGTTGTTGCTGCAGTGGTGGTTGAGTTGATATTCGATGCCGGCGGTACCTATGACCTCGAATTTTCGGGATGGGTTATCGCCGCGTACGAGAGCTGATAGATTGGCAATATAATCAGCGGACATTCCAACGTAAAATGGTTTGTGTCCACCATCAAGACGGTGGCTGCCTCCATTGATACCTACACGCCATCCGTGGACAGGAGTAACCCAGTCGCCCACATTTATACCGAATTTGGCATCGGTGCCTTCAAAGTCGAATAAGCGTTCCGGATTATGAAACCATCCGGTTCCGGCTTCGAGGGCTATGAAGAGGTGGTCACCGAATTTCTTGGGCTTGTAAAATTGGTTTCGGTTGGGACGTTGGAGTACATAATCAAGGGCATTGAAGCCTGAGGAAACTGTATCGTTGCTCACAGATTCCGTATTATCCCCCATCGTATCACCGGCTTCGACTGATACGATGGCGTCTGACTGAGCCGAAGCCAGAAGCGCGCATGCCAACATCATAAGCATTGCCACATGGCGCAAGAAATGAGATGTTATATTCATATAGATATAGTTCTATGTTTTTTATAGTTAAATGATAGTTTTTGTTTATCGGGATTTCAATAGTCGGTTGACTCGTCGTCTATGTCGTTGAGCAAATCCACGATGTCTCCGTCAATGCGTGCGGTCTCTCGTAGCGACGGGTCAAGACGAAATGCGTTTTTGAGATGCGACAGAGCTGCCATGTATTTGTCGAGTCGGTTTGCTGCTACGGCTTTTATATATTCTTCTTTGGCGGAATCACCAAGCTTCTGTGCTTTTTCCCATGCTTGGTCATTGGCTTTCATTGTGAGTAGCAGTAGAACCTCGTTGAATGGAGAGTCGGATGAGATTTCTTCAATCACATCATGGTAGCGACCATTGAGTGTGGCGCTGTAGATTTTTGCTTTATGGTATATCTCGGTGTCGGGTGTCAGGCTCAAAATTGAATCCGCGCGAGTGTATTGTCCGTCGGTCAATAGTGCTATACCATGATTAAGACGTGATTCATTCGGGACTTCTCTTTTGGCAGAGGTGAGCATCTGCTCGAGAAGAGATGCGTCAGGCGTACCCTTTTCGATGAGAATGTCGGCAAGGTCAGTGGCTCCAGTCAGAAAATGCGGGTCGACTTCAAGAGCGCGGCGTATGATACTCTCGCGTTCAGTGGAATCGGCACGTGAGTACAGTCGCCAAAATTCATATCGTGTCATGTCACTGCTGTTGGTGCGGTACAGGTCGGCAATCTCTTCATCAGTGAGATAGCGGTAACGTTGAGTGACAATGCGGTAGCTTACGTTGCGCAGACGTGGGAGATAATTATTCTTAAGAAGAGTGTAGAACGGTAGGGATTTTATATTTCGTCCCTGACGAGTGATATTGCCTGGATAACGGTCAATGATTTTCTCTATTGTCTCCGCTTCGTCAGTGAGATTGTCGGCACGCAGAAGTTGTGCGACTTCGTCCCATCCGGCAACTGACGCTTCGGTGCCCACTTCGATGTTATGACGGGTATCGTCTGACAGTCCTTGAAGAATTACGTCCATCGCTGATTGCATACGGTGCTCGGCAAGACGGCGGTTGGACTCGTAGATTCCTTCGGGCGATGCTGTACCGGAGATGGTGAAGCTTTTAATTGCCATGTCGGGATTGTTTTCGATTTCGCGAAGTTGTTCCGACAGGCGGTTCATTTCTGAGCGGTTATTGCCGAGTGTGAGGTCGAGATTTGATTTGCCTACTTGGAATGCGAGTTGCATTTCGCCGCGGGTATCACGTAATTGCATCTCCGGGGCAGGGAAGAAGCGTTCATCGGTTACGGGAGAGCCCTTCAATGAGTACGATAAGAAACGCAATGGGTTGACAGTGCCGCGGGCTATCACAAATGTATCGGTATAGATTACACTATTGTATGTCTCCAGTGAACTCATCACGTCGCATCGGAAATCATCTTTGGGATTTTTTACGTACACTGAATCATGAAGTGTGAGTACGTCGTCGGCACGACGTCCGGTGTGCTTTACCTGTATGTAGGGGGTCAAAGGATCCTTGGTGTTGTCCCAGTCATGCATGCGTTGCTGCGTGATGGCATATCGGTGACCGTCGAACACAACCGGACGCATGTACATGATTTCGTTGCGTGTCACATTGTAAATTGCCGGTTGGACAATCATGCGCACGTTGGAGGAGAACAGGCGATGTGGAATCTTCACGTGTGTCTTGACGTGAAGGTAGTTGCCTTTTACGTCGATGTCGGTGGGTTCGGTAATGAGTTTATTGTTTATTGCCTTTGCCATAACAACTACTTCGTCGAGTTCGGTAGCTTCCGGTAACAGGGTTACGTTAAGCGACAATTGACCGTTGACCGGTATGGTACGGCTCTGCGTACCCATGGCTCGGAACTTAAGCGAACCGTTTTCATCGATGTTTACCGTATAGCGTCCTTCGTCGTTGGTGGTTGCAATGAGTTTGTCGGTGGTAGCATTGTAAATGCCGACACCGTATGCCGGTTCGCCTGTGCCCTCGATGGTTACTTTACCCCGCACGTTGATGTTGCGGGCTTGTGCTGTCATGCCGGTTAATACAATGGCAGCGGCGGCAATTATAGTGAGTAGTTTTCTTGACATGTTGACCGGTTATTTAAATACATAGACAAAGGATACTCCGAGTCTTACTGGTACGGGAATCCATTTTTCGTAATTGGCTCTTTCGGGACGGTAGTCGTCCTCATGATATTTGTAGCATTTGGTGTATCCGGCACCTAAGCCTGCCGTGAATTCCACATTCCAGTGGTCATTGATAACCAATGAATAACCGTAAGTGAAGCCTATGGCGTAAAGGTCGCCTTGATAATTGCGGTGGTTGAACCGCAGGCTATAGTCTGCGAACAGCGGAGCGAATCCTACGAAGTGGCGAGCCATGGGACGGTTGAACCAATATCTTAGTTCCGGTTCAAAACGGAAGTGGGATGTTTTCATGCCACCGATTGGCTTAGTTACCGGATTGACGGCAAATCCCACACCGAGTGTGAGTCGTTGGTTGAGTCGGGCCTCTACGGCTGCGTTAGGAGTCAGTGTAAGCCAGTCGAGCGCATTGGTTCTCACGGCAAGTCGCTGAGCTTCTACCTGTTGACTACATGCTGCTATTCCCAACAGTAGCAGTAGCCTGAGAAAGAATCTGTTCATAGTAATTAATTTTACCTATTGATTTGATTATGAAGTAACAATAATTGATAGTGGAGAGAAAAGCGTTATGTCGGTTGCAATGCCGGATATAATCCAGATGCAGATGGTTCGTTGAATGAGGTTGCGACGTAATCTGCGGTTGGAGTATCAAGGGCTGCGTATTTAGAGTGTTGGCTCTTGAATTCGGGTACAAGTTCTTTCATGTGTTTCACTATTGTCATATCATCGGCATCGGGAGCTATGTTTATTAGATGGTCTATACGTGTGCGCACTTCATCGAAGTCGTATTCGCGAACTCGGGCTATATTTATCTTTTCATGGAAGGTAGGTAATGTCACTTCCTGGTCGTTGAGTACCTCTTCGTATAGTTTCTCACCGTCGCGTAAGCCGGTATATTTTATTTCGATGTTCTTAGCTCCGCTCATCTGTATCATGCGCTTCGCCAAAGCCGCTATCCGTACGGGTTTGCCCATGTCGAATACAAATATCTCGCCACCATTGCCCATGGTACCGGCTTCGAGTACCAGTTTGCAGGCTTCGGGTATGAGCATAAAGTAGCGTATGATGTCGGGGTGTGTCACTGTCACGGGACCACCCGCCTTAATCTGCTTTTCAAAAAGCGGAATAACGGAGCCATTGGAGCCGAGTACGTTGCCGAACCGTGTGGTGACGAATCGGGTTATGCCATCAACGCGTCCGTCCTTAATGGCTTTGTCAAGTGACTGGACATAGATTTCACATATACGTTTGGAGCACCCCATCACATTGGTGGGATTGACAGCCTTGTCAGTGGATACCATCACGAATTTCTTAGTGTTGTATTTCACAGCGAGATCGGCTATGATTCGTGTACCGTTGACATTGTTCTCAACGCTTTCATAAGGATTGTCCTCCATCATGGGAACATGTTTATATGCGGCTGCGTGGAATACATACTCAGGTTTGAATTCCGAGAATATCTCTTCCATGCGGCATGCGTTGGCAATGTCGGCAACGAGAGTGCGTGACGGAATCTCAGACCATCGATGTGCCATCATAAGGCGTATATCGTGGAGTGGTGTCTCGGCTTGGTCAACAAGTATCATTTTCTGAGGTCTGAATGGAGCAATCTGGCGAACCATCTCCGAACCTATGCTGCCTGCAGCCCCGGTGATGAGAATGGTTTTGTCTCGGAGCAGTTGTCCTACAGCCTCCATATCGATTTCTATTTTGTCACGCGGAAGAAGATCCTCTGCATTCACCTCTTTGAGTTGCGTATAGCTTAGTTTGCTCTTGCCGTCCCATTCCTGTGCGGCGGGAATCATCAGAATCTTTATGCCGGCATCAATCATGGCATTGACCATCCGGTCGTTGCGTCGGAATATATCGCTTTTCAGCGGTGACACGAGCAGTGTGGTAGCTCCGCATTTTTTCATGGTATCGGCCAACTGGTCGTCGTTAGGATAAACCTTAACGCCCATGAGGTATCGGTCGTGTATGTCGGGACCGTCGGAAATGAATCCGTGAAGCATATACGGAGACTCAGTCTGGCTGTTGATACTATTGGCAATGGCAATGCCCCCTTGCCGGACACCGTAAATGAATGCGCGGGTATTGCGATGGCTTAAGATGGATGTGTCGTAGAGCGACTTAATCCAAATTCTCATTGTCCACATGAGTACGAGCGATAACGAACCCCAAAGGATGATGCGGCTTGTGCTCAGTGCTACGAGCCAGCGATTGAGCTGAAATACATATTGCAGCGAGAGAATAAGTGCAGTACTAATAAGTACTGCCAATCCGAGCCGGCGCAAGTCAATGAAAGAAGAAAACCGTATCACACCGGAATAGGTATGGAAAATGCGGAATCCGATGATGTATATTATGGAGTAGAGTGCGAGTGTAAAAGTAAGTGGATAGAATATAGTGAGTGTGTGCAAAGCACCATATTTCAGTGCGTACACTATTATGCCTGAGACATATAATATTAGACAATCCACAATCAGAACACTCCAGTAGGGCATGGCTCCGCGTGAAAAGTACCAGTTGAAAACTTTGTGTAGTGGATTCATAAATTACAACACATTAATAATTGTGACTAACCTATATGTTACTAACCTATAATTGAAGTATGAGTATATGAATACGTCAGCCGGGTATAATGGCACTCTTTATCTGGCTGACAATGTAGCGAACATCGTCGTCGGTAACCATTGGACCTGAAGGCAAACACAATCCTATCTTGAATAAGGATTCGCTTACACCGTTGATGTAGGCGGGATTTTTGGCATAGACGGGTTGACAGTGCATCGGTTTCCATAGCGGACGAGATTCGATGCCTGCCGCATCGAGGTACATACGCATAGCTTCTACGTTGGCATTGGGCTCGCAATCGGTGTGAGTGCCTGATGCTTTGTGTGTCACTCCTGCAGCCCCACCTACGGCTCCGGATACGGCGGTGGCATAAGCGTTGTCTTGCCCTTTGACTTTCAATTCGGGGTGGAGTGTTATGGTACAGAGCCAGAAGTTGGAGTCGTAGCGTTCCGAAGGGTTGTCGTGAAGTGTGACTCCGGGAACATCGGCAAGGAGCGTGCGGTACATATCCTGGATGTGCTTATGGTGGGCTATATGCTCATCAAGCACGAACATCTGTCCACGGCCTATACCTGCACAAATGTTGGACATGCGGTAGTTGTATCCTATACGTTCGTGTTGGTAATAGGGATATGATTCACGGGCTTGTGTGGCGTAAAACATAATCTCATTCTTGGCTTCCCGGTCCGGGCAAATCAGGGCACCTCCGCCTGATGTGGTAATCATCTTGTTGCCGTTGAATGAGAGTACTCCGTATCGTCCGAAGGTTCCGCATACGCGACAGTCGAAACAAGAGCCGAATCCCTCGGCCGCATCCTCAATCACCGGTATGTCGTATTTTTGTCCAACAGCTATAATTTCGTCGATTCGGGCGGGCATTCCGTAGAGATATACCGGAATGATAGCTTTAGGTTTACGCCCTGTCACTGCGATACGGTCGGCTATGGCGCGATCGAGCAACTCGGGGTCTATGTTCCAGGATTCCGGTTCCGAATCTACAAATACAGGGGTAGCACCGAGGTATGTCACAGGATGACTTGATGCACAGAACGTGAATGATTGTACCATGACCTCATCGCCAGGCCCAACTCCACATGCCAGCAGTGCGAGATGTACGGCGGCTGTACCGGCACTCAACGCCACGATTTCCTTACAGTCATCGCCACAAAAATGTTTCAAGTCATCTTCAAATCCATTGACGTTGGGACCGAGAGGTACCACCCAATTAGTATCGAAAGCTTCCTGTATGAACTCCATTTCGCGCCCTCCCATGTGGGCAAGGCACAGATAAATACGTTTATCCATAGTAAAAATATGTTTTCTATCAATTAGTTTGTTTGATTATTCTTGCAGGGTTGCCCACGACGGTGACTCCGTCAGGAACGTCCCTGATGACAACAGCACCTGCACCAATCATTACGTTTTTTCCAATCTTGACACCTTGGATTATCACAGCTCCGGCTCCAATCCATGAGCATTCGCCGATGCTTACACCTCCACATACGGTGCTACCGCTTGCGCAATGGACGAAGTCGGCCATTGTTACGTCGTGGTCAACGGTCGCACCGGTATTTATTATGCAGTGACATCCAATCACGGTACAAGCCTGTACTATAGCCCCCTGCATTATTACCGTTCCGCAGCCGATACTGCTGAGTGGCGAAACGATAGAGGAGGGATGGATGACTACCGGATATTCGTTGGCTGATATCTCAGATACTATTTTTTTGCGGACAGAGCAGTTGCCTATTGTTACAACTACTCGATTGTATTTTCCGACCGGTTTCGTAAGTGGGATTCCCAGGAATGTCGGAGTGAGGGCATTATCATCGACAATGTTTTCTACGACCAGTCCCATTGCCCGTATAATGTCAAGTACAACCTTGCAGTGACCGCCGGCTCCATATAGCGTAATATTCTCAAATTTATACATATATGGTGAGTTAGTTGTTTCCGTCGAAAAATTCCATAGTAACAGATGTGGCGGAAGATATGTCCTCGCGTTTAATCACTTTACGTATAGTGGTAATAATCACCTTGCAATCGGTAATAAATGAGATATTGTCAACGTACCAGACATCAAGTTCGAATTTCTTCTTCCAAGAAATGGCATTACGACCATGACATTGTGCCCAACCGGTTATTCCCGGGCGGACTTCATGTCGTCGTGCTTGTTCTGGGGAGTATAGCGGCAGATATTGTATGAGAAGTGGGCGTGGACCTATGAGAGACATGTCGCCCTTTAGGACGTTCCACAATTGGGGTAATTCATCAATTGATGTGGAGCGAACAAATAGTCCTACTTTGGTTAATCTTTTCTCGTCCGGTAATAGGTTGCCAAGAGAATCTCGTTCGTCAGTCATGGTCTTGAATTTCACAACCTTGAATATTTTAGCATCTTTGCCTGGACGTGGTTGGTAAAAGAAAGCACCGGCGCCTTTGTTGGCAAAATGCAACCATATTGTTACTGCCAGCAGAATGGGGCTGAGCAAAATCAAAGCAACGGACGCGATTATTATATCAATAGCGCGTTTGAAGAAGTTACTATAGGGTTTCATTGGATAATGTTGGCTTTAATTCCCATTTACCGGGTGTTTTGTTTTATTGTAGGCAGTATAGATTTGTAATATTCAATTAGACAGTTGCGGACGAATCCTTGCTCGAAGCGGGAAGCGATCATGTCGCGGGCTTTAGATGCAAGGAGTGTACGTAATTCATGATTGTCTGTAAGTTGGTGCATTACTGAGTACAAAGCTTCGGTATTGCGTGGCGGAATGATTACTCCGTTCTCGCCATGAGAGATAATCTCCCGTGAGCCGTTGATGTCGGTGACGATTGATGGTAATCCCATAGCTCCTGCTTCAATGACCACATTGGGGAATCCTTCGCGATAGGAAGGGAATACAAATATATTGGATGCCGCTAACCATGGGCGAACGTCTTGTTGCTGTCCAACTGCTTCTATTGCCGGATGTTGGCATATGGTCTGTTCTGTATCGGGATTAATGGGGTCAAGTTCAGGCTCATAGCCGCCGATGAGAAGTAGACGAGTGTTCGGTCGCTCATGGTGTAGACGTGTAAAAGCTGAAATGAGCTCATTGATGCCTTTGTCGCCGACGATGCGACCGATGAATATGAATGTAAGTCGGTCGGGCTGTCGTATATTGGCTGCGAGGTTGCTAATTTCGGGTAGTGTGGGGTCAAAGTGGCAAAGGTCTATACCGCGGATGTTGCCATGTCCAAGCACGCGTAAGGGTTTCCTTGTTATTCGGTGGGATAAGAGATCATTACGCACGCCTTCTCCCTCCGGGATAATATGTGTGGCGCATGCGCATGTGATACGGTCCGTAAGCATGAGTATGTGGCGTTGTAGCCCTGTGGATGTCGGAAATACAAGACCAGTGAATGTGTGCAATCGTACCGGAACCCGAGCTATCCAGGCTGCTATCATGGACAGCAGTCCGGCCTTGGGAGTCATGGAATGCACCATCACAGGCTTTTCATACCGGAACACACGGTAGAGTTGCCAAAGACTGCGCAAATCTTTGAATGGCGATATACGGCGCTGCATAGGTACGGAAATGGTTTTTACACCTTCGCGCTGAGATATCTCGTCCATTTCATGGCCGGGAGAGGATACCACTACCACTTCCATATCTTCCTCATCCTGCAACTGTCGTAACAGTCCGCGGCAGAATGTATCGATTGATTTAGGAATTGTAGATGTGCGGATGATTTTCATGGGAATCCAAGTGCCAAATTGTGAATGGATTCTATTTACTTAGTATATAGATTGTTTTAAATCGGTCAATAGTGCTTGGGAACAGCAGGTTGTAAATTTTCAACTTTTTCATTAACTTGATTGTACCAAGGCATATATACGCTATCGCTAAGGATAGACAAAGGCAGAGGGGTAATTCATAATTGGTGTTTATGATGCCGTATATTTGTTGGGGAATATGTGGAATTTGTTTTAATATGTTAATGAAAAAGTAGTGCAGAAGATATATTTCTAATGTTTTCTTGCCAATGAACTGCAGTTTTTGTGAAAAGAGACTATGTTTGAACTTATCAATGTTGAATAAGTGGAAGAAGATGTAGTGTATGATTATAATTCCAGTAAATCCTTGGATTAAAGTCGCTATAAATCCCAATAGATAGAATTTGGCTAATATGTATATGGCAATAGCAGATATTAGGGTGTAAATATGGGTGGTATATTTTAACCATGCATGTGATTGGATTTTGAAAACGGCTCCAAATAAGAGAAATGGCATATAAGAGAATAATAGTGATAAACTGAATCCTTTCCAAATAGCGTTAGTATGCACACAGCCAGTCTTTAATGCAATGTATAAAATACCGATACACAATATCCCAATTAATATCAAGATGGATACTTGGATAAATTTGGATAGCTTTTTTGAACTGAATATTATAAATAGAGGTGCAATCAGAAAGAACATCTCTATGGATACAAAAGTGAACCAGTATCCTGATTTGTATTCATCGGTCAGGGAAAACTTACATCCCATAAAGCAAATGCAGAATAGCATCCAAAATACAATTGTGGGATATAGTTGCCGTATTAATCTGTTCATGGAGCGTTTCCGGAACAATTCGATGTCGTATTTATAGTTGTAAACGAAATATCCGCTTATGAAAAAGAATAGTGGCATTCGGAAAGTAATGAATATTGAATTAACATTACTTAACAGGGGGGGGTAGAAGTAAGCAATGACACTATGTGACTGTAAACGACAAGTATTATGGTGAAACCTCTGAGACCGTCGATATACTCGATTCTATTTGATGCCATAATATTAAAATTTAAGCGATTATCTCATTAAAAAGAGTAAGCCATTGTTTACCTACAGTGTCTATGGAGAACTGGCTGATTGATTTTCGAGCGTTTTCGGCGTATGATGATAAATCAGAGTTCATGAGTTTTCGGCACGTGTCGATGAATTCTGATTCGTTGTAGTCGGGAATAATAAATCCGTTGGTTCCATGCTCTATGATGTCGTGAAAAACCATTGATGTGTCGAATACTACCGGGACACATGAGTGAGCCATTGATTCAATAAGGGACATGCCGAATCCTTCTGAAAAGGATGGGAATACAAATATGCGTGCATCACGATAATAAGGGTATGGGTCTGTGTAGCCGGTTATTGTTATTCGGTTGAGTCGGTATCGTTTTATTTTGTCCTCCAATAGATGACGATCACAACCGTCTCCTACAAGTATCATTTCCCAATCAGTAAATTCAGTGGATAAATTTCGCCATAGTTTGATTAGAAATAAGACATTTTTTGGATTGTGGACAATACGTCCGCACCATACAATCTGTTTCTTCTTACAATTAATTGGTGATAATGAGGAAAGTTGATTTTCACAAGCATTTGGAATGGCTGAAAACAAGCTCTTGTTTTTAGGGTGCTTTTTTTGCATGTGGTTAACATAATGCTTTGACAGATATATCAATCTATCAATTCCACCTGTTAATAAGTTGCTGATTTTACGATTATTGTAGAATCTGCGACGAGGGGTATTCAATAAAAATGCAACATTCATCAAACTGGACTTTAAGTTATTAATACTAAAAGTTTGTAGCAAAGAGCGAAATATATGTCTTTCAATGATATCTATATGGTGGCATCCTATGATTTTTATAGTTGAATCGATATGTGGATGACGGAGATATGGCTCAGAGATATATTGGTCAATTAATATACGGATATTATTCTTTTTCAAGAATTCGTTGATGAATGCCGCGCGTTTGTCGAGATTATATTCTGTAGGAATCAGTCCTGAGTGGTGTTTCCCTCCCGTGGTTAGAAAATAGACATTTATTCCATTTTCTTTGAAGTATTGTGTCAAATTGTACGTGACACGTTCCACTTCACCTATATATGGGTTGGGAAGATAGTGTGTAAAGAAGCAGATATCCATAAATCGAATTATAATTTTATGTGGCGAAGTAATGCGGAACTAGCCTTCTTGATTATCAGACGGACTCTTGACTTTATTTTTCGTGAATCATTATAGGCAATTTCGTAGGCGTTCCGATAATCAAGGTTAATGCATGCGGTATTTAGCGCATTGGGTTGGAAATATGGGTCGGATGTGTATTTTGCAAATGAATCATAGGTCGCATCTTGGAATTCCTTTTCGAGAATCTTAAGGTTCTCTTCACGGTTCTTTGGATAATATGTGGCCAGTTGTGTGACGTGGGTTGCCAAGCAGTTGGCCAATTCGATTACAGCTGTGCGTTTTTCGTTTGTTAGATTGTGACGGGTTATGAATTCAAGCTTTCGTTCAAACAGAGCTTTTACTGAATTTATAAAATTGGGTTGGAATTTGGCCGTGACACCTCCCCACCGATAATACAGAACCGGAGTAGAAGTGACGAATATAGACTTAGCTTTATGGTACAGTTGCATACCGAGTGCAAGGTCTGCTCCAAATTTTAGTCCGGAACGTTTTAAGTCTGCAGTGAATAAATTACGTCGGTATAAGTTTCCCCACGTGGTTACCGGAACTATATTCACACCAAAAAATGAGATGAAAAGATTGTCTTTTTCATTTCCGGAAATAGTACGTTCTGTATATCGGGAATCAAAAGTATTGATGCGGTTAATCTTTAATTTTTGAGAAAAGACACGGATATTGTTAGCATACACAATGTCTACATTATGTGTGTTTGATATTTCAAGCAAGGTTTTGACGGCATCTTTTGTAAGCCAATCGTCGGCATCAAGGAAAGCTATATAATCTCCTGTGGCTTTTTCCAAACCGGAGAATCGAGCATAATCTTCTCCTTCATTGACTTTTTTATTGACAACGATTATTCGGTTATCCTTATTAGCGGCATCGTTGATAATCGTTAAAGAGTTGTCGGTGGAACAATCGTTGACAAGAATGATTTCCAAATCTTGGTAAGATTGCTGCCGAATGGATTGTATAGTTTGCGGCAAGAATACAGCTGCATTGTAAATAGGAACGATTATTGATACTTTCATTGATTAATGTCAGATAATGGATGAGTATAAATTGAGATAGTTTTCGGCCATTATATAAATGTCGAATGTCGAAGCGCGGCGATGGCAACACATTGCTATGTGATTGTAATAAGCAGAATCGTTGTCGAGTGCGATGATTTCCTGTGCTAATTGTCGAAAATCACCGTGCGGAAATAGAATTCCAACTCCTTGGACTACTTCACGTAGGCCATCGACATCAGAAGCAAGAAATGCTTTGCCGGCACTCATTCCTTCGATGGATGACAGGGACATACCCTCGAAATGCGATGACATGACGATATAGTCGCTTGCACGAAGTAGTTGTGGAACATCAGAGCGTATGCCTAAAAAATGGGTGCGGTGGGTTACAGATTCTTTTTCGACCAATAGGCGGCATTCATTTATTCGCACACCGTGGCCAATTAAAAACAGATGGAATGTTTCTGGCAAAAAACGCATGGCCTTTATCAGTGTATCCTGGTCCTTTTCCCAACGGAAACCGGCAACCATGGTGATAGCCTTGGCTCCATTGGGTAACATGTCCCGTAGTTCGGTAGATGGTGTCGCCGAGGAGTATTTTGTGACATCAACACCGTTTGGTATCGTAATAATATGGTCATTGATCCTGTTATTGCCGAGATGTTTGCGTAGGTTTTCTTCAGTTTGGCGTGCAATGCAGATGATACGATGGTAACGGCTGTACATCCATCGATCCAATATGCTTAGCAATCGAGAGCCACGGCGACGGTTGGATGAAGAGTGTTCGGTGGTCACTAATTTAGTCTTGCAAAATAATGAGGCAAATGCTCCAAATAATTGGCATGCGGTGTTGTGGGTGTGTACAATGTCATATTTGCGCATAAGCCATGCGAGCCTTATGGCATGTAATGGATTGTAGACAGAGCTACCTTTGCCGAAATTAATAATATTGATGCCCTCAGCTTTTGCGATTTGCATGAAAGGTGTTTCAGTTCCGTCAAATAGTAGTAAATCCACATCAATGCCGTTGCGCTTGAAGCGCGGAAGCAAATCCACTATCAGTTTCTCGGCTCCGCCAGTTCGTAGGGATGTGATTACGTGCAGAATTTTCATGTGTTTAAGAATGGAAATTCATTTTGGCGTTAGATTGTATTTTGGCACGTATTCTCAAATACCATATAATTCCAAATGGGATTGCGAGTATGGTGAGTGCTTTCTTAGGCGATTCGTTTATGAAAGCTTTGTTACGTGATATAATAGAGCTTGCGACATAATGGATGCAAGATATGAACTGACGTCTCAATGTTGGTGCGCAAATCATCTCGGTTCTGCGGAAAAAAGAGAATCCTCGTGGATTACGCCAGTATTGGTTGTACATATTGTAGCTTGAACCGTCGGGTTGGTATTCTACCACCACCAAAGGCTCGTTTAAAGTAAGCAGTTTGTAGTCTTGGTCTATCAGCATGTATTTGTATGCGAGTCCAACATATTTTTCACCGTTGAAAATTGGATATCGAGGGTATTTATTGATTATGTCGGTGCGATAAACCATCTTTTTATCTCCGGATCCACCATGTGCATAGAATTCTTGCAATGTGGTTCCCGATAAATTTTCGGGAAATTTCGTGCCGATTATATTACCATCGGAGGTGCAATCGAGACCTATGATACCGGCGTAGTGGTCGCTACCATTTTTGTTCCAAAATGTTAGAATCTTTTCTACAGCATTGTCTGGCATGTAGTCATCGGAATCTATGCAGGTATTCAAAGGTGTGCGGATATTGTCGTAAGCTGTGTTATGGGCTCCATGCATACCTTGATTCTGTTGGCGAATATAACGTATGGATATTTTATTTTCCGCTATCCAGCCTTTTACGATATATTCGGTATTGTCAGTAGAGCCGTCGTCAATTATGAGCCATTCAAAATCTTTACAGGTTTGGCGAAGGAGACTTTCGTATGTCCGGCCGATTGTGTGGGCGCGGTTGTAGGCCGGTGTAAATATAGTGAGCGTTTTCATTTTTGATGAAGCCGTATTATAATTTGCCAAGAAGCCACATTATGTAGGTGAATCCTACGTTAGCAAGCATAATTTGTTTCAAACGTTTGCCTTGATTCTCTTTCCAGATAGGTAATTTTAGTAAGGGATATGCAATTACAATCGGATAAAGAAACCATGAAAGATAAGCAAAACGATTGGAGAATGCGGCACGTATTACCATAACCCAAAAAGAGTTGCTTAATACATAAGTGTTAAGTAAAAACTCGTATGTACGGTTACGTATTCCGCGTTTGATAACAATGTAATAACCTAAGACAATGGGCATGGCACTATACAATAGGAAATCCCAACGAAAGCCTGTAGAAGAGAATTGATGATTATATTCGGAGTTGTTGAGGTATTCAGTCATTCGGTCGTCAAATCCCATGGTGGCAAACAGATTTGCCACTGAATTACCAAAAACGAGACTTATAGCGATTGATAAAATCCAAAATAAGTAGGCATGGCGGAAATCCTTAATAATGTATATTGAGACTATGGACATGGCCGTAGGTAGTGCCACGGATTTGTGTAACATGCTTGCTATAAGGCATATTAAAAGTCCTTTGATCGGAGACTTTTTGTCTGTTGCCATAAAGGCAAATCCCAATATCACTATACTGCAGGCAAGACCGTTGCGAATACCGTTTGTTCCGAAAGTGAAAAATGAAAATGATGCTATATTAAACAATACAGCAGCCATTGTATTGTTTGGCATCAGACGTTTGCATCCCCAGAACATAAATCCCAGATAGCTGATATCTATCAGCAGGAAAAATCCTTTGATATCCATTATTGGCCTGCAAGTTTCCATAATCCATCCAAAAAGCTCTTCTCCTTCATGAAATTGGCTTCTGAACATTGCATCATTCATCAGGTATATACGATTGTATACTACTGTATCTCCAAAGGCCATTGAAACCGGGCGTAATCCCATGTAAAATGCCACAATGATGCTTAGTATAAATGCCGGGAGATAGTCGGTTGTACCCTTAAGAATCTGCTTGTCCGTCTGTTGTTTTAGAGACAGGATGTAGCATAGTGTCAGAATTAACACTATATTGATGTATACGGATTTGTATAGGATTGCAGGAATCATATATTAAGCATGCGTCTGACTCTCGAAGAGAATCCAGTGCCAAAAATACGATGTATAAGTCGAGAGATTTTTTGACGCCAAGGATTGATTTCCATCCATGTTTTTGAATACCAATGTATGGAATGTGTATTGGATGTTTTTTTTAAACGTCCAGTGGCATCGTCAAGCGGATTGAAGTAATCAGATGGATATATGATAATGTTATCTACCGTTTGTATGCCAGAAATTTGTTTTAATCCATGGCGTAGTAAAAAGTCAGTGGTAATACGAACTACCGCATAAGGATTGATGTTTCCGTCGGGAAGATAGAAATTAAGGGTGGAATAAAAGGTTATGATTTCAGCGTATATCGGATTTCCGGCTTCCGCTCCTATACCAAGCCCGGCCGCAACGGCAATGGGTGCGTTTTTTGAGGGTTCGACTTCCACTCCCATGAATGAGCCATTAGAGAGAATATCGTCGAATGGTTTTATAACCTCTACGTCGGTGTCAAAATATATACCTCCATGCTCGTAGAGTATTTTGAAACGGGCGTAGTCGCTAACGAAGGCGTACTTCTTGGCTTCGTAAGCTTGTGCTGTGTAGGGGATAGAGTTGACATCGAAATTGTCCTCATTCCACTCAATAATCTCGTGGTCCGGGAAAAATTTACGCCAAGAGGTAATACATTTTTGTGCTGAAAGGGGGAGAGGATTACGCCCGAACCAGCAGTAATGAATTTTTTTGGGTATGTTCATAATTAAAAATCGGATTATGCCCCGGTGATATATTTGCCATTTGGTATAATTGATAGTAATCTTGTCAGGAAATAGCCTGTGGCTAATGTCAGCAAAGCGATTAAGAATGTTCTTGGAAATATATGAATTGAGCTACCATCAAATAATCCCCAAAACATTTCACGAGCTATGTAGATGTGTGTCAAATAAATTCCAAATGAATATTTGGCTATGCCTGTGATCGATTTTTGTATTTGTGCTGACAATCGGATGTTCTGGAGCAGTGTGTACAATGCTGCTACTAATACGGCACTACCGAGTTGCAGGTTATCTGTCAATATTGTTACATCATGTCCATTTGTTTTAAGACAGAGAATCATTATCGGATAGCTAATAGTCAGTATGAGTAATATAGTAAATTTAAAATTGCATCCCACTTTAATAGGATATCTATTAAGATAGTAACCCATAAGCCAATATCCAAGAAATCCGCCAAAATAGCATAATTCCCAATAATAATTGCCGTTCGTGATAAAATTGGTAGAGAATGTTGGGATTAAATAATTAATTATTGGTAGGGTCATGTTAATTAACCATAGTGAGAGAAACCATTCTATCTGTAGTTTTGATGCGTTTTTTAACCAAGGTGAGATGTATGGAGCCAATAAGTATAGTCCAACCATGGCATAAACAAACCAATAAACTCCTATTGCAGGTTGTACAGGTATATGTACTATACGTTGGAGTGCTTGACTCCATGGTAAATCGTGAGTTTGAGTGTATAGTAGCACACCTAAGATTGACCAAATGACTAACGGCGGTATCAATTTAATAAAACGGCGTCGGTAAAATTTTGCAAATCCAGTTTTAACCGGTAATAGAACTGTTCCAGATAATGCTAAGAATAGCTCTGAGGATGGGCTGCCTATAAAAGATAGGGCAAATAGCCATGAGCCTTCTGTCTCGGGATTGGACGCAGGCATAGAGGAGTGTGTCAGTAGAACAAGAAAGCAAGCCAATACTCTAAGATTGTCTATGTAATCAAGTCGAGGTTGGGGTCTTGATATTACGGGTTGCATTGTGACGTTCTGATTATATTAATTGATATATTTTCTCGACTTCGGAGATGCTGCCGTAGTCGCGTGTTTGCAGGTTGGCTGTGATTTGCTGTCGCAGATTGTTGTCGCGGATGAATCTTATTATGCCGTCAGCGCAACCTTGATTGTCGAGGGGGACTATGCATCCGTCTATGCCATCCGTTACCTGACTTTTGGCTGTTGGATAATTTGTGACTACTACCGGTTTGCATAGCATTTGGGCTTCACGCACAGTTATGGATTTGCCTTCATAACGAGACGGCTGGACGTAGATGTCGCAGGCTTTAATGTATGGATATGGATTATCGCGTTTGCCAAGCAAAATCACATGATTTTGCATACCCGATTCTTCTATTTTGGTGCGTATCAGCATTTCATCTCCACCGTAGCCTATGATATACCATTTGAGGTCTGGAAAGCCGGCTTTAATTATACGCCGGCATATATCGGGCAGGTTGTCGTAGTTTTTAGCTGTACAGTAACGTCCGATTGACAGAAGTTTTGTTGGGCCTTTGACTTCAGATGATGCGTCAAACTCTTCCGCCCGTGTCCGTACAAAATCTGGGGATAGTATGTTTTCGATTTCTATGATCTTATGTTTGAGGGTCGGGAATGTTCTCAAGAATGAGCGGGTGACGTCGGGAGATATTGATGCAATATGATTGTAGGCTTGCCACACGGGTAGTTCCTTTTCTGCGTTGACGTTTACAATGGAATAATCGGTGTGAATCCAAGCTATGCGTTTATGAGCCTTGACTTTGTCTCGACCTATATTGTGTGGTGTGAGGAAGCTGATACATAGGTCGTAAGTCACGGATGGGTTTATAGTTGGAAGAATAGGAGTCACGCAATCGGCGACAAATTGGAGTGCAGAACTATCGTCACCGGATATAGGGGTATTCTTAACATATTTATGATGTGCATATTTCGCCATTAATCGTCTGGAAACGACTCCTAATGAGCCACACCGAAGAGCTTCAATCATGGGACGTTCAATCATGGAATAACTTTTGATTTCAGGAATTATGTTGACCCATTTTGGAATGAATTTCATCAGTGGTCCTTGATGGCTGTATATGAATAAATCAACGTTTACTTTCTCAGGTGAAAGTGCATTGAGAAGTCCTATGAGAGCCATCTCGGCACCACCAAGTTCCATGTAGTGTATTAATATGATAATCCGCGGTTTCATCAGTTAGTTATCGATAATGCTCGTGAATTTTCTCAATTGATTCTCGGTCCCAAATGTTTTACTCCTTTGAATGGAATGGTTTGAAAGATGCTTGAGAACCTCGGGATTCATATAAATATTAGTTATTGCGTCAACGATTTCTGAAATACCATTTTCTATAAGAATGCCATATTCCCCTTTGTTTAGTATTTCTTCCGGTCCTGCACTATTAGTTGCTATTATTGGCTTTCCCAAAGTCATAGCTTCAAGAATAGCGATGTTAAACCCTTCTTTAAGTGATGTGCAGATATATGCGTCAGCCGCTGCAATATAAGGGTATGGATTGGATTGGCTTCCGGCAAAATGTACGTATTCTCTTAGGGCGTATTTGTCAACAGCGTTCTCTAATTCATTTCGTTGCTTTCCATCGCCTACGAGACAAAGAGAAATATCTAATTTCTTGTTGTTAACTAATATATTTAAAGATTCTATGAGATTGTGATAGCCTTTGATTGGTTCGAGTCGTCCAACAGAAACAAGATTGAGTCTATTTTTAGGGGTTAATGTATGTGGGGTTAGCGATTTCTTGATAATGTCTGGATCAATAATATTATAAATCGTAAAGACATTCTCTAGATTGAAAATGTTTCGTAGGCCTTGTGCCACATTTTCAGAAACTGCAATAACATTACTAAATTTATGGTAAGCAGCCATTTCCTGTGTAGAAGATGCGAAAATGCCGGTTTTTACGGGCCAATCATTTGTTACCATATCGGTGTGCACCCACGCTATCTTTTTGCAATCTATAGATGCCGCCGCTACCCATTTTGTTAGATATCCTTCACAGAAAGCTATGACTGTGTCGTATCCATTACATAAATAATTGCCAATCCAATTGGTTGGTAACCATTTGTAAACGGCTTTGATTTTCAGAGAGTTTATAACTTGTTGAAGTTTGTTGTGAGTTGGCTTGATGATTGATTTTCGTTTTAAGTGCTTTAGATTGCTAATGTCGTTAAGAAAAGTTCCTGATTCAGATATCAACATTAGTGAAATGTCGAATTGTGAATAATCCAATAAGTTCAGTAATGATATTAAGGCTTTTTCTGCGCCCCCAACATTCAGTGATTCAACTAAAAACAAAATCTTAGGTTTTGCCATGCGAATGTCAATTGGTAATTTCGGAAGCTAAGAATGACATAGCTTTGTTTTTATTACTGAGAAGTTTATTATTTCGGCTTTCCCTACAAGCATGGGTAAATGCTTGTTTAGGAGATTAATTGTCGGCCAAAGTAGAAGTAAGGTCAATCCGGTTTGGAGCATGCCTATCAAGATATTAATCTCGCCATATAGGTGAGTGAACATAATCAGAAATATTGTTTGGTAGATTTCATGCACACCAAGAACTATGTATGAATTTCGTCCATAAAACCAAAATGGATATGCTATACGGAAGTAATGGATTCCTTTAAAAAGATAAATAAGTATTATGATTAGCCCGAACGTTTCGAAATATGTCAACAATGGTTCATTAATTTGTGTTGTATATTTAAGTGTTATTGACAGCGCATACACAACTGTTGCTCCTATGAGCGGTGAATAGGACTTAGTTGACTTTGATTCAATTATTTTTAAGAGATCTTTCCCATAGAGATGTCCAAATATGTAATAGACGAGATATGGTAAAGAACGTCCGAACATAAACAATGTGGATAATTGCTGGATATACAGACACCCTATTGAACTTATTGTAATGGCGGCTAATGAGATAAGCCATCTTTGGCGTAATGTTTTTACTAATATCCAAGTAAGGATTTGTTGACATAACAATGCGCATATAAACCACAGTGGTGGATTTACTGTAAAAGATTCGGTGCCAGAATGAAGTGCGAAAACGCCCCAAATGCATCCAAAGTCAAAGTCTATTAAGCTGCCTTTAGCCAGATAGTATTGAACAATAAGATATACATAGTAAATGATGGTGAAGAATATGAATGGAACAATCAATTGGTTGGTCTTCTTCCGGACATAAGTCTTTATATCTGCAACTTTAAAAAAGATTCCGGACGCGAGAAAGAATAAAGGCATGCGGAAACTGAAATCCACAAACCAAGGTTGTACGGTATGGTACCATACAACCCAAATGATACTTAATCCTTTCAAGTAGTCAATATAGTCAATTCGTTTACCGGACATAAGTGAAATTTAGAGTAGGGTGATAATTGCATCTGCAATTTTTGATGAGTCGTGTGGAACTATTATGTGTGGATAATATTTTGTCAACTGTTCCTTTGCTCCGGTAAATTCTGTTGCAATTATCGGCTTTTTAAAAAGTTTGGCTTCGGCTAATGTGATACAGAACCCTTCATGTTCAGATGGCTGTAAATATATGTCACAATTGACCATATATGGGTATGGATTAGGCTTTGCTCCTAAAAATTTCACGGTGTTTTCTAACCGATTTTCAATTGTGTATTTTTTGCATCTGTCAAAATCTGTACCATCGCCAACTAACCACCATTGGATATCATTAACTCCTGATTGGACAAGTTTTTTTATAGCTTTTAAAGCTCGGAACTGTCCTTTTTCAGCCGAGATACGTCCGACGGTGAGTATAACTTTTTTTCCACTATGTGAAGGTAAGTCGTCAACAGTTTCTGTTGCTAAGGTTGTTATAGATTCTACATCAATTATATTGGGTTGATAATACGTTTTTTGACAGAACATTGGGAATGTCCTGTCAAAAATTGCTTTGGCGTCCAATGAAACTATATTGATGCGGGAGAAGTTGCAATAAGCTGATCTTATGATTCCAGAGTCAATGCCAAATTTAGTTATATCAAAGTGTATCCATCCCCATTTTTCATTGGCTCTTATTCGAGACGAAACGTATGTGTCAATAAAAGAATCAGGTCCGGCAAAAGCAACAGCCAAATCAAATATCTGTTCTGATAAAAATGGCACTTTTTTAAATGCGTGGGCGTACAGGTGTTTTGATGTATTGCAAAGTTTCTGAAGCGAGTAGAAACAGCCTAATTTAACGGCATCCAATAATCGTAATGTTTTAAGCGCTTTTGATATTGCAGGGCGAAGAGGATTATGTATAATCGAGCGTATCTCCTGAAAACCTTTGATTTGGTGGATGCAAACCTCTTTGGGTAGATATTGAAGAAAGCCACCACCTATTGTCAACATAGCCACATGTACTTCCCACCCTTGAGATAGGTATTGCTTTACAACTCCTAACAGGGCTTTCTCAACGCCACCGACATTCATTGTACATATTACGAATACAACCGATTTCATTATTTATGAGGTAAAAGTTTATACCAGCAATGAGATAGGACTGGAGGTAAGTTGAGAAATGAGTATGCAATGCATTCTTTTATGGATAATTGATTCTGTTTGAATAGTTTGTATGGAGACATTATATTTAGTCGGACAATATCGTTTAGCAATTCAGAATTTAAGGCGTTGCAACTATGAAATCCGGTGATGGTGACAAGAAGGTTCTCTAAGAAATATTTGCCGACATATGGATTAATCGCGAGATTGTATTTTAAAATTTCGTCTCGGATTAATTTGTTTATTTTGAGAAATGCAAACCATCTATGGCTATTGCCTTTGATTGTCGAAATTATAGATTTTGGCCGGATATAATAGTTATAGGTGCATTTCTTTACAAAACTTATTTTTTTAGCCAATGCGGCTATTTGGAAGCTCCATAATTCATCTTCAAGGATATGGCCGGATGCAAATTTCAAATCATGAGATTTTAAGAAGTCGAGACGGTATAGTTTATTCCAGACTTGATTGTACCATTCTCTGCGGCAGTAAGAATTGATACAATCATTATTTTCGATTGTTTGCGATTTTATTTTTAATGCAACCTTTTTTTGAGAATTATCTGAAATTATGAAATTCTCACCAATAACTACATCATAAGGGTATTCAAATGCTTTTTTACTCAATATATCAAAACAATCCGACGTTATGTCGTCATCACTGTCAAGAAAGTATATATATTTTCCTCTGGCAATTTTTAGCCCATGATTTCGTGCGGAGCTTATACCTTGGTTCTGAGTCAAATTTAAAATAGAAATTTTTAAATCGGAGTTTTCTGATTTAAAGTATTCAATGATTTGCGAGGAATTGTCGGGCGATGCATCATTGACTATAATTATTTCGAAATCCTTGAATGTCTGATTCTTGACTGATACCAAACATTTGTGCAGGTATTTCTCGACATTGTAGACAGGAATGATTACAGATATGAAAGGATTGTTCATATTCCAATTTTGGCAATAATTTCAGATTGGTATTTAGCGTCATGAAGATTCTTAACGGGATTATTGAATGAACTTTCTGCAACAAATTTAGTATCTAAAGCCACCTTATCTTTTGCTTTCATCTTGAACCATTCATACTCCACGTCAATATGTCCGATATCAATAGCTTGATAACCGTACATGCTTAAATCATAGGCAAGACAGGTGGCTGTCATGCCCAACGCAATTAAAATAAGAGTGTCTTTAGGCAATTGTTTTGCTTCTGACATAATCTCATCGTATACCTGGAAAGCATTTCTTGACGGACATAATATTCGTTTTATATCTGTTGCATTGTTGAAAAGATCGTTACCGACACCAAGTCGTGAAAATTCACCTTCTATAAAGCATACGTTACGATTATGCCAAATTTTTTTTATTATTGGTACTAATTTTTTTGCATTGGAATCTGTTCTGTAATCAATGTAAAATCGTGTGAAGTTGGTGTCATAATATTGTTTCTCTATAGATACGAATGGCAGAATATGCTGTGTAATACTTCGATTTAGATACCCTCCCCAGAATTCAAATGCCCTATATTTCAATGGCCATAAATTTTTCCATACATAAGGTAGCCCTATTAGGACTCTTGAATTATCAGATTTTAGAATGTGTCTAAGTTTGGAAATTATCTGTTCGTTTTTATCTTGAAAGCCTGTATTATTCCCGGCAAGCAATGTCAGCTCTCCATCCCCAAATCTGGCGATGGAGAGACGGTTGTCTATAATTTGTTGTAATGTTTCCTCGCTGGATGCAATTTTAATCTTCCGGAATTGCTTGAATTTTGCATCAAACAATTGTCTCAATATGAAATATAGAGTGAAATTCAGTTTGTTGATTAATGATTGTTTCATCTTTATACCTTTAACCATGTTACAATTTTATTGCTACCGATAGAGTGCTCGAGGAAATGAATGAGCTCTTTGTAATTGTTGAGTTTCACTGATTTACATATCGTAAAAAAACTAAAAGTAATAACAATCGCACCAATTGCTAATCTAATGATTGCGGCTAATGTGATATCTAAATCTGCGTTCATTAATGCGAATGAAACTGCATAATCCACTATGGCAACGGGTATGACCGAGACCAACGCTAATAATAATGACGGATATAAGTCGGAGATAACATTCAGGAAGGAATAGTTGATTATGCGTTTCGTCACAAATGAGTATATAAGACATTCGCAAATATTCACAATAATCTGTCCAATTAATAGCCAAAGTACTCCAAATCGCCAAGCTATGGCAAGCATTGTCACTACAAATATTTTACGTATGATAGATATCGCTAAGAATTTCCCTGAATAGCCCTTTGCAAGAATGACTGATTCTAAAATAGAGATTATCGGTGTAAGCATGGCCATTACGCATGCAAGTTGGAAAAATGTAACTGCGCCATCCCATTTTGATGAGTACATGAAAATGAATAAGGGATGAGCCATAAAAATCAACCATATCATAGCAGTGAATATCAGCATGCTTACTATGGAAATGAATTTTATGATATTGTTTCTGAATCGTTCATTGTCATGCTGCATTTTTACAAATACAGGGAATGTCACCCCACTGAACACACCAAAGAATGTGTCTTTAAATATATTTGAGGTGGAAATGGCTCGATTGTATAATCCGAGACTGGTTGGGTTGTAAACACGTCCGATTATTATATCATAAAGTTTTGAAAAGCCGTAATCTATAATGCTGGATGCTAAAGTCTTTGAGCCATAGTTAAATAAACCTAAAAGCCGTTTCCTTGAAAATACAAGCATCGGACGCCATGAAGATATAATCCAATTCATTATGGTTGTGCAAAAAGTATAGATTAGTCCTTGTGCGACAAGTGCCCATACCCCATAGCGGTTGATAGCCATTATAATGGCAATTACGGCAGATATAATCTGGCATGTGAGATTAATAATTACTTGCCGTTTATAATCTATTTCCTTTTTGAATATTATTGTTTGTATTTGCCCGAATGATAATATTATAATGCCGAGTGATGAAAATCTAATTATGGGTATAAGTAACCTTTCATGGAAAAATTCGGCGATTAATGGGGCGCAGAGATATATTATCAGATATATGATACCACAAATACCGATATTAAAATAGAAAACCGTACTAAAATCGATATTGTCAGCATCCCTTTTTTGAACCAACGCATTACCAAATCCAGCATCGGCAAGTTGGTATGCAATGCCGGTAAACACCCCGGCCATTGCAATAAGCCCATATTGTTCAGGTCCAAGCATTCGGGCTAAAATCATAGCGGGTATTATGGCTATGATTTGAGATCCAAAACGTCCGATATAGCTCCAAACAATGCCCCAAAAAGTTTTTTTTCTTAAATCTTCGGACATTTGATGTTATTTGGTGGTGTAGTGGGAGTAGTTGCCGTAGCCGTAACCGTAGGCGTAGCCGTAGCGGGAGCCGCGGCGGTGGCCTTCGGTGGCGGTGGCGTTGAGGACGAGAGTCATGTTGCGGTATTTTTTCCGGTCATATAGACGCTGGAGCTCGGGGAGCATGGAGCGTTCAAACAGTCCGGCACGAATCACAAATATGGTGCGGTCGACTATGGTGGATATAATCTGTGCGTCTGCCATCATCTCTACCGGAGGACAGTCAATGAGAATGTAATCGTATTCAGCCTTGAGTGTCTGGATGAGTTTGGGTAGACGTGGCGACTCGAGTAGTTCGGTGGGGTTAGGTGGAATGGAGCCTACCGGTATCACGCTCAATCCCGGTGTTAGGGTGTCGGCGTGGATTATGGTTTCGATGTCGTCGGTTTCGCCTACGAGGTAGTTGCTCAGTCCTATCTGGGGGGTGTTGATGTACGCGGATGTTGAGCATCGTCGAAGGTCACCGTCGATTACAATGACGCGTTTACCTTTTATCGCGAGACTCACAGCTGTGTTCATGGTTATGAATGTTTTGCCGGAGCCAGGGTTGAAAGAGGTAATCATAATTACGTTGCCTGATGTGTTGGATGTCAGGAACCCGAGATTGGTACGAAGCACACGGAAGGCTTCATTGATGACGTTGCGTTTGCCTTGCTGTACTACGATTCTTGATTCTTTGCGCTCACCTTTCTTGGGCTTGTCATCAGGGATTTCGCCGAGGAATGGGATGGTGAGGTTTTCGATGTCCTTGCGTCCGCGTATGCGTGTGTTGGAGGTTTCCAGGAGGTATGTTACGCCGAATGGGAGTATAAGACCAATGGCGAATGCAATGAGGATAATCTTGTCGCGAACGGGTGCGGTGGGGGAGGATGAGCCTGTAGGGCGTTTGATAATTTCAGTGTTGTAGGCTGTGAATGCCTGGGATAGTTCGTTTTCTTCTCGTTTCTGAAGAAGGAACAGGTACAGGGATTCCTTTACTTTTTGCTGACGTTCGACGGATAGGAGATGGTTGGCTTGTTTCGGAGCCGCAGCCAGTTGAGTGGTGATGGTAGATTTGGATGATTTGAGATTGCGCATCTGTGTCTCGAGTGCTGTGAGTTGATTGTCGAGCGATGACATGATGGATGCGCGCATGGATGCAAGTTGATTGTCAAGGGTTTCCACAACAGGATGTGTCTCGGATGAGTTGGCTGCCTTTCTGTTACGCTCGAGCATCTTGTCGTTGTATTGTGCAATGTTGCTTTCAATAGCTGAGCTACCTATTCCGGTATTTGCCGGCATTGGCTCATTCGGCGCTGTCCCGTTCAGGTGGTTGCGCAGGTAACGTGTCATCTGCAACTGGTTGTTGAGCTCGCGTATCTGCACTGCCGATGCTTGGTTTTCGCTCATGTACATGGATGCCGCCTGCTGTACATCGGGGATTAGATGCTCGCTCTGATATGTAGCGATGTCTTTGTCTATGCCACCGAGCTCACTTTCGATTACAGCAAGACGTTCGGTGATGAATTTTGCTGTGGATACGGATACTTGGTTGCGGTCCTCAATCCACTTCTCGTTGTAAACGGCTATGACTTCATTAAGCAGGTCCACGGCACGTTCGGGCGAGGAGTCCACAACTGTGAGGTTGACGGTGTTGCCTGTGTTGCTTTTTAAGTCAACAGATAGCTCTCCTAAGAATCGTGCGGCAGTGGTGCGTATGGGTTGTTTGTCGATGAATATTTGTGTGTCTCGGACGTTACCTCTACCGGTTGCCGTGATTACGATATTACCTTTGGGTGTGCGTATCGTGTCTCCGGATATTACTTTGGATGCCGGAACAGATACCGGCTCGCCGTGGAGTACAAGGTCGGCTAATGTGATATTTCCGTTGCTGTCAATCGTTATTGTGGCAGACCCGCTTTCACTTTCGGTTAGTGTGGGGAAGTCGACGGTCACAGGCAGTGATGACCCATATAGTACTTCGCGGTGGAATCTGCCGTCGATGAAGTAGTTCTTGTCGAGGTTGAGACGTCGTACCACTTCGTCCATTACATCAGGCGATTGCAATTTGTTGATTTCGTCGCTGATATTGGAGCTTGTTTGCCCTAATCCCATTTCGGAGAATGCGCTTATGTCGGATATAGAGTTGCCGGTGGTACTGCTTTTTATGACAATGGATGCAGTACGGGTATAAACGGGCACTGTGCGCAAAATATGGAAAACGGCGGCTCCGACAAATAGGGCGATGGATAATACGAGCCAAGGCCATCGGCGCAAGGTTATGAATATGACATCGCTTATTCCAGTTTGTGTGGATGTCGATTGTACTTCCTTTTCAGTAGTTTCTTCCATGGAGATAATAATGAGTGGTGCTTATTTGAATATAAGTACTGACATGGACGCTATGAATGATGCAATGGAGAACCAGAAACCGGGTGTGAGTACGGAGGTACCGTTGACGGTCGACTGGCGTTTGTGCATGCTGTTAGGCTCCACGTATATTATGTCGTTTTGCTGTAGGTGGTATGCCGGTGATTCCATTACTGATTTCGGATTGGTGAGATCGACGAAGTATGCTATCTCATTGTCGCCATCCCGACGCAGTACCATTACGTTCTGTCGTTGTCCTGTAATCTGGAGGTCACCTGCCTTGCTTATGGCTTGCAGCAGATTCAGGTTATCCTTGTCAATGGGGTATTCCCCAGGTGCTCCAACGTCGCCCAATACGGATATGGTGGCATTCTGGAATTCAACTATGACGATGGGATCCTTGAGCAAGCCTTCGTTGCGCAAGCGGTCTTCTATTACTTTGCACAATTCGTTGCGTGTTAGCCCTGCAACATGTATATTACCAATAAACGGGTAATTTATGTCCCCTTCGGGATTGACGGTAAAAGGTACATTCTGTCCAGAATTGCCGGAGCCGGATGTGCTTGCTTGACCTATGCGCTGCTGTGAAACGGTGAGGTTGAACACTTGTGATAGCTCGGGATCCTTGGAGCTAACGAGTATCGACAACTTGTCGTCGGGCTTTATCGTAAGCCGACGCTGTTCGGAAAGCGCTTGGATCTCGCCTTGGGACAAACCTTGCAGGTAAGCAATGTTTTTGGGTGTAGAGCATGAGGAATATGCCATAGTCTGCATTATGGCAATAATAGAGACAAGCAGGATGTTTTTTAAATTCATTGATATAATATGTTTGGTCCGGCTAAGAGGATGTGGTATTCGTCTTCGTCGGGCATTAGCTTAACAGTTGAATGAAATCGGGGTTTATTTCCACGCCCACTGCCATAATTCCGGGAATTTCCACAATGATCCTTTTTTTACGGGAGCCACGGATTGATAACAGCGCTCCTTCGTAACCATCAAGTGCTCCTCCCACTATGCGTATGCGTTTGCCCACCATATTGGGCAGTAATTCTGTGGGGTGGTAAAACACCGGCGTATCTGTGGATGCGACTGCGGCTATGAATTTGTCCATATCGGAATGCCTGACAGTCATGGGTTGACAGTAGGAGCCGCCTTTGGCAAATCTGTATTGAAGCGTTGCGGTCCGCTGGACTATGGGGTCAAGAGAATTGCGCGTTGATTTCACGAAAAGAATGTCCGGAATCACCGGTACTTCACAGCGGGTGCGCCTGCCTAATCGTGTAGATATGAGTTGCCGCATGGGCGTGAAAACTTCAAATCCTATGTCAGATAGGAATTTGTAGGCGGGGAGCTTTGCGTTGGGCCTTTTGAGGTCGCGCATTACAAACCATGTTAATGTGTCCTGATTACTCGAATCTATGTTCGAGACACCAACGTTGCTACAAGCGCTCTTATTGGGGAGAGTAGTCATAGTCGTATGATGATGTGCTGTATGTTTGTGCAATACCTCTAATCCTGCCTGGGGCTGTAATTAGTTGCAAGCCAAGCATGTATATGTATTTATAACCTATCATGTGCCGCCATTACATAGAGCAGTCCCTTAGTGAGTGCTTAAACAATGGAGACGTTATTTATTCCTGTATATTTAGGTATCTCTTGCCAAGAGATACTTATTTGCGTTGCAAAAGTATAAAAAATATGAGAAATAATAAAATACTGTTATCTTTTTTGCGACGGTCTTTTGGAATAATTGGTAAAATAAAGGCTTCGTGATGTGTAATTGTCTGTCATACAGCCTACTCGCTGTGATTGCTATCTCTTGGCAAGAGTGCATGGTATATAACTAAACTTGAGTTATTGAGTCCTGTCGTGTTTTACCATTGATTTGTGGCTGTTCGTCCATGGTCAATAAACTTTTTTAATCAGATTTGTCTTATATCTACAATATATAAAAGATATAATATGGATTTGAAAAGTAGACTGGTTAATGTAATTTTCCCTTTTGTAGCAATGTGTGTTGTGGCTGTAATGGTTACTTCTTGTCGAGTCAACAGCCATACTTCTGATGGGAATGCTCCGATTGCTGAGCGTAATGAGCGTAAGTTTGGTAAAGTAGGTGGTCCGCAACTTGGCACTCCCGGTGGAGGTCCTGTAATTGACAAAACCGGTGATGATGTTTTGCAGGCTATGATTAGAGCGGAACTGCCCGAGTTCAGGCAGTTGGAATTCAAGGATGCGGAAACAGGCAAAAGCATGAAATATAATCTGTTCTCACCGCGTAATATAGATGTGGATGAAAAATATCCCTTAGTGCTATTTATTGCCGATGCCAGCACTCCCGGGACAGATATAACCAGACCTTTGCAGCAGGGGTACGGTGCATTGGTTTGGGCAACAAATGAGTTTCAATCTAAGCATCCATGTTATGTGCTTGTCCCGCAATTTTCAGGAGTGGCGGTAAATGATGCTTACGAACATACTGATGAAGTGGATATTGTGATCCGTCTTCTTATGAATATTGTTTCCGAAAAGAATATTGATACAACTCGTCTGTACACAACAGGACAATCGATGGGTGGTATGATTTCGATGTATTATAATATCACGTATCCGGATATTTTTGCAGCATCATTATTTGTCGACTGTCATTGGGATACGGATAAGTTTGATGAACTTGTCAAGCATAAATTCACTTATGTTACGGCGGGTAAGGAGGGCACTTCATTTGGTAATATCAAGGCGGTGGAAGATGCTGCTGACAGAGATGGCGTGAGATATGAGTATGCAACATGGAGTGCAAAATTGCCGCAGATTGAACAGGATTCTCTCGCCCGGAATTTGCTTGACAAAGGTGCGCCGGTAAATATAATCAATTTTACTCCCAAGTCCGTATTGCCAGACGACGGCAAAGGTAGCGAGCACATGTATTCTTTTGATTATGCCTATAAACTGGCTCCGGTAAGGGAGTGGTTGTTCCAACAGAAAAAGTAAGATGACCCCAAAGTCATGTGATGTATAAGAAAAAAATAGGACAGCACCCTAAAAAGTTTTAGATATTTGACTTTTAGGGTGCTGTCTTATTTTTCTTACTCTCGTCCTGAGCGGTGTGTTATTCGCTTAGTGTGGTCTTTATCCAATTGAAAAGGTCGTCAAGGTTGTAATCACCGCTATGCGGACGATTCCATGGCAAAGCGAAATCAACATTTTTATCTGCGTTCATCAGTTTTGTGGCAAGGTTGACCGGCACAAGGAATGAGGTGTCCCGGTCTTTTGCTCCATGGCGTATGTACCAGTTCGGTGCAACGGATGCCTTATCATTTCCGATAAAGTTCATCGGATTCATCAATGCAACCCTTTCCACCATTTCAGCGTCAAGTGTAGCCGAGGTATTGTCCAGACGGTGTTGCAGGCTGAAATTAGTGAAGTTCGCAGCATCACCGTATGTATTGCCAAAGACTTTGTTTTCTGGAGATGGAGTTGGAATCAACACGCCCATCTGATCAAATGCCGGCGGTGTCTTTAGTGGTGTAGTTGTTGCCACATAGGTTAAATATTTGTCAAGGTCGAGCCCTGAGACGAAGTCGCTGGTTTTATTGAAGCGCGGTGCATTCCCCGGACCGAATGACGGTGCGTCGCGATTATCATCCATTCGGTGTCGCATCCCTTGACGCGGGATATTGCCCGGGGCTCCCATCGGACCGCTTTTGTCTTGATAAAAAGCAAATCCTATGGAATCGGGAATCTCACAACCCTCTTGAAGAGCGCGGTGTGCCGACGCGATAAGAAATGTCTTGAGGTACTCTTTGTATATGTCGGCAGTAATGATATTGCCGGATTTGTCTTTCAGTTCAAGTGAGTTGATGTATGACGGACACTTGGCAGATAGCTCATTGGAAATTGTAATCTGCTCTTCACTAAGATGCCGTACTCCTGTGTTAGTGCAACCATATAACCATTCATATTCCATGTCGGCATGGTTGAGGTCTGTGATAGGGCAGTAGCATATAGCGGCAAACACATCATCCCGAGTATCGGCGGCTCCCATCGTTTTAAGATATGGTTCATATTCGATGGCGTTACCTGTGGCACCAAGCAGAGATGACATTGCCCCTCCGGCACTTGTCCCGTCGGTGAATATGAGTTCTGATTCTCCCGGTATGAGTGCGTCATTATATCGCAGATAGCGTACTGCTGCTTTTAGGTCAAGCAGCCCGTTAGGTGCTATGCCGGTATATACCGTTTTGCCGTCGCGGTCAATTGTTGAGTTGGATCCTCTTGAGCCTGGAATACATACGACATACCCTTCCCGCAACGCTCGTCCGGTAGCATCAGATGGCGATGGAGACTTAGCTGTAGATGCCATATATCCACCGACATATGTACGCATCAGGATTGGCACACGTGTAATATCGGCAAGTGTCTCTGGTACATAAATGTTAAGTGTCTGATATGTGGAGTCCTCGATGTTTTTTACATAAGGGATACCCTCGTAGGCTTTATAAGCTACTGATTCTCCGTTGGGCATCGTGATGGTCTGTCGGGTAAAATCGTCAGGATCAAACCTGAGCGGGTCAGTCTGCGCCATTGCGCCCGATGTCGCTGCCATTAGAATCAAGGCGGCGTTTGTAATCTTGTAAATCATGTTGTATTATTTCAGTTTGTTGATTACATCTTCCATATTTTCTGTAAACGAAATCGTGCGGGAAGCCGTTTCGGCAGGTCCGTAAGGAAACTCTGAGTTTAGACGGATTAGCGTTGCCTTAGGATTTCGATACGTAATCTGTTCAAACGGGAATCTTATGATTGCCGGAGTATTAAATCCGATTCCGAGTTCAAGAAGCACAATGCGATTATTGTCGGCATAGCGAGCGATAAAGTTTTCGTAACGTTCAGCTGCATTGTTCCAATTGGAATCCTGGACGAAATACTGATTCTTGCGTACATGTACATCCATATTGCCCCCGCATACAGGGCATACGGGGATGTATTCCTGGGCAACCGTCAAGTTGTGAGAATGTCGTAGTATATTATCCACAGTATCCTTATCGGAGTAGACTGTCGGATGACATCCTACCGCACATTGCATAAGTCCGTAGTCGCCTTGTACTTCAAATATCTTTTTTGAATCGAATCCTGCTTTGCGGAATTGAGCATCCACATTTGTGGTAATCACAAAATAATTCTTATCTGAGACCAGTTCCAACAGTTCCCGATAGAGTGGGAATGCTTCCGGACGAAAACGGGCATAGTCAATGTGACGTGCCCAGCGAGCCCAACGTTCTTCTTCTGTAGGGAAGTCGTAGAAACTTGATGTGTATAGGTCAGGGAAATTATATTTATCTATGTAGTCAGCAAATGCATTCTTAAATTCCTGTCCGGAATAGTCAAGCCCTGCTGCGGCTGAAAGTCCGGCACCGGCTCCAATGACAACGGCATCTGACTCCTCCATCCGTTTCCTGGCTGTATGGATTCTCTCCTTAAAACTATTCATATCCTAACAGTTTCTTATACAGGTTATAATCTTGGTCCTTGAATACATTAAATACTATGGCTGTAAGAGAACCGGCAGGGTGTGAATTCAAAAAATCCAAGACTGTTGTTATCGCTATTTCTGCTGCTTTTTCATGTGGGAACCGGAATTCGCCTGTCGAAATACAACAGAATGCAAGCGACTCAAGTCCCTTGTTGTCGGCAAGTTCCAGGCAGTTGCGGTAACAATCGGCAAGTAATCGGCAATCCTCGTCCGTTGGATAATCTCCATAAACAATAGGTCCCACGGTGTGAATAACCCATTTAGCCGGAAGATTGTATCCATGGGTAATCTTGGCGTGACCTGTCGGTTCGTCATGTCCCTGCGCACGCATAATGGACGCACATTCTTCGCGCAGCTGCATTCCGGCTGCCGAATGAATAGCGTTGTCAATGCAACGGTGCAATGGAATGAAACAACCGAGCATCTGCGAATTGGCTGCATTGACAATGGCATCTACTTTAAGACGCGTAATGTCGCCTTGCCAGAGTCGGATTAGCGGATTTAACGGAGATACTGGGATTGAATCGAGTCTGACTATACCTTTCTCCCGGCATTGCTCTGCAAGTTCTTCATTCTGTAGAGTCAGGATATTGTCGGGCAACGGTGATGCCATCCGCACATTCATTAGCGAACGGAGCAGATTGCGCTTACTGTCGATGGAGTCGGGAATGGATATGACGGAATACTCAGGGCGCTCCGCCAGAAGTGCCCTGAGTAATTTATTTAGCCTATTTTTCTCAGAAGTCATAATGAACAAGTGTAGGAGGTGTGGTGCGCAGGTCGAAGTAGTCGGCACTCTTTGCCGGCAAGCGCATGTACACCAAATCCTTATATGTCTTGTATAGATGCGGGAGCACGGGGTTGGTATCGAATATCTCCCGCTGTATTTCATCAGGGATGTCGAAATCTATAGTTCCATTGATGCGTGCGAATTCTGCGCCTTTCAGGTCAATAATAGCCACATAGGGATTAATATTAAGTTGTGCGTATACTTCCTTTTTAGGAGAGGTGGCGAAATAGATTGAATTGTTGTCGGCATCGATTTTCATAATCTGAAAAATGCGCACGTGTGGCTTTCCGTCGACTGAAGTAGCGAAAGCGACCTCTTTGTTCTTATGTAATATTTCCAACAATTTATTATCCATAACCTGCTTAATATCCAATAGTAAACCGCTCTTTGTGGTGCGCGGGAGTGGCAAGCTCATCAACCATTGCCTTGGCGTAATCCTCGACCGAGATAAAGCTGTTGCCCTCTTTGTCAAAAATCATATCGTCCTTTCCAAGACGGTATACACCGGTGCGTTTGCCAGATCCTTTTGCCCCCATATCACCGAGGTTGCCTGCCGGAGAAAAGAATACCCAGTCTATGTCTTTTTCGTTCATCAAAGTGTTGAGGTAAAATTCACCGAGTGATTTAACCCCCGGTACCCATGCTTCAGGTAATGTGCCGGTGTCAATGAGCCGTACTCCGGGTTTAACAAAGAGAGTACCGGCACCACCAACGATAAGAAGGCGTTTGACTCCGGCATTTTTGGCGGCATCAAGAATCTTAGGATAGTTGGTAAGGGTATCTTTGTAGATATTTGGATTTGACCATCCCGGATTATATGCGCTTATTACATTGTCGAAGCCGCGTAGGCTTTTCGTCAACGCTTTCTCATCAGAGACATCGACTTTCTTTACGGTCAGTGCTTTGTCCTGAATTTTAATTTTTTCGGGATGATTTACGAGTGCTTCGACCTGATATCCACGGTCGAGAAGTTCTCTAAGAATAGCGGAGCCGACAAAACCGCTGGCGCCGATAAGTGCTACGTTCTTATTCATATTTGTTTGTTATTCAAATTACTATACTTTATATACCACAAAAATAGATAAAAGTTTAATCTGAAATTTCGCTGATAAAAATTTCAGTAGTCTTACTTTGATGTTAGTATTGCTGATTTCCAAATGATTTGATATGCAATATGAATATAAAGGTTAGCTATTTTTAACAAGGGATATTTTATATCGTTTCATTCTTAAATATAAATTGTTACTTTTGTACACTAATGCTGAATATTAATGATATATGGAAAGAAATTTCAATAAAAACGAACTCTATCCGGATTGCCCTATACGTAATATACTCAATCGTATCAGTGACAAGTGGACATTACTGGTATTATATACGTTGAATGGGCGCGATTCCATGCGCTTCAAAGATCTGTCGGCGGAATTGCCAGATATATCACAAAAAATGCTGGTACTGACACTGCGGACACTCGAGACTGATGGTTTTGTGCGTCGAAAGGTTTATGCAGAGGTTCCGCCGAGAGTGGAATACAGCCTTACCGAGCGGTCACATTCCCTATTCCCGGTAATCAACCAACTGATTCAGTGGGCAAAAGATCACATGGAAGAGATATTGCTCGACCGAACTATATCATTGAATAAAACATCAGCTCGATAACTCCCGTTTCTGCAAACGATATGTAGTAGGTGATAGCCCTGTGTGTTTTTTGAAAAATTTGCAGAAGGCAGCCATTTCTGAAAAATGAAGTTCTGAAGATATTTCCTGAATCGGTTTTTTGGTAGTTTTGAGCAACTCCATTGCTTTTTGGAGCAATTCATCACGAATAACGGCGTATGGTGTTTTTCCGAGACTATTTCTGACTACCCTTGACAAATGTTTGGATGATAGACAAAGGCGTTTAGCATAGAAATCCACATTGTGCTCGGATTTATAATGTTTCCAAACTAATTTCAGGAAACTTCGTAATATCGTATCTTGTCGGCTTTCAACACTGTCGCTGTCGTCCAGCGCCATCTTTTTGTGTTGAACCAAGTTGCCGGTCTCAAGCATAAAATTACGGAAATAACTCCGGCATAGTTCGGTACGGTAGTAGTTTCCGAAATCGGCAAGTGATTCACTGAGCAATTCAAGCTGTCTCTCCAGTCGGGCTATTTCATCTGAAGTCAATACCATGACTGGAATTTCGTGCCGGTCCTTGAATGATTCAGAGTCGGCCGGTTTCAATCCATTAAGGGATTCATTTGTAAATAGATAGTTTGGGAGCATGCACCATGCGTTCAAATTATCACTTAGTCCAATAAACGAGATAGGCTCCCATGCCAAAATGTCAACGAGAGAATTGGATTCAATTTCGATTTCTGAACTTCCAACTTTAACGGTAATTTTTCCTGCTGAAACCAAAAGAAATACCCTACATTCCCGAATGGATATATTAAGAATACGTCGTATTATGGTGGGGGTGATTAGCAAAACTCTGTCTTGAATTGCATTCTCAGGAGGAAAGATTGAAATTAGTTCAGACTGTGTCATTGATGTAGAAAAATGGTGGCGCAAAGTTAGTGTTAATGCGCAATTTGGAAAAATATAGGCTTAATAAAATGTTGTTTAGTATTATTTATGCGCATAATGGACAATTTTTGGTCGTTTATGAATAATATATTAATGGATGCTTGGACGTATTTTTGCGCAAAAATTTCAAATATATGTCATATATCAAAAGTATCGTAGGTGTGGCTATGATAGGAATGGCTGTTGTCTCATGCAGCAGAAGTAACGAAGAGCAAACGGCTGATGTTCCGAAAGAATATCCACTATCTGTAGTCAAGCCGGAGGACAGGAATTTGTCAGTAAAGTACTCTGCCGTTTTGGAAGGTCGTCAGGATGTTGAGGTACGGCCAGAAGTATCTGGTCAAATAACTAAGGTGTGTATAAATGAGGGTGCTCATGTCAAAAAAGGTCAAGTCCTTTTCATTGTAGACCAGGTGCCATATCAGGCTGCTTTACAGAAAGCTGAAGCTGAGGTAGCTACTGCCGCTGCAGAAGTGGCTAACGCAAAATTGTTATTGGATGGTAAGGAAGAACTGTATAGGGAAAAAGTAATTTCCGATTATGAGCTTCGTACAGCCCGGAATTCTTACAAAAGAGCCGATGCCGCATTGCTTCAGGCAAAGGCACAATTTAGAGAAGCGCAAAACAATTTGTCATATACAGAGGTGAAAAGTCCGGTAGATGGAGTAGCCGGTATGACATCGTATCGTGTGGGAGCCCTTGTTGGACCTACTATGGTAGAACCATTGATTACTGTATCGGATAACTCTCAGATGTACGCTTATTTCTCAATGAATGAGAGACAAGCTCTTGAACTCGTATCCAAGTATGGAACAATCGATAACGCGGTAAAATCTTATCCTCCTGTAACTCTCGGACTAAAAGACGGCAGCGTATACGAAAATGAGGGACGTATAGATGTGATAAGCGGTATTGTTGACAAGACAACGGGTACAGTGTCGTTACGAGCCAATTTCCCAAACACCGAAGGTAAATTGCTGAGCGGAGGAGCCGCCAATGTCATTCTTACATATAACCGTCCTGCATCTCTTGTGATACCGCAAGAAGCAACATATGAAATTCAAAACAGAATATTTACGTATAAGGTAATGGATGGAATCACGGTTTCCACTCCAATCGAGGTCTTCAAGATTAATGATGGTAAAGAATATATCGTTACATCCGGACTTTCGGTTGGCGACACTATAGTTGCAGAAGGCGCCGGTTTGCTGAAAGCTGGAATAAAAGTAGTCGCGATGAGACCGCAATCAAAAGTTGAGGAGGATAAAAAATGAACATTCAGCGTTTTATTGACCGACCGATACTATCTATTGTCATATCAGTAGTAATTGTGGTCGCAGGGCTTATAGGCCTTTTTTCTCTCGCTGTAGAGCAATATCCGGATATCGCTCCGCCTACTGTCCGGGTATCTGCGACTTATAGTGGTGCGAATGCGGAGACTGTGCAGAAAAGTGTTATCGTACCATTGGAAGAGGCTATCAACGGTGTGGAGAATATGACTTATATGACCTCAACAGCAAGCAATACCGGTAGTGGTGAAGTAACTATTTTCTTCAAACAGGGTAGTGACGGGGACATGGCGGCAGTAAATGTACAGAACAGCGTCTCTACAGCCACCGCACTTCTCCCTGCCGAGGTTACAAAGGTCGGCGTTACTACGCGCAAGCGACAGAACAGTACCTTGATGGTATTCGGCTTGTTTAGCCCTAACGGTACATACGATGAGACATTCCTCACGAACTACATGAATATAAATGTCAAACCGGGTATACAGCGCATCACCGGTGTGGGGGAGGTTAATGTCATGGGTGGAGCGTATGCTATGCGTATCTGGTTAAAACCTGATGTAATGGCTCAATATGATCTGGTGCCTGATGACGTCACGGCTGCTCTCTCAAGCCAAAATATCGAAGCATCAACAGGAGCGATAGGTGAAAATTCCGAAAATGTATTTCAGTACACACTTAAATATCGCGGACGTCTTGAAGAGGAGAGTGAATTCGAAGAAATCATTATAAAGGCTTTTGATGATGGAAGAATCCTTAGACTCAAGGATATAGCGGATGTTGAACTTGGTGCGCAAAGCTATTCCTATAAAGGATTTGTCAATGGATTACCTGGGGCAACCTGTATGATTAATCAGATTTCAGGGTCAAATGCCAATGAAATCATCATCAATATAGAAGATTACCTTGAGCAAGTGAAAAAATCATTGCCGGATGATGTGGAGCTTGTGCAGCTGATGAGCACCAAGACGTTCCTTGATGCTTCCATCGATAAAGTAATTGAGACCCTTCTTGAGGCCATTATCCTTGTGGTTCTCGTGGTTTATTTCTTCTTGCAGAATCCACGCTCCACGCTGATACCTACTATAAGTATATTCGTTTCTCTCATTGGTACATTCGCAGTATTGTATCTTGCCGGATTCAGTATCAATCTTCTTACCCTCTTTGCTCTTGTACTTGCTATAGGCACTATCGTGGATGATGCCATAATTGTGGTGGAGGCTGTCCAGGCTAAATTTGACGATGGCTACAAGTCAACGTACCGAGCGTCAGTCGATGCCATGGGTGGTGTGTCATCTGCCCTTGTGACATCCACACTTGTATTTATGGCAGTATTTGTGCCTGTTTCATTCATGGGGGGAACCTCAGGTGTATTCTACACGCAGTTTGGCATAACGATGGCTGTGGCGGTGGGAATATCCGCTATTAACGCTCTTACACTTTCTCCGGCACTCTGTGCATTGCTTCTACGACCCAATCAAGAGATAAAGGAAGGGACTAAACTTGAGTTTTCGACACGTTTTCGCATGGCATTTGATAGCGGTTTTAGCAAGATAGTACGCAAGTATGTTTACGGTGTGTTCTTTTTTATAAAGCATAAATGGGTTGGCTGGTCTATTCTGGCGATTGCTTGTGGTGTTCTTGTTTGGTTGATGAGTACTACTAAAACAGGTCTTGTCCCTAATGAAGATACCGGAGCCATGTTCATGAGTTTCGACTCTCCGGCTGGAAGTACACTCGCTGAGACTGAATCGATAATGCAGCAGATTCAAGCGGAGCTTAAAGAGATGCCACAGATTGACAACTTCAACATGGTGGCAGGTTTCGGCATGGCGTCCGGAAACGGGTCATCACATGGTATGTTTATCATCAAACTCAAGCCTTGGGATCAGCGTACCGGTAAAAACGACAATGTTGATGCAATACGCAACGAAATTTACAGGCGTACGGTTCATATCAAGAATGCCCGGTTGTTTATCTTCGCACCACCTATGATTCAGGGTTATGGATCGGGTAATAGTTTTGATGTATATGTGCAAGACCGCTCCGGAAAAGGTTATGACGAGCTCAGTAAGGTTACCGCTGCCTTCCTCGAAGCATTGAATAAGCGTGAAGAGATAGAGATGGCTCAGACCTCTTTCAGCTCTAACTTCCCGCAATATACCATTGACGTGGATGAAGCTCAATGTCAGCGTGCCGGAACCACGACTTCTGATGTATTGAATGTGCTTTCCGGCTATTTTGGCAGTATATATGCCTCTAATTTCAACAGGTTTACAAAAATCTATCGTGTCATAGTGCAGGCTCCATATAATTATCGCGATGGAATGGAAGCGCTTGACAATATATATGTAAGGACAAATAGGGGTATGGCACCTATCAGCCAGTTTGTGACACTCTCCAAAACTTATGGAGCCGAGTCTTTAATGCGGTTCAATATGTTTTCTGCAATAAATGTGCAAGGTATGCCGGCACAGGGATACAGTTCAGGAGATGTGATCAAAGCCATCAATGAAGTTGCCGCAGAAACACTGCCAACTGGTTTTGGATTTGAATTCTCAGGCATGACACGTGAGGAGGAACAGACCGGTAACAACCATACAACAATTATCATATATGGAATATGTATATTGTTTATATATTTGATATTGTGCGCTTTGTATGAAAGTCTGTTCATACCTCTGGCTGTGATATTGTCTGTCCCGTTTGGGTTAATGGGAAGTTTCCTTTTTGCAAAACTATGGGGCATTGAAAATAATATTTACCTTCAGACCGGTCTGATTATGCTCATAGGGCTTTTGGCTAAGACTGCAATCCTGCTTACTGAATACGGAACAGAACGCCGAAAGTCCGGGATGTCCCTGACGCAGGCTGCGATTTCGTCAGCATCGGTCCGATTACGCCCAATTCTAATGACAGCACTGACCATGATTTTCGGCTTGCTTCCTCTCATGTTTGCAACCGGTGTGGGTGCAAATGGCAATACTTCGCTTGGTGTGGGCGTGGTTGGGGGAATGATTATAGGTACAGTAGGACTTTTGTTTGTCACCCCGGCATTCTTCATCACATTCCAATGGATTGAGGAAAAAGTAATGGGACGACGTCGTAAAGAACGTGAAAAAGAAAAAACTATTTTAAAATGAAATTCATACCATTCAGTATAACAATCTTATTGCTGTTGACAAGCTGTAGTCTATACAATAATTATAGCCGTCCTCAAGAGATACAAATAGATGCGCTATATAATGAATCAACAATGCTTAACTCCGATAGCTTGGCATCTCTCGGATTTATGCCTTGGCGCGAACTTTTTACCGATTCGTGTCTGCAATCACTTATTGAGGATGGACTTCAGTCCAATACTGATTTGCAGATAGCAATGCTTAGAATTGATGAAGCCCAAGCCGGACTCTCTGCAGCAAAACTGGCATTTTTACCATCTTTGACTTTCTCTCCCAATGGCGCAATCACATCCGTTAATGGCGGCAAGGCATCCCAAATATATGAAATCCCGGTATCGTTGACTTGGGAAATCGATATTTTTGGAAAACTGCGCAATTCCAAGAAGGAACAACAGATGCAGTTGCTGGGGCAGCAAGCATACGCCGGTGCTGTTCAATCAGAGCTGATTGCTTCAATCGCTAATAGTTACTATGCTTTATTAATGCTTGACGGCCAGATAGAAATAAGTACACAGACTATTTACCTATGGCGGGAGCAGGTGCGCACTATGGAGTTACAATTAAAAGTCGGCGATATCAGGGAAAATGCGCTGTCTCAAGCCAAAGCAAATCTTGAAGAGTTGCTTTCAATGCATAATACCCTAATCCGTCAACGACATGAGACTGAGAATTCATTGTGTACTTTATTGGGCGTTGTGTCGTACGATATTCCACGTCTATCAATTGATAATCAAAATATTCCGGAAAAAATATCTGTCGGACTCCCATTACATCTATTGTCTTGTCGTCCCGATGTGATTCAGGCAGAAATGAATCTGGCTTCAGCATATTATGCAACAAATCAATCGAGAGCGGCATTTTATCCGTCATTGACCATCGGAGGGTCTGTCGGGTGGACAAATGCGCTCGGTCAGGCTGTAACTAATCCCGGCGGATGGATTCTATCTGCATTGGGGTCGCTCGCACAACCGATATTTCAACGTGGAAAACTTATCTCTAATCTGAGGATATCCAAAGATGAAGAACAGATTGCTCTGCTTAATTATAAGCAGGCGCTTATAAACGCAGGTCAGGAAGTGAATGACGCGCTATATGCAATAGAATCGTATGGTAATGATTATTCATTTCATAAAAATCAATGTAGTGCTCTTGAAAGGACTGTGAAGTCAAACGAATTATTGTTCCGCACAAATAATGCCACATATCTTGAGTTGCTGACATCCCGGCAGAATCTTCTTAACTCAAGGTTGAATCTTATAGCTGACAGAGTGAGTCAGTTGCAAGCTGTGGTGAAACTTTATAAGGCTCTTGGCGGTGGGGCAAAATGATCGGTCGATATGTACTAAGATATGTACTAATGAGATAGATTACAGGGATATATAAAACTTCAGCCCCCAATTTGTTTCAGAAATTGGGGGCTGAATTCTAATTCTCAATAAAGGGTTGATTCAGTGCAGATGGTGTTATTTTTCAATGTGTTGTTTGCGGCATGTAGAAATTGTAGCTAAGATTAGAATCAAAACGGCGCATACGAGCATTGTAGTCATTGTTGAATGTAGGATATTGCCGATACCGACGAGTGGTGATACAATACCTCCGAAGAGAAATCCCAGCGCTCCGAATATCGCAGAAGCAGCTCCGATATAGGCTCGTCCCTCGGTCATGGCAAGCGTCGTGGATGCTGTGAAGATATATCCTACTCCGGTAAGGATAAAGAGTGTCATGATTTCATATACGGCAAATGAATCAAACAGAGTGTATATGGCAAGTTGCGATATGCATGTAATTAACAGCAATACCCCTCCAATCATCGCTGCATTTGCGCTTTTTTTGATTTTAACTGATAGTCCGGATCCGATTCCGATGAAAACGGAATTTATTGCGAAACAAATGGAGAATATCAGTTGTGAATATCCGTAATGGTTCTGGATGATAAATGATGCGGAGGAGATGTAGGCAAATAATATTGCGCAGGACAAGGCATACAGCATTACATAAATAGTGAAATATGGCATGCGGATTAGTTGCCAGAACGATGTGAATGTCTGGAATATTCCTATGGTATTTCGTCGTTCAACAGGATGTGATTCCCTAAAAATATAGCACATGGCAATTATTATCGCGCCAATGCCGAGTAATACCATAAATATGCCGTGCCAACCGGAGAAGGTTGCTACAACACCCCCTAAGACAGGTGATACCACCGGTGCAATTCCATTAATAGCTCCAATAATGGCAAGGGTTTTGGCAAGTTCTCTGCCAGAGTAATAGTCAGTCGCTATTGATCGAGACAAGACAATCCCCCCGGCTCCGCCAATACCTTGAAACAGGCGGCACATATTGAACCAGTCCATATTGTGTGAATACAATATGGCTACTGTGGCGGCAGTGAATATGAACAGTGATGCTGCGAGTACCGGTCGGCGACCATATTTATCGCTCAGCGGTCCGAAAAACAGTTGACCAACGGCGAGTCCTATCAAGCTCATGGTCAGTCCGAACTGGACGGTTGAAGCTGAGGAATGGAAAATTTCTGCCATGTCAGGCAGAACGGGCAGATACATATCTGTGACAAATGGTCCGAATGCTGATAACATTCCAAGAAATACCATGAGAAACACAAGATATTTTCTGCCAAAAACTGCTTTATTGTCAATCATACCATCGGATATTTAAGTGAGTGAGCGGAATTATTTACAGGATGTATCCATTGTAAATTATTCAGCTCACTCAGCGTTTCTTAAGAATCAAAATTAATGTCGGTGTTCCGGATGTGGTTCTTTCTTTTTCATAAGGTGTTTAATCCAGATATAATATCCCGTCAAGGGCAACGATGCGCCAAATAAGGCTCCAAGCAACCATAAAATACGAGTGAATATTCCACCGATACTTCCGGTATGGATTGAATAAATCCAACCACGAAGCTTGTCTGCTTCATTTGTGTCAGCATACTTTGTAAGCGGTGTTATCTCTCCGGAGCGTCGGTTGAATTCGTAACGGTCGGCTGCACGCCCATTACCCGTTGTACTTATGGTTACAGATGCTTTTTCTGAACCGATGGTTATTTGTGGTGCGTCGGGATTCTGTGCTATGAGATTATCGTAAACTTGTTGCCAACGGCCGAATTCAGAGTGTCGCCGTCTGCCATCATGACGGTCTTGACCGTGATGTCTTTTTTCTCCATCATGATGCTTTTCTGAATTATGACGGTTACGACCTCGATTGCCTTTATCTTGATTATTTTCCGAAACGGATGGTTGTCCAAAATTTCGAGGAGTATGTTCTACACCGCACACGGCATAAAATGCGGAGCGATACCAATTGAATGACCATGTAAGCCCGGTCAAAGCCATCGCAAGAACAAGAATCAAAGCATACATGCCACCTGCGACATGAAGTCCTTTCCAGAATCCTTTCCATCCGTTTGAGAAAGATATACTGAGACTTCTTCCAAGATTTTTGCGTGCACGTGGCCACCAGATTACAACACCGGAAATTAGTGCTATGACAAATACGAGAGTGGAGATACCAACAAGCGTTTTGCCTATTTTGACACCATCACCATGAGGATTGGCACTATCCAAAAGCCAACGATGAAGCTTGAACATCGTGGAGAAAAAGCCGAGACGTTCATATCGTCCTGTGATTTCTCCTGAATATTGGTCGATGAAAAGCGAAGCCCTGCGGGGTTTTGAAAGTGTTACCTGATAAGCGCGGGATTTGTCATTGAATACAGTTACTCCTGTAATTGATACACTGTCAGGAAGTGTCGCTTTTACAGTTTCCATAAGTTCCCCCATCGGTATTGGGCTTTCCTTGACAGCGGCAACATAATAAACATCGCTTTTTACCGAACGGGTGATTTCAGGCTCAAATATGAGCATTGCCCCTGAAAAGCATACCAACGTAATTATTATGCCGAATGGCACTGATAACCACAGGTGTATTTTTCTGAAAAACTTAATCATGAGAGTACTATTTAGCAGGAGTTAGATACCCGAATCCGGTGATATCATTGGCTTGTATGACGACACCTCTCTCGGCTTTGGCGGTATTCGTGTTTATGGCGTATATAGCGGGGGATTCGTTTTCTACATTTATAGGAATGTATACATTGCGATTCTTCACATATACTGTTTTACCAATTGAGGATACATTAGCCGGAAGCCCTGTGACGTATGTCAGTTTCTTTGATGCGGCGTCGAAAATAGCGAGTTCTGTGGCGGCAGGATTCTTTTCAGTCAATGCCCGGTCGTACATCACCATGAGGAAATTATTGCCGCCTGCCGGCCAGCACCGCATGAATGATCGGTTACCGCCAGGAGTCTGGCTCTCAATGTTGCAATAATAGTCATCAAACGATGTGCTTCCTGCCGGGATACGGCACACACCTGCAGGAAGTGTGGTCTGTTGGTTCGGATCGCTCATGGTTTTTGCGTAACTTGCGGAAAATACGTATATATCTCCGTTTTCAGCGGCCCATACCGTCTGGTAATATTGGGAGCGGAAACGTCCACATGGGGTGCTGATTTTGTCGGTTTTGGCGAGGGTGGGATTGGTCATATTTTCATTGTTATAGATCGCAACCCAACATTCGTCAGGATATTGTGTCCCGACAAGTTCCCCGGCTTTATAAGCTCCGGAACCTGTTCCACCGGCTTCATCATGCACAAGGTGTTCAAATCCGGGACGTACCCATTTACGGTTTTCGTATGCTACACCATATTGGCTAAGTCCCATAGGAATTGCGCCACAGTATAGTTTAGAACCACTCTGTTCAGCACCTGCAAGAGTTACGTACTCTCCGTTGCCAAGAAAATTTTCCATTGAGTATGCTCCTGTGGAAGTGTCGTTTTTGCGTGATGTTTCGTTTACGACATCAAGATATGTTATGAGCAATGTCATAGGTTTATAACCATTGCTGTCCGCCAATGATGCCGGACCTTCTCCGGTTGACAATGTGATGATGTCGTTGTTGTAAGTTCCATAAGAAGAGAAGCGGCTTATGCGATACGCCATATTGCGCTCCTTCATTTCACCGTCGGTTCCGAGAATATAGCTTCTTGTGGTAGCTTCATTGCCTTGGTTGTATGTCAGGGCATACAGGTAGTTCTTGTGGAATACCCACTGTGTGGCTCCACTGTTTATAAGACCATTGTCGATTGTTGTAAGGCTACCTTCGTCAAGCGATGGCCCGGTTATCAGGTCGTAGGTGGTTCCGTTTGAACCTTTGATTGTGGTGGCAAATACGAATTTTCCATTTCCGTCCCATTTTTCATCGGGCGCGTTTGGTGCGTCGTTGTCTGAGCAACCGCATAGTGCCATGGTGGGAATTACCGCGGCGGCAAGTGCGCGGTACATTGATTTTTTACGTGTCATATTTTATAATGAATTTTGAATTAGTTGCCGAAATAGATTCTGAATTTACCGTAGAAAGCCCTGCCGGCTTTCTGCAGACTGAAATTATCGTATAGTCTTGCGTTGGTGAAGTTTCTGCACTCAAACGACAGGTTATAACGTCCATGTCCTATGCCATAGGAGATTATGAGGTTATGTGCAAATTGATTAGGGATTATATAGTCGCTGTTGTTGGAACCGATATTTTCGGTATAGTAGCAGAAGCTATGAGTATATTGATTGTCGTAGGCGATAGTCAGGATATTGCCTTTGCCACCCAAGCCGTGCCAATGGAAATTGACATCTGAATCAGCAAACATATATGGGAGGTTGGGAATGCGTTCTTTGTATGCAATGTTTTTGACGGTACTACCTTGGGCTGTACGCATATTGTCGCGCACATTCATCTGTGTGAAATTACCTCCAAGGCTTAGCCAACGTGAAAAATTGTATCGTGCCGAGATACTGATTCCGGTTGTCGCTACCTTGCCGTAGTTGACATACGTAGCTGCCGATTTCCCTCCGCTCAATGCCATGATGTTGCGTTGGATATAATCACGGGTATCGCGATAGATGAAGCCCGCTTCAGCGTATATGGTGCTGTGGCCGAATTTTGCGTTGTAACTTAGATTCAGGTTTACATTGTGGCTTGATTCAGGTTTTATGGATATGTCTCCCACTTCCAGGTCCTCATCGCCGAACATCTCTTCAATTGTAGGAAGGCGATATGCCTTTTCATAAGAAGCTTTGAGTTGGAAGCCCATTGGCATGAACCAAGTGCCGGCAGCCCCGTATCCGAAGTTGTCTATGGAACGTGATGTCAACTCATAGACATCTTGGGCTGAGGTTGTTGCCATCGGTCCGGATACGTATTGGTGATATTGCTTACCGAATACTGTAATATTGAATTTAGAGTTAGGCATGTAACGGTACGAGATACCGGCTATGTTTTTGCTGGTAACTTTTGAAAATTCCTCTTTGCTGTGGGGAATGGTTAGCAAATCCTCGTTAGTACGGTTGAACGTGTTGAAAACATCGTTGATTGTGAACACATGGTTCTCTGATAGTCTATAATTGATTGTTGCGTTTGCAGACCAGTTATTGTTAATGGCTTTTGAGTTTTGGTAGGACTGTTCACCCGGCGCGTTGAGCGGGGATGTCTCTCCAAACCAATTGTACGTTACAGATGCTGTATCGACATTGGTTGTGTTGTCGCGATTGTAATTGGCATTGAATGAAACGTCAAGTCCTTTCACTCCGAGGTTACGTTTCGAATATTCCAATGATGGGATAAGTGAGAAGCCATGACGATGTTTCTGTCCGTATACAATCTCCTGTCTCACACCGGTCTGGATTTCCTTATACATGTGTGAGTATGTGAATCCAAGTAGCATCCGGTCGGCCCAACTTTTGTTGACGAATCCGATTTTTGCAATAATAGCCTCATTGTGATATGTGTCGTTGAAGCGTTTCACATGTTCGAGCTTTTTTCTGTTGATTGCTCCGGTTGTGAAATCCTCAACTGGAGTATCTATCCAATAATTATTGTCGGAATAGTTCTGGAAAGCATTGATTTCATATTTGAACCCATTGCTGAGTGTTTGTCCGAAATTGATGTAGGATTTATGAGTGTTGAAAGAACCGAAAGAGTATGAGGCATCAACAAACCATCGGCGTTGACGTCGAGGTGTGACGATATTTATGACACCGCCGATTGCATCCGCACCGAATCCGACCGGAACCACACCTCGGTAAACTTCTATGCGCTCTGCAAAATTAACAGGTATATTATTGAGTCCGAATGAACTTCCTACACCCTCTTGTGGAACTCCGTCAATAAAAACTTTGACATGTTTGCCGCTGAACCCATCCATAGTAACAGCCATGTCAGACCCCACGCCACCGCTTTCGCGTATTTTCATTCCCGGAGCTTTGTTCAATGCTTCGCTTAATGTTTTTGTGGTGTTAACCATATCTTTGGTATTAACTGCGGTTGCATTGTATGCCGAATTTTTGACTTTACTTAGGGGATTGCCTACGACTATAACTTCAGCAAGCTGTGTGGAGGGTTTTAACTTTACATTTAATTTTCGGCGTTCATCTGCGGAAATCCTGATTTTGGTTTCATATTTCTCAAATCCGACGGAAGAGAAAATTATAGTATATTCTCCAGCCGGTGCGGAAATATGGTACAGTCCCTTCTCGTTGGTCGGACAAGATAATGTGGTTCCCTTTAAAAGTACGGTGGCGAAATCAATCGGTACACCATCAATTGAAAGCACCTTTCCTGAAATCATACCATTACCACTACTTGCATGCATTGTTGCTGTTGATGTCAGAATTGCAATTGCGCAGATGAAATATTTTCTCCAAATAGCCATGAATTAATCTTTTTTATCACTGCAAAGTTCGGAAGTTTAGTCACACCATTAAATACCCAATAGTGATTATATTTGGGGTAGTGTGTTGATTAGTAGTGTGATACAGGTATTGGTAATTGCCGCTAAATTGGCGAACGACATGATGGTAGTGGCGAATGTCTTTTATGTGATGCTTAGATTGGGTGCAGTCAATCTAATTTGGTTGGTTTGATTTTACGCTTAGGCATTATGCGTTCGTGTATGTATTGGAAGATGACATAAAACACAGGAACCATAAAAAGCAGCGCGAGTGTTCCGAATAGTAGTCCGCCCACAGTTCCAACACCTACCGATATATTACCATTGGCTCCAACTCCTGTAGCAAACATCAGCGGCAACATTCCAAAAATCATAGTTGCTGATGTCATGATAATAGGTCTGAAGCGGGCTTTCGCTGCTGAGATGGCGGAAGCGACCAGCCCCATTCCTTCTTTTCTACGTGCAGTAGCATACTCAGTCAGCAGAATTGCCGTTTTTGCCAGTAGTCCAATTAACATTATTAGTCCAATCTGCATATAGATGTTATTCTCAAGTCCCCACCATCGTGCAAACATGAAACTCCCGACCAGGCCCATAGGAACTGCGGCAATAACAGCCAACGGTATGGTAAGACTTTCATAAAGCGCGCATAAAATAAGATATATAAATGCAAGGCATAAGCAGAATACAATAATTGTCGTATTGCCTGTCGAAGCCTCCTCTCTTGACATTCCTCCAAATTCATAGCCGAATCCCGATGGCAGGCATTTTGCGGCAATTTCTTTGATGGCATTTATTGTTTCCCCCGAACTGTAACCTTCTCCTTGTTCTCCGAATACTGCGATTGAAGGGAAGAGGTTGAAGCGTGACAGGCTTTCGGAGCCGTAAACTTTTGTAAGGGTTATGAAATTGTCTATCGGAGCCATTTCGCCGGTAGATGTCCTGACAAACATACTTTTCAATGATTCTATGTCAAGACGACTGTCAGGTGTTGCCTGGACCATAACACGGTACAGTTTTGTGAATCTGTTGAGATTGGACGAATAGTTACCGCCGATATACCCGGACAATGCCGATAGGACATCTGCCGGTGATACATTCATCCGGAGACATTTCACTGCATCGACCTCAACCATGTATTGCGGATATTTGGTATCAAATGTGGTATAGGCGCGGGATATCTCAGCCCGGGTGTTTAACGAGTCTATGAAAGAACGGGTTATTTGCAGCAGTTCGTCTGTTGTAGTTCCTGATTTATCCTGAATATATAGTTCAAAACCACTGCCGGTGCCATAGCCGGAAATCATAGGGGATTGTGATACCCGTATCTGAGCCGAAGAAATATCGGACGTCCGGCGATATATCTCGCTGATTACAGCATTTATGTCATGTTCCCGGCCTTTACGCTCGTTCCAGTCCCGTAGTCTTATGCTGAATGAGCCGGCTGATGCCGATTGGTCATGACGGGCATTCTTTCCGGTAACACGGGAATATATGTAGATTTCAGGGATATCCTTTATCGCATCCTCAACTTGATCCATTGCACGCTCTGTTTCAGCGAGGTTGCTACCGGGCGCAACCTGTATGTTTAAACTAAGAGTGCCCATATCTTCTTGAGGTACAAGCCCCGTTTTAGTAGTTGAAACAAGCCATGTTAAGGCTATTATCGATATGGCTAATAAAGAGATGACAATCCAGCGGTGCTTGAAAAGAAACTTGATTCCGTTGCTGTATTGTACGGTGATTGTCGTGAATGATCTGTCGAAAGCGTATTTAAAGCGTACAGGGAATGATGCTTTATGTCCATTCATGTCGCCTGGGCGCATTAATATGGCACTTAATGCAGGGCATAAAGTCATGGCATTAATCAGTGATATGCCAACGGCTACAGCCATGGTAAGACCGAATTGTTTATAAAATGTCCCGGAGGTTCCGCCCATAAAGCAAACCGGTATGAAAACAGCCATGAATACGATAGTGGTAGTAATCAATGCTGCCGAGAGTCCGCCCATAGCCGATACTGTTGCTTGGTACGGGTTTCTTTCTCCGCCGTCAAATTTAGCTTGAACGGCTTCTACAACCACTACAGAATCGTCAACAACCGTTCCAATAACGAGAACAATGGCGAATAGCGTGAGCATATTCAGTGTGAATCCTACGATGTAGATAAATGCGAAAGTACCTGTAAGTGATACTAATATTGATATTGCCGGAATTAATGTAGCCCGGAAGTCATGAAGGAACAGGTACACTACAAGTACTACCAGAATCAACGCTATGATTAGAGTTTCGATAACTTTGCCGATAGATGCGTCCAAGAAATCTTTGGTACTTGAGATGTCTGTCAAAATCATACCTGCCGGCAATCTATCCCTTAGTTCGTCAAGTGTTCTGTCGATTTCCGTTATGACTTCATTTGCATTTGATCCGGCTGTCTGGGCAATCATGGCATTGGCTCCAGGGTGTCCGTTGGTTTCGCTTATCATCGCGTAGTTGACGGTGCCAAGTTCTACCGTGGCAATATCTTTAAGCCTTAGAACGCTTCCATCCCCGAATGCTCTTACCACAAGATTTTCATACTCTGTCGCATCTTCATATCTTCCACGGTATTTCAGTACATATTGGAAAGTGTTCAACGATTCTGCACCAAGTGTCCCTGTTGGAGACTCTATATTCTGTTCGGCAAGCATTTTGTCAATATCGGCGGGAACTAATCCGTATTGCGACATTCTTACCGGATCGAGCCATATTCTCATCGCATACTCGGAGCTGAAAATATTAACCTCACCTACACCTGTGATTCGTGAAATCTGAGGTTCGATATTAATTTTCATATAGTTTGTGAGGAACTTTGAGTCATAGGTGTCATCCGGACTATACAATGTTATAGACTTCAATGTGCTGTTCTGGCGTTTTCTCACAGTCACACCACTTTTGGTTACCTCCGCAGGCAATAGACCTTGTGCCGAAGCCACGCGATTCTGTACATTTACGACTGCCATATCTGCATCGGTTCCCTGTTTGAAGTATATGGTGATTGATGCAGTACCGGTGTTTGTTGCGGTTGAGGTCATATACATCATGTCCTCAACTCCGTTAAGTGACTCTTCCAGCGGAACAATGACACTTTTCATTACAGTCTCGGCGTTGGCACCTGTATATGATGCCTGAACCCTTACCGTAGGAGGGGCGATATTTGGAAATTGTTCGATAGGAAGTTGTGCTAATCCGAGGATGCCGAGAATAACAATTAATACTGAGATTACACCCGCAAGAATCGGTCGGTCTATGAATGTCTTTACCGTCATGTCATTGAGATTTTGAGCAAAAGTAAGCCATTAAACCTTTAGCCGGAATGTATGTCATATTATAAAATGACCAACAGCTCCGATGTGGTGGCTAACGGCAAATGACGACATATATTGGTCGTTGTAAAACAGTTATCTTTGCAGATATAATTCAATGGGATTTGCAGCATGAAGAATGTGTCCGGATATATTGATGTAGCCTTCTGCCTGATAGTATTGCCTATGATGGTGATGATTTTTCCGGTGGAGAGGTGGTTCCATAATTTTCAATGGTATGTGATTACCGTTGGATTGTGGCTTTATGCATTGTACTTCGTGAATAGGATGCTTACCGTTCCGTTATTATTCCGGAGCGCAAGATGTAGGTGGGAGGGTATCGTATTGATTCTGCTATCACTTATAGTGACATATCTGCTTTCACAAATAAGCCTTTATACCCCAAAACCCAATGTTCATGATGAGGGAATTGTCAGGATTTTTCCTTCGATACAACAATATCAACAGGCTGTCTGGTCATTGTTCATGATTGTAGAAGCCTTCAGTTTTGCAGTCGGACTTTTGACACAAGCTAATTTACAAAAATCGCGCCGCCGGGCAGTGGAAGCAGAGCGCGATAAGGCTGAAATAGAGTTGTATAAGGCCCAAATCAAACCACATTTCATGTTCAATACACTCAATTCGCTATATGGATTGTTCCTGACCCATGATGACAAGGCGTTGGAGTCATTGGAGAAATATATATCGATGATGCGGTATGTACATAATACTTCAAGACGTGATTTTATGCCGTTGTCGGATGAAGCGGATTATATACAGCAGTATGTTGCACTACAATCGTTGAGACTCAATGGAATGACGACTGTGACCATGAACATAGATATTGAAAACGCTACCTTGCAAATTCCGCCCATGTTATTGGTTACGTTTGTGGAAAATTGTTTTAAGCATGGAATATCACCTGTGGAAGAAAGCAATATCTCTATCATGCTTGTGGAGAAAAAAGGGAAGCTTTACTTCGCTACAGACAATAGGATATTTCCGGTAAAGCGTATCGGTGAGCACATGGGTATTGAGAATTGCCGGAAACGTTTGGAATTGCTGTATCCCGGGGCCCATACTATGGATATTGAGAGCGACGGAGTATATTATCATGTAAAATTAGAGATTGATTTATGATTAAGTGTGTGGCAATAGATGACGAGCCGATTGCATTGAGCATAATACAGGAATATTGTAATCGTTATGGGAATATAGACCTCAAATGTTTTTCCTCGCCGATAGCCGGAATGGATTGTATCCGGCAGACTAACCCCGATATTGTTTTTCTTGATATAGAGATGAATTCTCATAATGGAGTGGAGTTGGCTAAGGAGCTTCCTTCGGGCGTGTGTCTGATATTTACTACTGCTTACGCAAACTACGCGTTGGATGGATTTAATGTTGACGCAATTGATTTTCTACATAAGCCCATATTTTATCCGCGATTTGAAAAGGCAATGGAAAAGGCAAAACGTTATATTCAATTAGCGGAAAAAGAATCCTCGTCGGGGTATATAACACTTAAAGCCGGACATAAGAATATAGTTGTCTGTTTAAAGGATGTGATACTGGTGGAAGCAATGGATAATTATGTTAAGATTTTCAGGAAGAATCTACCGACAGTTATTTCTCAGATTACAATGAAAGAGATTGAGACATTGCTCCCCGATGATAGTTTTATAAGAATTCACCGGTCGTTCATTATCGCGGTTCCATTTATAGAGAAGTATTCAAACAGAACGGTTTATCTGTATGATTTCCCCCGCCCCATACCTGCCGGTAGAAAATATATATCCGAATTCAATAATTTGAATAACATAATTAAAACACAGTAAAAACAAACACAAATGAAAAGAATCTTAGCTTTGATGCTGGTAATATCTGCGGCATCGGTATCTGTAACTATGTTTGCAGGTACACCAATCAAACAGGCTGATCTGCCTAACGCAGCTCAGGCTTTCATTTCCAAATATTTTTCGAACGATCAGGTTAGAAAAGTGGAAAAGGACAATGGTTACAGAGGTACGGAATATGAAGTGGATTTCGCAAGCGGTGCTGAAGTCGATTTCAAATCCGACGGGAATTGGAAAGAGGTCAAGTCAGCGAGAGGGAAATCTGTTCCGTCGGAAATCGTTCCATCTGCCATCGCTAAATATGTCAGCACAAATTTTAAGGGATTGACCATCGTGGAGATTTCACGCAAACGTGGCGGGTATGAAGTTGAACTTTCCAATGGTACTGAGCTCAAGCTTACGGAGGATGCAAAACCAATGCAACCCAGAGATAAAGGTCGTCGGAGGTAGATGCTCCGATTGATTAAACGAAGGTTGATGCTGTTAAAGTATTCAACCTTTTTTGTTTTTGTATAGTGGATTTGTGAGGATGGTGGATATTTTGTAGGTTTGCATTGAGAAAAGTTGTCTGATTAAGTATTTTAATCTGATTAGTTTTATGATATTGAAATTAATAACCAAAAGAATTTAGATATGAAAAGTGTAAGATTAATCGCAGTAGTGGCTGTATTGGCAATTGTAGGAGCTTTGATGCCGGCTCAGGCTCAGTTCCGTTTCGGACCGAAGTTAGGTGTCACTGTCAGTGAGTTGCATTTCAATTCGTCGACTTTCGATAGTAATAACCGCGCGGGATTTACCGCAGGTGCCATGATGGAGTTCACGGTGCCTGTGGCAGGATGGGGCTTTGATGCTTCGGTGATGTATGTGCGTCGCAATTCCCGCTGGATGACTGAAAATGGTGTGTCTAAAGATAATCGTGATTATATAGATATACCCTTGAACTTCAAATGGAAGATAAATATTCCGTTGATTAATAGCATAGTACGTCCGTATCTTGCTACGGGACCGAGCTTCTCGATTCTCACGAGCCGTAGGTCGGCAGAAGAGGCTTATCGCAACCGTAAGTTTGACACCGCCTGGAATTTCGGTTTTGGTGCCGAGCTTTTTAAAAAGGTTCAGGTTGGCGCGAGCTATGGTCTTGGTCTGACCAAAGCTTTGAAGACAGTAGGTGCTACCGGCACGTCGAATATCAATGGCCGCAACCGTTATTGGACCATTACGGCTGCTTATCTATTCTGATTACTGTTTTGAATCATATATGGTGCAGTATGGGATGACCAATCTCTGCTGCGCCATTTTTTTTACCGGTATGCAACTTTTTCAATAATCTTGAGTCAAATAAGGTGAGGATAATATAACCGCAGATATCGATGCCCGAAATTTCGCATAGCCAAACCGACATGTATCTCCGTCTTATAGATGAGCATAGTCCTCTCATCTATAAGGTATGCTACATGTATTCCGAGGATTCCGAGCATCTTAAGGATTTATATCAGGAAGTGCTTGCCAATCTATGGCAAGGGCTTGATGGATATATGAACCGAGCCAAGCCATCTACTTGGATTTATCGTGTGGCTATTAACACGTGCATCACTTATTTTCGTCGGCATGGCAAACACTCCGATGTGGCGCGTATCGATGAAGCCATGCTCGGGATTGTTGATGAAAATCATGAACATGCCGAACAGCTGCGCCAGATGTATGAGATGATAGCTCAACTCGGGAAACTTGACAGGGCTATCATTATGCTATGGCTCGATGAACATAGTTATGATGAGATTTCGGATGTTACCGGATTGTCGCGAAATAATGTCGCATCGCGGTTGTACCGAATTAAACAGAGATTAATGAAACTAAATGATGAATAATACCGTGCGCTATATGGATAATGATTTGGAAAAATTGAAACAGCATTGGCAGGGCTTGAACAATCTCCCTCCGGAGGGGCGTTGTGACCGAATCAAACCGGATGGTATAACCGCAGGGAAGGTCCGGTCCTATTCGCAACGACTAATACGTGATTATACTATTCTGATTATATTGTCGTTGGTATGGTTGGTGTTGTCACCGTTTGCATTGTACCATTGCGGGCTACCTTTGTGGACAGGTATATTGATTAGCGTATTTTTCGGAATAATGGCGCTGAGTTGTGCGTCTATACGTGCTTCTATCCAGCGCATCGATTTGAGTAGAATGGGTGTCTGCGAGGTGCTTAAATGTGTAAAGGTGGTAGTGGTTAAGCGCCGTCGTCATCAATGGTTAGGTATTCCAATGGCTGTGTGTGTAATGGCAATGATGTTTTATTTCTTTTATGGTATCAGTGAATATATGCTCATTGGGGGTGTTGTAGGAGCAATATTGGGAGGTGTGATTGGTATGATTTCAGATATGAGAATGCGCGGTATGCTTAGAGAAATGCAGGAAATGTTATCAGAAGCACGTGGTGATGATAGTTGTGGTGTTAACGAAGGTTAATATATGTATTTTAATCAGTTGTATTGCGCATATTTTTAACGGATGTGCATTTTGCTAAATAATGTTTTGAAGGTTGCAGTAAATGTTTAAAATTGCAAAATGTATTGATGTGTAGTGGATTGTGATTTGTTTTGCTGATGAAAAAGCCATAACTTTGCATAGTCAATATTAAAGGCGTAGTTTGTTTGCGTGAAAGCCTTTTTAAGAATTGATTTTGCTATGGTCTTGAAAAAAGTAATCTTATTTCTGTCATTGTGTGGCATTTTGTCGCATCCGGCTATTGCTGAGGTGCCATTTCGGTTGCCTGCGCGTCATGCAATGATTGCCGATGAGGCGGTTGAAAGGGCTTCTGCCGATAAGGTTTCGGTCATGGCTAAGGCAATGGAGGAAGCACGCAAGCATTCACCGTTCTTCGGCATGGAGCATGCTGTACCGGTACGTGAGGTATTGTCATCGGTTGCCGATAAGATGATTAATTATGCAAAGCGATTTTTAGGTACCCGATATCGTCTTGGAGCTATGGGACCACGGGCATTTGATTGTTCCGGATTTACAGGGTATGTTTACCGTAATTTCGGTATTAATCTTGACCGCACATCCCGCGAGCAGTTTCTTCAGGGAGAGCACGTTGGTGTAGAGAATTTGCGCCCCGGAGACTTGCTGTTCTTCAGTAGCCGCAGCAGTGGCAGGGGTAATGTGGGGCATGTGGCTATGGTAGTGTCGGTGGATTCCTCAACCCAAACTTGCAAATTTATACATGCATCTGTTAAGAAGGGTGTGACGTACCAGACATTTCCTGATGGAGGTTACTATCAGCGTAATTTTATCGGCGCACGTCGTATTTTGGGTACTGAACTGGATTTGTCGGAAGCCGTTGCGCAGAATTAGCGAGTTGGCGGGATTATAAAATCCGGTTGAATTGGATGTATGGTGCCAATAATTGATCCGAGTTGCTTTAAATCCAAAAATTATCAATACCTTTAAGCCCATATTGTGTAATTGGTGATAAGGCGTCATGTCTTGTTGCCGGATTATATTTTTGGTTTAGCGTATGGGACGTATTGCAATGGTGGCGTTGATGGCGCTTATGTCTTTTATGATAGAGACGGTGCAGGGCAGGGATTTCACTTTTGCCTTGACCGGTGATGTGATGATGGGTACAGACTATCCCGAATCGTCGCGCGGGAAATATCTCCCTGTTCATGACGGCAGATATTTGTTGAAAGATGTGGATTCGCTATTGAGGACAGCTGATGTGGCTGCTATTAATCTCGAAGGTACGGTGTTTGATGAAGGTGGTAAGCCAAAGGAATGTAAGGATTCCACACTGTGTTATATATTCCGTACACCTTCGCGTTATCTGACAAATCTTGTTAATTCGGGTGTGGATTTGGTGAGCATAGCCAATAATCATGTCAATGATTTTGGTAAAGAAGGCATTGACTTGACCATGAAAAATCTGCGTGATGCCGGAATATCTTATGCGGGTATGCGCTCATCAGCACCATCGGTTATAATAGAGCGTGCCGGGAAAAGAATAGGCTTTGCGGCATTTGCCCATAATCGCGGCACCTTGAATATCATGGATATGGAAGAGGTACGCCGTGTGATAAATGAGCTTAAGGATAGTGCGGATATAGTATTGGTGTCATTTCATGGCGGGGGTGAGGGAGCTAAATACACCCGTGTGCCGCATACTATGGAGGCGTGTTTTGGCGAGAAACGCGGTGATGTGGAAAAATTTGCCCATGCTGCCATTGACGCCGGTGCGGATGTGGTGTTTGGGCATGGACCCCATGTGACACGCGCTATGGAAATTTACCGGGATAGGCTTATAATGTACAGTCTCGGCAATTTCTGTACTCCTTATAGGGTTAATCTCAAGGGCATAAATGGTCATGCTCCGTTGGTGACCGTCAAGGTCGATGATTCAGGACGCTTTACCGGCGGTAAGATATATCCGTTTGTGCAGAGTCGCGGTGTAGGTCCAAGGGAGGATAAGACAGGTGCCGTAATCCGGCAGATTCGCCGATTGTCCATGCTTGATTTTCCTGATTCCCCATTGAAAATATCAGTTGACGGAACATTGTCACGTTAGATTGTAAAACATTGTAGTATGATACTCATAGCAGATAGCGGAAGTACAAAGACCCAATGGGCGGTAGTCGACGGGTTAGTTGAGCCAAGGCTTTTCGTCACACCCGGTATTAACGCACTTATGCTGACTCCTGAGCAATTGCGCGAAAGGTTGGCGGTGGAACTTTTGCCGCAATTGGCAGATGAGATTCCGGATGAAATTTTCTTCTATGGTGCCGGATGTTTACCACATGTATGTCCCGTGGTAAGCAAGACTCTAATGGAGGTATGTGGAGCGTCGCATGCAGAGGTTGCATCTGACATGCTTGGAGCTGCACGAGCCTTATGTAAGCACAATGCGGGGATTGCATGTATATTGGGGACAGGTTCTAACAGTTGTCTTTACGATGGTGAGCGTATTTTGTCAAATGTCTCGCCGTTGGGATATATATTGGGTGACGAAGGATCCGGAGCCGTATTAGGACGACGTTTTATAGGCGATGTCTTGAAGAGTCAGCTTCCACCGGACATCTGCGATGCTTTTATGAGTCGGTATTCCCTCACTCCGGCAGAAATAATAAATCGGGTGTATCGCTGTCCTGAACCCAATAGGTTTATGGCGTCATTTGTGCCTTTCTTAGCAGATAACAAGGCTGACGCTCATGTCCATGCGTTACTGGTTGATGAGTTTGTAAGATTCTTTCAGCGTAATGTTGCTTCGTATCCCGGATATCGCAGTATGGCTGTGCATTTTGTTGGATCTGTAGCAATGGTGTTTGCCGAAAAACTTCGGGAAGCAGCCCTCCAGACAGGTATCACCATCGGGTCGATAATGCAGAATCCGATTTATGGTATGATAGATTACCATACCGATTAAATTCAATGCTAATTATATACAAATCCAAATATTCAGGTAATATGTCACTTTTGAAATCTCAGCAGCCCAAAGTGGAGCTTATAATGATAAATATCACCGGTTATGACCGCCCCGGTGTGACGGCGGCACTTTCAGAAATTCTTGCTACTTATGACGCCCAGATATTGGATATCGGTCAGGCAGACATACATCACAACCTTACGCTGGGTTTGCTGATAAAGACCGATAGCAGTGTGTCAGGTGACATAATGAAAGATTTGCTTTTCAAGGGTTATGAAATGAATGTGAAAGTTCGTTTTTCGCCGGTTGAGGAGTCCGACTATAATGAGTGGGTGGGAATGCAGGGTAAAAACAGGTGGATTATAACCATTCTTGGCCGTAAACTTACTGCCCGGCATATAGCATTGGTGAGCAAGGTTATTGCCGACCAGAAACTTAATATAGATGGCATACAGCGTCTGACCGGACGTATGCCGCTTGCAGCTCAGGAAAAGTCATTGCGTAAGTCATGTGTGGAATTTTCGGTACGTGGTAATCCTACTGACCATAGCGAGATGCAACAACGGTTCATGCAGATTGCCGCGCAGGAGGATGTGGATATTTCGCTGCAAGAGGATACTATGTACCGCCGTTGCCGTCGTTTGGTATGTTTCGATATGGATTCCACACTGATAGGTACAGAGGTGATAGATGAGCTTGCCGAACGGGCAGGCGTGGGCGACCAAGTGCGTGCTATAACCGAGCGTGCCATGCGCGGCGAGATTGATTTCTGCGAAAGTTTCACTGAGCGGGTGGCGTTGCTCAAGGGATTGGATGAAAGTGTGATGCGTGATATCGCTGAAAATCTGCCAATAACAGAAGGCGTCGACCGAATGATGACTGTGCTGAAACGCACGGGTTACAAAACGGCTATATTGTCGGGTGGATTTACATATTTCGGTAATTACCTGAAGCAGAAGTTCGGATTTGACTATGTATATGCCAATGACCTGGAGATAGTGGATGGCAAGCTTACCGGTCGGTATGTGGGCGAAATTGTCGACGGTAAGCGCAAAGCCGAACTGCTGAGACTTATTGCCCAGGTAGAGAATCTCAATATCAAGCAGACTATCGCTGTGGGCGATGGCGCAAATGATTTGCCTATGTTGGCTGCTGCCGGACTTGGCATTGCGTTCCATGCCAAGCCCAAGGTAAAAGCCAATGCCGACCAATCGCTATCTACAATCGGTCTTGACGGACTGCTTTATTTCCTTGGGTTCAAGGATTCGTTTATCAGTGAAGACGGTCAGAGATAGGTACCAATAACCATGTTTGATTGCCGGCGGATTATGCGAGCTTCTCTTTGAGGAATTTTCCGGTATAGGATTCTGTACACTCCGCAATCTTCTCCGGGGTACCGGTGGCTACTACCATACCCCCTGCATCGCCTCCTTCAGGTCCGATATCTATTACATGGTCGGCACATTTAACGACATCAAGGTTGTGCTCGATTATTATCACGGTGTGACCGAGTGCAATGAGTCTGTCGAACGAAGACATGAGTGTCCGGATGTCATGGAAATGCAAGCCGGTGGTAGGTTCGTCAAATATGAACATCGTTGGTTTGGGCTTGTCCATAGCCAGATAGTAGGCAAGTTTCACGCGTTGGTTCTCACCGCCTGAAAGTGTTGATGAACTTTGACCGAGTTTTATGTATCCAAGCCCCACATCTTTAAGCGGAGTAAGACGGCGCACTATCTTTTTCTCAGTGGTGCCGTCAGATGCCCCGAAGAATTCGATGGCTTCGTTTATGGTCATGTTCAGTACATCGTTTATGTTCTTGCCACGATATTGGATATCGAGAACATCGCGTTTGAACCGCTGTCCATGGCATTCCTCACAAGGGATTGTTATATCAGCCATGAATTGCATCTCTATGGTTATGGTGCCTTCTCCCTTGCATTCCTCGCATCGACCTCCTTCGGCGTTAAACGAAAAATATCCCGGGCCGAATCCCATCTGTTTGGCTCCCTGTTGGTCGGCAAACAGCCGGCGTATCTCATCATATGCCTTGAGGTAGGTGGCGGGGTTGCTTCGCGTTGACTTACCTATGGGGTTCTGGTCGACAAATTCCACGGCGGATATGGATGCGAGGTCGCCTTTCAAAGCTGTGTGCAATCCCGGTGCATCACCCGGTTCTCCGAAATGTCGCAGTAATCCGCGATAAAGGATATCGCGTACGAGTGTCGATTTCCCCGAACCGCTCACTCCGGTTACAACGGTAAGAGCTTCGAGCGGGAAACGAACGTCAATGTTTTTTAGATTGTGCTGTCTGGCTCCTTTCACCTCTATGTAGTTGCGCCACTTCCTGCGGTGCGCCGGGGTGTCAATTTTCATTTCACCGTTGAGGTAACGCACGGTGTAACTGTCAGTGGCTTTCTTGAGTTTGTCAACCGGTCCCTGGTATATTATCTCTCCACCATGGCGTCCGGCTTCCGGACCAACGTCGATAAGGTAGTCGGCGGCACGCATGATTTCTTCATCATGTTCCACTACGACTACTGTGTTGCCTATACCTTGAAGTTTACGTAACACTCCTATAAGACGTTCGGTATCGCGTGAGTGTAAACCTATGCTTGGCTCGTCGAGTATGTACAATGAGCCTACGAGACTACTTCCAAGTGAGGTGGCAAGGTTGATACGTTGACTCTCTCCGCCCGACAATGTTGAAGACAGTCGGTCAAGTGTGAGGTATCCCAACCCTACATCCGATAGAAATGACAAGCGGTTGCGAATTTCTACCAATAACCGTCCGGCAATTGCTTGCTGTGTTTCGGTAAGCGTTAGATTGTCGAAAAAGTGTGTGAGCTCGGATATCGGCATTCTTACCAGTTGGGAGATATTCTTCCCGCCAATCTTTACATAGGATGCGTCTTTGCGCAGGCGGGTTCCATGGCAGTCAGGGCACAGTGTCTTGCCTCGGTATCGTGCAAGCATCACGCGGTATTGGATTTTATATAGGTTTTCCTCTACCATCTTGAAGAAGCCGTCAATACCCGTGAACATGGCGTTTCCGTGCCATAACGCATCCTTCTGCTCCTGTGTGAGTTCAGCATAGGGTTTGTGGATGGGAAATCCAATTTGTGGTGCTATGTGTATGAATTCACGTTTCCACTCGCTCATTTTTTCTCCGCGCCAGCACACTACTGCATCCTCATACACCGATAGCGATGGATCCGGGATGACAAGACGCTCATCTATGCCGATGGTTTGTCCGAATCCTTCACATCGTGGACATGCGCCGTAAGGGTTGTTGAAATTGAACATCTGTTCCGACGGTTCGGTGAATGTGATGCCGTCGGCTTCGAAACGTGTGGAGTAATCATGTCGATGTATTCCATCTGTGTCCCATACCAGCATGGATGCCCGGTCATGACCTTCAAAAAACGCAGTTTCGGCGGAGTCGGCAAGACGACTCAACTCATCACCCTCATGAGCTACTGCAAGACGGTCAATAAGCAGGTCATATCCATCGGCAGATTCCGGGATATTGCCGCTTTCAGTGATGTCTGTGATGTTTATGAAGTTGCCATCCTTGACTAAACGGGTGTAGCCTTCCTTGAGAAATATTTCGAGTTGGGTGGAAAATTTACGGTTTTCAGGTATAGATATGGGGGCTACTATTGCCACACGTGTACCATCCGGATATGTGAGTGCTGTCGAAATCACATCTTCCACAGAGTGTTTTTTTACAGGTTCACCGCTTACCGGTGAATATGTAATGCCGATGCGGCCGAAAAGTAGTCGCAGGTAATCATAAATCTCGGTGGATGTGCCCACGGTGCTTCGTGGGTTGCGCGTGTTTACTTTCTGCTCAATGGCAATCGCCGGTGGCAATCCTTTTATGAAATCGCATTCGGGTTTTGCCATTTTGCCGAGGAATTGACGGGCATAGGCACTGAGACTTTCCACATACCGGCGTTGTCCCTCGGCATAAAGTGTATCGAAAGCAAGCGATGATTTACCTGAGCCTGAGAGCCCGGTGATAACTACAAGTTCATTGCGCGGAATCTCCACGTCCACATTCTTTAGATTGTTGACGCGGGCGCCTTTTATGATGATATTCTGATTTCGTGTTGACATGACTTGCAAAATTACTAATTTTAGGTCTGATTACATATACACCGATACTTTTGCTAACTTGATTTAGATATTTTTATGCACATGTTGTGCGAAGAATATGTGTGTGGTTTTGATATGATGGAAATTATACCGATTTTTGCATAATGATACCAAATACCGGACAGATAGTGCGCGGGTGGTCGCGCCCGTTCTGCATAGGCGTGTTTTTGTTAAGCTTGATTGCCACGGCATATACTCTTACTGCCGTGGTGCTTTTGTGCGGAGGGGCGGTAGGCGGATGGATTTATCCTTCTGCCATATTGTTGTCGGCATTGATAGTATGTGGTATCGATAGGGACAAGCATGCGTTACTTGACATTGCTTCAGCATTGGGTATCGTAGCTTTAGTATCGGTGATATGCACATTCATGGAGGATGCGTCGTGGGATGGAAATGTGTATCATCAGAAGGTTGTGGCATTGTTGCTTTACGGATGGAATCCATATCATCCGACAAAAATATGGGATATTTATTACGACCCGTGGGTATGGCATTATGCCAAATCATTAGAGATGTCTGCTGCATCGGTAGCTGCGGCTACAGGATACATTGAGAGCGGTAAAAGTGTGAACTTCATATTAATACTGTCTTCAGCATTCTTGGTATATGATTTCTTGTGTCGTAGTGGAGTCCGGCTGTCGGTTAAATGCCGGTTGTGGCTTACTGTAATTGCTGTTGCCAATCCTGTAGGTATGGCGCAATCCATCACCTATTACAATGATTTTGCAAAGTACTATTATCTTTTGATTACCATAATCTCGGCAGTGTCGATATGTCGGTCCGACAGGAATCGACGCACTGTTTGGTATGGCATACTTTTTGCTGTTATAATCCTTGCTATAGGGACGAAGTTCACCGCTTTCTTTGAAGAAGGTGTTGCCGTGGCGGTTTTTATGCTGTGGCTTATGTGGCATAAGGATTGGAGATTGTTGAGAACCATATTCGTCATTGCTGTCGCAGCTTTGGTATCAGGGGCACTACTGCTTGGGTACCATCCTTATGTTACGAATTGTTTAATGGCGGGACATCCGCTTTATCCTTTGTTGGGGGATGGTGCCATAGACATTATGACCGGACTTACTCCTGAAATATTTCGGGAACATGGCAGGGTGTACAATTTTCTCAGCTCATTGCTTACGCCGAGGGTGCCGTATTATGCTGAATTTGCCGGTGGCTTCGGTGCGCTGATGCCGTTGCTGCTTGCAATAGTGGCTGCGGTAGCTATATTCATGTGGCGAAAGGTTCCCATGGCTATTTATTCCATTGGCGGATTTGTCTTGGCGAGTTGTTTCTTTTATGAGCAATCGTGGTGGGCACGTTACATTTGTCAACTTTGGCTGTTGGTGCCCATAGCAGTGTTTGCCACATGCTATTCCCGGTCGAGATGGAGCAAGTATGCGCGTTCAGGAATAATAGTATGCGTTGTTCTTACCATGGCGGGCGTCGGGTTCCGTGCGGCAAAGGGGAGTGCTACTCTTTCAGTGAGACGACAGATGCTGTATGAGTTCACACGGGATGATGGTGCGCGAGTGGCTAATCTCACTCTTGAGTGCCGCCGTCATTTTGAGGAACGTGGTATCAGTGTCCAAGAGGTCGGTGTGGATAGTCTGAGTGAAACCTCGTTGATATTTTTCGGCGATAAGTCACCATGGGTATATCCTATGGTGGATGTAACTCAAGGACAGTATGCCGAGTTTGCTAAGCGTTGCCGTATTTTCGGTATGCACCCTGAACGGCATCTTAGCAAAGATTTTCATTTTGTTGATTTACAATAATAAGACTTTAATTATGATTCCAATTATATCGTTGCTGCGTCCTCAACAATGGGTTAAGAACCTGGTGGTATTCATGCCGCCGTTTTTCGGAGCGGTAATGTCCGATGCCGTGATATGGCTACGTTGCATAGTAGCATTTTGCTGTTTTTGCCTTGCTTCGGGTGCCGTATATTGTCTGAACGATGTCATGGACCGCGAAAGCGATAGAAAACATCCGCATAGGTGTAACCGACCGGTGGCTTCCGGACGTGTTTCGGTATCGTCGGCTCTTACCATAGGGGTGATATGTGGAATTGGTGCATTGGTTATAGCCTTTTGGGGAATGGAATACTGTCGTACATACGCTGTAACAATAGTTGCCGCGTATATGCTGCTGAATATCGCTTATTGTTTGCGGTTGAAGCAGGTGGCGGTACTCGATGTATTCATCGTATCATCCGGATATGTGCTGCGTCTGTTTATCGGAGGTGTTGCCTGTGGAGTAGTCCTGTCACCGTGGATAGTGCTTGTCACGTTTCTATTCACGATGTTCTTAACGATGGCAAAACGACGCAGTGATGTGGTGCTTCGTGAGAGTGTGGCGGGTCATTCCGGACGCCGCAGCACACAATCATATACGTTGGCATTTGTCAATGCAGTGCTTGGAATATTGGCAACCGCTACCATTGTCTGCTACATGATTTATACTGTTACGCCTGATGTTACCGCACGTTTAGGTTCTCCCTATGTGTATGGTACCTCGGTGTTTGTGTTGTTTGGATTGCTGCGGTATCTGCAACTTGCTATCGTGGATGGCGCAGGGGATAATCCGGTTCGGCTGATGCTCACCGATTATCCGTTGTTGTTGTGCGCTGCCGGATGGTTGATTTCATTTGTGGTTATAATATATTTTTGAAAGATGCATGATAAAGGTAAGCGTCGTGTTACGCTGTTTGATTTCGACGGTACGCTGATAGCGTGTGACAGTTTCCCTAAATTTGCAGTGGAAGCTGTGGGGAAACTGCGTTTTATTCAGGCATTGGCTGCTTGTGCCATGAGATTGTGTGCATGGAAACTGGGATTGATTGATGGAACGGATGCTAAAATGCATCTTTTCCGCCGATTATATCGTGGAATGCCGTATGCGTCATTCAAAAAATCAGGAGAGGAATTTTCGGCAATTATTGATGGCAATTTGCGGCAGGATATATTCGCGGCATTTATGGAAAGTGTGCGGCGGGGTGATACAGTGTATATAATATCGGCAAGCGTAGAGGAATGGATAGAACCATGGGCGCGTAAGTTCCCCGGGGTAAAAGTGCTGTCGACGAGGGTTGAGGTACGCGACGGTGTGCTGACCGGTGAATTGGCATCAGCGAACTGCAAGGGAGTCGAAAAGCTAAAGAGACTGAGGGAATTGGAACCGGAGTTGAACGGTTGCTACGTCACGGTGTATTCTGACAACAAATCGGACAAACCGCTTATGGAAATTGCTGATGAGACTTTTATGGTCTGACATTGGCATTACTGGACGTGGACTGTGACTGTTGTCCGGAGACGAGATGTATGTGCTCCATTTCGTAAGCCGACAATATGGAGCTGCCTTCAGGTATGGTCTTTGGTATCTTTTTCATGATTCGCAGGAGGGATTATGGTTCTGAATCTTCATCTTTGGGTTGGGGAAGAAATCTGTTGAGCAGCAGTAAGGCTACTATATAGCAGCATCCTGTTATTAATATTCCCCATGTCAATGGTAAGGCATATTGGTAAACTCCACCTGTCAGGTAACAGAGAAATTGCAACCACAGCAACCCTTGTATGCTTACACATAGCGTGCACCAAGCCTTGGCTTTGAAATGCTGGTACCATATACTCCAAAAGGTAAATGGCAAGCAGCATACATTTATAAGAGCTAATTGCGGTATATGTCCGGGGAAGATGAGCATTATGAGCAGGCTGACGCTGAAATATGCAAATCCTACCTCGCACCAGTGGAACAATCCGAAGAAACTTGATGCATCAGTGTTCAGTACCTTATTGCATCCCTCTTTCTGGATAATTCCACATACACGGTCGGCGGCGCGGGTGTGGATGCGCAGCTGTTTGAGAATCAGCAAATATGAAAAGTAAAGTCCCAGGCAGTCTATGACTGTTAATAATACGGTATGGATTTGACTGTAAAGACCACGGGTTATAAAAAAGTATAGGAATAGCAGTGACAGGATTCCCGGAAGCAGCCATCTCTTTACAGCAGTGCCTATCTCTGTGATGCGGTGGGCTGTATAGTTGGGTTCAATAGCGGATTCTGTGGGGTAGACCCCCATAACAATGCCGGTACATCCGTTATTAAAATCCCTAAGAGATATTGTTGTAATGCCATTGCCGTCACTTAAGGAAACTGAATCAGAAGAAAATCCGTTCACCATCTTGATTCCATCGTTGATTTGGGTTAGATACGGAGTGGGGAGGGAGGTGAGTTGTTCATTGGATTTTACTTTGAAGCAGCAGCTATCTATGCCGTACTCCTTGAGGAGTTTCTCCAGACCAAAAAGTGACTGAAACGGCATGGACAGGAACTGGTTGTTGCTGAATGCGTGAGTGTGCTTTACGTCCAGTTCCGAAAGCAGTCGCGTGAATATGGTGTTGCTGTCAGTCATAGCTTGAGGATATGTTCTAAGCTATAACGCAGTGGGGTACTTGATAGATTAGCCTATAAGGACAAAGAATTGTTAAAACCTTCGGACCTTGCTGATATCCAGCTTCATTAGTTACCAGCCACCGCCAAGTGATTTGTAAAGTTGGACAAGGCACAGGCGCTTGTCGCGTATAGCGTTGCTCAGACCTATCTGTGCATCGAAATAACTACGTTGGGCGTCAAGAACATTGATATAGCTTATCACACCATTTATGTATTGCAGCTGGGCAAGGTCCATGGTTGCTTTGGCTGACTGTTCGAGTTCGCGCCATTTTGTATATATGTCCTCAACTTTTTTGAATGTGACTATTGCATTTTTTACATCAGTGAAGGCTTGGAGTACAGTCTTCTCGTATTGTAAATTCGCTTGTTCGTAAGCCGCTTGTTTGGCGCGATATGCCGCTTGTCGGCGTCCCATGTCGAATACCGGACCTATAAGTCCTGCACTAAGGAAGTACATGGGCGATTTGAGAAAATTGGCAAATTCCTCGCTCTCCAATCCACCTTGAGCAGTCAGCGTAAGCCGGGGAAACCGATTGGTATAGGCAATTCCTACCTCAGCGTTGGCGGCGATGAGCTGTTGTTCTGCCTGGCGAATATCGGGACGTTTTTCGAGCAAGGCTGATGGTAATCCTACCGGAAGCGTCTCGGGTAATGGTACGTCGGCTTTGAATTCAGCTCGTTCGATGTGATCCGGGTAAGAGCCTGTAAGTAATGAAATCTGATTCTCTTTGAGCGCAATGTTGCGTTCGAGAACCGGAAGGTATGTGGCGGTACGTGCATATTCTACCTGGGCTTGAAGATAGGATGTCTCAGCAGTAAGTCCGCCCTCAAAACGTAGTTTGGCTATGCGTACTCCCTCTTTGCGGGCTTGAAGCGTGCGGCTTACGATGTTATATTCATGGTCGAGCGCTACCAATTCAAAATAAGCTTGTGCCACTTGGGCTATAAGACTTATTTTTAAGGCTCGTTGAGCTTCTATGCTCCCCAATAACTGGGCAATGCTTCGGTCTTTTGCCCATCGTAGATTTCCCCAGAGGTCGGCTTCCCAACCTATCGACAGTTTTATTCCTATCTCGGGATCGTTTGAGAATCCGTCGCCTCCATAATTCAGGGCTTCCTTCTGGGTGTAAGCGTTTCCTGTAATGGAGGGAAATAAGTCGGCTTTAGCCACACGGCTTTGTGCGGCAAGTTCCTTGATTCTGGCATCAGCGGCAAGAAGGTCTTTGTTATTTGCCAGTGTCTTTTCAATGAGTGATTGAAGTATTGAATCGGAATAGACTTCCTGCCATTTCAGGTCAGCTATGGATATCGTATCGGTCTGAACGGTGGGGTCAAACGCTGTAGGCATACCGGTGTTGGATGGCTTCACATATTTCTGACCGAGTTTACATGACCCAAGCGATAGGGCAGTGGCAGCGATTATTATGGCTACAATTGGCTTCATGATTGTGTGGATTTGTTTGGCATGTGGCTATTGCGACGGAATTTTGCCACACCACGGATTATCAATACGTAAAAGAATGGCACAAGTACAATGCCTAATGTTACGGCGAATATCATGCCGAAGAATACGCCTGTGCCAATGGCTCGACGGCTTGCCGAAGCTGCTCCTGATGCAAGAACCATTGGCAACATGCCGAGGATAAAGGCGAGCGATGTCATGAGTATGGGTCGGAAACGAAGGCTTGAGGCGTGTAAGGCTGCGTGTAAGGCATCGACGCCCTTGGCGGTTTGTTCTTTGGCAAATTCCACGATGAGGATACCGTTCTTGGCAGCCATTCCCACCAGCATTACAAGACCGACCTGGAAGTAGACATCATTCTCCAATCCGCATAACCATTCTCCAAGATATGCACCCAAAGCAGCGACAGGCAGGGACAGCAGTACTGCCGCCGGAACTGTCCAACTTTCGTATAGGGCAGCCAGGAACAGGAACACAAACGTGAATACCAACAATAGCACCACGGCAGTTTGTCCACCGGCTTTTTTCTCTTGATAGGATAGCCCGCTCCATTCGACTCCGATATTGTCAGGCAGATGTTCGGATGCTATCTCCTCCATGATTTCCATGGCTTGTCCGGAGCTATAGCCGCGTGCCGCTTCTCCGCGAATCACCGCGCTGTTGAACATATTGAACCGCCGTATGCTTCCCGGTCCTGTGGTGTAAGAGGTGGTACCGAGCGATGTAAGCGGAATCATGGTACCGTCGGCACCGCGCACAAAGAAGAGATTGATACTTTCCTTATGTTCTCGGTAAGGAGCTTCGGCTTGAAGGTACACGCGGTACACTCGGTTGAACATATTGAAGTCGTTGACATACACAGCTCCGGTATATGCTTTCATGGTCGAGAATACGTCTGCCATCGGCACTCCGGCAAATTTTACTTTGTCGCGGTCCACATCGAAATACAATTGTGGTATCTCGTATTGCAGCGAAGATGACAGTCCGGTTATTTCCTTATGTCGTGACGCATAGTACATGAGTGTGTCTGCTGCGGCAGTGAGGTTGTCAAGCGTAGCGTCGCCACGGGCCTCAAGTTGCAACTCAAAGCCGCCGGAACTTCCGAGTCCGGGTATGACAGGCGGTGTCGACAGATATATCTTGCATTCGGGATAATCCGCCATGTCTTTTTTGACCTGCGACATTATGCTTTCGACTGTCTGTCCGTCGCGTTCGCCCCACTGCTTTAGAATGACCGTCAATTCAGAACGCGCTTGGCTGCTTCCTACACGTGAACTGCTGCCGGCAACACTCTGTACGTAATCCACAGCCGGGTTTGCCATGAGATAGCTTACGGCTCTTTCGGTGACTATGCGTGTGCGGTCCAGGGTGGCTCCTTCCGGCAACTCAAGCTCTACTTTGAAATAACCTTGGTCCTCAACCGGAAGGAAGCTGCTCGGCATGAGTTTGCCGATAATGAATATGCCACCTATCATCACACAAAACGCTATGATTATGCGACGTTTGGCATTTATTGCCTTGCGTATGATATCAATGTATTTCAAGTTACCGGCGGCAAGCCATTCATTTATTTTACGGAATATGATGTTTTTCTTCTTGTCTTGATCTACAGGTCTGAGAATCAGCGAACACATGACCGGACTCAGGGTCAGTGCAACAATAGCTGATAACAGGACAGAGACTACTATCGTTACCGAAAACTGGCGGTAAAGCTGTCCGGTGATTCCTCCAAGAAAACTTACCGGTACAAACGCAGCTGCAAGTACGAGTGATGTGGCTATGATGGCGCTTGTAAGGCTCTCCATAGCTTTCTTTGTGGCTTCGTATGGTGAAAGGTGCTCCTCATGCATGATGCGTTCCACATTCTCTACCACCACTATGGCATCGTCGACCACTATACCTATAGCGAGTACCAATCCGAGTAGAGTGAGCATATTTATGGAAAAACCGAACATGAGCATGAAGCCGAATGTACCTATCAGCGATATGGGTACGGCTACAAGTGGAATCAGTGTTGCACGCCAGCTCTGCAGTGACAGATACACTACTATAATTACCAGAATCAAGGCTTCGAAAAGTGTTTTATACACTTCGTGAATTGATTCGGAAATATAAGTGGTCATGTCGAATGGAATGTTGTAGCTCATGCCTTCAGGAAAGTTGGAGCTGATTTCCTCCATTGCCTTTTTTACCTCGCGGGCTACTTCCATGGCGTTGGCTCCGGGTAGCATGTATATGGCGAGAACGGCTGCATTTTCACCATTTATGGCACTTTCGGTATTGTAGCTTTGAGCTTCGAGCGATATTCGTGCCACGTCGCGAAGGCGTATAAGAGAACCGTCGGTATTGGCGCGTACCACTACATCCTCAAATTCACTTACCGACGACAGACGTCCGCGTGTGGTTATAGGAATGGTGATATCGAGCCCTTCCACAGGTTGCTGTCCGAGAACGCCTGCTGCCGATTCACGGTTTTGGTCTTTGAGCGCTTTTTGTATATCGGCTACAGTAAGTCCGAGGTTGGCAAGCTTGTCCGGTTGTACCCATATCTGCATGGCATAATAACGGCTACCGATGTTGGATACGCGTCCCACCCCCGGGATGCGCCTAAGTAGGTCAAGAACATTGAGCGTGGCGAAATTGCTCAGGTATATTTCGTCAAATTTAGGGTCGGTGGATGTAAGGCAGAGCGTTAGTAATTGGCTCGGAGCTTGTTTTTCAACGGATATGCCATTCTGAATCACTTCAGCCGGCAGACGCGATTCCGCAAGTTTTACACGATTCTGTATCTCGACAGCAGCAAGGTCGGCACTCGACGAGATGTCAAATGTTACAGTAGCCGAGAATCCACCGGAGTTGGAGCTTGTGGATTCCATGTAGAGCATGCCGGGTGTGCCGTTGAGTTCCTGTTCGATAGGAGTTGCCACAGCCTGGGAAACGGTGAGCGCACTCGCTCCTGGGTATGAGGCGCTGATTTTAACTACCGGAGGGGTTATCTGCGGATATTGGTCGACGGGAAGCATCGACAATCCGATAACCCCGATTATAATAATAAGTATGGATATTACCGCTGAAAATACCGGGCGGTCTATGAAAAATGTTACTTTCATTGCTTGGTTTGTGGCTGTGTTTGTATGGTCGCGGTTTCGTCAGATGATTCATTGGGCTCGGGATTTTTTATGGCATCGGTCACACGGACTTTCATGCCTGGTACGAGCTTGTGGTAACCTTCGGTAACGATATTTTCACCGGCGACTAATCCGCGCTCCACCACTACATTGTTGTTGAACTCCGGTCCGAGTTCGATAAATCGTTTCTCTACGGTAGAATCGCGGCGCATAACATAGATGTAGGCTCCACCTTTTTCAATTATAACCGATTTCAAAGGTGCTACTGTGGCTTTCTCGCGAACATCAAGCAGAAGTTTTACCTTGGTGAACTGTCCGGGCAATAATACCCTGTCGGGATTAGGCATCTCGGCGCGTACTGAGAATGTACCTGTGCGTGGGTCAACTTGAGGTTCAGCGAAGTCAACAAGCCCTTTGAATGGGTATATAGTATTGTCGGCAAGCGTAATGGTTACGTTGGGCTGCCAAGAGCGGTTGGCGTCCTTTTGCCCGATATCGACTTTTCGCTCCTTGCTTTTCAGGTAGTCAAGAGAGGTCATGCTGAAGTCAACTAATACGGTATCGCTTTTTACAATGGTGGCAAGCAGCGATTTACGACCGGGTCCCACCAATGTGCCCACATCGACGTGACGTTCGCTAATTTGTCCTGACAGTGGTGATTTCACAGTGGTGTAGCCTAATTCCAATTCCGCCTGTGCGAGGTCGGCTTTGCTCATGGCAACGGCTGCTTTTGCCGTCTCGTAGGCGGCTATGGCGTTGTCAAGGTCAAGCCGGCTGGCTGCATTCTGTTCGTATAGTGGGCGTATGCGTTCGAGTTGGCGTTTAGTCTGTTGTTCCTGTGCTTCGTCTTTCTTCAGCTGAGCGGCGGCTTTGTCGGCTTTTGCCTTATATTGACCACGGTTTATCACGAATAGCGTCTGACCCTTTTCAACGTAAGTTCCTTCGGCAAAAAGCATGTTTTCCAAATATCCTTCGACACGGGCATGTACTTCTACAAATTGTTGCGCACGGACTCTACCTACGTATTCTCCGTAGATTTCCACATCGTCTTGTACGACGGGTTGGATTACAACCGCAGGAAGTTCTTCGACAGGTTTGTTCCAATGTTTGGCTACGAAATATACGGCTACGGCAGCCAGAATTACGACTGCGGATATCAATACGGTGCGTTTACGAATCACCAGAAATTTGCTTATGTATTTCATTGATTGTTGGGTGATGAATGTGATTTTATGATTCAAAGGTAGATATTATACAGAAGTACACGCTGTCAATTATGTATTATTAACACAAGTATTAGCTGTATATATCCAAGCTTACGACAATATTAACAACGCAAACGTTAAAATGTTTGGTACGGCATATGACGAGGAATCCCCCCGCGCCAGAATTTTGGCATCGGGGGGATTCAGAGAGAATTGAAAAATTGTATTTGCAGTTTATTTTTTCTGAGCCATGTATCGGGTATGGTACTCATCGAGAATCTTACGGATAGCTGTGCCTATTTTTAGGTAATCGGCTTCGTTGAGGTTGGCAAGTGAGGCTCTCACAGACCACGCCGGACCGTCAAATCCATCGCCGTTGAGCAATACTACGGCAGTCTCGTTGGCAAGGCGAATCACGAAATCGAGAGGTACGTAATTGTCTTGCAGATATTTTGCAAAATCATCGCCATAGAATTTCTTTGCCCATACCATAATGTCGATTTCAGAGTAGTAGCCTGCGCGCAACGGGTCGACAAGCAGTGTGAAACCGGTGGTGCTCCAAAGGGCTTCAAGACGGTCCTTGATGGTGTTCATCATGGTTGTTTTATAGCTTCCGTCGTTGAGTAGCGAGAATCCGGCGAATAGCGACATCTGCATTTGCTGCGGGGTGGAAAGACCGGCAGTGTGATTCAAAGCCACCATTCGGCTATCGGCTACCATTCGGTCGATAAATTTGATTTTATCGGGTTCGAGCGACAGAGAGGAGTAGCGGTTGTGCAGGTCTTTCTTGTCGGCTTCGGGTAGACGGGCGATGAGGTCGTCAAATACATTGTTCTGACGTATAGCTATTACGGCAAGACGCCATCCTGTAGCACCGAAATATTTGGAGAATGAATATACGCACATGGTGTTGTACGGCAGTTTGTACATCAGTGAGTGGAAATCCTTTACGAATGTACCGTACACGTCATCGGTGATAATCATCAGGTTGGGGTTGTCGTTTTTCACCACGTCTACGAGTTGGTCGAGAACCTCAGGGGCGAGTGTGTAGGATGGCGGATTGCTCGGGTTGGTGATGCACAGAACTTTGATGGAAGGGTCGCGCAGTTTATCGATTTCTTCGGGTGGGTATTGCCAAGTGTGATATCCATCGTGCTGTACTTTGTTGGCGTTGATGTTGATTACATCAAACGAAAATCTGTCAAGTTGCGGAATTTCAATATAGGGTGTGAATGCCGGCACCATAAGAGCCATCTTGTCGCCCTTCTGAATCAGTTTGTTCTCCTGTATGGAGTCAAACGCATAACACATACCGGCTGTGCCGCCCTCGGTGGCGAATAAATCATAGACGGTTTTATCGTCCTTACCGCCCATGGCTATACGCAGGTAGTCTTGCACAAGGATTTCGGTGCTTCGTAGTATACGGTCGGGGGTGGGGTATTGGTCACCAACCACTGCTTCCGCCCATTCGTGAGCGAGAGTGTCGGGGTCAAAATCATGTTTGGTCACCAGATAGTCGAATGTGCCGCGCAGAAGGTCAGCCCCATTCTCATCCTTGTTTTCATCCAGGAATTCTTTAAAGCGTTCAGCAATTCCTTTTATTGAGGGGATACCCGCTATGCCTATGGGGCTGTCGGCAACGCGACGGCATTCGCTGATGCCGAATTTGCCAAGGAGGAAGAAGGCCTCGCGGGGATATGTGGCAATCCAGTTGGGGTTGCCTCGACCTGCATTGAGGAACGTGGCGGTGGATTCGCGTGCATCGTCCTGTGCCATGGTTATAAGTTCGTTCTTGATTTCAAACGGGCTCATTTTCGATAGTCGCAGTTCGTAATCCTTATTTTCGGGATTTACGGATGAATTTTGGTTGTTCATTGTATATTCGGTTGTTTTAAAGGGAAAGAAAAATTAAATCTGATTATATTAGGAAGTGACAGTTAACCCATAACGAGAACGAGTACTACGCCCCACATGATTAATAAGGTATTGCCGATGGCGTATGTTACGGTATAGCCCATGGCAGGAAGGGTTGAGCCGATAGCTTCCTGTATAGCTCCGAGTGAAGCGGTGGTGGTTCGGCTACCTGCACAGCATCCAAGATTTATAGCCGGACGGAATTTGAAAATCTTGGCACCTATAATCACGCCGAGAATAAGGGGGAGTGATGTACATACGATGCCTACAAGGAACATGGACAAGCCTACCTGTTCGATGCCGCTTACAAACGATGGCCCCGATGTGATGCCTATTACGGCGATAAACATGTTAAGACCAAGGTTGTTCATGAGCCATAGCGAAGAACTGGGGATGCCGCCGAATGACGGGCGACGGGAGCGTAACCATCCGCATACGAGTCCTGATATGAGTGCTCCGCCACTTGTGCTCAAACTTACAGGAACATTGCCTATCTTGACCGATAGCACGCCTATAATACAGCCTATGAATATGCCAAGTCCTACAAGTATAAGGTTGGACTTTGTAGTAGGACGGTCTACGTAGCCCATCTGTGGTGCTGCAGAGTTGACATCCTGGGGTAATCCTACGATGGTGAGCGTGTCGCCCGGTTCAAGCATGGTCTTTGCCAATACCGGAATGGCAACGCCGCCACGATCAATGGCTTTGATGGATATACCGTACATGTATTTCTGTCCACGGAGCTGATCTACTGTCATTCCGGCTACAGTCTTCTTTGTAATCATCACGTTGATTTGCTCAGCCGGGAAATTAAGCAGTTCGGCGTCGTTGACTTCAGGTCCTATCCAACTTTCATCTTCTACGATAAACTCGCGTCGACCGCTGAGAACCACCTCATCGCCTTGATTGATGATGGTGGAGGGGGTTGGCGATACAATGTTACCGTCGGTGCGTACGCGTTCAACGAATAGGCGTCGTCCTTGACCGGCAAGATGCTTCTCGATTTCGTCTACGGAATGCGGTGTTTTGAAAAAGTCGGATGTTGCCTTATAGGCACGGAATGCTACCGGACGATTGGCTGTGATATAAGCCGGGTCGTCCTTAATGGAACTTTCATTCATCTCTTTTTCAAGAGCAGCGGTATCGGCTTTGACTTTCTTGAGACCACCAAGCATTAACGGACCTAAGTTGGCAAGCAGGTATGCAGAACCTATTGTGCCGAATACGTACGTCACGGCATAGGCAACGGGAATGATATCGGTCATGGCTTTTTTGTCGGCTGCCGACATGCCTACCGCACTCATTGTGTCGGTACCGACGCCGATTACTGCGGAAATAGTTTGTGCTCCGGAGAACAATCCTATAGTTTCGCCAACGTTGTAGCCCATGATTTTTGCCATGGCAATGGTTGTGACAAGGCATAGTACACACACTACTACTGCGAAGATTACCTGTTTGATGCCCGAGCCACGCAATGCACGAAAGAATTGCGGCCCTACGCTATATCCTATGGCAAAAAGGAACATCAGAAAAAATACGTTTTTGATGGGGCCGGGTATTTCAATGTCAAGTTGTCCCACGAGCACACCCACGAGTAAAACCGATGTTACTGTGCCGAGTGAGAATGTCTTATACTTCAATTGTCCAATCCAGAAACCTAACCCGATAGTGAGGAATATGGGTATGGACGGGTTGTTGCGGAAAGTATCAAGTAGCCATTCCATAATGTTAGAGTAGATATTAAATGAATAGTTGAGTTAATATGTACTCTAAACACATCGCGGGGATGGAAAGTTTGGAGAAAAAAGAGAGTCTGTGAATATTCACAGACTCTCTGATTCAGTCGGGGTGACTAGACTCGAACTAGCGACCTCACGCCCCCCAGACGCGTACTCTAACCAACTGAGCTACACCCCGATTTCTGAAAAGCGTTGCAAAGGTAAGGGGTATTTTTTAGATATGCAAGAGTTGGGGTATTTAATTTGCATTTTTTCACATTTGGATATTTGATTTCGTGCTTCGGTCATAGTGCTGAATCCGTGTTAAAATTAACGAAAAAGCTTGTTGCCGGTGTTGCGTATACCACGGAAAATTAGTAACTTTGTTTGCTTTTTGGCGGTGTGGCTTTGCCCTGTTGTAACGCGCCTTTAAGCAATGTTTTACTAACGACAATCAATAAGTCAGTTAAATGGCAGAAAAAGAAGAAGAATATAGCGCCAGTAATATTCAGGTGCTCGAAGGTTTGGAGGCCGTACGTAAGCGTCCGGCCATGTATATAGGCGATATTTCGGTAAAAGGTCTTCACCATCTGGTATATGAGGTGGTGGATAACTCCATTGACGAAGCTCTCGCCGGTTATGCTACTCATATAGATGTGACCATTAATGCCGACAATTCAATCACTGTGGTTGATAACGGACGCGGCATACCTGTGGATATGCATGAAAAAGAACATAAAAGTGCGCTTGAGGTCGTACTTACTGTTCTTCATGCAGGCGGTAAATTCGACAAGGGTTCTTACAAGGTGTCAGGTGGTCTGCACGGTGTAGGTGTGTCGTGTGTCAATGCGCTTTCCACTTATTTACGGGCTGAAGTGCATCGCGATGGCAAGGCTTACGTGCAGGAATATTCCTGTGGCAAACCCACCACGGAACTTGTCGTGGCAGGTGAGAGTGACCATACCGGTACTTCCATAACCTTCCTGCCCGATTCGAGCATATTCACTGTTACGGTATATGATTACAACACTCTGGCAAATCGTTTGCGTGACCTCGCATTCCTAAATGCGGGTATCACCCTTACCCTTAAGGATATGCGTGAGGTAAACGAAAACGGTGAGCCGCGCGGCGAGGTGTTCTATTCCAAGGATGGTTTGCGTGAGTTTGTTGAATATATCGATTCCAATAAAGAACCTCTTATCGACGATGTGATACATCTCAATACCGAACGTCAGGGTATACCTGTGGAGGTGGCGTTGACATACAATACCACATACAATGAGAATGTGTACTCGTTCGTGAATAATATCAACACCATAGAGGGTGGTACCCATCTCACCGGTTTCCGTCGTGGCTTGACTTCGACCCTTAAAAAGTATGCCGAAGACAATAAGATGCTTGAAAAGGTGAAGATAGATGTAGCGAGCGATGACTTCCGTGAGGGTCTTACCGCCGTGGTTTCGGTAAAGGTGATGGAGCCGCAGTTTGAGGGTCAAACCAAAACCAAACTTGGCAATAACGAAGTGATAGGTGCGGTACAGACTGCCGTGAGCGAGGCATTGCGTTACTATCTTGAGGAGCATCCACGTCAGGCGAAGACTATTGTGGAGAAGGTGATTCTCGCTGCGCAGGCACGTCATGCGGCATACAATGCCCGTGTGAAGATTCAGCGTAAGTCGCCGTTGAGTGGCGGTGGGCTGCCCGGAAAGCTCGCTGACTGTTCAAGCCGTACGGCTGAGGATTGCGAGTTGTTCCTGGTCGAAGGTGATTCGGCAGGTGGTACCGCCAAGCAGGGCCGCGACCGTCAGTTCCAAGCTATACTCCCGCTCCGTGGTAAGATTCTGAATGTGGAGAAGGCTATGGACCATAAGATATTCGACAATCAGGAAATCACCAGTCTGTTCCGTGCCATGCGTGTCACTATCGGAACCGAGGAGGACTCCAAAGAGGTGAATATCTCCAAACTTGCCTATCACAAGATTATAATAATGACCGATGCCGATGTGGACGGTAGCCATATCGCCACGCTGTTGATGACATTCTTCTTCCGTCGCATGCGTCCTGTGATAGAAAACGGATATTTGTATTTGGCTACACCGCCGTTGTATAAGTGTACGCGCGGTAAGGTTGAGGAATATTGCTGGACTGACCAACAGGTTCAACAATTTATATTGAAGTACGGCGAGAAAACCAAGGTGCAACGTTACAAAGGTCTTGGTGAGATGAGCGCACAGGAGTTGCGCGATACCACCATGTCGCCCGAGCACCGTTTGCTCAAGCAGGTGCATATTAGCGATGCCGCTGAAGCTGACCGTATCTTCTCCATGCTAATGGGTGAGGATGTGGCTCCGCGCCGCGATTTCATAGAGGAAAACGCCAACTACGCCAATATCGATGCCTAATCATGCCGGCTACCATGCCGGTGTGATGCTTCGATGACCTAATACATAGAAAAAACGTGCCGGCACAGTGATGTATAGTCACTTCCGACACGTTTTTTGCATAACAATCAATGCCGTAAAGGCGTTGTAAAGAATAAACAAACCATAAATTCGAGATACATATTATGGCAAAGAAACCACAGACCTCCAAGCGTAAGGCTCCGGCAAAGGATTTGCATGCCGAGGTGTTGAATTACATAAGTCAACAAAAAAATAATACTTTTAATTATAAGCAGGTGGCTCATGCCATCGGTGCCGACAATGCCACGGCACATCGTGCCATAGCATTGATTTTGGCGGAACTTGCGTTTGACGGCGATATTATAGAAGTGTCGCCCGGCAAATATAAGGCACCGCAGCGCAGCAATGTCACCACCGGAACTTTTGTGCGTCGCAGCAATGGTAAGAATAGCGTGGTGACGGATGAGGATGGAGAGTCAATATTCGTGGCAGAACGAAATTCCATGCATGCACTCAACGGTGATAAAGTGCGTATCATCATAGCTGCGCGCCGCAAGGGTGTTGAGCCTGAAGCTGAAGTGATAGAAATAGTAGAGGAGAAGGAGCAGACATTCATAGGTACGTTGCAAGTTATGCGCCAGTATGCGTATCTGCAGACCGATTCCAAGTTTCTTGCCACGGATATTATAATTCCACGTGCAAAACTTAAAGGTGGTAAAACAGGGCAGAAAGCCATAGTGCGTATCACATCATGGCCCGATGAAGCCAAGAATCCTATCGGAGAGGTGGTGGATATACTTGGTCAGACAGGCGAAAACAATACGGAGATGCATGCCATACTTGCTGAGTTCGGATTGCCTTACCGTTATCCTGAGAATGTGAATGCGGCAGCTGAGCGTATAGGTGCGGGAATTACTGATGAAGTAGTGGCTCAACGTCGCGATATGCGTGATGTGACCACATTTACAATCGACCCTAAGGACGCTAAGGATTTCGATGATGCCTTGTCCTTACGTAAATTGTCGGACGGCACTTATGAAATAGGTGTGCATATTGCTGATGTGACACATTATGTACAGCCTGACAGTCTGCTCGACAAGGAAGCTCAGAAACGAGCTACTTCCGTGTATCTTGTAGACCGTGTGGTGCCGATGCTTCCCGAGCATCTGTCAAACGGAATCTGCTCGTTGCGTCCGGATGAGGATAAACTCACATTCTCATGTGTGTTTAAAATGAATGACAAGGCTGAAGTGCTGTCGTCGGATATCGTTCGCACTGTCACACGTTCAAACCGTAGATTTACCTACGAGGAGGCTCAGCAGGTGATAGAAACCGGTGCGGGTGATTATGCTGAGGAAATACTTACACTTGACCGTTTGGCTAAGATATTGCGTAAGGAGCGCTATGATAACGGCTCTGTGGAATTTGACCGTGCCGAAGTGCGATTTGAGATTGATGAGACAGGACATCCGGTGAGTGTGTATTTCAAGCAGTCCAAGGATGCCAACAAACTTATCGAGGAATTCATGTTGCTTGCCAACAAGACTGTGGCTACGGCTATAGGCAAACCGGCGGGACATAAGAAGCCTAAAGCGTTTGTGTACCGCGTGCATGATATGCCGGATCCGGGAAAGCTTGCCGATTTGTCAAAGATTGCGCGCACATTCGGATTTAAAGTGCGCGAACATGGTAATTCGCGTGAGGTTAATAAGTCAATAAACCGCATGCTTGCGGATGTAAAGGGGAAGGGAGAGGAGAATTTCCTGTCAACACTTGCCATACGTTCGATGGCCAAGGCTGTGTACACTACAAATAATGTGGGGCATTATGGATTGGCTTTTGATTACTATACGCACTTTACATCGCCTATCCGTAGGTATCCCGACATGATGGTGCATCGTCTTCTCGAACGGTATCTGTCGGGAGGTAGGTCGGTGAACCAATCTAAACTTGAGGACCAGTGCAAGCATTCGAGCGATATGGAGCAGCTTGCTGCAAATGCCGAGCGCGCATCCATCAAATACAAGCAGGTGGAGTACATGGGCGACCACATGGGTGAGGTGTACGACGGTGTTATATCCGGTGTAACCGAATGGGGGCTTTATGTGGAATTGTCGGATAATATGTGCGAGGGGCTGGTTCCGGTTCGTGACCTTGCCGATGATTACTATGATTTCGACGAAAAGAATTATTGTCTTATAGGCCGCCGTAGAGGAGTCCGCTATCGTTTGGGCGATGAGGTGAAGGTGAAGGTAGCACGTGCTTCACTTGAGAAAAAACAGCTCGATTTTGTGCTGATTGATGACAAGGGAAATCCGATGCAGTCGGATAATCGCGGTCGTGACGTATCTGTAGCTCAGGCATTGAATGAGAAGCCGGCTAAAAAACATATAGGTCGTGGCGATAAGAAAAAGCCTCGTTCGCGTCGTCACTAAACAGTTCGCGTCATGGCAATGACAGTAGAGATAAATGGTCTGCGGTGTTATGCGCGTCATGGTGTGCTGGAGCAGGAGCGCATTGTAGGCAATGAGTTTGAGGTTACGGTGCATCTGCATCTGAATGAGTGCGGTGCTGTGGATTCGGATGATCTGTCGGCAACGGTGAATTATGCCGAGGTATGCACTCTGATACGTGATGTGATGAATAAGCCGTCGCAGTTGCTTGAGCATGTGTGCGGCCGTCTGCGCGATGCTATCCGCAACGGTTATCCTATGGTGTCCGGCGGGATGGTTCGTGTGGCTAAGCTGAAACCACCCATCCCGGCGGTGCAGATGCAATCGGTGGCTATAGCCCTTGAATGGTGATGGCTGATGTTTGTCATAACATAGCCAATGTCCTTGTTTGAATAATATTTAGGAATCCATTAAACAGAAAAATAATATGAGTACCCATAGACCTTCATGGACTGCATTCTCACTTGCGTTGGCGCCACTTGCGGCGTTAAGTGCGGAACAATCGACCGCTCCGGATATAATATTGTTTATGGTCGATGATATGGGATGGCAGGATACATCCGTGCCGTTTTGGAATGATACTACATATTATAATAGAATGTTTGAGACTCCGAACATGGAGCGGTTGGCGCGTATGGGTACAAAATTCACTCAGGCATATGCATGTGCCATATCGTCGCCGTCGCGTTGCAGCCTGTTCACCGGGGCCAATAACGCCCGCCATCGTGTGACCAACTGGACTCTCCAACGGGATGTGTCTACGGATATGGAGGTGGATAGTATCACGCTTCCGGAATGGAATGTAAATGGAATCTCACAGGTGGCAGGAGTTCCGCGCACGTATGTAGGCAGGTCGTTTGTGGATTTGTTGCGGCAGAATGGCTATCATACCATACATTGCGGCAAGGCGCATCTTGGTGCCATCGATACCCCCGGGGAGGCTCCCGAGCACTGGGGTTTTGAGGTGAATATCGCCGGACATGCAGGTGGTGGACTTGCCACTTATCTAAGTGAAAAGAATTATGGTCATAATGATGACGGTACGCCTTACTCGTTGCTTGCCGTTCCCGGACTGGAGAAGTATTGGGGGACAGGTGTGTTTGCCACAGAGGCTCTGACACGTGAGGCTATAAAGGCATTGGATAAAGCTAAGAAGTATGGGCAACCATATTTCCTGTATATGGCGCAATATGCAGTGCATATACCTGTGGACCGTGATGAGCGCTTCTATCAGAAATATATTGACAAGGGTCTGCAGCCCAAGGATGCCGCTTATGCATCGTTGGTCGAAGGTATGGACAAGAGTCTTGGCGATATTCTGGATTGGGTGGAGACCAACGGGCGACCTGACAATACCGTGGTGATATTCATGAGCGATAATGGAGGGTTGGCATCGCAGCCTGAATGGCGTGACGGTGAACTGTACACCCAGAATGCCCCATTGCGTAGCGGCAAGGGCTCGTTGCTTGAAGGTGGCATACGCGAGCCTATGTTGGTGAGCTGGAGCGGCGTGACAAAACCCGGTAGTGTGGTGGATGATTATGTGATGATAGAGGATTTCTATCCGACCATATTGGAGATTGGTGGCGTGAAAACGGAAACCGATTCCATGCGTCCGGTGGATGGGGTTAGTTTCGTGCCGCTGCTCAAGGGTGAACCGGTGGCTAATCCTGAACGTGAACTGATATGGAATTTTCCCAATATCTGGGGTAATGACGGACCGGGTATAAATCTGAATTGCTCGATACGCCGCGGTCCATGGAAATTGATATACAATTATGTTACGGGAGAGAAGGAACTCTACAATATACCTATGGACATAAGCGAACGGGAAAATCTGGTGGATAAATATCCGGATGTGGTGACATTCCTTTCGCATCGGTTGGGTGAACGGTTGCGGGAGATGGACGCGCAACGTCCGTCGGTGACTGCTACCGGAAATCCTTGCCCGTGGCCTGATGAGGTGTAATCCCTAATTATGATTTGATTCTGGATTATTGATTTACGCGTAATTGCCAAAAAGCGACTGCCGAGGCTGCCGCAACATTGAGGGAGTCAACTCCGTGGGACATAGGTATGCGCACTGTGTAGTCAGCGTCGGCAATAGTGTCTGTTGCCAATCCGTCGCCTTCAGTGCCTAAGATGATGGCTAATCGTGGTTCGCGGCATAGCGGAGGATAGTCGAGTGGTACGGATTGGTCGGTAAGTGCCATGGCTACCGTGCGGAATCCGTATTGGTGAAGTTGGGTCAATGGTGTGTTAATCCAAGTCCATGGGACAAGGAATATCGTGCCCATGGATACTCTGATGGCACGCCGGTTAAGTGGGTCGCAGGAGGTGGGGGTGAGCAATACCCCATCCATGCCTAATGCCGCAGCGGAGCGGAATATGGCTCCGATGTTGGTGGTGTCGACCACTCCGTCAATTACGGCAATGCGTTGTGCATCGGTGCAGATTTCTCTGACGGTGGGTAATGGCTTGCGCCGCATGGCACATAATACGCCCCGGGTCAAGGTGTAGCCGGTTAGCTTGGATAAAAGAGTACGGCTACCGGTGTAGACAGGAATCCCGGGGGCACGTGCTATAATATCAGCGGCATCGCCTGTGATGTGGCGCGGTTCGCACAGCAATGCCACCGGTTCGTATCCTGCATCCATTGCCACTCGTATCACTTTGGGACTCTCAGCAATGAACAAGCCACGTTCGGGATTGAGCCTGTTGCGCAGTTGTGCTTCGGTAAGTCCGGCAAATACCTCTACTCCGGGGTGTGTTAAATCCTCAATCTCAATAATGCCCATGCTATTCCTGATTTTGTTCCAATTCCTAATTCCGAGTACAAAGATAGTCAACGGACAACTATTATCCGTGCGAATTTGCACTTTAGATTAAAAGAAATGGTTGCTATATGGCGATTATTGAAATAAATGAGCCGCTCCAAAAAATGATTTTGCCTATGAAAATTAATCGTTTGTAGAGTTTGATATTAGGATTGTCGTCCGGGATGTATGATTGAATCATGGATTTCAGCTTCATGTCGAAATATAACCGGATAATAATACCGATTATAAAAGCTGATATCCCGATATAAAAAAGTGTCCAGTTGACCGTCATAGATAGATAAATGCGTTTTTTATTAGAACGTGCATAGAGTCAAAAGGTTTGGGGCAGCATTATTTGTGTGTGCCATGGACTGTTAATCGGAGTGAGTGATGATGTTGAGAATATCGGTGCCGTAGTGTTGCAGTTTTGCTTTTCCTATACCGGGTATAGCCAATAATTCGGCGGGTGTGCCGGGTGTGGTGTTGGCTATTGCTATCAGTGCGCGATTGCTTAATATAGTATAAGCGGGACGTTTTTGGGCGGATGCCATGGCGGTGCGCCATTGGCATAATCGTTGGTATAGCTCGGGATTGGTGATGTCGCTTTCCGTTGTGGTGACGTCGGTACGTTTGGATTTTTTAGTTGCGGGATGTTGTGTCTCTATTCCAGTTTCAAGTGCGAGCAGGCTTTGGGCTTTGACTTTGATATAGGCTTGTGTGTTAAATGGCTGTGATATAAAATATCTCATTAGCCTTATCTTGATAATTAAGCTGTCGAAAAGTTCGGCGTGTGCGGATTGCAGTTTAGCGGTTACGGCTTTATTGTCGGTTTGAGTGGGTGTTGATTTGAGAAGTTTAGTAAGTGGCGAAAGTTGCTCAATGAAATATTCGCAGGCTTTTTGTATTCGTTGGTTTAATAGTTCCTGCTCGGATAATATGCTACGGTATTGTCGTGCGAAGTTGTCGGCTACACCGGAGAGTGTGTCGTGAAGCAGTGGCGTGATTTCTGAATATTGCCGACATAGGATGGGGTATGAGGAGTGGAGATGTTCGTCTATGATACGATGAAGTGTGTCGAATGCGCGATTGAGTCGGGTCATTCCAAACAACTCGTCGAGACAGTCGGTACAATACTGCTGTTTTAGTCTGGATATGTGTTCTGAGGTTGGCGTAGTGCCACAGTGATGTGTGGTAAATGAGGTGACATTGCTGTCGGTGATTATAGCCGATGTGTTGAGCGGGCGTTCGAGAACCATGCCCTCGAGTGTCTTGCAACGGCTCAGTGCCACGTAGGTTTGTCCATGGGCGAATGATGCCGCGGCATCAATAATGGCTTTTTCGAATGTAAGACCTTGGCTTTTGTGAATCGTTATTGCCCAGGCGAGTCGCAGCGGGTACTGGGTGAATGTTCCCTGAATCTCTTCTTTAATTTCGCCCGATTCGTCATCGAGCGAGTATTTGGCATTTTCCCAAGTTGACGGTTCAAGTTCGATGTTGTAGGTGCCATCGATGGGACGTACTATAATCTCATTGTCAGATATGCTGATGATGTGTCCCATCATGCCGTTGAAGTATCGTTTGTCGGGGTCGTTGCGTAGGAACATAACTTGCGCGCCTTCTTTGAGGGTGAGCTGCATATCGGTAGGGAAGGAGTATTCCGGGAAGTCACCTTCTATGCGGGCAGTGAATGTAACGGGTGCTGTAGGTAGTTTGGCAAGTTCGTTTTCGTTGATTTCGTGTGCGCGACGATTGTGGGTGGTGAGACGTATGTAGCCTTCCGATGCCGGAGGATTGAAGTCCGGGATATAACGGCTGTTGAGTGTCCGGATTACCGTAGAGTCTGCGGAGTTGTCGCGTACGCGGTTGAGTAGGTCGAGAAATTTTGAGTCAGACTGGCGATAGACGGTGCGTAGTTCTATGGTTTCGTAGCTTTTGAGTGCAAGTGCAGTGCTTGAGAAGAAGAATGGGGTGGTGTAGTGGGGTCGTAATAATTCCCATTCATCGGCTTTAACTACCGGTGCGAGTTGCTGTAGGTCGCCAATGAGCAGCAACTGTACGCCACCAAATGGTAACGAGGGGTCGCGATGACGTCGCAATGAAGCGTCGACGGCATCAAGAAGGTCGGCACGCACCATACTGATCTCATCAATAACGAGAAGGTCGAGTGTCCTGATGATACGGCGTTTCTCACGGCTGAAACGGTCGTAACGTCTTTGGCCTTTGGCGGATCCTATCCCCGGGATATAGGGTGACAGCGGCAGTTGGAAAAAAGAGTGGATGGTCATGCCGCCTGCGTTGATTGCCGCTATGCCCGTCGGTGCAAGAACTACCATTCGTTTGGATGATAATTTACGCAATGTTTTGAGGAAGGTGGTCTTTCCGGTGCCGGCGCGTCCGGTTAAAAACAGGCTTTGTGATGTCTCTTCTATGATACGCCATGCGGTGCGCATGTCCATGTTGGGGCTGCGGTACTCGGAGTCGGGTTCTCCGGTTAAGAATGCAGGAATCTCGTCGGATATGGAGTAGTGTGCGGTGCTATCGGTCATAGAAGATGTTCGCTAAAAATATTGCGGTTCATGCAAAGCTAACTCAATAATATGATACGCGCAACTTTTCAGGGTTGAATATGCCGTGCAATAAGGGCTTGTGAAGCTGTGTATGCTAATCGGAGTAAGGGTCAAACATACTTGTGGAAAGGTATTTTTCAGCTCGGTCGGGGAATATAACCACAATCTTGGAGCCGGACGGAGCTTTACGTGCAGTGCGTATGGCTGCGAGCATGGCGGCTCCGCTGCTCATCCCTACGAAGATGCCTTCACGGGCTATAATCTGTCGCGCCATGTCTATTGCTTCCTCGCTTTCTATCATTTCCTGTACATCGATGAGTGTAGGGTCGTAAATGGCGGGAACGATGGCTTCCTCTAGGTTCTTTAGCCCCTGTATGTAGTGTCCGCGTACGGGTTGGGCACATACTATGGTAACGTCAGGGTTCAGAGCACGCATGAACTTAGACACTCCCATTATGGTGCCGGATGTGCCTATGGCGCTGACTACGTAATCGACATGGCTATCGGCTTGTTCCCATATCTCGAGGGCGGTACGTTGGTAGTGCGTCATGTAGTTTGCGGCGTTGGCAAACTGGTCAGGCATATAATATTTTTCGGGATTTTCGGCGGCGAGTTGGCGGGCTAACCGTATGGCTCCGTCGGTACCATCGGCTGCCGGCGTAAGAATGACCTCCGCTCCGAAAGCCCGCAATATTTTGCGCCGTTCTACCGATACGCCTTCGCTCATGACTATCACAACCGGGTAGCCACGTGTTATGCCGACGATGGTGAGACCGATACCGGTGTTTCCCGAAGTCGGTTCTATGATGGTTTGCCCCGGATGAATCAGACCATTCTGTTCGGCATGTTCAATCATGTTCAGCGCAATACGGTCCTTGATACTCCCGGTAGGATTGAACCCCTCTACTTTTGCATATATCTCAATTTCGCCGGGTCGAGGGTTGAGCCGGTTGATTCGCACAAGCGGGGTGTGCCCGATGGTTTCAAGAATATTGTCTACAGCCATAAAAGTCTCATGATGAATAGTGAATATAACGGATGAATGTCCTATCACATTAACTCCACTCAATCCACAATTGTTCAATGTTGGTGAATGCGTTGAACTGTCTCGTCCCGATTGGAATTCTAAGTCAGGGATATGTTTACCTCGATGCAGTTTGTAAAGTGGGGAGACGTTTAGAATTACGGGTGGAGACTTTTCGCATGTCAGCGAAACCAAAGATGAAGTTATCCACCGCAGAGTGAATGCAGTAGCAGTTTCATAATATCCGTGGATGTCTCAGCTTGATTAAATACTGTCGTATCAGTTGCTTATTCCAATGGTAAAGTTAGCCATTGTCAGACAAATTACCAGATTTGATTTGTGCGTTCAGATGAAATTTATTAATTTTGTCACCGTGGTAATAATTACGATGGTAATAAAACATGAAATTCTATAATCGGACAAAGGAAATAGAGGAGCTGAGGCGGATACAAAGACGTGCCTTTGACTCACGGTCGAGGATGACTGTCATAACAGGGAGGCGTCGTATCGGAAAGACATCGCTTGCTCTGCGTGCCACGCAGGGAGAGTATCAGACGGTGTATCTATTTGTCAGCAGAAAGAATGAGGCCGCGTTGTGCGGGGAGTTCGCCGGACTTATTTCTGAGGCTCTCGGTTGTTATGTGCCATCGGAGATTAAATCATTCAAGTCATTATTCCAGATGTTGATGGAGCTTGCAAAGACGCGCAAGTTCAACTTGATTATTGATGAATTTCAGGAGTTTTTCAATATCAATCCATCAGTTTTCAGTGATATGCAGAATATTTGGGACTCATACCGAAACGACACTAAGGTGAATCTGCTGCTAATGGGTTCGGTGTATTCCATGATGCATAAGATATTTGAAAGTTACCACGAACCTCTCTTTGGTAGGGCGGACGCCATGATCCGTCTTTCCGGATTTGGGACTGAGACCATGAAGGAGATCATGCGTGACTATCGTCCGGACTATACCAATGATGAATTGCTGGCATTATATACAATCACAGGAGGCGTACCTAAATATATTGAATTGTTGTGCGAAGATGCCGACTTATCAATAGAAGGGATGCTCGAATATGTTGTCAGGGAAAATTCACCGTTCGTCGGCGAGGGCCGTAATCTTCTTATAGAGGAATTTGGAAAAGACTACGGATTGTACTTCTCGGTGTTGAGTTGTATTGCATCCGGGATTAACACACAGGGAGCGATTGAGAGTGCATTGGGAGGCGTTACGGTAGCTGGACATCTAAAACGATTGATTGAGGATTACGCGCTCATCAAGCGAGTGCGCCCAATCATGTCTAAGCTCGGTTCCAAGAACGTCCAATATGAGATTGCTGATAATTTCATGCGCTTCTGGTTCAATTATTTTGACCGTAACCAGACACTGGTTGAACTGAGCAACTTCGAGCATCTACGTCATATCATCTCTTCTGATTACCCTACATTTTCAGGCTTTGCACTTGAAAAATGGTTCCGGCTGAAGATGATGGAGAGTCATCAATACTCAGATATTGGCTCATGGTGGGAACGCAAGAAGGGAAAAGAAGCAAACGAGATTGATATTGTAGCCCTGTCTGTCGATGGGAAGAATGCCATAGTTGCCGAGGTCAAGCGCCAGAGTCGAAACTATGACCATAAACTCTTTATGGAGAAGGTTGAGCACATCAAGACATCCATTCTCTCAAAATATGACATCGTGACACGCCTGTTGACGTTGGAAGATATGTAAATCTTGGGTCACCGAGCATACAAGCGTGCCAATGTCCGCATTATGTACGAACAGTCAGAAAACTGACAGGAAGATTATAAATCTGAACTCATAGTGGAAAACCATAGACTCCTTAATAGAAAATTCAATAAAATCGATAGGAGATTCTGAATATATGTTAGGAGACATCGAGTTAATAAAAGATAAGCTATATTCGGATGATTCGTCTGAAAGTTTTTTGGAGTTTATTTTTGAATTAATGAGCGGAAGTCTTATGGGTGTTCAAGAGGTGTACGGCCGATTAAAGGATATGCTTCTAACAAGTAGTATTTATGCCAAACGCTTTAATATGCAGATGGTAAATCTATCACAATTTGAGTGGTGTAAGTATCTGAATGGGAGAGATAAGAAAGGGGTATGACTTCTTGTTCATGATTCAGCTTGCTTATAATCCAGATGGCGTTATTCTTAGCTCCAATACGTGAGGGGATTGCTTTCTCTTTAAGGGAGGCGATAGCGCAATCAACCGTTCGCTTGCAACTATGTATATTTGGCAAAGCTCTCATTGTTAGCATAGAAGCCGAAACTGCGGAGGTATTTTATCAAGAACACAGCGGTTGTGCGGGTATTGCCCTTGCCGGAAGCGTGAATTTGTCAAATGGTTGACATAAACCGAGCACCTCCGGCTGTTCCCTCGAAGATGTCACTTTCGGTTATGAGCTTTGTCTGGCACTCACATTCTTTATCTTTGAAATATCTTCAGTTTACATTTTCATAACTTTGTACGAGCATACTGTATGCTTTCTGTCCATACTCTTTTATACTTTCTTTGTCCCATCTGTCATAGATGGAATTTATCAGCAGCAAACTTAGACTCTCAATTGTTCCAGTCATGGAGCCATTAACGTATGCTTGAACGTGGGCTTTCTTAACCTCATAAGGCTGATTCTTCAATGCAGAATTTAGGCCGTTGGAAATCATTACAAGATTTCCAAAACTGTCTCGTAGCTTATCATCAGAGTCGGTATTCTCCCATTGGAGTGAAGAATTTTGCAAAGGATGTTGCGGAGCCACATGTTCAATACTTCTATTCCTGACGAAACGATATTTTTCTGCCACTTGAAGAGCTTCCTGATTATCTTCGAATAACTGGGAACGGTTACTCCATATATAGAAATCAAGACGCCAAAACCAATACCTAATATCAGCTCCATAAGTCAGTTTGCCAAAGTCTTCCAGCGGGTTGCTTTCATCGTCGTGGCTCTTAAGCGTTTTAAACAATTCAGTTTCTGACGGGAATTCTGTTTTTATTGATTCCATCAACACAGTGAACCATTTGTAGTAGGAATATCTGTTTGACGAAACAAAGAGCATAGACTCCAACATAATGAGAGATTTGCCACTTTCTGACTCTTCAGAAGCCATCTCGAGGGAATAGCCATATTCTGACGAACGAACAAAACAGTAGTCCAGCACCAACCGGACTTTCAGCAGTCTGGTCATAAAATCTGAAATGTCTGATTTATTCATTTCCGTACCTTGATACGGTAAATATCTTTCAAAGGTTTCAAGTAAATTGGCCGGATTGAAAAAGTCTCTCAGGGGAGTATCGGTTGTCTTGGCATCCTCTTTAATCTTCCAGTAAAGGGTTAGCAGTAGAATGATTGGAAATGACAAGAGAGATTTGCTGTTGCGTATCACCATACCCTCTTTTTTAGGAGAAACATCCGATAATTGTATCTGACGTATAGATAGGCTCGATATTTCATCAGAACTCGGGTTCTTGCTGATTCCATTAATGTATTCATTACGGATAATGGTTTCCAAATCTGATTTCAATATCGCAAGACGGCGTTGAAGAAACTCCGATTCTGTTTCGTTGCGATGTTTTCTTATATGAAGTAATACGGTATCTACCTCAGCAATCTTATTCCACAGTTTCAATAATGGAGTTATGTCTCCGTCAAGATTGCGGAGAAGTTTAACCTTCAATATTTCATGTTGCTCAAGGTTTTTACCTGTACTGTTCATTCTCTCAAAATACTTGTTCAAATCTCTTGGCGAGTATTTTGAAGGAAGTTCAGATATGAAAAAGCTTATATGCTCATACATGAACGAGGCAAACGGGTGTTTTTCAGTATCATCAATGCCATCCATTGTTTTACTTATTGTATCCAGTGCGTTTTGCATCTTCTGATTTACATAAGTTCCACTGAAATTTTCGATACCATCTTTCATTATCTGTTTCAAATAGATTGCGTCTTGTGGTCTTGACTGGAATTTAAGACGAGGTGAATCCGGATTCAGGAACTGATACCAACGTGAATCATATTTTTCGTCATGCAATATGCAACCGAGGAGAGTAAGTACCGTGAATCTTTGCTGTCCATCAACAAGGTCTCCACCAGATGTAGCAGTAAGTAGCCCGATATGGTAATCTTCGTTTGGATTACTTTTGAAAGCACGATATAGGTCGTCAAGAAGGATTTCTATATTTTCAGTGTTCCATTCAAAAAGTCTCTGATAAAGAGGAATTGAATAAGAACGGTTTTCTTTTACAATCAATGATGGTGTGTATGCAGTTTTCATGAGTTAAGCATTTTGAAAGATTCAACTAAGAGCATTTGATAAGCATCGCGACTGAGTCTCTCAGCCTTAATTCTCATAGATTTCTGGATAGGACGCATATCTTTTCTTCTGGGATATGTCATACTTTTTGCCATATTCTTACATTCCGCTAACACAAAGGTTGGAGAGGTAGCTTGATCTATCATCTGAATCAAGTTCAGACGCGAAGCATATTCCAACACGGAGCTTATGCTTGCCCTTTTATTTTTATATCGGTGGTCGGTAACTATTCTCAACAGAGATACAAATGCCTCGGCGATATAGTTGGTTCCGAACTTTAGATAATATCCAAACAGGAGTGCCTCCAAGACATTGCGATAGTGATTGTCGCTTCCATAGGACAAGCTTCGCCTTAGATTTTTAATTAAATCCATCTCAGAAAATTCATAATATTCCGAGACATGTCTTCTTACCCATTCAAAAAAGTGTACACCTCCTTGAATGGGTTCATTGTAATAAAATTTTTCACCAAAAGGAGGAATCTCATCTATAATCGGAGCAGCTTCATATTCGATTTTTATACGATGGTCAGAGCCATCATCACCACCCGGATTATGTCTCATCCATTTTCTTAGATTGTAGAGATATATATCAAGAACGATTTCGTGGTCAGGTTTCTCCGTATTCTGAGAACTGTCTGAATCCTTAAAATGTCCTTTTTCAATCATCTTGTTCCAAGATTGAGCTGCACGATAAGCCTGCTTCTCAAAAACTCCGGGAATATAACGGAGATGGTGCGCTTTCAAAAGGTCATAGTCCGTCAGAGAGACGCCTCTCGAATTTTGATGGGAAAAGAAAGTGTAGGCAAGGTCAAGAGATGCGTTTTGCAGAATAAGAACTGAAAATTCCAGTTTCTCGAGAATAAATCTTGCAAATGAAGCCTTGTTCGTCTTTAATTTATCAGAGAAGGTTTTAATCAATGACTTATTGTAAGCTATATAGGCTAAAGACTCCTCATCTTCAAATTTTTCATCAAGCAGTGAACAGTCCACACCAAGCTGATCACATAATAAAGCAAGTGTTACAAGACGCTGTTGACCATCAATTATGTCGAACACTTCATTATGACTATGTAATATGATACACCCCAGACGATATGGAACAGTTGAGCCACTCTCAAAATGCTCTAAAATATCATCCAAAAGGCAATCGACGTTGCTTTTATTCCAGCAATAAGCTCTCTGATAATCCGGGATTTTTAGTGACAATGAAAGAACATCTTTGAGCGTAAGCAATTCCAACCCCACTTTACCGGAAGGCAATGTAGTTAAACCACCGGGACCTATAAAAATACGAGATATTGCTGTATTACCCAAACGGTAGGTATTGATTAATTCGTCAAATTTAGCAATGAATTCCTTGACAATGTTTTCAAACTCCGCATCTGGAGTCTCTCCGATAAAGGAACATCTATAGCCGTTGTTTCCCCAAGAACCCCATTGATATTCTTGCACATTATCAGTCGATTCAATAAGGAATTCAACCAAGTCTCCATATTTCGACTCATAATCATCACACTCAATGTGAAGTTCTATACGCCCGTTGATGATTTCATAGTGAAATGTATCATCAGGAATGGATGTCTTAATTTGGATGTAACGATTCGGTTGCCATATTCTGTATAGATGGCTTTGTTTTGGATGCCATCTATCCGGATATGTATTTTTCACGAACCGTTCGGTATCGTAATCTATCCAAGCCATTTTATGTAGATTTATAGATTTAACGAAGTTAAGCGAAGGTCGTAGTTGGCGATAACTACGTCGGCTAATGTTTCGATAACTGCTTTGTCTTCAAATAGGTTTTCGTTGGCAAGGTTTATCCAGTATTGTACATTCTGGCTTATGTGCTCAGGATGCCAGCCTTGACTGCAACGATATGCCTGCTCGTCGGAAAAACTCTTGAAGTATGTGTCCATGCCGGTCTCCGGATAGGTACGTCCCTCGAAATAATAGACGTCCTTAAGCAGGGGAGAGATTATTTTGTCGAAATTTGCCAACATCTTAGCGACCTTGTCATTTTGGAGCATCTCCTCAAAGCTCTTGCCTATTAGAGTATCGGGGCGCTTAACCTGTGTTGACAACACGAGTTCCAAGCTGATTTTGTCAGGGAGAACTTTCGGACGCAGGATAACCTCTACGGAACCTTCCTTCGGTAAGAATACATAGAAGCCGCCGTTGCCGGTATTTTTCTTCAACTGCATTCTCTCTATGTCCTTGCGTTTTTCCTTGATTCGGTGGAATACCGCATGATGCAACTTGGCAATCATGCGTTTCTGGTCGACTTCGACAGAATGGCTCGGTTCCGAAACGCCGGTGACTGACGACTTATCAATAATTGAGCGGATTCGTTCTTCAAATGACACGTCGCGGGTATTGCCGTTTTCAATTGTATGTTGGGCCAAAAGAAGAAGTGATCGTATATCATTGAAGTGCTGTTCAAGATATTTATCCGTTGAGCAGGCCGCTTCAAGAATTTCCTCCCAGCTTGGTCTGACATCATCCTCCTTGGGCAATTGAATATTTAACCGCTGGGCAAGATTTTCATCCCATTCGGTGAAATTGGGTGATGTGGCAAGCATCCGGTATATTTTCGGATAGCACACTTGCATTGCAACAATTGCAAAATTAGCTATGCGGCCCTCTATTGATGAGGTAAATGCAGCATCCTTGTCATTGCCGCATTGAGCAATGCACGAAAGAAGAGACAGTGTATTGATGAGTCGCTTGATAGAGCGAGGATTCTTACCAACGGAATATTCAACGATTTCTTGGAAAGGTGTCTTCAATCGTGAATCCCCTTTCTCTACTCCGGTAATATATCCGATATTGGCGAGGGAGTCAAGAACAAAGTTCATAGGACGATAACTGCTGACGGGTAGAGAGAAGGGCACCTGAATTATCTTGTCAAAGAATGAACGGAACTCGCGTTCGTTTTTATCCGTAAGTTTGCCGAATTTCGGTTCCAGTCCCTTTACCACGACCTCATAGTCAATCGCAAGAACGAATATGCAGTCTTTTATACTGAAGATGTTCTTCAGGAGTTCAAGAATCTCGACAGCAACCGGTGGATTCAAACGGTCAAGGTCGTCCACGAAGACTATAACACCGCGTTTCCCACCTGCGAGTGATTGTGCCACGGAGTCTTCAAGGGATTTTTTCAAATCGCTCAAGGTTATCTGGACATCTTCGCTTTCCTCATTGAATATTTTTGTTGGCACATTTGCTGTTTCCAAGGCCACGGCAGCTGCGCTTCCTACAACGGGGACTACTTTCAGACCCTCTCTGAGACCTCGGAAAAGGGTATTTCCGGCTTTCTTGGCGAATAATGCCCAGTCTTTCTTAGCCTTTTCATTGTTACCGGCCAAAGAGTGTATGAGCCGTTCCATTATACGGAATACTGTCACTTCAGGAGATGACAACATTGAATACTCCCATGTGTTGATTTCTATTCCGACAAAAGAACCATTTTCAGAGCACAAGGCCCGTTCAAGACGATTCATCAACGAGGTCTTACCGCTTCCCCATTCTCCTTGGAGTGCTATTGTAATGGGTGCGGAAGAGTTCTCGATGAATTTAATAAGACCATTTACGTATCTCTCTGTTCCGAAGTCATTGATTTCAGAACTGAAAGGCATATCGGAAAGCGATGATTTTTGTATTGTTGTCATAGTCGATTATTTTTTACATAGAGGGTTCGTGTTTACCTTTGCCGGAGCCTTGCGGGTGACGCGAGCATGTCCCCACGGTTAATGCCGATAAAGAAGTGTATGATTGACCGCAGTATTTGCAAGTGTATCGAGATTTGATACCGCCGATAAAAGGATGATGTTTCCCTTTACATGAGCCTAATGGGTGGCGAGAACAAGTTCCTGCGACCATCGCGGAGATAGACGAGTATGTCTGACCGCAGTACTCGCATATGTACTTTGACTGCTCCGGGCCTTCATATAATTTGTGTTTTCCCCGACCGCTACCCTCAGGGTGACGCGAACATGTGCCAGCTGTCAGAGCCGAGACGGATGAATATTTTTGCCCGCAGTATTCGCAATAGAAGTTTGCCATGATATTGGTTTATTATTTAAGTTCTGCCTCCGGCTATCGGGCTTCGGCTAATCCGGTTGTATCAAAAAAAGAGGACACAACACTCTTTTCTTCATCTCTTCGGTTAGGCTCTGGTAAGCCGTTGGGTCAAGATTAAAAAAGCAGCCTGTGCCCTCGTATGGAGAGCGCACGGCATACTCTGAAAATCTTCTTCGACCCTTGTTTAATTTACCAGATTTAACCGAATCGAGCGATTATCATTGCATGTCAATGCAAATAGTTATGTCGTATGTCTGTTTCTTCCGTTTTTTGCTTTAGTTACTTGTCTAAATGCAAAATTAACGAAAATTATCGACATGGGACTTATGTTACACAACATATTCACAGGCTGTCAGCCACAAAAATAATATAGTGGTGACTCAACTTTGCATACACCTTTTATTTTATCGGGTCAGTGCAGTACTGGCGGCGGCCGCATTTTTTGCAGTGTTCGCCCCGCCATACGCTGTCGAAATGTTCCATGACAGACTCTACAAGATGAGGGTCATCAGTCAGGATTCCAGTCTCGAAGTTGCGGCGGTTGGGACTTTTCATGCCCATTCCGGCACCGGTTCCTTGGCATGAATAAGACGAGTATCTGCCCCTGCATTCAGAAGTCTAGACAAAAGACCGAGGAATGGCTCAGAGACATTTCCCTTGGCTATGTGCAAATCCTTTACGTATCCAGAATCTTGTCCAAGAAGCGCTGACAGGTAATCCCAAAATGACTTTCGGTGATGCTCATGCTTGTAGTGAGCTATTTCGTGTAAGATAGGTCAGGTACTCTTATTGAGGACTCGAATTTCAATGTTTCGACATCAACCAAGTGCCACCCCACAGACCGATGTTTTGTCGTGAGACGGAAGTTAGGATTGATTTTGAATGTCGGCTGTTTCACACTACCCATATTCTATCCATTACGTTTTTATATTCGTGACTCCAATGCCCGATTTGGAGAGCATAAAACCGTGTACCCAAAGTTTTCTCCTTGTCAATATTCTCCATCGTTTTGGGAAGGGGTTTGGGAAACTGCAAGTCGGAGATTATAAGAACATCTGCCATTTCAAATGTCCCTTTCTGCAATACCCTAATAGCTTCGGTGAGCATCTGTTCGCCGTCAGTTCCACCACTGAAGCTATTTTTAAGAAAGTTGTCAACTTGCCCCCAGTTGCGCGGTTTAGATAAGTCAATCGACTTTGACCTAACGGAAAAACTTATCAAAAAGCATGGGCGCTTTTGCTTCTTCGCCATCCGTAACAGTTGTTTCAGCAATGAAAAAGCAATCTTTTCAGGCCGTCCCGACATAGAGCCGCTTGTGTCGATGCTTACTATAATCGGGCCTTTCGTAAGACGAGAATCTTTGCGGTGTTCTTCAACTTTTTTCGGCGAATCCTTCCCAGGACTGCTGAATTGTTGTAATTCCTTTGTGGCATAACGCTTGAAAAACATATCTTCGGGCATAGCGATTTCAACAGGTAAAATACGCTCCAGATTATCCCCATTCTCCACCCTGTCTATTTCTTCAACAGAACTGCTTTTTGAAATCGCTGTAGGAATGAATTTATAGATGACAGTATCCTTCTCTTCTTTCGACGGATTCTTGTCACGTCCAATCATGTCAACAATCTCTTGTAACTGAGGATAACGGTGAATATAATTGTCAATCTTTTTCTTATCCTCATAGTCAGCGGTTCCGGCATCGCTACATATTTGCTCGAACTGTTGTTTTGAGCGTTCAAGCATCTGCCTTTGTTTTCGATTCAGTTTCTCTTTGCAGGCATTCTCCCAGTCGCTGGTCAATGCCGAGAAAACAGCGTTCTTGTAATCCGACTTGAATTGGGCAGTGAAACCAGGGAGATTGACATCATATTTTGAGTAACCTAATTCAATAACGTCCTTCACTTGTTGCCACATGAGCCGTTTCTGTTCTATCGGTGCGTCTGAAAATTTGGCGATGAGAGCAAGTTCCTTCATAGTTTCCAACTGCATAGCCCTGAACTGCTCCAATAGTGCGGTGAAGAAGTATATTAAATCCTCTTTCAACACCTCAACCCATATTGAATCTGCCCCATCAATCTGAGGATTGTTGTCTATAACTTCCTGCATATACCCGGCGAGACAGTCATCCCTACTCATGGTGGGTGGCATCTCGCCATGCTCCATGTAGAAGTCAAAGGCTTCGCTGTATTCGTCGAGCCGTGCGTCTATGTCGGTGTAATCAATCATTTTATCAGCATCACAACGTTATTGAGTTTAACTTCGGTTGTCTTAATCAACTCATTCACTTCTTTAACCATCTTGTTCACAAGCGTCAAGTCTGCTGAAGACAAGAAGATATTGTCGCAATTGGTCCAGTTCTTTTCAACGAGTGAATCCCATTGTTTCACACACTCCTTGAAAATATCTTGGATAACTCCGATGCGTTGATATACCGGCAAGGTCTGTATACCCTCACATATTTGAGAAGGCTGATTCTTACGTTTGAATGAGTACGGAGTACCGTCAATTATGGCACCATTTTGACATTTCTGAACTCTAACCTTGGTAAGGTTGGAGGCATTTTGGGATTTTGCGTCAAACGGTCTGCCCGGAATCAGTGTATGAATTATAATTTTCTTTCGATTGGAGTCATAGTATCTCACACCATCACGAGGTGTAGTTGTCAATGACGCATAATCCCATTTGGAGAAGTAAGTAATACCATCCGGATAGTTCTCGACAATATAATAGAAGTAGTCAAACTCCGCGAAATCGTTAGTCTCTGTATTGATTTTGGACGATTGTGGTTGTGCCGGTTGAGATGAGTTAGTCATCATCTGACGGATTGCCTTGTCAATCTTATTCATCTGTTTGACCACCGGCTCAGAGATACTTTTAGTAAAGGCGGCAAGCACGTTTGGGATGACTTCAACGTCATTCCAGAAACAATGAATGAGAAGCAGATAATCTGTCAGGTCGATTTCATCTCTTCCATTCAGATAAGCCGATGTTTGCATCAGACGATATGCTTTTCGCCAGCGGCGGTCGGAGATGTAATATCGTAGTTGGTTACCGTCCTCCTTTTCGTGTGCGGAGAGAATTTTGCGCAATGATTTGATGGCATTAGTCACACTCTCCGACAAAGTGACAGACCGTGTCTCGGACTGCCATTTGTCATAGAGTTCATCAGTGATATATAATTGTTCAGATAGAGGTTTTAATTCTGTTTGTTCGTTTTGGAGCATCTTGAAGAAGGAAGTGTCATTTTCAATGCAGTTTGACACCATCCTCATGAGAAAGCGATCCCATAAGGCTTCAAGACCTCCGTCTTTTGCCGGCAGCTCGTTACTGGCGGCTATCAGGACTTTCATAGGGGTATGAAGAATCTGTCCACCATTATGGAAGATATGCTCGTTTATGACTGTAAGCAATGTATTTTGAATCGAAGGCCCTGCCTTCCATATTTCATCAAGGAATACAACGTCAGCTTCGGGCAGGTATCCGGCTACAAGTCGTTCGTACCGATCCTCATTCTTCAGACGAGATATTGAAATTGGCCCGAAAATCTCATCAGGAGTACTGAAACGAGACATGAGATAGTCGAATGATTTTCCGTTTTTGAAAACCATCTTCAAGCGACTTGCCACCATACTCTTGGCGGTTCCCGGAGGTCCAAGCAAGAACAGATTCTCTCTAGACACAGCACATAGTAGTGCCACAGCTATAATATGCTCTTTCTCATAGACGCCTTGTGACATCCATTCGATAAGCTGCTTGATATGTTCCCTCTGCGTTTCGGGAAATACTGATTTAGTCCTTACTCTTTTAGCCATAAACAAAAGACGATATTACTTTAGGTGCAAAAGTAATATCGCCATGTATCAGTTTTCGGTACAGGATTGGTATTTCTGAATCAACTTTTGAAATAATCTTCAGTCTCATCCATGATTGGCTTGTTGGCATCGAACATTTCTTTCAATGCCGTAGGTAAGCGTTTCCCAAGAAGCATACAACCTATTACTATTCCTATCATTGCCTTGATGAGTCCATGATGAGGTGGGCCGACAAATGTGGCTATTCCTCCAATAATTCCGATGAATGCGCCGTACCTCATTAACCTCAACTGTATCCTCATGATTCCACGCATCATGGCTTCAGCTCCTTTCCGGAGATGACTGCGGTCAATCTAACTTCATCCAAAGGCATTTTGTCGTCATGGAACACTCCCAATATTGCATCGATCCCTTCAGGAAGGCTTGAAAGGAAATCCGAGAGAGTCTTCATCTCACGCATACTTATTGGCGGCTGAATATCGTGGTTAAAAGATATTGAGATTATAAAATCCTCTATAGCGCTTTTCTCTTTATGAGATATAATATTCTCAATTTTGGAAATGGCATCTGCCACCCGTTCATCACTGCCTTTGCCGGTCGACTCTACTACTTTGAAGAACCCTGAATCATTTAGACATGAGCGAATGTCATTGAAGTCAAGGGGAATGAGTCCATTATTGAATATCATGTCAAGAATCGCCTTGACAGGCTTATATATCGCTTCTGTGTCAGCTTCTAATTGCGCATCACAAAATTTGCATTGGCTTCCAATCTGCTGATGTGAAACTACGAGAGTTAAGACTCCTGCTTGATAGTAGCTTTTTGCTGCATCTACAACCAAATCGTTGCCCTCATCGGTCAATATAATGACCATCCTGTCTTCCTCTGTCGGTGATGGCAATTGCTTTGGTTTTATGGTTGTTGCCGAAACGCCCTCATACCCTAAAGCGGAAATTTTGTCTATGATTGGTTTGAAACTCTCGCCAATCCCGAATACGTGAAAACTTACAGGAAAATTGTTGGTGCAGCCGTTTGATAAATCTTCAGTCATATAGTTGATGTTTTGATTGAATAGGATAACGGTCAACATCATTGTTGGCCGCTATCCAAGTTAGCGGTCGGGTTAGAGTTTCTCAACGCTGAGACTATTGCCATTGATATAGCCGTCGGGGAAATCGACGTTATACTTCATCTTCAACTGACGCTTAAACTCAGCCTTTGTCGCTGTACACCAAGGGAGGGTGCTTGCATTGTACGATACTTCGGCGGTCATTCCTGCCTCGAGACGCTTGCCATTGCTGACCAACAGCTTTTTAGTGGTTACTTTGAAAAGTGCCATATATGATTTTATTTAAAGGTTACGCAGCAAAGTTATGCCCCCGATGTATCAGATTCGGTGTCAGCTTATAAGATTTTTAATGCAATGGCTGCACAAGCTTCAGCATCGGCAAGTGCATGGTGATGGTTTTCGAGGTCGTAGCCACAAGCTGCCGCTACCACATGGAGTTGGTGACATGGCAGATCCATATTGCGTCGAGATGCAGCAAGGGTACAGTGGAATTCATAATCGGGATATTCCATCCCGAACTCATTAAACACGGCTTTCAAACAACTTTCATCAAATGATCGGTTATGTGCCACCAAAGGCAGTCCTTGAATGCGTGGTGCTATCTGCGCCCATACATCCGGGAACTGCGGTTGTCCGTCGGTATCTTCTCTTGTCAGGCCGTGTACCTCTGTTGTCCAGTAAGTGTAATAATTGGGCGACGGCTTAATCAGATTGTAAGATTTATCTACAATTTTACCACCTCTTACAACCACAATGCCCACAGCGCATACACTTGAACGTCGGCCATTGGCTGTTTCAAAATCTATTGCTGCAAAATCCTGCATTGTCAGTCGTTTTCATAGAGGATATACATATCTGAAGTCCAGCCTTTCATAGCTTTGCGCAATGATGCCGGTGAAATCACCTCCACCATTCCTCCGGAGTGAAGGAGCTTCATTATGAAATCGTAGGTAGGTGCGAGATAGAGACCAAAGTCTGCATACTCGCCATTGTCTTCAATCAACTCCTGACTATGGTGCAACGGTAGTGATTTGAGATATGGAGTGTGGTCTTTGTTGGCACGAAGCACTATGCGTTCCGGCTTAATTCTATCATCGGTGACGATGCCGAAATAATTGGAGAAGTAGTCGGTGGCAGAGAAGTCTTTGGGCAACTTATATTCCAGATTGGTAACTTCAACTGACTCAATGCGGTCGAGCCCATATAAACGGATGGTGTCTTTACTGAGATTGTGGCCGAGCATATACCAGCGGTTTTCAAACAACTTCACGCAGTATGGCTCAACCGGAATTTCAAACGAACGGGAATATCGGAATGCTTTATACACGATATTCACCACCCGGTTTTCTTTCATTGCTTCCAGTATCGTGGTCAAGTGATCACGACCGGATGGAATCTGGTCAACAAGTATTCGTCCTTTCAGCGACAAATTCTCACCAATCAGGTTGCCTACTGCGAATGAGTCAAGCATCCACTTCTTCAGTTCATCTTCGTCAATATCCTCCGGATTCTCTATATAATAGAGGTATCCGCCGACACGTTGGCAGGAAATGATGATGCCAAACTGAGAGAAGATATTGTCACGCCAACGGTTGAACGTGGCGCGATGAAGAGGCTTGCAGTCGCTTAGGTCTTTGCATCGCTCCCATTTGTCGGACAAATCCCTGTGAGAGATTTTTCCTGCACGTCTGATAGTTTCTATCAGCCAAGTGTATTTCTGTAGTTGAGTCATGCACAATTGAATTTTCCGGTTGCAAATTTAATCAAGACTTGATGCATTTAGCGATACAAGTTCAATTTTTTTAGATATTGAATCCGACACTTTTGCCGGACGATTTACCGATTTTCTCTTCTGAACACAGTTTTTCAATCTCTGCGATTGATGGAGTCTTTCCTTCAAGTACCTCAGACATAAGAACTTTTCTGACGATATTGTCAATCTCGCCGCCACTGAACTCAAATCTTGAAGCTAAAGACTGTGCCTGTTCAACAGTAAGAACTGGAAGTTTGTCTCTCCAGATGTTGGTCTTTGCCTCAACCGAAGGTTTGTCAAAACGAATTTTGAACAAGAATCTACGCTCAAATGCCTTGTCAAGATTGTCTGCGAGGTTGGTTGTGGCAATAAGAATTCCATCCAGTCGCTCCATTTCTTCAAGTATGATGTTTTGGATAGCATTCTCGGTCTGGTCTATACTGCTGTTGTTGCCGGTTTTGCGCGAGGCAAAGATGGCATCGGCCTCATTGAAAAGTAGAATCGGTTTCAGTTTGGAGCGCTTGCACTGACGCTTATACTTTGTGAATATCTCCTTGATGATTTTTTCGGATTCACCATACCACATGCTTTTTGACGCGGATATATCCACATGGATAATGTCGCGTCCGGTGGAGCGAGCCCACTGCATCACTGATTCGGTTTTGCCCGTGCCTGGCGCACCGTATAGAAGTATCGCAATTCCTTTGGGCAGACCTTTCTCTTCAAGACGGCTTACCATATTATTATAGTTGGCATCCTGAAGTGATTCACCGACAAGGGTCAACTGCGATTGCTCTTTATTGGAGAAGAAAAGATGTTTCTCCTTGATGTCGGAAGCGCAGATAAGGTCTTTCTTTTCGGGCTTCTCTATATAGAGCGAGGCGTCCTCACCGAAATACAGCTCTTTACCTTTGTCGGTTAATTGCAGGACGGTGTATTCGCCGAAGATGGATGACTGGGTCACCATTTCCATAATGTCGAGCCGCTGCAACTTATGGGTCTCTTCCTTAAATTCCTTTATATACTTGTTACGCTCCTTGATTGGATACAGTTCGCCCATCTCACGTGATATGCTCAGGAAATCACCATTAGCGCAAGCATCGCAGGCAATGTAGAAAAGAGCACGAAAATCCTCTTCTGCGATTATCTCTTTTATCCTGGAAAGTCCCTCCAACGAGCGGTTAGACTCTTCGATAAGCTGAATCTTTTCAGCCAGTTTTGACACAGCATTTGGCTTTTCAGCATCATGCTCCTTGCTATGGACATACTCTTTTATCTGACGAGCGAATGAGTATAAGTTCAGACCCGAATATTGCTGACCGAAAGCTCCAAAGTCGTCACCCAAGAAAAGTTTCTGACCTGTTGTGGTCAGTGTTAAATCCTCGCGATCGCTCGACACTTCAATAAGTTTTGAAGTAATGAGCGGATTATTGCCATCCATCAACGATTTACGTACTTTGAATCTTACCCCATAAGCCTTGTATATATCGCTGAGAGTATGGGAAATATCGGTACGTCCGCTCCCGTCTTGTTCAACAAAATCGTTGCACATTTCATAAAACAGTGTTCTGTCCGGCAATGAAGGAAGTATCTCTTTCAGATTCTTAACCAGCGGCATTGTGGCGTAGTCGCGCTCCGTACTCTCTACAAATTGGAATAAGGCTTCTGTTGTGACATCGTCATCCTGTACCTGAGAACTGACTAACTTGCACAAGTCATACTTGTCGAATTCCTTTTCAAGAATTTTTGCCTTGCAATGGTCGGGCTTGCTGTTTTCAATAATACAGCCAATCACATAGTTTGTCACCATGAAATTCTGGCGTCCGATACGGCATTCGCTGGTGTCGGTCTGGACTATGAGACCCTTTTTCTCAAGGCTTCTGAGAGCCGGCACATATTCCATCACATCAAGTTGCGATGCACCGAAATACGAAGCGATGTCATCAAGGTCGGAACAGCGACCGCCACAGCTTCTATCAAACAGAGCGGAAAAGACGATCGCTTCATCCTTGGATTCAAGGTCAAGAGACAACATCATTCCATTGAGTGCCTCAGATATTTCCTTTCCGCCAAGACGTTTGAGTTTGCCGTCTCTAAGTTTGCTTGCAGCTGCTTTGAGATACTGTATAGATTTCATTTCCATATTCGATTGAATTTGCATGGTGATTAAGTTACATCGGCAAAGTTATATGTCACTTGTATCATTCGGTGATACAAGTAGTGGAAAAAATTCACAAATTCTACTGATTTTATTTTGATGCTTTGAAGTTAAAGATTGGACGAATGATTGTGTCGATGGCAACTGTATCGCCTATGTTGGCTATAATCTCGTCTGCCGGTTTGTAAACCATTGGAGATTCATCGCGCGTAAAGTCGTTAACGCTTTCGGAATAGATTCCGACCATTGATGCCTCGAAGTCTTCCATATTGATTTGTTCGTAAGCCTGAGTGCGGCTTAGAACACGTCCGGCACCATGGGGAGCGGAGTAATTCCAATCGGGATTCCCCTTACCGGTACAAAGCAATGAGCCGTCGCGCATATTCAAAGGAATTATGCAACGCTCGCCCTCAGCCGCAGAGATAGAACCCTTGCGGATTATATTGTCATCGCTGATGTAGTTATGGACGCTCTCAAACTCTTCGATGACGCTGTCATTTGGGAAGAACTTCAAGAGAAGCAACGAGATAAGCTTTCGGTTGAGGATAGCCCAACGCTGGCAGATTCGCATATCGTGGAGATAGTCTTCACGGGCCTCGCCTTCGACATAACACAGATCGCGTGGTAGGCTGGGTTCTGTCTCCTGCTGAGACTTATGCATTTTCTTGATTACGCCCTGAAGTTCAGAGCGACGCCCGGCGGCTTTATATTCCTCGATTGTGCGTTTGATTGTTTCCTCAAACTCATCAGCACCATCTGTCATGTGTTTGATAGCGCGGTTCTGGTAGATCTCTGCCACCTGTTTGCCGAGGTTGCGTGAACCGGTATGGATAACGAGATATACGTTACCCTCATCGTCCTTATCCAGTTCGATGAAGTGGTTACCGCCGCCAAGTGAGCCAATACTCTTGTTGATTCGGTCTGAGTATTTTAGCTCGCGGTAACAGCGGAGTTCATTCACCAACTTTTTTGCCTCACGGTAGATGTCCATCTCCTCATGCACAAGCGATTTGAAACCGAACTTATCCTCACGAACAATCATCCCGGATGGTACGTTTGCCCTGATATGTTCGTTGAAAGCGTGAAAGTCAATGCCTTGAACCTTTCCAAGATTAAGAATACGCATACCGCAACCAATATCAACACCTACTATATTGGGGATTACCTTGTCTCCAAGGTCACCGGTGAACCCGATGACACACCCGGCTCCGGCGTGAACGTCGGGCATGATACGTATTTTCTTGTCGGAGAAGACATCTATCGAAAGTAGCTCTTTTATCTGTCCCAATGCCTTTTCCTCAATGTTGTCCGTGAATATCTTCACGTCATATCCGTCTATTGTTTTCATAATCGTATATTATAATGTGGGTGCAACGTTAGAAAGTCTCTACGCAAACATTCTGCGTAGCATCGGCAAAATTAACCCACACATGGCGCAGATTGCGATACAGCAAAAAAATTCTCACTAAATTCACCTTTTTTCAAAGTCGTATCGAATATTGATACACCATGAATATTAATTTGCATTGCTAACGAAAGCTTATGAAGATAATAACACCAAGAGGGAACAAAGACTACTATGATTATCTCGTCGGCATCTATGGCGAGGACGAAAAAGTGGTATATGACCGCCGACAATACAATGTATTGTCAGGCAGTAATTACATAGCTTTCAATACAAACAAATTGCCGCAAGATAGAAAGAAACAAAAAATGATAATCTATGAGTGGCAGTCACGACATAGCCGCAGGGTAGAGAAATATGTCGGTCAGCGTTTCCGCTGCTTGCTTGAAGTGGGAAGGGTTCACTACTACTTCTTGTTTGAAAGGTATCTTTCTGATGAAGATGTTGTAATGATTGACTGGACATTGCTTGAAAAAAGAGAGAGACAGAATCATTATGGAGAGGCTCCGATGTCTTTCTTCTTGGGAGAGGAAGTCGGATATTACCATAGGCATTCGCCCAGAGACAGATTCAATTTCAAGAGAGCTGATGTTATATCCAACCCAATATTAAAGGGAACTTTCATAGCATCGTCAATACCGGCCGAAGAAATATTCAAAGCCCTCTATGCCTACCTATCATCTCTAAATGACAAGGACATTGTAGATAACCGCACAGACGTTCAAAAAGCTGAATCTGCCGGTTTCGACCGAAAGACCTCATTCCGCAATGTTAAATAATTATAACCCCCAATTGCTTAAACGGTAATACAAAATATGTCATCAAGAACACAAGTGGGCGATATAATAGATTAAATTTAACTATTCATAATATTTAGTTGGATTCGTTCTTCGTATTAAAGAAGTATAACTTTAAGAACAACTATGATGAAATTAGCCATTGTAGGAGCCCGGAATCCGGGCTTAAGTTATGCAGAATGGGAGCAACTTCTACTCTCCCGAGTTTCAGTAGAAAACATTTTAAATGGCCGCTTGGCGAATTTAGCGCATAACACAATACTGAATGGTATAATCGCCAATATCTCAGCTAAATTTTATATATTTGTTGACTAACAAACAACCCCAAATAATCATGATAGAAGATACCGTCCTAACGCAATTCTGCCTTGAACGCATCGACCTCTAAAAGGTTGTGTGGGCTGAAGAAGGTGAAATAGCATTCGGATTGAAGTGTATAAACCATGGAGAAATAAGACTGCCTTCCGAAGAAAAAGCCAAACTTGAAGCGATTGCTCCGGTTTCCCATAATACCCTGGGGTTTGAACTCGACTGTGAATGCGATTTAATGCCGTATGTTCTCGAAACTTTTACTGCTGACAAACATATGAACGCAGAATACCAATGTGGCCATCATGCGCCCAGATGCGAACGATATCAAGAGCCGTGCCGCTTCAAGGCTGGAGAAAGGGTTTTGTGTTTGATGCACGAAGGTTTCGATGCGGTCTTTCCCGGAGTTGTTGTCGGACCACTCTCAGAAGAATATCTTCGACCCCAATACGAAATAGATGAAGTTATGCAAGAAGGATATGATTCAGTAGACAACCTCGTCAAGGGATGGCTTGATTGGAATTGGGATTCTGTCATCATCAAACCTCTTGTTCGCCTCAAGAATACTTGGAACGAGGAAATGGGCGACACTGTTATGGTAAACCGCGGTTATTTATTCCCATACAAAAAGTTTGAAGTATGACAAAAGAACAAATCATTCATTCTCTAGAAAAAAATTTACTAAGTTTTTGTAAAGATATCAAGACGTCTCCTACAGTCGTAACCTGGAGGGGTGAAAAGAAAAAATCAGAATGGTCGCGTAAAATAGATATTCCGGAAGGAAACTCATTGTGTGGATATTTAAAATCTATTTTCGGGATATCTAATCATAATTGGGATGAATTGTTTAAACAGGCAACTTCGGGTTTAGGTCAGGAGGCCGAAAAAATCTCGACATTGCACTCTTCCTCCCTTCTCGCTCTCTTATACTTTTCAAACGTTACGAAAGAGTCTCCTTTGTACATTGATGGGATAGGCTATACAAAAGTTTGGTTTGAAGTGAAAAACAAAGTATTTGACAAACCCTCTAATATCGATGTGGTATTGGGGAATGAAGATGAAGATCTCCTTTTTATAGAATCAAAATTCACGGAATATCTCTTTCCGGATAATAGCTCTTTTGCAAAGAAGTATTTAAACTTCTATGCGAACATTCTTCCGAGGATTGAAGGATACCCTCTTAGGATGCTATATCCTCGAAAATACGACGGGAAAGATGGAATGGGGTTGGAGGCGAGTTCGGATGCGAAATTATATTCTCATTTGTATATGAATGGAATAAAGCAGTGCTTTTCGCATTTAATTGGGTTGTGCCAAGGACCAGATGATGATTCTTGTCTGCAGTGGGGCAAATTTAAGGGTAAAATAAGATTTGCCACTATTCTATTTTATTTCCCTGGTGATGAGTTCAGAGCATATAGGGATTTTTATTCAAATACTGTAGGTAGGATAACGGCCACGGATTTGAAAGCATCAATTGCGACAATTCCTGAAATTAAGGATAATCATACCGACCATATTGAGGTCGCTCCAGCTGTATATTTGTATCAAGATGTTTTTAAGGATTTCGAGTTGCCTAAGAATATAAAGAAATATTACGATTTATGAAAATACTCCATCTTTCTGACACGCACGGATGCCATTGTCGGCTTAGGAATTTGTCCGATGCCGACGTGGTGGTGCATTCCGGTGACTTCACCATGACGGGGTCAGAGCGGGAGGCTATCGACTTCTTGAATTGGTTTTGCGACTTGCCGTTTGCCCATAAGATTTTCATCTGTGGCAATCACGACGATTGTCTCTATGGAGCGAATATTGACGGTCTTGACTCTAATGTGCATTATCTTTGCAACTCGGGTGTTGAGATTGATGGAGTGAAATTTTATGGTGTACCAATGTTTATGGGCGATTGCGTAACAGACCGCCAAGCGAAAAATATCGCGAAAATTCCTGCTGACATTGATGTATTGATAACACATACTCCGGCATACGGCATCCTTGACTTTGATGATAACATCAACTACGGAGACGAGCTACTCCTTGCCAAAGTTATGGAGATACAACCCCGACTGCATCTATTCGGTCATATCCACGCCCAACATGGAATAACTACCGAACACGGTATAACCTTCTCCAACGGAGCGATAATGAACGCTGACTACACAACTCTCAACTTGCCCAATCTTTTGGAAATTTGACCCTTAATCTGCACGGATGTTGCCGATTACTCTTATACCTTTGCCACTGAACCAATACCAATACAACTATGCCATATTCATTTAAGGTTACTGCTAAGCAGAACATCGGTGGGAACAAAGGTATCCCCAAAGGGCTGAGTATACAATGTGTGGAGACCGGAATTTCCTCTCCGCAAATCAAGACAATCCTTGAAGCCTACAAACGGCAACATGGAATCGAAATCAAAGGTATATCCGTGAGCACCGGATATTTCACCGTAGAAAAACTCTGAACCGTACACTAAAGACAAAATCGGCATTAATTTTGCCGATTTTGTCTTAATCGGAAATGATATTGCCGATTAACGTCATAACTTTGCAGTGTAAATAAAAACAGATTGTTATGAAAACAAAGACTCTGATTTTTCTGAAACCGTTCACCATCAAGAATCCCACGTTTGAGGAACAAAACTCGTACATGATGCGCGAGATAGTGAACGAGGTGGAATGTTCCGACCTCGGTAAATTCTACACTAACGAGCATATGCACGGCAAGGACATCGCGGAATTTATCAGCCAAGCCATTGCCGAGCATCATCCGGAGTGGATTGTGGCAGTAGGGGAGTGCGCCACAGCCGCGCTCAAACTGAAAAATCAGAAGAAGGTACTGATAAATCCCAAGGTCGCGTTTGATGACCTTAACTGCATCTCTGAACACACTCGGCAGAACACATTCGGTTTCTTCGACGACCGTCATGAGCAGGATTATGAGCGGTTCCAAACGGTATATCCCCATGCCGCATGGTTCCCTCTGGATGATGACCTGACGCTGTTTACCATTAAAGAGGCTGTTCAATCTATAATAGAGACTGGAGAATGGTAGAATTACTTTTGAAGCGCTATCTTTGGCTGATTGATACATTGAAGCGCAACGGCGAACTGACTTTTGATGAAATTGCTGATAAATGGGACACTTCTTCTGTCAACGACAGTGGCTCTGTTTTGACCAAACGGACATTCTATAATCATTGCCAGGCTATTGCACGCCATTTCGGAATCGACATAGAGTGTCGCCGAGGACGAGGATTGAATCTTTATAGGATTGTCAATCCAGAGACTATTGAAGAAAACTCACTCACAAAGTGGGCTCTTGACAGTTTTTCGCTCGGAGAGCTATTGCTGGGTAACGCCGACATAGCCGACAAAATTCTTCTTGAAGATATTCCATCGGGTCGTGAATGGCTTGAACCACTCCTTACATCGTTGCAACAGAACCGGAAAGTAGATCTTACATATGAGAATTTTGTCGGAATCAAATTTTCCGGGATAGTTCGGCCTTTATGTGTCAAGCTATTCAAGAGGCGTTGGTATGTGTTGGCGCAACTATCCGATGGACGCAAAAGAATATTCTCATTAGATAGGATTAAATCATTGGAGTTGACCAATAAAAAATTCAATTGCCCTGAAGACTTCTCCCCCAAAGAGTATTTCCATGATGTATTCGGCATCATTGCCGGTGTTGACCGAAAAGTTGAGAATATTGTAATCCGCGCATATGCTGAACTTCCCGGCTATCTGCGGTCGCTCCCTATACATCACAGTCAAAAAGAATTGGAATCGGAAGATGGTCAAACCGATTTCTCGCTTCGTCTTATTCCCACCTTTGACTTCATTCAAGAACTTCTTCTTCATCGTGACCAGCTTGAAGTCCTCCAACCTAAATCTCTCCGCGACGAAATCACTGAACTAATCTCTAAAATGAAATTTCATTATGAATAATGTTAAAGAACCAATATTGTCAGGACTGAAAGATTGGGATGATGCCATTGGAGGCTTTGTCCCCGGTCAATTTGTCATAATTTGCGCTCGACCCGCCATGGGTAAATCTGCTTTCTCCATCACTTTGGCAAAGAAAATTGCTATTGTGCGAAATATCCCTCTTGCATACTTTTCCATGGAGATGGTTAATCATCAAATAATCAGAAAGCTTATTGCTAATATTTTCAATTGTAGGACTCCTGCGCCCATTGGCTCTAACTCGTTTGATGAGGCTGATGATATTGAGGCGTTAGCTCCAAAGGTTCTGGCAGATGTTCCACTTTATCTGGACGATGAGGCAAGATTATCATTGCAAAAACTTGAAAACAAAATCGCAGAGCTCAGACACAACGGTGTACGAATTGTCATAATCGACTACATGCAACTTCTTGATGGATTCGAAGAGGATAAAGAGTTGTCATTAATTAAGTTGAAAAAGATAGCTGAAGATTACGAGGTAGCTATTGTCGCTCTCTCTCAAATTAATAGGTCTGAGATGATAATTATGCCTGACGGTTCCTTAGATACAGGCATCTCTAAACAAATATTGGATGATTCATATACTAAATATGCAGATATAGTCAGTGTGATACATTATCCGGAATTTTATCAAAAGTCAGAAACTCCCTACAGGGACAAGAATATAGCGGAAATTCATTTCATCAAAAATGTACATTGCGATACTAAACTTATAAAATTGAATTTCAATGCTAAATTTGCCAAATTCTCAAATTTAAGAGAGGACTATGAATGACAATAAGCTTACAATAGAAGAAGTCCAATGCCTTTTGTGGCATGGATTGACTTCTATCCAAATCAAAAAGACGAGTCTTGATGCTTTCGATGCTATGTACAACGAAAATCAGGAGAAGTTTGACGAATGGCTTGATAAAGCAGAACATCTGTTTGACAAGGAGTATGAAATCGGCGTTAAGGTAATATCAATTCAAGAAGACAGTTATCCGGCTAATTTGTCGGCAATCGGAGATGACGCGCCTCCGCTGATTCATCTATTGGGAAATTCAAAACTTATTGAAAGAACCGACTCTGTGGCAATAATAGGCGCACGCGCAGCCGACCGTCAAGGATTGGACGCAGCTTTCACTCTTGGAGCGAAATATGCTTCCGAAGGCAAGGTGATTGTCAGCGGTTTGGCGGTTGGTTGCGACAAGGCCGCTCATGAAGGTTGCCTGAGCGTGGGCGGTGAAACAATTGCTATTGTGGCCTCTGGATTGGACATTACACACCCGAAAGAAAACATATCATTACAAAAGAGGATTCTTGATAACAACGGATTGTTAATTTCCGAGCAACCATTTAGCGTAAAGGCTAATCCGTCACGTCTTGTAGCTCGTAATCGATTGCAAGCGGCTCTTTCGGAATCGGTAATTCTTGCTCAATGCCCGGAGCAAAGTGGCTCAATGCATACGATGCGTTTTGCACGCAAATATTATAAGAAAAGTTATGCCGTTGAATTCTCGAAATATACAGAAATCAAGGGTGGTAATAGACTACTAATAGATTCCAAACAAGCAATTTCTTTAAGACCATGATAGTTGAAGGCAAACATGCATCGGCTGAAATTTTCACAGACAACATTGAAGAGACGGCCTTCGATTGGGTCAAGGCGCAGTGCGACCATCCGGCCTTTGAGGGTGTCCATATCGTACAGATGCCCGATGTTCATGCCGGCAACGTCTGCAATGTAGGTACGGCATATCACATTGGAGCATTCGTCAATCCCGACCATGTGGGCGTTGACATCGGTTGCACCATATCAATGCACCGCATTTCCGCACCAATCAATCATAATGACTTAGCTTTGCTCGACCACCGTATCCGCGATACTGTGCCGACTGGTACTGACGTCTGCACGAAGAACAGCCTTAATGAAAAGGACTTTTTTAAGTTTCTCAATGCTCGGTACAACAATGCTCGCTCTGCCGCGCCCGATTTAATAAATGATACTCCGAGAATAGATGCTCGGTTTATTACCGACTTTTGCAAGAGGATAAAATTGCAGGAGGGCATATTTTACAAAAGCATAGGCACGCTTGGTGGCGGCAACCATTTCATCGAATATGGTGAAGATTCCGTAACCGGAGATGGTTGGCTGACAATCCATTGTGGCTCACGAAACCTCGGCGTGAAAGTGGCCAATCACTGGCATAACATTGCCAATAACCCGAAGCGTGCCGAGTACATTGGTTTTCTGTGGGGCGATGCACTTAACGGCTATCTCTCCGATATGATTATAGCGCAAGCCTATGCTCTCTATAATCATAAGATTATACGCGACCGCATCCTTGCAATTATAAAGAAACTCAACAAGGCAAAATGCGTTGAGTCTATAGTGACAACCCACAACTACATTACTGTAGATGAAGAGCAACCGATGCTTCGCAAGGGTGCTATCGATGCATCTGAGGGGCGCAAGGTCTGCATTCCGTTCAATATGCGCGACGGTATTGCAATCTGCGTCGGCAAGGGCAATGAACAATGGCTCAATACTGCTCCGCATGGAGCCGGACGTATCATGTCGAGAGCCCAAGCCAAGAAACAGATTTCAATGGCAGAATTTGAAAGTAGTATGAGCGGCATATTCTCAACATCAGTCTGTGAGCGTACTCTTGACGAATCACCACAAGCCTACAAACCGATGGATGAGATTCTTTCTCTCATTGATCCTACTGTAGATGTCATCGGTATGGTGAAACCTCGTCTCAATATCAAAGACATACCCAAATCATGAAGAAATATATCCAACTGACGGCCGGACGAGGCCCGGTGGAATGTGCCCGAGCCGTTGCTTTGGTAGCCAAAGAATTACTGAAGGAACTGCCGAATCTTCAAATTGTTGGTTTTGAAGAACACAAATCAGAGTCCGGTTGCTTTATGTCTATAACCTTCGGTTCAGAGGAAGATATTCCTCAGTCTGTCATAAATGAATGGGAGGGCACGGTGCAGTGGCGTTCAACCAAAAATCCGTATCGACCGGGGCATAAGCGGAGCAACTGGTTTGCAGGTGTTCATTTCATTGACCCGTTGACACTGCCTGAAATCAATGATGCCGACATAGATTATGAAACCTGTCGGTCGGGAGGCAAAGGCGGTCAGAATGTCAACAAGGTTGAATCGGCCGTCCGGGCAATTCACAAGCCTTCAGGCATAGCGGTGAAATGCTCCGATGAACGTTACCAATTCCAAAACAAAGCGAGAGCTAAAGAGCGACTTCTTCTGAAACTTGCAGAAGTACAAACCGAAGCCGAAAACAAAGCCCGTGATGACGCATGGTCACATCACGATTTGCTCATCAGAGGCAATCCCGTCAAAACATTCCGTGGACCGCTATAAAAAACGAGACCGCCTAAACTGACAGTCTCGCTATTCGATGTATTCAATTTTCCCTGCTCAATAACAGTCATTGTAATTCATTATATATTAATGAGCTATTTTTTTTGATGCATAAATAGTTAATTTGCTGATTTGTAACGAAGTGTAAATCTAAACCGTACAAGAGTCGTACAAGAGTCTCAATTGGGGTGTTTCTGCGATCGGTCTGCGGACTTAGACCCCGAAGGGCTCGCGTGTGAACTTGATTCACCGCAACACATGCTTGGTGCCTTTATCGGACATGCGGTCGTTGACCTTGTGCGAAGTTAATAAAATTACGGCAGACAGCCAACTTCTTTAACTTCAGAAATATGTCTTGACTGCGAAAAGAAATTGTTCTATAAAGATACGCTTGAATGCTGCTATGTTGTTCTGTTCATAGAACATCAGCATTGCCTTTTTGTAATCAACTGAATCAACCGTTCGAAAAGATATAGGACAATATCCATTGGCAATAAGTATGCCATTGCTCACTATTCTTGCAGTACGTTTGTTACCATCAGTAAAGGCTTGAATATAACTCAGCAAAACAAGAGCAAGTAACGCCTTTTCAAATATATTAGTCTTACGGTTTATCAGCGTTACTGTATCTTCAAGAGCTTCACGAATCTGGAATTCGTTATCGAGTGGAGTATAGTTTGTACCGGTGATGCCCACACGTCTGTGCCGTATGTTTCGCTCCACGCCTAATTCTTTCGTGAGTAGGGCATGGATTTCTTCAATTCGTGCTACAGTCAGGTCTTTGAGATAATCCGGAACGTCAAGGATAAAATCGAGGGCATCCTTATGATTCAGCAGCATTACGGCTTCTTCCTTTGTTTTGCCGCTTGCTGTTTGTTTTTCTTTTAACAGTCGCTCAGTTTCAAGCAGTGAATATGTATTGCCTTCAATCTGAGAAGACTTCCACGACAAGTCAATTCCGAGCCGTTCCATCTCCTTGCGATATTCTAAATCAGACATTTCAGATAGATGCTTCAGAAACAATGTCTGCGCCTCATCCAATTTTTCAAGTTCCTCATTGGTGAATAAATTCACATGGGGCAAAATGTCGTTTATCAACTCGAAGTTGAAGGCGGTCTGTACCTGACGCTCGTCTATGTCCTTGTCGAAATACGTGTCAAGATTAAGTTCCATCGTGACGTGCGCCTGTGGAGTCAGTTTATATCTTGTGGCAGGTCCGCGCCCAACAACTTCTACACTACCGTTTGAGACGGCATCCGACAACATTCTCATGAGTGTCCTATCACTGACTTGTTTGGACAGTGACGGCAGAATGTCAGCTCGTTTTGATTGCGGATTATAATGCAGGTATTGCAGAATTTCTATTTTTGTTTTCATATTGGATTTGTTTATCGCGACAAAATTAATAAAAATACGAGGATAATCGCGACATTATGGCGTGATCTTAGCCCTTACGCTCCCGCATTTGGCGTGATTCAATGATTTGTATCTTCACTTCAAGTAAAAACTCCACGTTTTAAAGAGTATGGTGTGAGGCGTATTCTCGCGTTTTCAAGGGTAAGCCGGAAATTTGGACTCAAATGCTTTATTTCATCTCACTCATGCTGATAGAAGTTCGGATGTGCTCATACTCTGTCGGCTCAAAAGAATCCTTGCAGACAATCAGCAGTCGTAATAAAACATTCTTATCGCGTATAGCCGCAATCATTTTACCATTGGACTCAGACAGCACTTCTCCAATCTCATATTTATTTTGCATACTGATTTGTTCCGAATCCAAGAATCCTTGTAATATGGGAATAATTCAACCCGTAGCTGGTTCTGATTTCTTTGATCTCATCGGGGAAAATGCCATGGCGGATGCGATACCGAGAATAAAGGTAATCGAATTGCAGTGTGTCCTGCTCTGCTGTCGTAAATTGTTCGCCGGTATCTTCACAAATATAATAGCGGACATGGACATGAAATATTTCATTTCGGAATTCCACATCTTCCATTGTACAGACTTCCCTAACTCTCCCTCCGGTAAAAGGACTTTTTATATCTACAGACTTTTCCATATCCTATTAGTTTTGAATGTAGTTGTTAACGGTGGCTCCACCGATTGCAAATGATTTTAGTTTCCATTATCGGGGATAGGATAATGCACGTCTTGATACTCCTCGACGATGTCTGAGACCTTCAACAATTCAATCAGGTTGGGGGCATTGTTGGGTGTGTCATCAGTCACCAGCGGCATTAGTTCATCAATTCGTTTGAGAGCCGCCTCATATTCGTCTGCGGTTATCTTCATAGGGTGTTGTTGCATACGGTTAATGCTTCAATTGTTATCATCCGAATCCTTCTGAGCTGAATCTTTCAGAAGTTTCGCAATTCGTTTCTGTTCTTTTAGTGCATTGCGGACATTTTTCCTGCTATAATTGTATCTCCAACGAATCTTATTGATTTGATTGTTGGATAAATTGCAGGATACTTTGAAGGGTTTGAATTCTTTCTTCAAATGAATATCAGGGTCATAAGAGACGAAACACAGACGAGTGATGTCGTCTCCCGATGGGTCGATATTTATTTCATAGGTTTCTCGTAAATATTTTTTTATTTGAGGAAAAGCGCAATGTTCATGGTATATCCAGGTATTGGCGTAAGGGTATTCCTTGTCATATTCGAGATACAGCAGCGCCTTAAGTCCGTTGCCGGACGGAGAAAGCCAAGTCGAGATTATATGGGAGTCGTTTTTCAGCTTATCCTTTATAGATTCTACTGATTCAAGTTTATCTATGTCGACAATCATAAGTGAGGTATAGCCACAAATGTCAAATTTGAATCTTGTATCAAATAGAGTGCCGCTGAAAATAAAAGAGGATAGTTGTTTCTTTTTCGATTTATATCCGGCAATGGCGGATTTGCCTAAATGATATAGTCTTCGAATATTTTCAATTTGAGTTCTATATTTACCCGTTCTGATAGAATTTAATGCATCAAATAAAGTGATGGTATGATATGATTTAGCTCGTATGTCTAAACACAAGGCTATGTGCTTATTGAGAATGTCAATCGTGTTCATACAATTTGATTTTTCGGTGTTACTTTATCGACGATGTTACTCGGAGGTACGGGTGAAGTGGCTGATACGTTCATTGACGATGCGTAAGTAGTTGCGCTTCATCTTTGCTCTGAGATAGCTGCGGTCTATCAATTGTCGGCCTTCGTCTGGCAGTGTCATGAAGCGGTCAAGGATTTTGTTGGCTCGTTTGCTGACCAATCCGATTTTGGTGGCGAATCTCTCGAAGTCGAGTCGGCATGGGTGACCGGTACGGTCATAGACATCGCTCTTCTCAATATCTGGTGACAGTCCGCCGTCAAGTCCGAAATCATCACCATCCACATGTAGGCTCGTGTCCAATAGGTCATACGCCGGAGCAAGTCTGTAATCCTGCCCATCAAGAATCAACGAGAAGTTTTTGAGATGAGCGTCACCATTAGCATATATATAGTTGAACACGACAAGCGTGAAGAACCGCTCCATAGCCACCATCCACGCAGCGACATTGCTGCGTATTGCCTTTGCAATATCCTCATAACTTCCGTTGTACTTGAACTGCTTGCCGGATACCTGCTCATTTTTACCAACCACCGAAGCGAAATCTTCCATCAGCGTTTTATTGCAGTCAGGCAAAATGTCGAATCTGCGTGTGACATATACGGCGTGGCCATCGGGTGTGAAACATAATCCGTTGCTTGCCGTCTGAATCCCATAGATTTGAGAGGCTATCTGCATGGTCAGGTGCTCGTTTGCCGGAATTTGTTTGCGGTCGCGCAAAGTCTTATCCCATGGAGCCGGTTTAAGAATATGGGTGGAGCGCTCACCATCCTGGGCAATGCGAATCTTCTCATTCTCTATTATAGCCGGAAACTTTTCTTGCACTCCAGACACGGATATGCGGTGCATCGCTTTGACAATATCTCCGACATTCCTAAACTCATCAATGTTGAAATCCAATATCGGAGAAATCTTGTTGGTCCCAAACAGCAGTTTGGAGGCCTTTGGACGGTATGTGTCAAATCCCTCTTGAAGAGAGGATGGGCAATTCTTTATCTCAATCATGTCTTGAAGTTCTAATATTAACTGCACCAATGAAATCCTTGTCAGCCATAGCCGCCAGAATCCCGAAAAAATCTTTCTCGTCAATTCGGAGTGTCCGGCATATCACTCCACGGTTTGCTCCTTCAGGAATCATATTGGAAAAAAAAGGGAATAGCGTATCGGATTCAAAAGTATCCTCTTGTTTGGGTAAAGTTGCTGAAATCGGGGGCAAGCCTGACGAAATATATTCCGACTCATACTTGAATGTATAACCGACCCCCGGATTTATTTCAGTCAAAATTCCGGCTTGTGTCTCATTATAATAAACATCTAAAGTTCTCATGACTCAATCCGAATTAAATGGTTTTACGCACCCTGTATTCAATTTCGATGCCGAGTACATCAAGAATTTTCTTGATAGTGCTCAGCGACGGATTCCCTTGACCACGCTCAATATCCTTGACCGTGGCCACACCGACTTGCGCCATCTCAGCCAAATCCTGCTGAGTCAGCGAAAGCACCTCGCGCCTCCCTTTCATCAAATCTTTCAGCTCCACAGTCTAATATGCTATACTTTTCTACAAAAATAATCGTAAAATCCCAAGCAATCAAATAAAAGTACAGATCAGTGTACTTTACCATTATAGAAATGCAAAAACATTATGCTCCTATATGTGTATGGTATATCTTACAAATCATAAACTAACGACATATTTTCAAAATGCCGTTAATTATGCATGTATGATTTAAATTCCATTGCCACGAAGAAAGATGTTTATATTGCATCTGTTGATGTTGAATATAGATTATACAAATACTTTTGTAAAACCATTCTACCGAGATGTATTCTATCAGTTGTGTCAATGCCGCTTACAGTTTGAGGTACCGGATACTTATTAATCACTTCTCCTTCGCTGTTTGACAGGACATAAGCATCACTGTCGCACCAAAGGTAATCACCATCATCGTTGAGAGTGATTCGCCAGCCATTGTGGTTGCGATCTACTTCATGTAATTCCCTTAAGAACGGTTGGTACGTGTTTGATGACTCATACTGGGGAGCCCAAATTACCCCCATTTGATAAGGTTTATTCTCATATATGGTGTATTTTCCATAACGTCCCGGGCGGAATGAAGAATATTTCAGATAGTAGTATTGCCAAGGGAATATCGACTCATCTTCGCATTTACGGATATATTTGTCTACTATGCAAGCCAACGCATCATTGGATATTTCTGGCCGTCTCAGCAGGTGAGCCAAAACCTCTTTGGTCTGAGCATAGCCTTTTGATTGGCTGCTTGAATTAAATAGTTCTCTCCATGCCTTTTCGATTCCTTTTGAGCCTATCTGGATTCTCCACTCATTATCTCGTCGGAAGTAGTCGCCAGTTACCAGCATAGCACAATCCACAAGGTCCCAGTCACAATCAAACAGCTGCTTAAACTTTGTGAACCGATCGGGGTTGTCAAGTCCTACCACATCAATTTTACCTTGTAAGATATTGTGATCTTCAAGAATGAATAGTTGTTCGGCCACTTCTGGATGAGAAGAGGTAAATAACAATTTGGCACGTTCCTCATCAAGCTGATTGGCATTGAAATTTGGCTTAGGTGCATCATCGTCAACAAGACGGATATCTTCAGCAACTATGCCATTAAGAATAATTGAATCCACCTGTTTCAAAATTGCCGGCATACGATTGCCTCCCACACGGGTCTCACTGTCGCTTATTTCATCTGAGGAATTGTTTACAAGATTGTAAACAACACGTATTCTGCGGGCAAAATCAGAATCAGAGATACTGTCTTGGTTCATTCTGAGCAGAGTGAAGGCGTATAGAATGATAATTTGATTAAGTCTGAATTTGCGGTTGCGGTTGCCGAACACATCAGCATAGTTGTCGAGACAGTCTTTGAGAAAATTTCGATTGTAATTATGGAACAACCGAATTTTTCCTTCCTCATGACAATCCGCACTGATAAATTGATTGAATATTTCTTCGACATCACATCCAAGCCAGCAGTCGAAGAATCGTTCAAGTGTGAGTATATTTTCTTTAGCATTTTCTCCTGTGAAATAGAGCTTAATCAACTCAAATTCATCGTTCAGTTTCGGACTCTGACCGGCTTGATAGCAAATGATGTCGCAGATGAATCGGAAATATCTCAGAAACTCGTCGTCAATGATATTGTTGCCCCCTTTGAATGGCCATAGGAAATCGGTCCAATCAATATCAATCTTGTGGATTATACGCTCGGCAATACCATCATCCACGGCTTTCAGCGCCTTCTCAAACTCAGCCTTGAAATGCTCGAAATCTGTAAGGGGTTTACCTCTTGAGTTCATCTTGATATAGATGTCGTCAGTGAGGCCCATCTCTTGTATCGGCAGAAAGTAGAATTTTATATTGTCAAGGTGCTCAATAAGGTTTTCAACATCAGCGAATTTTTGCTGAATGTTGTCAAGCATGACAAGCATACCTTCAATTGTCGGGTCAAACCTCCAATCGAGTGGAACCCAAGCTTCATCTGCTATAGAATCAGATAGCGTTACAGTCAAATCGGGGTAATAGTTGAGCAATTGTTCGATAAAGTCACGGGCACTATAGCGAGTGTCATATGAGAAATGACAGAGAAACTCGCAATCCATTCCTGCTTTACGGGCTGCATACCAATATAGCAAAAACAAAGTAGTAAGACGTTGCTGCCCATCAAGAGGTACAAGAATTCCGTTGTCGTTCTTGCCATAGACAAAGTCAAGAGTCAGGTGCTTTTTCTCACTTATAGCTTGATGAATAGCTTCGAGGAATTTTGTGCGAGTACGAGTAGTACGCATATCAATACGCCCTTGTGCATACGCTCTTTGTATTTTGGGAATTACGACATCTTTGATTTGGGTTTGCTCGGTATCAAACAGTTGCCGGAAATTTATATGAAGAGTTTCCATGTCATTCAGTTTTTTCAGAAAGGGTGATTGGTGATTCGAGATATTCTTCCAACTTATCGTTGATGGCAGAAAGGTAAGCCATTCGATCCTTGGCACCCCAATAATGGAGTTGGTTATCACTGGAAGGCGTATAGTATTTGAAGAAAACCATCTTGGTGCAGAAGGGTATATATTTGCCATTCTTGTCCCAATCAATTACTATATTTCGCTTTGCATCAAATACGTAATTGCTCAGGGCTGCATTGTCGCCACAATCAAGCAATGCGAGGTTTCCTAAAGAATGGATATATTCGCCACTGGCAGGGGAAAGCAGAGTTATGACTGTATCCTGAATTTCCTCAAACCTGCCTCTCACCTGTGCCTTCTTAGGATTTTCATCAATGTCAGAAATCAATGCTTTCATTTTCTCAATTAGCGCACTAACTTCTGTCTGGTCTTTCATGGTCATAGAGAGCGGTGAAATATGGTCTTTTAGCCATAAACGAATTTTCTCATTGGTATCTAGACCCTTTGATTGCTGAGCATGAATGTGTTCAAGGCTCCAATAAGACTCCTTATGCTTGTCAAACGGAAACCATTGTTTACCAGCATCTACAGTACGAACAGACTCCACATTGAAAAGCAGTAATAAAGTCTCAATCTGTTGATGACCGTTTTCGTAATTCAGCTCATCGTAAGTCTTATTAACCAGGGCAATGCTCTCCTTTATTTTCTCTTTCAAGTATTTCAAAAATTCAGACTTTTTCAAATTTTTGGTGTCATGATATAGGTCGCGCAGACTCATAGTCCCGGATGCAATCAGATAGCCAATATAGTGATACAGGTCATGGTCATATCTCCATTCCTTGAGTATCAGAAACGTATGATGAATCTCTTGCCACACCTTATATAGCGAGCCAGAGTTCTTTGCAAGGTCATCAAAATAGAAGAATGTGAAATACTCATCTCTTTCAGCAGGGTTCTTTTTGGCCATCATGTCAAGAAGAAGGTCGATGCGTGTTGAATACCGAGTGCCGTCTTCGTTTGAAAGGAATGACCAGAGCCGTCGGTCGTGTAAGTCACGTTCGATATTATCCCACTGCAATGAAATCTCCTCCTGATGTTTCTTAATTTCATTGTCGGTTTCTCTGAGGAACAATGCTTTGACAAGTTCAGAACTTGTCAAAGGAATTTTGCCGATGTTTAGACGCGTGAATAAATCAACAGCACTTTCATTTTCAGGGACCTCATACCAGATTATGCGGACGTTTTTATCGAAATAGCTGTTGAGTTCTGTCCAATCAGATTTATTTTTGTCCTTGAAATACTCTTCGATAGTACTATATGCGGTGGCAATATACCAAAAGTCAATATTCTCATCGCGTCGAGCCATATCGATATTTTTTAGGTATCGCTCAGAGTGTTCTCGCGTTTCATAGGAAAGAGAGAATTTGGCATCGTCAAAGAATCCATTGCTGGCGTTGTGGAAGTATTTGTAGATTAGATATATTGTTGTTAGTCGCTGCTGACCATCGATAAGTTCATAATAGTCGTCATGGTTGCGCACGACGACGGGTTGAAGGCTATACGGATTTGCTCCATTATATAATATATCATCAAGCAACAATTTCACTTCCTTCTCAGTCCAGCGGTACCCACGCTGGTAAGATGGTATAATGAAGTTGCCTGTAATATTGCCTACAAGGCGTGTTTCTAATTTTATATCTGACATAAAGTTCTTATTGTATTGATATCGAAATTTGTGTTTCTTTAGATTTTAAACATATACAAAGATGATCATAAAACCACAAGCTGCCAAATAAAAGCATAAAGTAGTATACTTTTCAGCGTGCTTGATGCCAGGAAGTTTAAAGAAAGCCCATTGAATATGATATGTTATACCTCTAAACTGTTCCGGGTTAGTTCATATTACCAGAAAATGTGGTAAAACCACAAATTTTAGTAATATCTTATGCACAAGTTACATGTACCTTACATTACCTGAACTTGCAATAAACTTCAATTTTTAGTAATATGATTACCTGGCACTTTAATTAGCATTACCTAAAAATGTAGTATTCTACAAAAATTGGTAATTAGATATTGATAAGTGGTATCCACATCGTCAGCACCCCTCTCGGCTACGTCTTCACCGGCGAACACGCCACCTTCACTGGCTCCGCCGTCATTGAAATCTGATTGGCTCTGCTGCTTGTTACTTCGCTCATAACGTTCACTCAATCTGAAGATTGAAATCTCATGCAAGATTGGAAGACAACCTTATTCAGGGCATTGATGACTCCTTGGTATGACAAGGCTTCCAATGGTTGTTTCCCTCCTGCGTAACTGCAACGATTCACTTTTTTATCCCATGATACAGACACGAAGTTAGTCGGTGGCTCACATCCAAGAAGACAGGAAGCGCTTTGGAAGTGTTTGCTGTCCGCGACATATGCAATCTGTTTGGGTGTCGGGGTATTGGAATATCTATGCGGAACAAGTATAATCTGTGAAGGAGATAAATCATCCAAAAGTTGATGATACACATCACGACAATACTCAATCGTGTCTTTTGCTACAAGTAGATTCACCCCCGGCTTGATAGAAGTTGCTGCTAATTTACGGATTTGTCTTTTTACTCGCTTAACCTCTTGAGTTTCATTAGGATGATGTATCGTAATATGAATTTTATCCGGAGTATGTTGAATAAGTTGACTCCAAACATTGGAATCTTCCAAAGGTAAACCATTTGTTGTCAACGACAGATAAGCCAGCTTTTGCAATTTGGCAATGATTTCGAAAACACCGTCATATTCAAATGGTTCTCCACCGCCAAGGGATATAGCCTTTACGCCATTGGCAATGCAATCTGATGCAAACTCTATGATTTCATCCGGAGTCCACTCCACATTACCCTCCATATTGCTGTGGTTATAGCAAAAATTACATTCCTTGGAGCAGAAGTTGGATAAATCGATGGAAAGAAGTTCAATCATTGCCAGATTCAATTTTTTCAGTTCTATCAGTGTCTTTAGGCTCATAGACTTCAAGACTTCCTGCTTTGACAAAAGGGCCGGTACCATATTTTAAGAACCCTCGCTTACCGTTGATTCTATATTCGGCAGAATAATCCTTGTAATATGGTATAAACTTCGTTTCGTGAGAATCAAAAGACTCTTCCATTGGGATTGGGTTGAACAGGCATCCATTACCAATAAAATAATAATTCCCGTCTGGCAATTTCGCAATAGTGGCACGTTGGCCGTCTACCATCCAGTCATCATTGCTATCCATATAATTGGAAGCGACGAACTCGCCAATCTGAATCTTATCATGTTCACTGAAGCGCAATGGCAAGCGGATGGCCTTAGTTCGCAAATTTTCCGAAAGTTGAGACTCTTTAACTGATAGATTATCGGGTAGTGTGTGCATCCTTTCTGAAGGTTGTCGATAGTCGTATTGTTGAAAGTACAGAGTCAATGGAGAATCCGATTTTTGGATACGGCCATCCATAATTTCGACCTCGTTATCATAGCCCAATGGCCACGATAAATCTACCATTCGATTAAATACACTATCATCAAATATCTTTTTATATAGGCGTTTGGCGTTTTTGTTTTCCTCAACTCTTTCCTTTGTAGGTCGATATCGAGAGTCGCCACTATTGTCCAAGTAATGAGGAATTGAAAAAGATACATACCACAAATTCAAGTTCTCAGACAGACAAATCAACACGTTTTCAGAATTCTGTGCAGCTGCTTCCTTGAGCAAAGGCAGTTTCTCTGGATTGATTTGACATATGTTCCCCCATATGTTCTCAAAATTGTAGTCATCCCGTGTATATTCTTTCGGGGTGATACTGCTTTTCATCATGAGCAACAATTGTTCGTCCGTGTATTTTATTCTATTCTCTGAATCTGTAAGTGTTTCAAGCAATAGGCTGTCTGATGTTTCATCCTTAGGCGCTTCAATGGGAGCAGGCCCATTATCGTCACATTCCATTATGGCCACATTGCCATCTATATCTATCGCAAACCACGCAGTCCACATTGAATGGGTAGCAGGATATTCTTTGTCTGTTTTCATGTATTTAAATTATTTATCAAAATCCAATCGCTACTTTAATGACGTTGTCGCGGCGGTTTTCAAACAGGTCGTATGCCTCCTCAATCTGAGAGAAGGGGAATGTGTGGGTGATAAGGGGAGTCGTGTCAATCTTACCTTCCGAAATAAGTCTTAGTATCTCGTCGCAGTCGCAACCATCCACGCCGCCGGTCTTGAACGTCAGATTCTTGCCATACATATTCGGCAACGGCAATACTTGCGTCTTATCATAAAGAGCCACAACCGTAACAATTGCATTCGGTCGCGCCGTCTGCCAAGCCAACTTGAATGTGTCATCCGCTCCTGCAACCTCAATAACACGGTCGGCACCGCCATGTTCCGATAATTGCAGCGTTCTTTCCAGACAATCTTCTGGTGAAACAACAATCACATCGGGATAATGGCTCTTTACAAACTCTTGACGCACCGCATCTTTCTCGCAGACAATAATCTGCTTGGGATTATAAAGCCGAACGCACTGCAAAGTGCAAAGCCCGGTCGGTCCGGCACCGATAATCAGCACCGTATGCTCCTCGCCAATCTCCGAAATTTTAGCCGCCCAATAACCGGTGGCAAGAATATCGCCGACAAACAGCGCCTGCTCATCGCTCACATTATCCGGAATCTTCGTCAACCCATTATCAGCAAACGGCACACGAACAAACTCACTCTGTCCACCGTCAATCCGGCAACCAAGCGCCCAACCGCCATTCGGGTCAGTGCAATTGTTGACCCATCCATGCCGACAGAAGAAACACTCACCGCAGAACGTCTCCACATTCACAGCCACACGATCGCCCGGCTTTACTGTTTTGACCGCAGTGCCGACACTCTCAACCACGCCGACCATCTCATGCCCGACCGTAACACCCTGAACAGCCCTCGGCACGCTCCCATGCTTGATATGCAAATCGCTCGTGCAGATACTGCTCAGAGTCACCCTCACCACAGCATCCGTCGTCTCCACAACCTCTGGCTTCGCTTTCTTCGTCACCTCAAATCGCCCTTTGCCTATATAAGTCAATGCTTTCATAGATTATTTATTTAAGTTACATCGTGATAAATGGGCATCATACTCGTTCTGAAAAATTTTGAATACCTCTATACTTTTCCATTTTGCAAAGGACATCCTTTATCAAGGATTCAATTTTATCTGAAATTTCTATATTTCGCACAAATATCGCAGTAAATAAAGAAATTGTGGCAGATATAAAGAAACTATCGGAAAGAAGGCGAAACATATGAGCTGCATCTACGTCTCTGCTTTCATTCAAAGGGGACAATTCTCTCTCTCGTATAATCATAATACCAGTTTCGTCTCCATGTATTAAATGGCTGGACATTTTATAATTATAGGAGATGGTTTCCAATATATTAGAAACTCGACTCGGTAATATATTGAGGGATGAAATTTTACTAATTATGGCATTGAATGACCAGGTATTTTCCAGTGCCCTTTGCTTCTGTTTAGGCCATTTCTCTTTTAACTTTTCAAACTCGGCATCTGGCAACTGAAGATTATAAAATTGTGCTTTCAACTCATCGGTAATGGGCAATTGCATATATGCACGCGCTTTTTTAGCTCTCTTTAGTAAGTTTATTTCATATAAATCTTCCCAAAATTCAGTTATAAGCGATTCTTGTGAATTCTCATTTTCAGAAAGAATAATTTTTGCCAATTTTGCAGTCGCCTCCAAAGCGGATCGATACGGCATTTCTGCATCCCAAAATCGCAGGTTCTCTACCAATAATAATATCGTATCAATGCGATTGTCAATAAAATCTACTATAGGACTTACGGCATATAAACTCTCATGATGGTCTTTAACAATATGGCATCTTAGCATAGTGGATTTATTGATGACCTCAGTAAAAAAATCATGAATGGTTGCCATTCTTTGACACCATTTTTTATCCTTATCGTTTAAACTCATGTGAATAATGCGATTTTATGTTGAACCATATAAATCTTTGACTTCACTTCCTGTGTGTATCTGCCCGTTCCAGTTTCGGAATTTTGGGACTTCGGCGATGCGGCCGCCGAGGGGTGTGTATTTGCCGAGCTTGATGTTGAGACAGGGCATGGTGACGATTACATCATTGCCGTTCACATCCTTGGTCTCTTTCTGACGTGTGCCGAAGGAAATGCCGGTTATCTCATAGTATCCAGCGATGCCACCATCGAACATTGGGACGAAGTATTTTACCTTTGCAATATCACCTGATGGCATATTGCGCATGACAAAATCGGTAGCTTTGTACTTGGAAAAGGTTATGTATTCTTTCGATATTTCTGGTCGACCATCTTTGCCGGCTTTCATCTTGTTTACAATGCCGAAAAGGAACAATCCATTGTCTGCCGCCGGACTATTGACATCGCCAATGAGTTGCCGTTCTTCGGCAATACGGGCGGTTGGTTCTGATCCTAAAGGACATGGGACAACATAGAAGTTCTCTTTGAGCGAGTCTATGAGCGCATCATTCTCTGCTTTATATTTGTCGTCTTTATCAAGAGCCAGAGAGAAAATCTCTTTGTCGAGGAACGGGCTGTATGTCTTGCCAAGTACCTGCTGAAAGTTCTCTTTCAGCCATTTCTCGCCATCAACATCGGGATGGGCTGTCATGGCATAGAATTCAAAGCGGTCTTTGAGCATTCCTTGAATCTCCTCACGGAACTTTCGCCTGACATCAGCTTTCCACTGTACCTTTGCTCCTGCATTATCACGCGCATATAGAGCCAGCACGAATAGGAAGTTGACATCATAATGCGATACAATTAGCGTGTCGCGGTCATATAAGCGGTTCTCAAATTGGCGACATATATTTTCCTGCCCATCACGCCTTACCGTGCGGTCTTCGTATGAGAGTGTAACCGGGTCGATGTTGGCGGAGATGAAGAAGTTGGGGATTATGTTGTATCCCTCTGTCACGTCATCACGCAGCTGTATCTTTCTATATCTGTCCTTCTCTTCCTCTTTTGCCGATGGATTGAGGAACAGATTGAGATTCCATTGGATTACATTACGGGCGTAGGTGTACTGTTTATATACCGACTCTTTACCGGGCTTGCTGCCAATCTTATAGTACTTGGAGTCGCCTATGTAATATATATCGTTGTCATTCTCGCGGTTGATAAGCAAACCGTCGTAAGTGTAGAAGTGGTCAACAAGTTTACCATCAGCCTGCTCTTTCAATCCTTTTGGCACATCGTTGTCGCCGATAAGCTCCTCAATCATCGCCTCAAACACGATGTGGAAACTCTTGGCAAGCAGGTATTCGCGGTTGTCTGTGGCAGTTTTTATCTGATATGCCTTGTCGAAGAATGCGTAACATAGATCCCAGAGTCTCGTGGCCACATCAGAAAAGTATTTATACTTTATCTGACGGAGACGACGGCGACCAAAGCCATCAATATACCGCTCGAACTTCGCGCCTTTGATCAGAGGGAAACCGAATGGTATTTCAGTCTTGAAACCAAAACGGTCTGCCACATAGTTTAGAATCGAAAAGAAAATCACGATGAGTTCTTCATCAAAATTGATTTGTCTTTTCTTGTTGACCGGATTAAGATAGACGGGAGAGTCATTCTGAACTACGGCAGTGGTGCCGCTGATGGTGCGCGTCCAATTTATCTTGTTGTATCCGGAGTGAATATTCTTCAGAACGAAAGTAAAGAACGAACGATTGTCCTTAGCAAAACGTATTAGCGATAATATGACATCAAGCCAAGTATTGGTTTTCTTCTTCGCTCCATGCCCTTCGCTCTCAATCTGCTCACGTAGAATTATGCCGTTATGTTCATGGGCGTTGTTATACACTATGATAGCACGGTGAATCCATACAGAGAATTCATATATGAATTTTTCTTCGTGAGGTTCCAGTTTTGCATCTTCAAGATTTACAAGGCTGCGCGGCTCGTATTTACCGAATATTTTTCCTGCTTCATCAATCAGCACTTTCGGTAGAATGAAGACAACATCTTTTATTTTGGGATTGTAGTAATACCCGACATAGCTCACAGAGATTTTGCCCTCGACGTCCTGGAGTGTAAACAGTCCTTCCAAAACATCGAAAACATCAGCTACATCATACTGGTATTCTTCAATCAGTAGTT